>OJJV01000195.1_pt1 | contig 58038 bp, 40 predicted proteins | sample 1596391 | NCBI WGS metagenome assembly OJJV01 (sample SAMEA4350164, study PRJEB24818) | metagenome | biome: human; feature: gut; material: faeces | place: Denmark | collected 2013-09
AATTGCCCCTTGCAGGGTCAAGGGACAGCGTCCCTTGTGGGGTTTGGGGCAACGCCCCAACTGTTCCGCGGGCGACCAGCATCGCAAACGCACTCAACAAAGGCGCAGGCAGCGAAGCGTCCCTGCCCCTAACTTTGCGCGTCCGCAGACGCGCCCCCAAGCTGCTCTTCCCCCAAGATTCCGTGAAGAACCACAAAATAGCAAAATTCCGCGGATGCAGTCAAATGCACCCGCGGATATTTTTATTGCTCATTTCCTTATATTCCGACGATTTGCCCGATAACATCCTCCCCCGCCTTGCCTTCACGCTCCAGCAGAACCGCCGCGTTCCAGCCGAACGCGCTGTGCTCCAACACGCGGAAGAGCGCGGCAATGGCATCCACCAGCGCCGTTTCATCCGGATGCAGCTGATGGTAGAGCACCGCCGTACCGCGCAGCACCGCATACTCCGCGCACAGCGAAACCGCCGCCGTCGCCGGGCGCTCCTGATGCGCACCGTACGGGAAGCCCTCGTAGAACACATGGTTGACCATCAGCTGCTCCGTGCCAATCATCCAATCCGGCGTATCCGCCTGAAACGTGCCCGCCGCCTGCTGCAAAACTGCACCCGCCTGTTCCCCGCGCAGGAGCGGCAGGATTTCCGCCGCGATTCCGCCCATGCTGATGGTATCCGCCAGCAGTTCTTCCATCAGCGTCCGCAGGATATTCGCCCGAAGCGCCCAATCCGCCGGGGGAATCGCGACTTTCGCCGCCGCGCGGAACGCTGCCCAGCGGCTTTCACTCGTTTGACGCCCGGATTCCTCCAGCACGAGCGCCGCGCGAATCCCCATCATGCGGCTTGCAAGCGGAACTTCCCGCGCTTGCAGCATGGTGACGACATTCCGGCGCAATTGCCGCGTTTCCGCCGTCAGCGCCGCGTCCGTCTCGCGCGGCGGCAGCGCCATGGCGAAGGACAAGCGCATCCGCCGGAAGGTCATCGGCGGCAGGCGGTGCAGCAGCATTTCCACCACGCGCTCGCAGGAGGCACTGCACGCGCACTCGTCATCATCCATCGTACGGATGCCGCGGGGGTAATAGCGGCAGGTGGAGGAGATGGCTTCCTCGCCGCACTCGGCTTGCAGGGCGCAGAGACCATCCGCGCGCTGAAGTGGGCAGTGCCCCTCCCAGTTTGGCAGGAGTTCGGCGTAGCGCTCCGGGGTGGGGTCGTCCGCCAGATGCAGCGATGTATCCAGCTTGCGGCGCAGTTCCGGCGAACACGGCACGCTCAGCAGGCGGAAATAATCCTCGCGCGGGAAGGTGACTGCCCACCCGTCGCAGCAGGTATGGCGGCACTGACCGCACTTGCAGTGGAAATCGGCGTAATTATCCGGCACAAGGAAATCGCGCGTGTCCATAGGGCATCCGCTCCTTCAAACGATTTTCGGGACGATTATAGCACGTTTTCCGCAAAAGTGGGCAGAAAAGACACCGGAAATGCAAATCAGGACAAACAAAAAACAGGCCGCCCGTGTGGGACAGCCCGTTGAAAGTTTACTCCTTGCAGTACCCGTTCATCAGCGTTTCGAGTTCATCCAGCACCTTTTCGGCGGCTGCCTGCTTTTCGCCGCGCGCGAAGAGGTAGGCTTTCAGCTTCGGCTCCGTGCCGGAGGGGCGGACGATAATCTTGCTGCCATCCGCCAGCGCGAAGGACAGCACGTCGCTCTTGGGCAGACCCGTTTCATCGTTCTGGTAGTCGATGCGGGTCGCGGTCGGGAAATGCGCGTCCGCGAAGGTATCCAGCGGGGCGCGGAGCTTGCGCATGATGTCCGCCATCTTCGCCGCGCCGGATTCGCCCTCGTACTGGAAAGTCAGCAGGCGCTGGGCGTAGAAGCCGAACTCCTCGCGCAGCTGCTCCAGCTTGTCCAGCAGCGTCAGCCCCTGCGCCTTGTAATTCGCCGCCATTTCGCAAACCAGCACCGCCGCGTTGACGGCGTCCTTATCGCGCACGGACGTGCCGGACAGGTAGCCGTAGCTTTCCTCGAAGCCGAAGATGTAGCGCTCGGTGTGGCCTTCCTTTTCCAGCAGCCCAATCTGCTCGCCGATGAACTTGAAGCCGGTGAGCACGTTGCGCAGCTCCACGCCGTACTTCTTGCAAATCGGCACAGCCATCTCGGTGGTCACGATGGTCTTGACGGCGACGGGCGGCAGTTCGCCCTTCTGCGCCTTGCGGTGGCTGCACACATAGTCCAGCAGCAGCACGCCCATGTCGTTGCCGGAAATCAGCGTGACGGTATCGCCCTGCCGCACACCCGCGCCGATGCGGTCGCAGTCGGGGTCGGTGGCGACGCACATATCCGCCCCGGTGGCGATGGTCTTTTCAATCGCCAGCTTCATCGCCTCGCGGATTTCGGGGTTCGGGTACGGGCAGGTCGGGAAATGGCCGTCGGGCATTTCCTGCTCCGCGACGACATCCACGTCGATATTGCCCATGCGCTTCAGCATTTCGCGCACCGGCACATTGCCCGTGCCGTTGAGCGGGCTGTAGACGATGTGCAGGCGCTCGTCGGTGGGGGCGATGCGCAGGCCGTCAATCATCTGGTAATAGCTCTCGATGGTTTCGTCGTCGATGTAGCTGATCATGCCGTTATCAAGGTACTTCTGGAAGCTCGGCAGGGAGGGCTGGAGCGTCTGTTCGGCGCTGATGAAGGAATAGATGCGGTCGGCGGCTTCAATCGTAATCTGGCAGCCATCCGCGCCATAGACCTTATAGCCGTTGAATTTCGCAGGATTATGGCTCGCCGTCACCATCACGCCCGCGCTGGTGTGCAGGTGGCGCACAGCGTAGGACAGCATGGGGGTCGGCATGAGCGTGCGGTAGAGGTAGACGCGGATGCCCATTTCCGCCAGCGTCGCGGCGGTCAGCTCGGCAAAATCGCGGCTATGGATGCGGCTGTCGCAGCTGACGGCGCAGGACGGCTTCTCGCACGTCTCCAGCAGGTAACGTCCCAGCCCGCGCGTCGCCTTGGACACGGTGTAGAGGTTCATGCGGTTTTCGCCCGCGCCTAAGACCCCGCGCAGCCCGCCCGTGCCGAACGCCAGCGAACGATAGAAGCTGTCATTCAGTTCATCCGGCGACATGGCTTTGAGCTGATTGTGCAGCTCCTCATTCATGCCGGGGCACTTCCGCCACGCCTGATACTTCTCCTGAATCGAACGTTCACCCATCTTTTTTTCCTCCTTATGCTGATTTGCTTGCGAATCAAAAAGCAGTATGCGCCGATTGAGCGCAGATTGGGTGCGCCGAAGCGAATACTGCTGATTTGCGGAATGTTGACACGCGCTTTTGCGCGAAACATCGGCTTACGTTACAAGCCTGCATCGGATGATGTGGATGATATGCCTTCATCCTATCTTCGATAGAAATCAAGTAACATGGGAGTGCACTGCGAAGGGTTCAAAGGGGCGACCGCAGACGTTCGTCTGTTTTCATTGCCCTTTGGTCGCCGCCGCAGCGGCGAAATCCCCTGCTTGCGGAAAAAATCGACTACGTTTGAAAGACCAGCTGCTCGGTCGCGCCCATCTGGCGCGACACAGCATAGATGTTGAAAAGAGCAGCTTGGGGGCGCGTCTGAGGACGCGCGAAGTTACTGGCAGGGACGCTTCGCTGCCTGCGCCTTTGTTGGAGACGTTTGCATACTGGTCGCCCGCGGGGCAGTTGGGGCGTTGCCCAAAGCCCCACCAGAGGCGCTGCCTCTGGACTCCGCAAGGGGCATTGCCCCTTGACCCTTTTGTTGTCGCCCGGCTTGAGCGCGTTACCCTGCTTTTGGGATTATGCGGCTTTGTCCGCCTTTACCCCACATTTTCCTTCTGCGGAACCGTCGGCGCGGTCGTCTCCGGCGGTGCGTATGCCGGCGTAAATATCTGCGCCTTCGCCCAGTCCCACTCGAAACTATCCAGCTTCAATATCAAATTACTCTGCCGCAGCAGAATCGCCGTGTTTTCCAGCATAAAATACAATCCACGCGCCAGCTGCCCACGGTGGCTGCCGAAATCACGCGCAATCATGTTCCCTAAATCCTCGCAGCGGAACATCGGATGCCCCGAAAAGCCGAACATGCTCGTGCTATGCGGCTTGGAATCCGCCTGAATCAGCAGCGGAACCGTGCCCATCCACCAGCCCTCGTGTTCAATCTGCACGGTCAGCTTTGCCGCCGTTCCCGGTACAAGATAGAAGAAATCGGTATCCAGCACCTCTTCCCGCTCGTTGAACGTGCGGAACATCAGCGTGTCGTCCTGATAGATGGTGATGCGGTAGGCGCGCGGGCCTGTCCAGCGGCGGTCGTGGGTCAGGTAGGCGTAGGCAAAAACGGGCATAGTACCCTCGTAATCGACCATATACATCCACCTTCCCCCCTTTACTTTGACACAAAGCACACATATATTATCATAGTTGTTTTTCTTGTTTTCGTCAAGGGGTTTCCGGACTTTTCCGGTATTTTTCTGCAATTTTTTTCCGCAGGAATTCCGTCCGGCGCATTCTTTTTGCGCATTCTCCCGCATACCTTATGATGAAGGGAGGAATGCAGGTGGTTACGTTTCAGCGGCAGAGGGAACGGCAGGCAGAGGAGCTTCTGCTGACGCCGGGAGAAATGGCGGCGCGGTGCGATTGGCAGCAGGTGCGGCGGATGCGAGAGGAGATGCCTGACGACGTGTGCAGCACACAGGCTTGGTATCAGAATTGCGATGCGCTTGACCGGGAACTGCGGGCGCAGTACCCGATGATTGGCGCACTGGAAACGGCGGTGCGGGCGTATGGGTACGCGATGGAGAACAGCACGCGTCCGCGCGTGCAGGAGACGATGCGCTGGCGGCTGACGCTCGACCAGTTCGGCATCTTGGCGCAGGTGCTGGCGCGGCACGGGCTGATTGCGGATGTTCGCGAGGCGCTGGAATACTTCGCGGAAGCGAAATGAGCGGGGGGGATTGTCCGGGCGGGCAGTCCCCTTTTCGTCATTATCCGAAACTTTTTGCGGATTTACTGTTGCAATGTACGGCATAATTCAGTATAATAATGTAGGATAGCTGAATTTCATGCGGAAAAAATCAGGAGGATCATCATCATGCCGACGGATTTGGAGATTGCACAGGCGGCACAGCCGAAGCGGATTCAGGAGATTGCGGAAAAAGCGGGCATTCCCGAGGGCGCCATCAGCCCCTATGGGCAGTATATCGCGAAGGTTGACCCCATGCAGTTAGGCGTGGGCAGCGAGATGCGCGCCAAGCTCATTCTCGTCACCGCCATCAACCCGACCCCCGCGGGCGAGGGCAAAACGACCGTTTCCGTCGGCTTGGCGGACGGCATGACGAAAATCGGCAAAAAGGCGATGCTGGCGCTGCGCGAACCGTCGCTCGGCCCGGTGTTCGGCATGAAGGGCGGCGCGGCAGGCGGCGGCAGGGCGCAGGTGCTGCCGATGGAGCAGATTAACCTGCACTTCACGGGCGATTTGCACGCCATCACCGCCGCGAACAACCTGCTTGCCGCGATGGTGGACAACCACATCCAGCAGGGCAACGTGCTGGGCATTGACCCGCGTCAGGTGACGTGGCGGCGCTGTCTGGACGTCAACGACCGGCAATTGCGCGCCATCGTCAGCGGGCTGGGCGGCAAGCCCAACGGCAACCCCCGCGAGGACGGCTTCGACATCACCGCTGCAAGCGAAGTGATGGCGGTTTTCTGCCTGGCGAAGGATTTGCAGGACTTGAAGGCGCGTTTATCCCGCCTGCAAGTCGCGCGGACGTACAGCGGCAAGCCCGTTACGGCGGGTGATTTGCACGCGGCAGGCGCCATGACGGCGCTCCTGCGCGACGCGCTTCAGCCCAACCTCGTGCAGACCATTGACGGCACGCCCTGCCTGATGCACGGCGGCCCGTTCGCGAATATCGCCCACGGCTGCAACTCCGTGATTGCAACGACGACGGCAATGCGTCTGGCGGATTACGTCGTGACCGAAGCAGGCTTCGGCGCTGACCTCGGCGCGGAGAAGTTCATGGACATCAAGTGCCGGATGAGCGGCATTTTCCCGGACGCGGTGGTGCTGGTGGCGACGGTACGCGCGCTGAAATCCCATGGCGGCTGCCCGAAGGCGGACTTGTCGCACGAGAATGTCGAGGCGCTGCGCAAGGGCTTGCCGAACCTGCTGGCGCACATCGACCACATCCGCAATGTGTGGAAGCGCCCGGTCGTCGTCGCGCTGAACCGCTTCGTCAGCGACACGGAGGCGGAAATGGCGCTGCTGCGTCAGACGTGCGCGGATGCGGGCGCGCCGGTGGAGCTTTGCGACGGCTGGGCGAAGGGCGGCGACGGCGTGAAGGAGCTGGCAGCGCGGGTGTGCGGCATTGTGGACAGCGCGCCGAAATCCGAGCCGTGCTACACCTACGACATCACCCTGCCCCTGAAGGACAAGATTGAGGCGATTGCGACGCGCATCTACGGCGCGGCAAAGGTGGAATTCGCCGGCAGCGTACTGAAGCAGCTGCAAAAGCTGGAGGACGAAGGCTGGCGCGAATGCCCGGTTTGCATTGCGAAAACGCAGTATTCCTTCTCCGATGATGCGAAGCTGCTGGGCGCGCCGGTGGGGCACACGCTGCACATTCGGCAGCTGCGGCTGAACGCGGGCGCGGGCTTTGTGGTGGCGTTCGCGGGGGATATTATCGCCATGCCGGGGCTGCCGAAGGTACCCGCCGCCGAAGCGATTGATGTGGACGAAAACGGCGAAATTGTGGGCTTGTTCTGATTTTTTTACGCTGCTTTGTTTCAGTTATAATCAAAGCAGCGTATACTTATATTGCAGAGGATTTCGCGTCTGCGGACGCGACAAGGGGGCTTTGCGGTCGCCCCCTTGACCCCTTCGCCTTCGCCGCCCATGCAGCAATTTTGTACTGCTGATTGGAAGAAACGAAAGGTGCACAAACTAAAAAACTTCCAATATGAATCAAGTAACATCCGAAGGGGCACCGAAGGTTTCCAAAGGGCGAGCGGAAAGCCCTTTGGTCGCTCCCGCAGGAGCGAAATCCCCGCACGAACAAACACCATAAAGAAAGCAAGAGGGTATAAACACATGAAAAAAATCTTCATCATCGGCGGAGGCATCGCCGCCCTCGAAGCGGCAAAATCCGCCCGAAGCACCCAGCGGGACGCGCTGATTGTCCTCATTTCCGCTGAGAACGCCCTTCCCTACAGCCGCCCGATGCTCACCAAACAGCTCATGGGCAAGGTGACGGCACAGGATTTGGCGGTTGAATCCGCCGCGTGGTATGACGAAAAGGATATTGTCGTCCTCACCGGGCGAACCGTGACTGCCATCGACCCCGTCGGCAAAACGCTCGTGGCGGGCGGTACCCCCTTCCATTGGGATTCCCTCATTCTGGCGACAGGCGCAAGCTGCTTCGTGCCGCCGATTCCGGGCGCGGACGGCGCGAACGTCGTCGCCGTCCGAACCTTTGGCGACGTGGAGCGCGTGCGAGAAATCGCGAAAACGGCAAAAAACGCGGCGGTTATCGGCGGCGGCGTGCTGGGGCTGGAAGCGGCATCGTCCTTGGCGGAAGTGGGCTTGTCTGTGACCGTGCTGGAGCACGGCGATCAGCTGATGAAGCGGCAGATTGACGCGCAGGCGGCGCAGCACCTTGAATCCGCCATGGCGGGCAAAGGCGTGAAGCTGCTGAAAAACGCGGATTCCGCGCGCATCGACGCATCCGGCGTCACCCTCGTGGACGGCAGGCGCATTCCGGCGGAACTGGTCATCGTGTCTGCGGGCGTGCGGGCAAATATCCGCCTCGCCAAGGACGCGGGCATTGCGGCCGAGCGCCACATCACCGTCGATGACCACATGCGCACGAACCTCCCGGACGTGTACGCGGCGGGCGACTGCGCGTCGATGGGCGTGAGCTACGCGCTGTGGACGGAAGCGGCGGATATGGGGCGCATCGCGGGCATCAACGCGGCGGGCGGCGACGCGGCGTATCAGGCGCTGCCGCGTCCGCTCATCTTCCACGGCTTCGGCACGGCGCTGTTTGCGTTCGGCGACGCGGGCCGTCAGGCGAATACCGCGTACGAAATCGGCGAAATGCCCGGCGCGCGGTACTATTCCGCAGGCGGAAAGCTAGTCGGCGCGGTGCTGACGGGCGACATCCGCCGCATGGAAGAAGTCACGAATCTGATTTTGCAGGCATAACGCCGCTTCCCGCGCATAGACTGAACCGACTCTTGAACGAGGAGGAGAAAGTTTATGTCGCAGACAACAAGTCAAACGTGCGCGTATGAGTACACCGTCCGCCGTGGGGACAGCTTCTACCTGATTGCGCATCGCCTGGGCGTGCCGCTGAAGGATCTGCTGGAGGCGAACAGCGACATCAACCCGGCGCGGCTGATGGTGGGCGACGTGCTGTGCATCCCCGGCGCGGCGGCGGAAACGCCCGATACCAACGTCACGGTGCCTGCCGCCCCCGATGCCTCTGACACCACGACGAACGACGCGCTGGATACCCCCGCCGCCGACATGAACGCCCCCGCGACCCCCGGCGGCGAAACACCTGACATCAGCTTTTGCCCGGAGATTGACCGCTACACGGTGCTGCAGGGCGAAACGGCGGCGGATGTACAGCTGAAAAAGGACGTCAACCGCCATACGCTGGAAACCGCGAATCCGGATGTGAACCTAGACGCGCTGCAGGCAGGGCAGGTGCTGTGCGTGCCGGAAAATCAGGCGTGCCCGCCGGGCAACACGTACACGCTGGACAAGGACGAGACGATGGAGACGACGGCGCTGCTGCTGAACGTGTCGCTGTCGGCGCTGCTGCGGGCAAATCCGTGCCTTGCGCCGAGCGACTTCAAGCAAGGCGCGTGCATCAATATTCCGGAGGACTGACAGAAAACGGCGCTCAGCGGGATTTTTCCCCTGCTGAGCGCCGTTTTTCAATATGCAATTACTCCGCCTTGACAATCTTTTCCGCGCTGATTTGCCCCGGCAGGCTCATCGTCATCGCGCCGTTGGAGTAGACCGTCACGGTCATGCCGTTCTCCATGCCGTCCAGCAGCGCCGCGTCCGCGTTGACTTGCACCACATCGGTTTCCGTCGTCAGCAGGAAGCCGGATTCCGTCAGTTCGCTGACCGTGCCGGTGGTCTTGTAGCAGCCGATTTTCTGCGCGTACACCTGCGCCGGCAGCGAGCGGGTCATGATGCCGTCGTAGAGGACGTGGATGTAGTCGCCCACCGCGAGTTCGCCGTCCGTCTCGTAGACCGTGCCCTCGTCCACGTTGACCAGCACCTGCATGTCCTTCGTCTGGAGGAGGATGCCGTCGCCCGTGATTTCGACAATTTCGCCCGCCAGCTCGTCGATGGTCACGGCAATATCAACCGTATCCGCCGTCACCTGCGCGGGGATGGAGCGGGTCATCTGCCCATTGTAGGTCACGCGAACCGTCTCGCCCAAGTCCGGAATGCCCTCCGGCAGCTGCGTCAGGGAGGTCAGGTTGACCTGAATCTGCTGACCATCCGCGGTTTCCATGGTGATGTACGCCTCGACGACCGTGCCGGTGAGGACGGCTTCCTCCTCCGCCGCGGTAATCTGCTCGGCGCTGATCTGCCCCGGCAGGCTCATCGCAATCACGCCGCTGAAATACACGTTGATTTCCGCGCCATCGGTGATTTGCGCCAGCTGTTCCGCCGTCGCGTGAACGATGTAGGTTGTCTCGTCGGTGGTGAGGGTGAAGCCCTCGTCGGTAATGTCGCTGACCGTGCCCGTGAGGACGTAGCAGCCAATGTGCTGCGCCGTCACCTGCGCGGGGTAGGAGCGGGTCATCTGCCCGTTGTACATGACGTGGATGAAGTCGCCCTCCGCGATTTCCTTGCCCTCGCGGATGGTGTCCGCCGTCAGAATCGCCTCAATCAGCTGTCCTTCGGGCGTTTCCAGCAGGATGGATTCTTCGCCGATTTCCAGCACCGTCCCAGCAATTTCCGCGATTTCCGCCACGTCGCCTTCCTCGGCATAAGCGGGCAGCAGCAGCGCCGCCATCAGCAGCGCCATCAGGATTGCAAGCATCTTCTTCATATTCGTGTTTCTCCTTGTGGGGGGGAATGTCAGGGCTTCTTTTGCCCTGCACTCTAACAGACGAAAAAGGCGGGCGGATTGTTCCCGCCCGCGGAAAAGTATTTTTTGGGTTCTTCACGGAATCTTGGGGGGAAACAAACAAGGGCTTAGGCGAAGCCCCAAAAAGCTACACGCGGAAGGAGCATGAAAGCGCGACCAACTCAATCGCGAAAAGGGGTCAAGGGGCAATTGCCCCTTGCAGGGTCAAGGGACAGCGTCCCTTGTAGGGTTTGGGGCAACGCCCCAACTGTTCCGCGTCAAACCTACCCAAAGGAAGAAGTCAACAAGGCGCAGGCAGCGAAGCGTCCCTGCCAGTAACTTTGCGCTCCCGCAGGAGCGCCCCCAAGCTGCTCTTCCCCCAACTTTCCGCGAAGAACCCTTTTTTGTCAGTATCTGTCCGTCCGCAAAAGCCATTCCATCACGCGCCGATTGAGCGCGTAGCAGCGGCAGTACAGCAGGAAAAACAGCAGCAGCGGATATGACTTGCGCGACTGGTACATCTTCTTCCAGCTTGCGCGGCGCAGCTGCTTCAGCGACGGGCAGGTTGTCAGCAGCGCCTTCCATGCCCGCTTCTTTTCCGCCTCCGACTGCGGATTATTCGGGTGATAGAAGTAGCGCTTCAGCAGGCGGATGTAGGTTTCCATCAGCCACACTTCATAGGCATTCCAATAGAAATCGCCCTTGTGGTGCACTTTCCCGAATGTCAGGAATTGCTGATTCACCTGCTCCATCTGCTGCGGCAAATCCGCATGAAACCGCTGAAACGATGACATGCCCCAAACCCTGTACGTTGTCAGCGTTTCATGCAGAAAATCCACGGACTTGACGTACTCCAGCATCTGCATATTGAACAGCGCATCTTCGCTTTGATGAATCGCTTCCGGAAACGCAAGCTGATGCTCGACGACGATTGTCCGGCGAATCAGCTGTATGCACGGTCCGCCAAAGTAGTTTGCAGCATACCGTTCATTCCGATCCAGCAAGCCCAGCTGCATTTCCTCCATTATGGAGGTGCCTGCGTGCCGCTTCTTTTCTGCGGGCGGTGCTGTCTCGTCCGTTTTCTGCTGCGAAAACGTTTTGAAATTAAACACCAGCAGATCCGCCGGTTCCTCCGCCAGCTTTTTCATTGCGGATGACAGCAGATTGTCCTCCCACCAGTCGTCGGAATCCAGAAAAATCAGCCAGTCGCCATTTGCCGCCGCCATGCCCGCGTTGCGCGCCGCCGAAACGCCGCTTTGCCGCTGATGAATCACGCAAAAGCGCGCATCCTTTGCCGCGTATTCGTCGCAGATACGCTCCGCGCCGCTGGTCGAGCCGTCGTCAATCAGGATGGCTTCCCAATTCGTGTAATCCTGCCGCAGAACGGAATGCAAGCATTCGCGCAGATATTCCTCCGGCGTGTTGTGCACGGGAATGATGATGCTGACTTGATTCATCCTTTTTCTTCCTTTCGTGGATTCCACCCGCTGCATTAGGGTAACACCGCACAAATGCGGTGGTGCCTTAGAAATACAGCTTCTTGAAATGTCCGGGCAGCAGCATGGCATAGGTATACACGAGTTTCCTGCGCAGCCAGTACGAGGAGCGCATCAGCGGCCAATACAGCGCCCACTGCTTTTTGCGCGCCTTGCGGCGGAAAGGCTTGTTATCCGCCGTATGCAGATAGTATTCTGCCGCAAACATAAACTGCCGGTTTTGCGTAAAGCGGATTAAGTCGCCGGTTTCGCCGTTTTCGCGGTAGAACACCAGCCGCTCATCGAGAATATCCAGCATCGTCATGCGCTCCGGGGTAAAGCGGTTCGCCATCAAACCGCCCTGATTCGCCGTGTAGAGGTACAGCGCGCCATCCACCATTGCCACCTGCCGGCTTCGGTAAAGCAGCTTGTATATCAGCGCCTCGTCCTCATGCAGCTTCACGTCCGGGAAGCGTTCCGTTTCCAGCATTTCGCGCCGAAACAGCTTCCCCCACGCCGTCACCATCCGCACCCATTCCGACCTGCGGTAAAGCATCATGTTTGCCTCGCGCCCATCCACCACGCGCACAGGCTTATTCGCCAGCGGCGCGGCTATTTTCGGCAGATATTCCGCTGGTGTCGCCTTCATGTAATCCCCGACAGCGATTTCCGCGCCGTTCTCCTCGCACGCCGCCAGCAAGCGCGCCACAAAGGCAACATGCAGCGCGTCGTCGCTGTCCACAAAGGTGATATAGGCGCCTGTGCAGATGTCCAATCCGGCATTGCGCGCCATTGACAGTCCGGCGTTTTTCTGGTGGATGACGCGGATTCGCTTGTCCTTTTTGGCATATTCGTCGCAGATGGCGGGGCAGTTGTCCGGCGAACCGTCGTCTACCAGAATAACCTCTAAGTTCTGATATGTCTGATTCAGCACGCTGTCCACGCACATCGGCAGGTACTTTTCCACCTTATAAACCGGAATAATGACGCTGACGAGTTTGTCTGGTTCACGCATATTGATTCCCATCCTCCTGAAAATGAAGGTATCAATACCAGTTCGCGTCAATAATCACCAGTTCCGGCGGATTATTGATGCGCGGCAGAATCTGCCCCACGTCGTCCCCCAGTCCGCGGCTGATGATGAGCTTCGTGCCGGAAATCGTCTGCACGCCTTCGGTCAAATCGGGCAGGAAGCCCTGATCCGGCGTGTAGAGCGCGCCGAGGAACGGAAGGCGAACCTGACCGCCGTGCGCGTGGCCGCAGAGCGCCATGTCGATGTCCTTGCCAATCAGCGCGCCCGTATCCTCCGCGTAGTATTCCGGATAGTGGACGAGGAGCATCTTGTAGCCCGGCTGGGCGGCGAAATCCTCCAGAAATCCGCTGGCGTACTTCTCATAGGATACCGGCGCTTCCGCAATGCCGCCGATGAGCAGCGTATTGCTGCCGATGGTCACAGTTTCGTACTTATCCGCCAGAAAGTGCACCCCCAGCGCTTCCAAATCCGACGCGAGTGTGCTGCCCTCGAACACGATTTTCGGCCACTCGTGGTTGCCCGGCACATAGTACACCGGGGCAATTTCCACCAGCTGCGCGCACAAGTCCGTCACGACGTGCATGTCGTCGCTTTTTTTATCGTTCATGTCGCCCGTGATGGCGATGATGTCCGGCTTCAAGGCACGAATCCGCGCCACCAAATCGCAGTTGTTCTCGCCGAACTCCCGCAGGTGCAGGTCGGAGAGCTGCACAATCCGCAGATGGCTCGTCAGCTGATCCGACTGCACTTTGTAGTAGCTTTCCACAAAGTCCTGCTCATGCGGATACAGGAAGAGGAAGTATCCGCAAACGCCCGCCATCACCAGCAGCACAGTCAGCACATATAGCAGTACTTTTTTCCACTTTTTCATGGCTTAGTCCTCCTGCTTTCTGCGGTCCATCATTGCGCCGCGCAGCAGGGTACGCAGCGTATGGGCGTTGGCGGTGCGGCTTTCCGCCATGCCAAGGCTGTATTCCATCTTCGCGTCGCCGCTTTCCTCGTTGTAGGCGTGCACGAGGCGGTGCATGTAGTCCGCAAAGCTCTCCGCGTCCTCGCGGCGGCACTGCTCAAAGAAGCCGATGAACTGCCAGCCGCCGTTGTAATACACCGTACCGCAGGTTGCAGACGCTTCCTTGATGAAGTCCGCGAACCGGCGCAGCACTTCGTTGCCCTTCACGCGCCCCTGCTCGTTGTTGATGTGGCTCAGGTTCGTCAGCTCCAGCACAACGCACACGTTGTCGTCGCCCAGCACGCGCTCGGTGTTGTTCTTGATGTACAGGTCGCACGCCGTACGGTTCGGCATTTCCAGCGACTGCTCGGTGAAGAACAGGTACTCCACGAAGTCCTGGATTCGCCCCAGCAGGATGGCACCGCAGACGCCGAGGATGAAGAACACGACAACGCCCAACATCATGTACAGCTTGACGTTGACGCGCGCGCTCACCGCTGTGGTGGACAGCACGCCCACGTTCACCGCGCCCATGTACTCGTTGTACTCCTCCATCGTCACCAGCAGCACCTGATAGAGGTCATCCAGCCGGGTTTGCAGCGTGCTGATTTCCGCCTCCACCGACGCGCGGGCTTCGGCGGTGTTCTCCGTCGCGTCCGGCGCCTTGGAGAAGGTGTCGATGATGTACTGGCAGTACGCCGCGTCAATCAGGCTGTCGGACTTGCGGTTGAGCAGCGTCACATAGTCGCTGATGAGCGTGTCGTAAACGGTGGTGCGGTCTTTAATCTTGCCGTCCTCATCATGCTCCTCATAGACGTCATTCAGCACAAGGCCGTTCTGCCCATTCGTGTCCGTGCCGTTCGTTCCGGCATAGTACAGCGAGCCTTCCTTATTCTTATTGCCATAGCTTTCAATGACTTCCTTGACGCTTGCCACCTTGTCGCCATCGGTGCCGCTTGTCAGCATGTAATTCGCATACCGCTCCTGATACTTTTTCAGCAGGATTTCGCGGTTCTGCGTCAGCCTTTCGCCCAAAATCTCCGAAAACAGGTACGGAATCCGCACCGACTGGATATAGCTGTATTCGTCAAACAGGTCGGAAACGGACAGACCCGTGCGCGACGAGGTGAAATCCGGCGCAGCGCTTTGGCGGTTGCCTAACTGCGCGATAATCTCATCCACGGAATTGCTGAGAATTTCCGCCTGCTCAATGTAATCATAACCGCCCGCCAGCACGTTTTCCGCGTTGTTGGGGATGGTGGAGTAATCCACATATTTCTCCCCGAAGCTGGCAAAATAGCAGCTCAAAATTTCATCCAGCATCAAGCGCGCGAACTCAGCGCTTCGGCTGCTGCCAACAGTCAGCTTGACGGTGTATTCCGTCGGATAGTATTCCTCCACCTCTTCGCCTTTTTCCGCCAGCGCATCCTGCCGCGTCTGCACATCGGCAGGGGTGATGCCCGTCACCGTGCCGCCGGAACGGATGGTATCGACATTGACGGAATAGCCGAGGCGCTCAATCGCTTCCTTGACGACCGTCGAGGAAAAGATTTCGGAAACGTCCAGCGTCTCGCCGTTCGGGGTCAAGCCCTCCGACGCCGCGTCGTAGGTGTACTTAATGACAGCCTGCGCCGTGTACGCCTGATTGTTGCTGGCATAGCGCATGAAGAACGCGCCGGCAAAGATGGACATCAGCGCAATCAGCGGCCACCAGCGCTTTAAGTAGCGGATGATGTTAAACTTTTTCATGCTTTTTTCTGCCCTCAATCACCAGCAACAGCACGCAGCAGACGCAGAACGTCACGCCGCCCATCAAGATCGACCACTTGATGCTGTATTCATCCATCGCGCTCATCTGCTCATAGGACACGGTAAGGTAATTGCGCGTCTTATAGCGGACATACTCGCGGTTGATGACATTTGTGCGTTCAATCAAATCCGCCAATTTGGTCTTCATGGTATCAATCAGCATCTCCGCCGTGACGATGTTCTCCGCCGCATTGGCGTCTTCCGCGAGCATCTTCCCGATGGTGTACTCATTGTCCTTGATTTTCTCCTTTGTATCATGGGCATGGAAGTTTTCCGTCTCAGCGGAGCTTGCCTGATAGTCAATCGCCACCTTCGTGCGCGACATATAGAAGTTTGCCTGCGTATCCAGCGTCGGAATCAGCACAACGCTTGTCAGCGCGGAATCGTACATATCAATCGTTGCAAGATGGTTCTGATAGTGGCTCATGAATTTCTGATACTCAATGTTGCGCAGCTGATTCTGATATTTCAGCTTGGACACATAGCGGTCGCGATTTTTGGATAACCCGCTCTGCCGCACATACGCGGTGTACTTTTCAAGGTCAATGTTAGAGAAATTCTGTGCCTTCTTCTGCAAAGAGATAAACGTCTCGTTGTTAGCCGAGGAACGGAACGTGCCGTTCTCGTTCGCGCGGCTCTTCAAAAAGCGGCTGACTTTGCCGATTTCTTTCTCGAAGAATGTGCCGATTTCCACATACTCCAGTTCATCCAGTTCATTCCAGTTCGGATTGAGCGCCGTATCGACGTAGGTGTAGTTCTCGTAGAACACTTCCTTGTACGCCTCGATAATCAGCTGGAGCATGTCGCCGGTGCTGATGCTTGCCGGCAACTCCTCATTGCGCTTGTAGGAGACGGTGTAAGTGGTGGCAATCTTGTAGGCGCTGGCGCTGCCGGAATCAATCGACATGCCGCCAACGTTTGACGCGCTTACGCTGATGTGCTCCGCCAGCGCAAGGGGCTCCATGTTCGTCACGCCCGCCTTTTCGAGCGCACGCGAAAGCACCTCATCAGACTTGAGCAGCGAAATGTTGAATCGCGTCTGATTCGGATAAAGTCCCCTTGTCGCTTCCTCATAGTTTAGGGCAATGAGGGCGGTTGCCGACTGCATCTTTCCCGGATGCATCAGGGCGCTGGTGGTCACCATCGCCGCGATGATCAGCAGCAGGCAAAGCAGGCGGTATCTCCACACACCCTGCAGCATCCGCTCAAGAAGCGACCACACGCCGCTCCTTGCTCGTTTCCGGTTTTTTTCTTTCATGCTTGCCTTTCTCCTCGCCTTGTTCCTGCTCGCCAATCGCCATCGCAATCGGCAGCAGCATAAAGACCGTGTTGATATAGCAGTAGAACACCGTGTTGTCGGTGGCGTAGGTAATGAAGCCGTAAATCGTTTCGTACAGCAGCAGCAAGGCTGTCTGCATCCCGAACTCCTTCTGGCACCACACAATGCGCCCGTTCCAGCTGTACCAAATCCAGAACGCAAAACCCCAGAAGCCTAACTCGATGTACATGGTAACAATATCGTTGTGCATTCCGCCGAAGTTGTGCGTGCCGAATACGCCAACGCCTGCTTCCGTCATGATGCTGATATAGCGTGTAACATAGCCAATGCCATACCCTCGGAAGGCGGGGGAAAAATCGTAGACCTCCTGAAACGCGGCATAGAGCCTGTCGCGCCCCATCGTGTCAATCTCCAGCGCGTGGACGATTTCGTTGAACAGCCCCGACTGAATCAGGTACACATACCCGAAGCAAATGACAATGGCGCCAATGGAAATGAGGATAATCAGGATGCTTTGGGCTTTCGGTTTTCTCCTGCGGATGAACTCGCCCATCAAAAACACGCCGACCAAGCCAATCAGCGCGATGCGTTTGAGGCCCAGAAAGAAGAACAGCCCCGATAAGGCAGCATAAATCAGGCGTTTTTTGCCTCGCTCGCAGCACAGGGCGAACAGCAGCATCAGCCCGAAGGCAAACGTCAGGTCATGCACTTCCAGCGCCTTGATGGCGGCGTTCGTGTCAATCCCGCCGGACTTTGCAAACGCAATCAGCCCGGTCACAAACGCCCCGATGCCGTTCTCCTTGATGGATCCCAGCACAATGCAGCAGTTCGCGCCGCACATGCCGTAGAGCGTATAATCAATGCTCCTGCGGCCGAAGAGGTACACCGCGCTGCACATTGCGCTGAGCGATATGACATGGTAGAGAATCGTCGAGCAGCCGCGCGACATGTAGTTAAGCTGCTGAAAATCCAATGCCCAGTACAGCATTGACAGTGCCGCCATCATCACAAACGGCAGCCCGAACATCACCGCAAACTGCCCCACCGTTTTCAGCCGCCGGAAGTCGCCCGTCACCAGCATAAACAGCAGCGCCATGCCCAGCACGCCGACTTGCAGCACATATTTCGTGAACCACGGCAGCCCCAGCCCACCATTCCAGAAGGCGATGGTCATCATGCCGATATACGCCCATTTCAGATACGCCGGGCGCGGTTGAATGTCCTTTTTCAGCATTTCTTTTCGTCCAGCTTCCGCCAGATCGACCCAATTCGCCGCGCCATGCTTGCCACAGAATAGCTTTCCAAGAATCGGCATCTGCCCTCCTTTGCCATGCCGCGGTACAGCGCTTCATCCTCGTAGAGCCGGCGAACCGCGTCCCGCAGCGCATCACGCTGTTTGGGAATGATCAGACCGTTTTTGCCCGATTCAATGTAGTCGCGCACGGTGTCCGATTCCGTGGTGATAATCGGCTTGGCGAACATCATCGCCTGCAGGAACACCAGCTGCCCCGCCGAAATGCGCGCATCGGCAAGCGGCACAATCACGCAGCAGCATTCCGACAGCATTTGATAGTACTTCTCGCCGAACACATCGTGATAAATGCGGATGTTGCTGCCGGGGTTCGGGTGGTTGTACGCGTCGGACAGAATGCGTACCTGATACGGCGTGTCCTTCAGCGCATCCACAAGGAAGTCATAGTCGCGGTTGCTCTTTCCCGCCGCGAGGATGAATCGCTCCTCCCCCTGCGGAATGCGCCCGCCGCGGTTCAAATCGCCCAGCCCCAGCGGCACATAGGTGAACTTGTCCGTGCCGAAAATGGACTGGTAATACGCCGGTTCGCTGCTGGAAAAGCAGACGATTTTGTCCAGCGCGGGGCTGTTCACCGCCTTGCGCATGAACCACGCGTACAGTTTGCCCTTCCAGCCCTGCTTCGGGCGGTAGATGAACGTGGTGACGATGAGATGGCAGTGCTTTTTCAGGTGAAAAATGGCGCTGTAAAAAGCGAAAAACAGCCCGTAAAACTGCTGGTAGGACAGAATGGTGCCAAATTCCTTGCGGTGGCGCAGGACTTTGAGCGGAAAAAGGAAGAATTTCGCCTTCTTCTTCCATGCGCTGTCCGAAAAATGGCTGTCAATGTGCCAGATGTTCCACTTTTCCCCTGTCTCCGCTTCCATCAGCGCCGCAAAGTTCCATTCCGGCTGCGGCGCGCTGTCCAGCAGAATGAGGTTCGCCTGCCCGTCGTTTGCTTTCATGACATCAGCTCCCTGATTGCCTGATGATTTCGCTCGCAGTTGTGGTCGTCGAGCGCGCCGAAGGTATCGCGGATGTGCTTCTGCATTTCCGGCGTGACGGCGCACTCCGACGCAAGCGCGGTTTCGATGGCTGTCAGCAGCGCCTCCTGCGTCGTCACGACCTCCCCGAAGCCGTCCACGCGATAGTCGAAATAGCCGCGGTCGTGGTGCGTGCCCCAGTACCGCGCCTCGTCAAACTGGTAGTAGATTTCGGGCTTGAGCATATACGCGAAGTCGAACTGGATGCTGGAGAAGTCCGTTATCAGCAGCGCGGACTCCATCAGCAGCGTCTGCACGTCCATCTGCCCCAGCGCGCCGATTTTGACGTGCGGGTTCTCCGTGTGGAAGGCGGACAGGAAGCGCTGCACCTCGAAATGCGGGTAGAACACGGCGTCATAGCCGTATTTCGTCAGCAGCTTCTCCAGCTCCGGGGCGGAAATGACCGCCTGCCAGTGCTGGAAATAGTCCGTCTGCTCAAACTCAGCCTGTGTTTTGCCCTCCACGGCGTACGTCCGCCACGTCGGCATGAACAGCACCTGCCGCTTCGTCTCGTGCGGATGCAGAAGCGCGTCATATCGGCACAGCCCCAATCGGCGGACGACGCCTTTTGGATACCCGAACGCCGCCTCGACGAAATCACGCTCCTTTTGCAGCGTCGTGACAAACAAATCCATGACGACGTTGGGGTAATGGTACCACTTCATGTCGTCAATCATGATGCCATGCTGCAAAAACACCTTTTTTCCGCGCACGATGTGGAGCTTATCGAGCATATAATAGCGTTCAATATCAGGCGTATAGCCGGAAACATGGGTGGAAACCTTCATTTCCGACGCGGCGCAGAGCAGGTAGTGCCGCCAGCTGCGATACGGCACGACGCTGCCCAGCTGCGCCACGCGGCCATAGTCGGGCAGCTTGGGGTCTGCGACGTAGACGGCGTTGATTTCGGGGTGCGCCTGCCGAAGATACGCGAAATAGTGATAGCCGTTGTCACGGGCTTCCCTGCCGCGCTCGGACACAAGCCAAACGTGGCGGTACCGCGGATTGGTGACTTTCAGCACGCCGGCGCAGAGGGCTGCCGCCTCGTACTTGATCAGTTCGCCCAGCAGGGTGGCGCCGCGGCGGAATTTTCGCAGGATGTCGCTCATAACATTTTTCCCTTACTGGTCAAGAATCTCCTCATACGCCTTCAGTCTTTCTTCCATATAGAAGAACGGTGCGCGCTCGCGGACGCGCTGCTGGTAGTATTGGTAGACTTCCGGCTTGTCCAGCATCGTCCGCAAGCCCTCGAAGAGCGATTCCTCAGTGTTCTGCGTAATCAGGCCGTACTCGCTGTCGCCCAGAATCTCGCGCATTCCGGAGCAGTCCGTCGTCACGACGGGCGTTTCCAGCACAACGGCTTCGCTTACCACCGTGCTGAACCCCTCGACGTAGGACGGGCAGACGTACAAATCCGCCGCCGCCATATACGGGTACGGGTTGTCGCGGAAGCCCAGCAGCTGCACGCTATCCTGCAAATGCTCGTCAATCACCTGCTCCGCCAGATCTTCGTACAGCTCCCCCTTGCCCAGAATCAGCAGGTGGAAGTGGTAGCCACGGCTTTTGAGCAGCCCGCAGACATGAATCAGCCGCTCAAACCCCTTGCGCGGAATCAGGCTGCCGACGCTGACCATCAGGAACTCGCCCTTCGGGATGTCGTCCACCGGCTCGTCCTTCCGGCGGCGGATTGCCTGCTCATCCAGCATATTATAGGCGACATGGACGCGCTCCGTCAAGCCGAATTTCGCGGAAAACGCTTCCTGTACGTTCTCCGACACACAGTAGATGCCGTCAAACCGCTCATAGCACGCCTTTTGATGCCGCATGGAGCGGAACAGGCGATCCTGCTTGGTGTACGTCTGCACGTCGATATGCACCCACGCGTACTTTTTCGCGTGCTGATTGGTGGAGTACGCGAGGATTTTTGTCGGGAACGCCTCCATGAAGGCGACTTCCACATCCGCGTCGCTCCTGAAGAACCAGCGATACAGCCATTTCGGCGGGATGATGTACTGCATGATGCCGCTGAGGATTTTCTGCGCCCTGCTGTTCTTCACGCGCAGCGCCGGGCAGTAGTGCACCTCCGGCGACAGCATCCCGGCGCGGGTATCGTCGTGGAAAAGCGTCATGAGCGTCACGTCGTAGCGGTCTTTGGGGAGGCGGTTGACTGTTTCCACCAGCACCCGCTCCGCGCCGCCCCCGCACAGGCTGTAAATCAGGAACATTACTTTGCGCTTTTTGCCATCCATCACGCGCGTTTTCCTCCGATTTCCTCCATGTAGATTTCCAGCAGCCGGTCGCAGTAGCGGTCGAGCGTCATCATGCTTTCCTTCTTCGCGCGGCAGTTGCGCGCCATTTCCTCCAGCAGCGCCGAATCGCTATACAGCGCGCGAATCTTCTCCGCATAGGCTTCGGGCGTGAAGGTGTCGTTGAGGACGCCCGTTTTGCCCTCTTCCACCAGCTCCGGCATTCCGCCGATGCGGTTGCACAGCACCGGCGTGCCCAGCGACTGCGATTCCAGCAGCGCCAGCGGACAGTTTTCATACCACAGGGAGAGGTGGAGGGTGAAGCGCGCCGCCGCGACAAGCTCCTGCAGTTCTCGCCCAGTCTTGAAGCCGACGAAGCGGACGTTGGGCAAGCCGCACGTTCGGCAGAGTTCCTCCAGCGGCCCGCCGCCCGCAATGACGAACGGAATCTCCGGCAGCAGACGGCAGGCGGCAAGGATGCGGTCGATGCCTTTTTCCTCTGACAAGCGCCCGAAATACAGGACGTAATCGCCCTTGGGCACGTCTATCTCCGCCGTCTTGCTCAAGAAGTTATGAATCATGGTGGTTTTTCCGGCGTAACGCGGAACGGTCAGCAGTTTTTCCTCGATGAAGCGGCTGGGGCAGATATAGCGCGCCACGCGGTCATACACATGGCTGCTGGTATAAATCGTGCCTTCTATCGCGCCGATGAGGCTCTTCGCGCGCGATCCGTGGATGCACTTTTTGCGCACGCACGCCATTTTGCACTTCTTCCCGCTGCACTCCTCGCAGAGTTTCCACGTCCCGAATTCCATCATCATATGGTTCGGGCAGAGCATCTGCAAATCGTGGACGGTCTGCACCATCGGGATATTTTTCTCTGCCCCCGCCAGAATGACGGACGGGGTAAGCTGGAAATTGATGTTGTTGAAGTGGATGATGTCCGGGTGGAAGCGGTCGATGACCTGCCGCATTTTGCGCCGCGCCTCGCCGGAATAGATGATGCGGAAGGGGTACAGCAGCTTTTCCGCGCCGGACGCGTGGAAGTCCATGTTGACAGTCGTCAGCCCTTCGGCGTTCCCGACGGTGTTTTTCTCGTCGTACATGCCGAAATATTCCACCTGATGACCGCGTCTCGTCAGTTCTTCCCCAATGCGGAGCATATACGTTTCCGCCCCGCCGCGCGGGTACAAGAACTTATTGACCATCAGGATTTTCATCGGTTTCCTTCCCTTCCACGTTGATTAGCGGGAGACGCCAGAGGCTCTGCCTCTGGACTCCGCAAGGGACTTCGTCCCTTGACCCTTTTTCGCGATTCAGTTGGTGACACTTTCATACTGCTTCCGCGTGTTGATTGGTGGAGACGCCAGAGGCTCTGCCTCTGGACTCCGCAAGGGACTTCGTCCCTTGACCCTTTCGCGCGATTCAGTTGGTGACACTTTCATACTGCTTCCGCGTGTTTATTGAGGGAACCCAAGGGGCGAATGAAACGGGACGAAGTCCCCCCCTTGACCCGCCAAAGGGTCTTCGACCCTCTGGACTCCCTTTTTCGCGATTCAGTTGGTGACACTTTCAGGCTACTTCCGCGTGTTCATGAGGGAACCGCCCCTTTACTTTCCCTTCGCCTTTTTCCACATCAAGTACGCCAGCTTCGGACTGACCATCGCAATCAGCCCCTTGCGGCGCTCATTCTGCGTCGGCATCTTCAGCACCCAGCGCCAGTTCGCGCGCAAACGCTTGATGGCATCCTGCCGCAGCGCCGTGCAGTCCTGCTCGCTCGTGAAGGAGAAGTAGAACGCCCGCGTGCACGCAAAGCAGTACCGCGTCATCGACGTTTGGTGCATCAGCGGCGACGCATCCTTCGTCATCCGGCAAACGTCCGCCCACACCGTCACGTCCGAATACTGCTTTGTCGTATATTTTTGGTGCATCGCCGAACCTGTCCACTGCACATAGTAGTAGAGCCGGTCGGTCAGGTACGCCACGCGCTTCGTCGCCAGAACTGCCTGCATGTAGAACAGCGTGTCCTCCGCGTAAGAAATCTGCTCATCAAAGCGCAGATTCTCCAGCAAATCGTGGTGATACAGCACGCCGTAGGACTGGACGTGCGCCATCTCGCCCCACTGGTCGTAGTTATCAAACGTCGCCAGCTTTGCGGGCTGATGGGGTTCGTCCGGCAGTGGCTTATCCACATCGTCCTCGTGCAGCTCGTAAGTCCAGCAGCAGGACATTTTCGTCCCTTGCGCCATCAGCGCATCGTAGAGGTACTGAATGTAGTTCGGCGACACGGTGTCGTCCGGATCAACGAACGCGCCGTATTCGCCGCGCATGTTGCGCAAGCCCTCATTCCGCGCCGACGACACACCGCCGTTTTTCTTGCGGAGGATACGGAAGCGGCTATCCGCGTATTGCTGGATGACCTGCACGCTGTTATCAGTCGAGCCGTCATCCACGAAAAGGAATTCGAGATTCGGGTATGTCTGCGCCGTCAGGCTGGCAATGCACCGGGGCAGCTTGCCTGACATGTTGTAGACGGGTAGAATGATGGAAATCAGCGGCAGCATAGATTACTCCCCACCCCGAAGTTTCTTTTTCAGCTTGCGGACGGTCATTTCCAGCAGGTACTGGAATTCCTTCGTTCTGCCGTAAACCACCAGCACGACCGCGGCGAAAATCGCGGTGTAAATCAGCCCTTGGGCGATGAACCAGAAGAAATTTGTCTGCGGCATCAGCTGGAAAATCCAGTAGGACACGGCGCTGACCCCCGCGACCACCACCCAGCGGACGATGTAATCCATGAAGTAGCGGCGCAGCTTCTTCTGCCAGTCCTCCTCAATGCCGTAGCGCATCAGCACATACGGTTCAAACCAGACACACGTCAGCAGGCTGGAGATAATCGTGCCGCCGATGATGCCCGCCACGCCAAAGCGCCGCACCAGAATCAGCGATACAACAAGGTTGATGATGGCCTCCGCCAGCGCCTTGTAGCGGTCATGCCAGAACAGCCCCAGCGCCTCGCGGAACTGCAGCCCCATCTGACGGAGGCCGCTGATGAAAAACTCCGCTATGATAATGACGACGACCGTCATCGAGAAAAGGTACTCTTCGCCGAAAATCATGCGGATGAAGAAGTTGATCAGCGTCACCAGTCCGCCGGAGAGGTAGCCATAGAGCAGGAAAGCGGCGAAATCGAGGATACGGAAGATTTCGTAGACGCGCTTTCTGCCCTCCAGCGCGTTCAGGTTGCCGATGCTGGCGGTGAATGCGCCCGTCACATGCCCCAGCAGGTTGTTGACGTTCATCAAAACGAGCTTGTAGTTGGAGTATATGCCGACCGTAGCCAGCCCGTCAAACGCGGACATAATCAGGTTATCCGTGCTGCGGACGATAACCGTCGCCAGCTTATGCAGGCTCAGCGCGCCGACGTTCTTGAAAATCGCCTTGCGCTCCTGCGGTTCGGGCAGCTCCTTGTACTGCTTGAGGTACGGGAACTCCCTGTCCGCGCGCGCCCAGATGATAGCGCTGGTGAGCATCGGCATAAAAAGCTGGATAATCAGGTAGAGGATGAAATTCCGCGTCGTTACCAGCACAACGATTTGCAGAATCAGGCGCACGATGCCGATGATTTGGTCAATCGCCTTGCGGATGTATGCCTTCTGGTACGCCTGATAGATGGCGTTCTTGTAGGACAGCAGGTATGACGTGACAGCTTGCAGGAGGTACAGCAGATAAATCAGCTGCAGGTTCTCCACGCCCTCGCCGCCCTTCATCAGCCGCGGCAGGAACGGCATGAGCGCCAGCCCGATGCCCAGCACGACCACCGCAACAATGCGGTACAGCGTGCGATAGAGGTTCATCAGGCGCGCCAGCTGCTTCTCGTCGTTCTGCGCCGCCGGGCGGTACATGCTGAAAATCATCGCCGAGCCGATGCCCAATTCTGCCAGATTCAGCATTCCCAGCACATCGCCGAAGAGGCCGTTCACGCCGAGATATTCCTGCGACAGGTAGTGGACGAACACCATGCGTCCGCCGAAGGAAAGCAGCATGTTCAGCAGCTGCCCCACCAGCCCGACAATCATATTGATGATGGAGTTTTTCTTTCTCATCCGTGCTCTTCCGGCGCTGACTGACCGGATGCCTCCTCTCCTGCGCTGACTGCAAGCGTGTGAGCCGTTTGCAATCGCTCCATTATAGCACGGTTACGATTGCCTTGCAACAAAAACGACTGTTATCATCGGTTTTGCGCGAAATTTCGCACTTTGTTCACGCAATCCACACATTCTGTGATATATGCTTGTTTCTTTCTTGTCAATATGCTATAATAAAATGCAATCCGCCGTTTTTCGGCGGAAATTTCGCGGGGCTTCCCCGTACAAGGGAGATTTGGAGGACATGGGAAAGGTCAGCGCGTTTCTGAAGCGGAAGAACGTTCTGTTTTCCGCAAAACGCTACGGGATAGACGCCATGGGCGCCATGGCGCAGGGACTGTTCGCCTCGCTGCTGATTGGCACAATCATCAAGACGCTCGGTCAGCAGCTGAACGTGCAGTTCCTAATTGACGCGGGCAACTTCGCCCAGCAGGTTGCGGGGCCGGCCATGGCGGTGTCCATCGGCGCGGCGCTCTCTGCCCCGCAATTGGTGCTGTACAGCCTGATTGCCGTCGGCATGGCGGCAAATAAGCTCGGCGGCGCGGGCGGCCCGCTGGCGGTCTACTTCATCACGATTGTCGCGTCCGAATGCGGCAAAATCGTCAGCAAGGAGACGAAGGTGGATATCCTCGTCACCCCGGCGGTCACGATTCTTGTCGGCGTTGGGCTATCCGTGCTGTGCGCGCCCGCGATTGGCGCGGCTGCCAGCTCGGTCGGCGATTTCATCAAGTGGGCAACGAACCTCCAGCCGCTGCTGATGGGCATTCTGGTGTCCGTCGTCGTCGGCATGGCGCTGACGCTGCCCATTTCCAGCGCGGCGATTTGCGCGGCGCTCTCGCTGACGGGGCTTGCGGGCGGCGCGGCGGTTGCGGGCTGCTGCGCGCAGATGGTCGGCTTCGCGGTCATGTCCTTCCGCGAGAACGGCGTGGGCGGCTTGGTCAGTCAGGGGCTGGGCACGTCGATGCTGCAAATGCCCAACATCATCCGCAACCCGCGCACTTGGATTCCCCCGACGCTTGCTTCCGCCATCACTGGCCCGATTGCGACGTGCCTGTTCCACCTCGAAATGAACGGCCCGGCGGTTTCCAGCGGCATGGGCACTTGCGGTTTGGTCGGGCAGATTGGCGTTTACACTGGCTGGCTGAACGACATTGCCGCCGGCACGAAAGCCGCGATTCTGCCGATGGACTGGGTTGGGCTTATCCTGATTTGCTTCGTTCTCCCCGCCGTGCTGACGCTGCTGTTCGCCTTCTTCCTGCGCAAGTGGGGCTGGATCAAGGACGGCGACCTGAAGCTGCAATAACAAGGGAGAATGAAACGGGGCGAATGAAACGGGACGAAGTCCCCCTCCCTTGACCCTTTCGCGCGATTCAGTTGGTGACACTTTCAGGTTGCTTCCGCGTGTTGATGCAGGAATTTCGCGCCTGCAGGCGCGAGGAGGGGGCTTTGCGATCGCCCCCTCCACCCCTTCGCCCCCATGCGGCACACAAGCAAATCCGCATAGAAAAATCGAGCCACAAAACGCACCTCATCCAGCTAATGCAGCAGATGAGGTGCGTTTCTTTTGCCAAAAAGTCAGCACCGAAAAAGGGCGGCGCACCCGCAGGTACACCACCCCTTGACGCCTTGGATTACACCTTCTGGAAGGTGAACACCACTTCGCCGCCCGCTTCGGGAGCAATTTCTTCCACCGTCTTGTCGAACTCGTAGCCTTCCGGCACAATCAGTACATGCAGCACATAGGGGTACGCAGGCATGGTGAATTCCAGCACGCCATTCTCATCCACAGGCATGGGCGTGCACGTTTCATCCGTGCAGACGTTAATCATCGTGCCGGTCACAGGGTTGCCGTCCTGATCGACGCACTTGATCGTGTAGCTCGCCATGCCCTCCATCGGCAGCTGCGGCGCTTCCGCCACTTCATCCGTGGAAGGCAGGGTGCCATCGGCGTACTTCCAGCCGGGGACATTGATGCCATACTGCTGCAGCATGGCGACAAACGCATTGGCGTTGGGTTCATCAGCGATTGCAATGGCGGACGCTTCCACGTTTTCCGCGCCAGCCTTCACCACAAAATAGGTAGTATACGGGAATCCGCTTGCCTGATTGGTGTCAATCGGCTGATTCGGGATGACGTAGCCATCCTCCGTCATGTAGTCCGTCAGCGCATAGTTTTCGGGAGCCGCTTCGCAGCCAAAGGCGTACATTTCCGGGTCGAGCCCCTTCGCCAGCGTCACCTTCACCGTCGCGCTTTCCGTGTTGTCAATCACATAATAGTTGGTCATGCCAAAGGTGGACATCAGCGCAAATTGCGGGTCAGTGAAGAAAACCTGCTTCACGTTGTCGCCCACAAAGGAGATGGTCGTCATCTTCGTGCCTTCCGGATAGACCGGGTTGTTCGCCAGCACAGCGGCGGCTTCTTCTCCGTCCACCACGCGCGCGTTGTCCAGCCAGATCATGTCCTCATTCGCGGCCTGAAAGGAATCCTTGATGTAAGACAGGGCAATTTCGTAAGTACCGTCTGCCGGGAATTCATAGCCGTAGGTCGCCCATTCCTTCACGCCGCCGAACGCCTTCGCCGTCTGTCCGTTGACAGACAGGTAGAACAGGTCGCAGCCGGCTTCGGTGGACGTCTTGTAGTCGAACGCGAACACATCGCCCGCCTTCGCTTCCACCGTAGTCAGCACGGAAGCGGAAGAAGTATCCTTGCCCGTGTTCGTGCTGACCAGAACCGTGCGGTCATCCTTTTCCGCAACCGCCATCGGCCAGGTGTATTCATCCGTAGAATTGGTGAAGGACAGCGGCGCCGCCGTGCCTTCCACATTCAGCGCGCGGTTCAGTTCCGCTTCATCCGTCGGCGGAATCGAGGGCTTTTCGCCCGGCAGGAACGCCAGCACATTCGTCTGCGTGTACTCATCGCCGAGGAAGAGACCGAACAGGCGGACAAACGCGTCCGTAGAGGTCTGAGAACCCGTTGCGAGGAAAGCCACATTGCCGAAGCGGTCAACCACAATCGAGGTCGGGACGCCATTGAGCCCGAAACCCGCAAAGAGGTTGAACGTTTCATGCCCGACCGGGAACGTCAAGCCATGCGACGCCACATATTCCGTCAGCTTCGCATCATCATCGTTTTCATCGATGCTCAGCGCAAAGACTTCCACCTTGTCCTTGTACTGCTCATAGGCTTCCTCCAGGAAGGGGAACTCCGATTCACACGGGCCGCACCACGTTGCCCAGAGGTTAATCAGCACCATTTCCTTCTCCTTCAAGGTTTCGGAGAGGGTATGGGACACGCCGTTAATGTCCGTAAAGGTAAAATCGGGCATGGGCGCGCCAAGCGCGTACACCAAGGCAGTTTCTTCCGCCAGTGCAGCGCAGCCGAGGCACATCGCCAGTGCCAGAACCAGTGCCAGCATCTTCTTCATGAGGATTGCTCCTTTCACGTTCTGCGGCTTCCACCGCAGTCTTACAAAAATTATAAGGCGAGAAATGCCTGATGTCAACCGAAAAAACTTCATAAATACAATTGGCGTGCGCAACGCCCCTTTTTCGGCTCCAGCAGCAGCGAAAAAGCGCAAAATTGTTTGGTATTCCATAACCAAAAAGCCCTGCCGCATTCACGACAGAGCCTTTTTGTGCCTTGATTACGCCTTGCCAGCGCAGCCCAGCACATCCACCATCTTGTGGGCGACCATCGCCTTCACCGCAGCGCGGGCAGGCTTCAGGTACTGACGGGGGTCAAAGTGATCCGGATGCTCCGCAAAGTACTTGCGGATGCTCGCGGTCATCGCCAGACGAATGTCGGAGTCGATGTTGATCTTGCAGACCGCCATCTTCGCCGCCTTCGCCAGCTGCTCTTCCGGAATGCCAATTGCGTCGGGCATATTGCCGCCGAACTGGTTGATTTCCTTCACGAACTCCTGCGGGACAGAAGAAGCGCCGTGCAGGACGATCGGGAAGCCGGGCAGACGCTTGGAGCATTCTTCCAGCACCTCGAAGTGCAGCTGGGGCTTCTGACCGGGCTTGAACTTGTACGCGCCGTGGGACGTGCCGATGGCAATCGCCAGCGAGTCGCAGCCCGTGCGGGTCACAAACTCTTCGACTTCTTCCGGATGGGTGTACATTTCCTGACCATGCTCCACCTTCACGTCGTCTTCGACGCCGGCGAGCGTGCCGAGTTCCGCCTCGACGACCACGCCGTGGTCATGGGCATACTCGACGACCTTGCGGGTCAGGGCGATATTATCCTCAAAGGACTTGGAGGAAGCGTCAATCATGACGGACGTGAAGCCGCCGTCGATGCAGCTCTTGCACAGCTCAAAGCTGTCGCCGTGGTCAAGGTGCAGCGCAATCGGGATATCGGGGTTCTCGATCACCGCCGCTTCCACCAGCTTCACCAGATAGGTGTGATTGGCATACGCGCGCGCGCCCTTGGACACCTGCAGGATGACGGGAGCCTTCAGCTCACCCGCCGCCTCGGTGATGCCCTGAATGATTTCCATGTTGTTGACGTTGAAAGCGCCGACCGCATAGCCGCCGTCATACGCCTTCTTGAACATTTCCTTCGTCGTAACAAGCGCCATTGGATTTTCCCTCCTGATGCAATAATGTAGGGTTTCCACCGAATCTATTATAGCACATTCTGCCGAAATAGAAAAGGGGGTTTTTTCACAAGTTGTATTTTCTTTCACAAAGTTTTGGAGAAAAAAACGACCTCATCCCCCTTTTCGGCGGATGAAGCCGTATCAGCACGCAAAAGCAGCCTGAAAAAGTCGCCAACGCAATCGCGCAAAAGGGTCAAGCGTAGGGATTTCATCCCGTTTCATTCGCCCATGGTTTTCCCCCAATTAACACGCGGAAGCAGCCTGAAAGAGAAGTCTACTCAATCGCGCGAAAGGGAGTCCAGAGGGTCGAAGACCCTTTGGTGGAGTCCAGAGGCAAAGCCTCTGGTCACTGCCCCTCTTCCGTCCGCTCCACCGTGCCGACATAGATGATTTCGCTCTTCGCCTTGTAGGTGTCGGTGTACATCAGCTTGCGCTCGGTTTCCGCGCCGCCCACATACTTCACCAGGTAGCTTTCCACCACACAGCCGTCGGTTGCCTTGCGGTAGGTGTACTCTTGGTCAACATAGGTGGCGTAGGTGTGGTTCGTGTCCTTGCGGTATTCCGGCTCGGTCGGGGCGGGCAGGGTCTGCACCGTCACCGTTTCCAGCTCGTACTTCACGCCCTTGCCGAGGCTCTCGCCGTAAATCGACACCACGCACACCTTGTGCGACTTGTCGTAGCGGCTGTCCTTCATCACCGTCGCAACGATGAAAATCGTGCTGTTCGTGTCGTTGCGGAACTTGAAGTCAATGCGGTTGTCGGATACCGTCGCGTCCTTGCCGTAGTCGGTGTAGCCCACCGCGTCGGAGTGCGGCTCGCGCTTGAGAATCGTCATGTTCGCCTTCGCCGCCGCGAGGTACATCGTCGTGCTCGCCTGACACACGCCGCCGCCGTAGCCCATGCGCTGATCGCCATACGCGTACTCAATCGCCTGATAGAAGCCGTTTGCCTTCGTGCGCTTGCCCACAACCGTATTGAAGGAGAAAGTTTCGCCCGCTGCAAGCATCTTGCCGTTGATGCGCTCGAACGCCACCTGAATGTTCAGGTTGCGGTTCTCCGTGCTGGTGGTCGAAATCGGGGTGTACGCCGTCGCGCGCAGCTGAATCTGCGGCTCCAGCATGGCTTTGGTCGTGGTCGGCTGAAGCTCGCGCGTCGTCAGCTCCACCTCGCCGCTGACCAGGGACGACATCATCTGGTACACCTGATTTTTCGCCTCGGTCGTGTCCATATAGCGCCCGACGGTCTCCGGCTGAATCGTCAGCGGATTGTTGAAATTGTTGGAATCGAAGATAATATGCGCATCCACCGGCTGGATGTACGCCTGCTGCGCGATGCTGAGCAGGATGTTGTCAATCACCACATTGTCGCCGCTGGGCGTGGCGGAATAGCCCTCGTAGGGATTTTCCGCCAGCGCGTCCATCGTGGCTTTGCGCGCGTCAATGCCGCCTTCTGTGTGCCCCGGCTGCCACGCCGCGTCGAGGGCTTCCTGCACATCGACGGTCATGTTCAGGTCGGCGCTCGTGATTTCCCTCACCAGCTGACCGGCGTACATCAGGCGCACCTTCCACGCGTCGCGCTGCTGATTCGCGTGCGCCGTGACCGCCTCTTCCGCCTCCGCGCGGGTCATGCCGCCGAGGTGGATGCCGTCCACATACACGTTCGGGACGTACTTGTCGTCATACGCCGTCACCGACGCGACCAGTGCTTCCCGCTCGTTCTGCTCCTGGATGGCATTGCTGATGGCGCCGCCCGCCGCGACCAGTCCGCAAATTACCGCCACCGCGCACGCGCAGAACAGGATGCGCTTGAGCAGCTTTTGACCCGACGGCTTGCGGCGGACAGGCTCGTTCTTCGGCTCGCGATGCTCCGGATTGAAGCCCCCCAGCCCCGTCGGCGGATGATTGCCGCCGCCATTGCCGCCGTTTCCGCCATTGCCGTTCGCCGGATACTGCGGAAAATTCACCGGATACATCGGCTGCTGCTGCCATCCGCCATAATTCTGCTGCGGATACGGCGGATTCTGCGGGCGCTGCGGATTCATCGGCTGATTGGGCATCATCTGCCCGCCGCGAATCGGCTGATTGCGCCCGGTGTTCATGCTTTGCTGATGCTGCCCCCATGAGAACTGCTCCAATTGGTGCGCCGCATCGAGCGGCTGCACGCCGTTGTTCCAGCCCTGCTGCGGCTGCATGGGCGTCCCCTGCACGCCGCGGAAACCGCGCATTTGCCCGCTTTGCACATATTGGCTCCCCTGCCCCAGCTGATTCATCCCCTGCGGGCGCATCGGCTGGGCCGTACTCATCGGCTGCATGGGCGGATTGGCGCTCTGCTGCACCGGGGGCGGCTGCGGATTCCGGCGCTGCGGATTTGTCGGCTGCATGGGCGCATCTTCCGTGCGGATAAGGGGGATGCTGTTGTCCAGCGTCTGCTGCCCGGCATACTGCGCCGCGTTCAGCTGCGTGCGGCGGCGGCGCGGCTGCCTGTTGTCGTTGAATTCGGACATGGTTTCAGCACCCCTTTCTGATGGCAATTCGGTATTTCTTCATCTTATATCACATGATTTCAGCAGCTTCCACTGCTTGCAGCAATTTCTCCACATCATCTGCCGCCCTCGCCCACATCGGCGCGGTGCAGCCGACCATGCCGTGGCGGTCGCCATCGCCATGGAAGTCACTGCCGCCGGTGACCAGAAAGCCCATGCGCCGCGCGGTCAAATCCAGCAGGGGCGTGGCGCGTCCGGCGGACGGGTGGTAAACCTCAACGCCCCGCAAGCCCTGCTCCTGCCAAACGCCGAGCAGGTGGCGCAGCAGCGCGCCGGTCTTCTCCAGCTCCATCGGGTGCGCCAGAACAGGCACAAAGCCGCTTTCCTGCATCAGCGGCAGCGCCTCCGCCATGCTCAGGCGCTCCCCCGCCACATACGCCGGTGCGCCATCCGCCAGAAAGCGGTCAAACGCCTCGCGCGTGTCCACCACATAGCCGTGGCTGACCATCGCGCGGGCGATATGCGGCCGACCGACGCTGCCCTTGGCTTCGCGGGCGATTTCGTCGTAATCCAGCGGATAGCCCAGCGCGTTCAGCTTCTCCACCATCTGCCGCGCGCGTCCGAGCCGCAGTTGGGACAGCGCCCGAACCTTGCGGTGCAGGGGCGTATCCGTCCCGCGCCCGTAGCCGAGCAGGTGCAGGCCGGGCATATCGCGCAGGGACAATTCGACACCTTGCAGAATCGGCATCGGCGTGGGCTTCCCCAGCAGCTGCGCCGCGCCGTCAAACGTGTCATGGTCGGTCACGGCAAGGAGCGTCACGCGGTGCTTGTCCGCCAGCGCCAGCAGCTCCGCGGGCGTAAGCAGCCCGTCGGAGGAAGTGGTGTGGGTGTGCAAATCAGGCTTCATGGGGGTCAGTCGGGTGATTTTCGGGCGCATCCGCCGTCTTTTCGGGCGTTTCCGCGCTCTTTTCAGGCGTTTCGGCGGACTTTTCGGAATTTTCTTTCTTCTTTTCGTCCGCCATATCCTGCATCATCACATTGCCCGTGGTGCGGGTGTCGGCATCCTGAATATCCGGCAGCGCACCCGTTTCCATCAGGGTGACGAACTCGCGGCGGCTGATGGTGTCGTACTTGAGCAGCGCGTCCACCAGCTTCTCCATGCGGTCGCGGTTGGCGCTCAAGGCGTCCACCGCCTTCTGGTAGCATTCCTCCAGCAGGCGCTTGACTTCCGCGTCGATGCGCGCCGCCATTTCTTCGCTGTACCCGCGGCTCTGCCCGAACTCCATGCCGACGAACACTTCCTGATCGCCGTCAAGATAGACCGGGCCCAGCTTTTCGCTCATGCCGAACTGCGTCACCATGCGGCGGCAGACCTCCGTCGCCTTTTTCAGGTCGCTCGTTGCGCCGGTGGTGAACTCACCCAGATAAAGTTGCTCCGCGGCATGACCGCCCAGCCCCATCGCCACGAAGTCCATCAGCTGGCTGTAAGTCTGCAAATCGTCCTCTTCCGTCGGCAGGGACAGCGTGTAGCCGCCCGCCTGCCCGCGCGGGACGATGGTAATCAGGTGCACCTCGTCGCAGTTGGGCAGGACGTGCCCGACGATGGCGTGACCCGCCTCGTGGATGGCAACCATGCGCTTGTCGCGCTGCGTCACCTTGTGGCTGCGCTTCTCCGGGCCCATCTGCACGCGGGAGATTGCCTCCACCAGCGTCTGCTGATTGATGGCCTTCAAGCGCCCGCGCGCCGCCAGAATCGCGGCTTCGTTCATGATGTTTTCCAGCTCCGCGCCGGTGGAGAAAGGCACGCGCTTGGCGATATTCTCCAAATCCACATCATCCGCAAGGGGCTTGCCCTTGGCGTGCACCTGCAAGATGGCAACACGCCCCGCCATATCGGGGTAATTGACGAGAATCGTGCGGTCAAAGCGGCCGGGACGCAGCAGCGCGGGGTCAAGAATGTCGCGGCGGTTCGTCGCCGCCATGACAATAACGCCCTCGTTGATTGCGAAGCCATCCATCTCGACCAGCAGCTGGTTCAGCGTCTGCTCGCGTTCGTCGTGTCCGCCGCCCAGACCCGCGCCGCGATGGCGACCCACCGCGTCAATCTCATCAATAAAGATGATGGACGGGGCAGCGCGCTTGGCTTGGTCGAACAGGTCACGGACGCGGCTCGCGCCCACGCCCACGAACATCTCCACAAAGTCAGAGCCGGAAATGGAGAAGAACGGCACGCCCGCCTCGCCCGCAACCGCCTTCGCCAGCAGGGTTTTGCCCGTGCCGGGCGGGCCGATGAGCAGCACGCCCTTGGGGATGCGCGCGCCCATGTCAATGTACGCCTTGGGGTTGCGCAGGAAGTCCACCATTTCCTTGAGTTCTTCCTTCTCTTCCTCCGCGCCCGCGACGTCGGCGAACGTCACCTTGTTCTTGTTCGGGTCATGGATGCGCGCCCGGCTTCTGCCGAAGTTCATCACCTTGCCGTTGCCGCCGGTCTGCGCGCGCATAATCAGCCAGAACATCACGCCGCAGAGCACCAGCGAAATTGCCAGCGGAATCAAATCATACCACCACGGGGTGGTCAGCGGCTGACGGTAGATGATGGTGAACGGCAAATCCTTGACGGACACCTCGTCCAGCGGCTTATTAAGCTTCGCCGCCTGCATTTGCCGCGCGGTGACGATGAAATCAGCGCCGATGGTGGTTTCAAAATCGTAGTTTTTGTCGGGGAAATCCGCGTCGGCGACCGTTGTTGTTGTCGTCACGCCCACCAGCGACGTGCCGCGGATGGCGACGGAGCGAACCTGCCCCTCCTCAATCATCGTCAGCAGCTGGGGATAGGTGATGCGGCGGTCACGGATATTGCTGCCAAAGCCGTTGGTGAACAGCATCGAAATGGTGAGCACCATCAGCAGCAGAACCGCGACGTAGCCGAACATCCCGCGAGACTTCTTCAATGCGAGCATCCTCCTTCCGTTCCAGCGCCATCCGCCTGTTGCGGCGTATACCCATATAGACGAATGACGTGTGCGGAAAAATCCATCTTTACAAAAATTTTATCTTTTTTCGGGGAAAAATCGGCTGATTTATTCGTGCGCCGCGCCGTACACGCGGCTGTCCAGCACGCCGATGTCCGGCAGATTGCGGTACTTCTCGGCAAAATCCAGCCCATAGCCGACGACGAACTCATCCGGAATCTTGAAGCAGTGGTAATCCACCGTCAGGTTGTGTTCAGGATTGCGGCGGTCGGGCTTGTCCAGCAGCGTCGCAATGCGGATGGAGGACGCGCCGCGGCCCATCAAATACTTGCCGAGGTAGAACAGCGTGTTGCCGCTGTCCACAATGTCCTCCACAATCAGCACGTCGCGCCCCTTGATGGACACGGACAGGTCTTTCTCCAGATTGACCACGCCGGAGGACTTGGTGGAGTTGCGATAGCTCGAAAGCGCCATAAAATCCAGCGTCACGGGCAAATCGACCTCGCGGATGAGATCGGAGAAGAAGACGCTCGCGCCCTTCAAAATGCAGACCATCACCAGATCGCGTCCCTGATAGTCGTGGGTGATTTCCCGTCCCAGCTGGGCAACGGCTTTCTGGATGTCCTCGCGCTTGACGAGAATCTTCGTCATGTCTTGATACAGCTTGGCATTGGTGTCCATCGTGTTGTCCTCCTAAATATATGTAGGTTTCTATGTTGACTTAGTTGGCGTTGTCCTTTTTTTCGCGCAGGGGTGCGCCGCAGCGTTTGCACTGTTCGAGCTTGTCGTAGGGGTCATCCTCAATCTGCGACCACTTGATGACGCCGGACAGCGGGCGGTATTTCGGATTGAGCGATTCGCAATTCGGGTCAATGTGGTAGTACGTTCCGCCTTCGGGATTGTAGTAAATCAGCAAGTCCGGATGGCTGGTGTTCAGCACGGGCTGGGTGGCAAGGGCGTTGGTCGGGGTGGCGGTGCTTTCCTGCTCGTTGCTTTGCAGCGTCGCGGGGTCAACGTACCACACGCCGTCCTCCTTGACCATGCGCACCTTCCACAGGTAGACGCTTTCGCCCAGGGTGTTGTTCTTGTTGATGACGGCGCGCACGGTGACCATGCGGGCGATGTCGTTCGATGTGCCCGTGATGGCCGTGAAATCCCAGCTGACGGGCGTGCGGTTGGTCAGCACCTCGCCGAAGAGCTTCTGCGTCACCGCGTCCGTGCCGCCCTTGATGCTGCTGCGCCACGACGGGGCCGTCAGGTTGACCATTTGGCTGATGGCGTTGTTCTTCCACAGCGTGAAGAAGGAATGCAGCTGCGCGTAGCACTCCTCGGAGTCATCCACAGGCGTCGCGGTGGGCGTTGGCGCGGGATTGGGCGTGTCCGTCGCGGTCAGGTTGACATCGAGGCTGCTGCCTGATGTACTCCCCTGCTGCATCTGACCGGACTGATTCGGCTGCGCGGGGTTCTGATTGTCCGCTGCGTTCGTCGCCAGTGCGCTGACGAGGCAGACGACCGCCGCCGACGCCAGCAAAAGCGACAGCACCAGCCGCGCGTTGGGCGTAACCAGCTCGCGGAGCCACAGCGCGGCGATGCTCGCCACCGCGCCGACGAGGACGACCCACTTCACCGCCGTCCACGCAAAGACCATGCTCAAGATGAAAAGAATCGGCAGCACGCCGAACATCAATACTTTTGCAATCGTATCCCACGGAATTTCCCTGTGCGCCGCCGGCTGCACCCGGAAGCCGCTGCGCCCCGACGTCGGGTACACGCGCTGACCGTCGGGGGTGTACTGCGCGTACTGCTGCTCCGGCGGCAAATCCGTTTCCTGCGGATTTTGCTGGCTGTACCCCTGCTGATTGTACGCCGGATTCGGCTGGCTGTACCCCTGCTGCTCGTAGCCCTGCTGATACCCGCCGGGCTGCACAAACCCCTGCTGGTCATACGGCTGCTGCTGATAAGGCTGCTGGGCGTATGGCTGCTGATAACCCTGCTGGTCATAGCCCTGCTGCCCATACGGCTGCTGATAACCTTGCTGACCGTATGGCTGCTGATAACCTCCGTATGGCTGCTGATATCCCTGCTGACCATAGGGCTGCTGCTGATAATCCGCATACCCCTGCTGACCATATTGCGGCTGCCCATAGCCGTTTTGCGGCGCGTAGCCCTGACCATAGGCATCATTGGGCGCGTAGCCGCCATTCGGGGCATAGCCCTGCGCCGGCGGATAATTGCCCTGCGAAAAACCGGGCTGCTGAGGATTCTGTCCGGCGTCCCCGGCGCCATCATAGGGTGGACGGCTGTTGCTCATCCGGCTTCCTTTCCTTTCTTCCGCGCGATTGTGCGCGAAGTTCCCTGCCGCGCCTGCGGACGGAGGAATTGCACCCTCCCGCGCGCGGACTTTCACGCAAGCGCCTGAATCGCGCTTTACATGATAACGCATCTTACAGTATAGCACAAAAAAATGGCTTGTAAATAAGAAATCGGAAAAATTCATGGTTTGTTCGCCTGTAAGATGGAAAGAGTTCCACTTCCGTGCGCTTTTTATTCCGCATTCCGCATTCCAAATTCCGAATTTGCCCCCTTGCAAAACGCCTCAACCTATGGTAAGATAGAGCGTGCCGACGAAAGTCAGCGAAATATTGGAAGCGATGACCGGGAAACAGTAGCGCGTGCAAGTCCCCTTCCTATTTCCAAATGAGAATGTGCCAAGATGCGAAGCGAATTTTTTCTGCTGGCTAACGGGAGTGAAACGCAGCGTAGCAGCGCTACGCTAAGTGGAACGAGCGGACGCCAGAAGGAAAAAGGCGCGAGCAGATGGCACAGGCGAATGCAGGAAATAGGATATCAGAGAGCCGCCGGGTGGTGCGAGGCGGCAGGGCGCACGGCGTGAACCTTCATCCCGTGAGTTTTTCGGCGTGGGCAGCCTTATCGCCTATCAAGCGGCGGCAGCGGGATTTTTTCCTTTGCCGCAAGACGAGTGGTACCGCGGATTCAGTCCGTCTCATCAAACGATGGGACGGGCTTTTTTCATCCAACTGTAAGGAGGAACATCCGGAATGAACGAGAAGATCGAAGCCCTGAAAAGCAGCTTTGATTCCGAGCTGAAGAAGATCGCCAACATGGTGGATCTGGAAGCCCTGCGCGTGAATTACCTCGGCCGCAAGGGCAAAGTGACCGACGCGCTCAAGGGCATGGGCGGCTTGACCGACGAGCAGAAAAAGACCGTCGGGCGCGAGACGAACGAGCTGAAAACCGCCATCACCGTCGCCTTGGCGGAAAAGCTGGAAGCGCTCAAGGCACAGGAATTGCAGCGCGAAATCAACGCCCTGCCCGAATTTGACATCTCCATGCCGCCGGACATGACCCGCGGCTCGTATCACCCGATTACGCTGGTGCAGCGCCAGTGCGAGCAGGTGTTCAAGTCGATGGGCTTCACGGTGGAGGATTACGCCGAGGTCGTGACGGACTACGAGTGCTTCGAGAGCCTGAACATTCCGAAGTTCCACCCCGCGCGCGACATGCAGGACACCTATTATCTGGACAACGGGCAGCTGCTCAAAACGCAGACCTCCGCCGCCCAGAACGCCATCTACCGCCGCTACCGCGACGCGCTGGTCGACGGTGGCGTGCCGATTAAGGCGATTTTCCCCGGCCGCTGCTTCCGCAACGAGGCAACCGACGCCTGCCATGAGAACACGTTCTTCCAGATGGAAGGCATCATGGTGGACAAGGACATTTCCATCGCGAACCTGATTTACTTCATGAAAACGATGCTGAGCGAGGTGTTCCGCAAGGACATCAAAGTCCGCCTGCGTCCGGGCTTCTTCCCGTTCGTTGAGCCGGGCTTTGAGCTGGATATCTCCTGCCTCATCTGCGGCGGCACGGGCTGCCCGTCGTGCAAGCATTCCGGCTGGCTGGAGCTGTGCCCCTGCGGCATGATTCACCCCGAAGTATTGAAGGCCGGCGGCATCGACCCGGAGCAGTACACCGGCTTCGCGTTCGGCTTGGGCATGACGCGCCTTGCCATGATGAAGTACGGCGTGAAGGACATTCGCGACCTGAACAGCGGCAGCCTGACGCGCTTGGCGCAGTTCACGGACGACGAGTAATGCGGAGGAAAGACGAACATGCTGATCTCAATGAACTGGATTTCCGACTTCGTTGACCTGACGGGTCTTGACAAAATGGCGCTGATTCGCCAGTTCTCCCTGTCCACGGCGGAAGTTGAGAATGAAATTTTCCACAAGGGCGCGGATTTGTCCGGCGTTGTCGCCGCGCAGATCGTCAGCGTAGAGAATCACCCCGAATCCCACAAGCTGCACCTGCTGAAGGTGGATGCGGGCGACGGGCAGCTGACCGACGTGGTCTGCGGCGCGCCGAACGTGCAGCTGGGCATGAAAACCGCGTTCGCGAAGGTGGGCGCGCAGCTGGGCGACATCACCATCAGCCCGCGCAAGCTCGCCGGGTACACGTCCTACGGCATGTGCTGCTCGGAGAAGGAAATCGGCATCAGCGACGACAATTCCGGCATCATGGTCATTCCGGAGGATGTTCCCTGCGGCACGGATTTGAAGGTGCTCTACCCCATTGACGATATTATCTTCGAGGTGGACAACAAGTCCCTGACGAACCGCCCCGACCTGTGGGGGCACTACGGCATGGCGCGCGAATTCTCCACCCTGTCCGGCCGTCCGCTGAAAGCCCTGCCCGTGGCGGATTTGACCGCGTACAGCGACCTGCCCGCCATCGACATGAAGATTGAAGACCCGCTGTGCCAGCGTTACTCCTGCCTGCGGGTGGAGAACATCAACCGCCACGTCAGCCCGATGGCGATGCGTATCCGCCTGAACTACTGCGGTATGCGCGACATCAACTTCCTCGCCGACCTGACGAACTACCTGATGCTGGAAATGGGGCAGCCGATGCACGCCTTCGACAGCCGCAAGGTGGAGAAAATCCGCATCCGCCGCTTCCCGGAGAGCTTCCCTTTCCAGACGCTGGACAAGGTGGAGCGCACCATCGACCCGAACACGCTGATGATCTGCAACGGCGACAAGCCGGTTGCCATCGCGGGCATCATGGGCGGTCTGGACAGCGAAATCGTCGATGACACGACGAGCCTGACGCTGGAATCCGCCACCTTCGACGCGGCGTCCGTCCGCAAGAGCAGCGTCCGCCTCGCCCACCGCACCGACGCCTCCGCCCGCTACGAAAAGAGCCTTGACCCAGAAATGACGACCGTCGCCATCGCCCGCTTCGTCAAGCTTTTGCAGGAATACGACCCGGAAATGCGCGTCACCTCCCGCCTGACCGACGAGTACGCCTTCCACTATCCGAAGGTGCAGCTGTCCTTCGATAAGGCGTTTGTTGACCGCTACACCGGCATCAACATCTCCTCCGACGAAATCATGCACACGCTGACCGCGCTGGGCTTCGGCATGACGCGGGACGGCGATTCCTTCACCGCGGACGTTCCCTCCTGGCGCGCGACGAAGGATGTAACCATCAAGGCGGACATCATCGAGGAAATCACCCGCATTTACGGCTACGACAACTTCGACCTGCACACGGCGGAATCCCCGCTCTACCCGGTTCGCATGTCCACCGAAAAGACGGTGGAGGACAAATTGAAGGACATCCTCGTCAAGCGCTATTCGCTGCACGAGGTGCATTCCTACATCTGGCAGTACGCCGACGACTACAAGAAGCTCGGCATCGCCGTCGAGGACAACGTGAAGCTGCTCAACGCCTCCAACCCCAACATTGAGACGCTGCGCCGCTCCATGATTCCCACCCAGCTGTGCCAGGTGAAGGGCAACACGGGCTATGCGCCGTCGTTCGGCATCTTTGAAATCGGTCACGTCATCGACGGCGTGGACGAAAACAAGCTGGCGAAGGAACACAAGAAGCTGTGCGTGACGCTCTTCAGCAAGGTCGATAACGTGGAAACGCTGTATTTCCGCCTGCGCGACATGCTGTGCGTCGCCGTGAGCGACATCCTGCACAAGGATTTGTCCTTCCACGCAATGACCGCGACCCACTCCTATGAGCATCCGAAGAACCTGAACGCCATCGTGCTGGACGGCGTTGACCTCGGCGAAATCGGCGTGGCGCACCCGGTTGTCGGCAAGAACATCGACAAGAAGGCGGCGATTGTGTTTGCCGAAATCGACACGGAAGCGCTTGCGTCCATCGCGCCCGCGCCCATCGTCTACCGCGAGCCGTCCCGCTTCCCCGGCATGGAGCAGGATTTGACCTTCGTGGTCAATCGCTGCCAGCCGATTCTGGACGCGGTGAAGGCGGAGAACTCCCCGCTGGTGCAGAAGGTGACCGTGCTGGGCACATACAGCGACATCACCGGCAAAACCATCACGATTCGCCTCTCCTTCTCGCACCCGGAGCGCACGCTCACCCGCGACGAAGTGCAGGCGGTTGTTGACGGCGTGGTTGCGCGGCTGAAGGGTCAAGGGATTGAACTGAAGAAGTAACTTCCTCTATATATGCATCTTTCTTCCTCCGAAACGCGGCTGTGTTTCGGAGGTTTTTTCGGTTCTTCACGGAATCTTGGGGGAAAAGCAGCTTGGGGGCGCGTCTGCGGACGCGCAAAGTTACTGGCAGGGACGCTTCGCTGCCTGCACCTTTGTTGGCGACTTCCTTTGAGTAGGTTTGACGCGAAACAGTTGGGGCGTTGCCCCAAACCCCACAAGGGACGCTGTCCCTTGACCCTGCAAGGGGCATTGCCCCTTGACCCCTCCGCGCGATTGAGTTGGTCGCGCTTTCATGCTCCTTCCGCGTGCAGCTTTTTGGGGCTTCGCCTAAGTCCTTGTTTGCCCCCCAACTTTCCGTGAAGAACCAATAATCTTCCTTCCCCTGCCCCCTCTGCTTTTGTCGGCGGAGGGGCGTTTTTTGTGCTTCCGCGAAATTCGAGATTGACAACTTCCCCCGATGGTGGTAAACTGGAAAAAACGGAAGGTTTCTGCCCATTTTCGTCGTTTGTTAGGAGGATTGCTATGAGCCCCATTGCCGCCCGGAAAAAGACCATCATCTGGATGATTGCCGCCATCGTGCTGGCAGTCTCTTCCATCGCACTTGGTGCCGGTCTCATCGTCAGCCACAATTCGCTGACGGACACCCGGAATCAGCTGACGGACACGCAGAGCGCGCTGTCCTCCACCCAATCCACCTTGGCGGACACCGAAAACAGCCTGTCCGCCGCGAAGGACACCCTCGCATCCACCGAAGCCACCCTCGCGGACACGCAGACCACGCTGGACACGACCGCCGCCGCCTTGACGGATACCCAGACCACCCTCGCATCCACCGAAGCCACCCTCGCCGAAACGCAGGGTACGCTTGCTGACCGCGAAACTGAACTGTCCGCCACAAAGGACACCCTCGCGTCCACCGAAGCCACCCTCGCCGAAACGCAGGGTACGCTTGCTGACCGCGAAACTGAACTGTCCGCGACGAAGGACACCCTTGCGTCTACCGAAGCTACCCTCGCCGAAACGCAGGGCACGCTTGCTGACCGCGAAACCGAGCTGTCCGCGACGAAGGACACCCTCGCGTCCACCGAAGCCACCCTCGCCGAAACGCAGGGTACGCTTGCTGACCGCGAAACTGAACTGTCCGCCACAAAGGGCACCCTCGCGTCCACCGAAGCTACCCTCGCCGAAACGCAGACTGCCCTGAACAGCCGCGACACCACGCTGGCATCCACGAAGGACACGCTGATGATCACCCAGACCAAACTGGCGGCAGTGAAGGACACGCTGTCCACCACGCAGAACGAACTGGACACCTTGAAGGCATCCCTGCCGGCGAAGGAATATGAGCTGGAGAACACGAAGGAAGCGCTCGCCGCGACGGAAGCCGAACTGGCGGTGACGCAGAACACGCTGACTGCCGCGCAGACGGAGCTGTCCGACACAAAAACCAGCCTGTCCGCCACTGAAACCGAGCTGACCGCGACGAAGGACACCCTTGCCGCCGCCACGACGGAATTGTCCGACACCAAGACGGCGCTGACCGCCACCGAAGCCGAGCTCACGACGACGAAGGACAGCCTGACCGCGAAGGAATCGGAACTCACCGCGACGAAGGACACCCTGAGTGCGAAGGAAGCCGAACTCACCGCGACGAAGGACACCCTGACCGCGAAGGAATCCGAACTCGCCGCAACGAAGGACAGCCTGACCGCGAAGGAAGCCGAACTCACCGCGACGAAGGACAACCTGAGTGCGAAGGAAGCCGAACTCGCCGCAACGAAGGACAGCCTGACTGCCGCGGAAAACGAACTCGCCGCGACGAAGGATAGCCTGACCACTGCCACGACGGAGCTGGAAGCCACAAAGGCAACCCTTGCCGCGACAGAGGCGGAATTGACGACGACGCAGGAGACCCTCGCCGACGCGCAGGCAATTCTGGCGGCATCGAACGAATCGCTGAGCTTCGCGAAGCTGAACCCGGCGACGCGCGGCACTGACCCCGGCATTGCGCCCTCCCCGATGGCAAGCGCTGTTCGCGACCCGTCGGAAGCCGTCGCGTTCCTGCTTGTGACGGTCGGCACAAAGACGTACGAGCCGATTCCGCTGCTGGAGGACGGGTACTACCGGCTGATTCACGGCGTGTGCGTGAACATCATCCACGTCACGGAGACGAGCATCGAGATGACCGACGCCAGCTGCGCCGACCACGACTGCATCGCGCAGGGCATCGTGACGCTGGAGAACAAGGACACGCGTGAAGGCGGCAGCTACATCATCTGCCAGCAGAACTTTGTGACGCTGCGGCTCTGCACCCGCGCGGAGCTGGAAGCGGAAGGCATTGTGCTGCAATAATCGAGGATTTGACCGGGGGCGGCGCAAGGCTGCCTCCGGTTTTTTGCAAAATCAGAAACATCCCCAAGGAGGAAAACGCCCATGCTGACGTATCATCCGACCACCGAAGCCGAGAAGGAAGCCATTTGCGCGTGGCAGTACCCCGGCGAATACGCGATGTACAACAATCCGCCGTATGCCGAGCAGAAGAAGCACGGATACGGTTTTGCGAATCCGGCAAACAATTTCTATTCCTTTTACGATGGCGAAACGCTGGTGGGCTTCGTGAACCTGTCCGATGAGGGCAGCGAGGTGTTTTTCGGCATCGGGGCGCATCCCGACCACTGCGGACAGGGGTACGGCACGCAGATGACGGCGCTGGCGTGGGAGTTATCCCAGCGGCTGTATCCGGGCAAGCCGATGTATCTGGAAGTGCGGACGTGGAACACGCGCGCCGTTCGCTGCTACGAGAAGGCGGGATTCCGGGTGGTGGGCGAGCCGGTGAAGCGGGTGACGCTCAGCGGAGAAGGGACGTTTTACCACATGGTGCGTCAGGCGCAGGGATCATTCCGCGCAAGATGTTGATTTGCCAAGCGGCATCCGCTGCGAATTTGACATTCGCCGCCTTTCGGGGCGGCTTTTTGTTTTCCCCCGCTGAACGCCGCCTAAAATCTCTATGAATATGTAAAATTCAGTTGAAAACAAGCGCAAAGTGTGGTAAAGTAGGTATGTATGCGATTTTTCCCCGCACAGGCGGAATTCTGCTGCATTGCGGCACGCTCGGAGGAAACGAACCATCATGACGATTATGAATGTCTTATCCCTGTTCGGCGGACTGGGGCTGTTCCTGTTCGGAATGCAGCTGATGGGCGAAGCGCTGGAAAAAGCGGCGGGTACACGGCTGAAAAAGCTGCTGGGCATGGTCACGGGCAACCGCTTCCTCGCCATGCTCGCGGGCATCACCATCACGGCGGTGGTGCAGTCCTCCTCCGCGACGACGGTCATGGTCGTCGGCTTCGTCAACGCGGGGCTGATGTCGCTGACGCAGGCGGTCGGCGTGATTATGGGCGCAAACATCGGCACCACGGTCACGTCGCTGCTGCTGTCGGTGCAGATTGATTTCGCCGCCATCTTCACATTTCTGGGGCTGATTCTCTCGAATCTTCCCGACAAGTACAGAACCGCCAAGCAGTTCGGCACCATCACGATGGGTCTGGGCATCCTGTTCATCGGCATGAACACCATGTCCGGCGCGATGGAGCCGCTGCGGACGTGGGAGGGCTTCCAGAAGGCGATGGCGTCCATCAACAACCCGATTCTGGGCGTGCTGATCGGCGCGGGCATCACCGCCGTCCTGCAATCCTCCGCCGCCAGCATCGGCATCCTGCAAACGCTCGTCGCGCAGGGGCTGATTGGGCTGGACAGCGCCATCTTCATCCTCTTCGGGCAGAATATCGGCACTTGCGTCACGGCGCTGCTGGCGTGCGCGGGCACAAACTCCACCGCCAAGCGCGCAGCGACGGTGCACCTGCTCTTCAACGTCATCGGCACGGTGATTTTCGTCATCATCGCCTGCTGCCTGCCGCTGGCAAGCTGGGTCGAGATGCTCTCCCCCGGCAACCTCAAGCTGCAAATCGCCATCGTTCACATTCTCTTCAACGTCACGACGACGGCGCTGCTGCTGCCCGCCGCAAGCTGGCTGGAGAAGCTGGCGTGCCTGCTGATCAAGGGCGACGGCTCGACCGCCGAGGAAATGAAGCTGCTCTACTTTGACGCGCGTATGCTCAAAACGCCGCCGATTGCCGTGGCGCAGCTGTTCAACGAAGTGCAGCGCATGGGCGGCATTGCGATGGGCAACTTCCAGCGGGCGATGGAGTGCTTCAACGAGTGGGACGCGAAGAAGTCCGAAGAGCTGGCGCGGAACGAGGACGTGCTGGACTACCTGAACCGCGAAATCACCGATTCGCTGGTGGAAGTGAAGGGGCTTGACCTGTCCGAGAAGGACACGAAGCTGGTCGGCTCGATGTTCCACGTCGTCAACGACATGGAGCGCATTGGCGACCACAGCCAGAACATCATGGAATCGGCGCAGCTGAAGAATCAGGACGAGGTGAAATTCTCGCCCAAGGCGGTGCAGGAGCTGGAAAGCCTGTCGAACCTTGTGCGCGCGCAGATGCAGCGGTCGCTGGATATGTTCAAGGCGCAGGTAACGGACGACACGCTGCTGGGCGAAGTGGAGGGCGTGGAGGACGAAATCGACACGACGACCGAAGCCCTGCGCAGCCACCACATGGATCGCTTGAAGAACCACAAGTGTTCCGCGAAGAACGGCATGATTTATCTGGATATGCTGACAAACCTCGAACGTATCGGCGACCACGCGGAGAATATCGCCACGTCCGCGAAATCCGCGACGGGGATTTGAGTTATCCACATTGCTTGCACATGAAAACCTCGCGACAGGTGATGCCGCGAGGTTTTTTGGTTCTATTGATTATTCGCCGATTTCCGCGTAAATCATTTCCACATGATTCTGGCATTCCTTCGCGAACGTCGCCGCATCAAACGCGCCGTTCAGATAGCGCTGCACCAACACCTGAAGCGCGTCATCATACGTCAGCGGCGAACCCTCGGACACATACAGCGATTTCGCCATCTCCTGATAGTAGGCAATATCCTCCGCCGAAGAGAAGTAACGCCACTGCTCCATGTTTGCGTACTGCTCCTGCAAGTCGCGCAGGGTGTCCTCGTCGGCGCGCTCTTTATCTGCTTTCTGTTCCAGCAGTGCGATTTTTTCCGCAAGTTCATCCAGCTGCGCCACCATCGACGGATTTTCAATCGGCTCGGTCAGGTTGTCATAGATAAAGTAACTTCCATCTGTCAGATGCGTCGCGCAGTACTCCAAGAACTGAATCGCGGCAGCCTGATTCTTGCCGTAGGGGTTCACCACAGCAATGGTCACATACGTTTCAACCGCGCTGTTCTGCTCCGGGAAAATGCGCGGCACGAATTGAATCATCTGCGACGGGGCGGACGAAGCACCCGGAATCATGAAAATATTTTCAAATGCCATGCGCGGCTCTTCTTCCGCGGGCAGTTCGTCCTTGATGCGCTGGACGTAATGCAGAAACGTTTCGTCCGTAAAGTCCAGCCTGCGTCCCTCCTGCAGGGAGGTCATGATGTAATACTTCATGAACAAGTCCATCATGCCCGACTGGGTGTATTTCTGCATCAGAAGCCCTGTCTCTTCCGGCAGAAGCCCTTCTTCCAGAATTTCGTTGCACACATCCAGCAGTTCGTCGAAGGTTTCGGGCGACTTCATTCCCCATTCGTCCAGATATTCCGTCAAGACCATCATGCCCATCGGGGAAGCATCTATTATCCAGCCCATCAGCGTATCGTCATCCGTGCAGACGGGGCGCAGAGCGGGATAGACATGCTGGAAAGCGTCCTGCAAAATCGCGCTGCCGGTTAGCGGCGCGTAGTATTTCATGTTTTTGAGGGTATATAAGCCGTCGTAAGCAGTGAAAACAAACAAATCAATGTCGGGATTCTTGATAACGTAGGCGGTCGAAATCGTGTCCATGATGTCTACGGACTTTTCGCAGGTGATGCTGATGCCGCTTTCCTGTTCAAACTGCTCCATGCGTTCCATCAAGGCATAATACTGATTGGTGGCAATGTTCAGTTCTGTATTTTCCGCGTGGGCGGCAAAAGCGCACAGGGGCAGAGCGGCGCAGAGCATCAGCGACAGAAACTTTTTCATTCGCTTCTCCTTTATCTGTCACAGTAGGATTACGATTGCCGCGCTGTCTGCCCCATGGGATTCACGCCTTTCTGTATCGTTCGTTTTTCATGCCAGTATCTTCATTTGTAATATAGCATGTGCTTTTTGTTTTGTCAAGTCACGTCGCCATTTTTTTGCAGCGCATTAGATGTGACGAATATATTCCCCCACGACATCCACCAGCCCATCCGCCTCCTTCGGCGCGTACCTCGGCGAAATCGCGAGCGTCACGAAGTCATACGCCCCCGCCGCGCGGAAATCGCGGTAGTCGTCGTACACGCGGAAGGGTACGGTCGGCTCTGCGCCGTTTTTCGCGGCGAACATCTGCGCGGTCAGCGAATTGAGATGGATGTTGCCGTCCGCGTCAAGCAGCACTTGCGGAATATCCGCCCGCGAACGCGGATTGCGCACGTTATCCAGCGACGAAATCCGCCGCATCGCCAGCGCGAACAGCAGGTAATTCGCCTCATCGAGCTTCTTCTGGGCATAGAAGGCGGCGTAGTCCAGCCGCTTTGGGACGGGCATGGACAGGACGTTGAACAGCACGAAGTTCGGGCCGGGATAACCAATGCCGAGGTCGCTGTGCGCGTCAACGTGGGTGACATCGAAGGGGGCGGTCAGGCGTCCGGCGGCGATTTGCTCCTCCCAGAAGCGGAGCGCGCCGTCGTGCGTCTCGAAGATTTTGCCGGGCGTTGGATGTTTTTTGGACAAGCCACACTGGTTTTCCAGGAACGCGCGGACGGCGGATGCTTCCCACGGCTCATGTCCGGGGAGGGACGGGCGCTCGCCCAGTTCGGCAAGAGGGCAGCAATCAGCGAGGAAAAAGTCGAGGTCAATGTCGAGAACGCGCATGGTAATGCTTCTTTCTGCTGAAATCAGCGGGATTTCCGTTCTATTATACCCCATTCCCCCTCACGGCGCAAGGTCGATGATGCTGTTGTCGCTGCCGCCCTCGGCGAAGGAATCCGGCACTTGCCCGACGATGATGCTTTCCGCCATCGCCATCTGCGTGCTGGCCTGCACGTTTTTCGCGCCGGTCGGAATGACGATTTGCACGTTCGCAGTCAGGACGAGGGAAATGCGGTGGCGTGTCTGGTTGATGCCGGCGGTGGTGAAATCGGTGCTGAACGCCGCCTGCACCGAGCCGACAGGCAGAATCTGCACGGCGATGCCCGGCCCCGCGCCCGCCAGCAGCGTCAGCCCGATGGCACTGCCCAGCGGCACGACGACGGTTTTCTGCCCCATGGCGGTCAATCTCTCCTGCGCAAGCAGGGACGCCTGCGCCGCCAAGCGGTTCATCTCCGGGGTATTCGCCTGAATCAGGCGCACTTGCCCTTGCGCGTCCTTCTCGACGGTCATCAGGTCGGCGTAATGCACGCCGAGTCCGAGCATCTCAGACGCTGCCTCGTTGAGCGCCTGAATCGCCAGCGACCGCGCCGTCGCCTGCGAGAGCGTCAGCACGACATCCGTCACGTTGCGCTCGACGCGGAGAATCAGCAGCGTCAGCAGCACAAGCAGCAGCAGCGCGCGTTTCCACCGCCGCCGGGGAGATTTTCGCCGCTTTGCAGGAATTTTCACTTCTGATTCGTTGTGTGTCTGGGGCATGGTGCATCCTCCTTTCGTCGCCTGCCATTGCAGGATGCGCGAATATGTGCTATAATATAGGATGTAATTCTGTATGCTCTTGTGGATTGGCATCCACGTTTTCATATTCCGCCGGGGCGCGCATCATGCCGCTGACGGCGCAAAGGGGCTGAAACAGTGAAGAAACGCAGCGATTTCCCGGACTTTGTGCCGGAAAACGACGATTTTGCCTATCAGGACGGTCATCCCGACGACCCGCAGGGCGATGATCCTGACGAGTACGACCCGAACTGGGCGGACGACGACGACCCCGTGGAAGTTGCGGGGCAGGCGGACATGTTCGCGCACGAGGACTTCTGGAACGCTTCGGCGGAGGATAGCGAAGCGCTGCCGGAGGAGGAAAAGGTCTACAAGCACTCCATTTTCAAGCCGGAGATGAAGAAGCCGAACTTCGTGCTGTCGATTGCCGTCAACGTCATCCGCATTTTCGCGGTGCTGGTGCTGGTGGCAGGGCTGGCGGCAGTCGGCGCGGTGGTCGGCATTGCGAAAGGGTACATGGAAACTGCCCCGACGCTTGACCTCGCCGCGATTGACGATCAGGCGCAGACCTCCTTCATCTACGACGCCAACGGCAACCTCATCACCGAATACAAAGGCTCGGAGAACCGCGTCATCGTATCGATTCAGGCCATGCCGACATACCTCCAGCACGCTTTTATCGCCGTGGAGGATGCGCGCTTCTACACGCACAACGGCGTGGACATCAAGCGCATTATCGGCGCGTTCGTGTCGAACCTGTCCTCCTCCTCCACGCAGGGCGGCTCGACCATCACCCAGCAGCTGATTAAGAACACGCTCCTTTCCTCCGAGCAGAGCTACAAGCGCAAAATTCAGGAAGCGTACCTCGCCATGCAGCTGGAAACGCGCTACACAAAGGATCAGATTCTCGAAAGCTACCTGAACACCATCTACCTCGGCGAAAACTACTACGGCGTGTACACCGCCGCGCAGGGGTATTTCGGCAAATCGCTGGGCGAACTGACGCTCCGCGAATGCGCCATGCTGGCGGGCACATGCAACTCGCCCTACTACTACAATCCGCGCCGGAATTTCTACACGCGGCAGAAGGAGGGCGTGGATTACCCCGCCATCACCAACGACCGCACCAACTACGTCCTGCGCTGCATGTACGAAAACCAGTACATCACCTACGAGCAGTATCAAGAGGCGCTTGACCCGGCGACCGCGCATGTGCTGGAGAAAGACCCGAACACGGCTACCGGCATGTACGCCTACGCGCACTACGTCGAATACGCGGTGGATGAGGTCATCGACATCCTGCTGCAGCTGAACAACCTTGAGGACACCTCCGCCAACCGCAACGCCATGGAAAACAAGCTGCGCACCGGCGGCTACCACGTCCAGCTCGCCATCGACACCTCCATTCAGTCCACCGTCGAGGATACGCTGGAAAACTGGACGAACTACCCCACCCTGCGCGACCCGGCGGACAAGGTTTACCGCACGCGCAATTCCGACGGCACATACGACGAAACGGTTGAGCCGCAGGCCGCCGCCGTCGTTGTGGACTACCGCACGGGCGAAATCAAAGCCATTGTCGGCAGCCGCACGCGCCCGACGGCGATGAAAACCTTCAACCGCGCGGTGGATATGACCATGCCCGTCGGCTCGTCCATCAAGCCGATTGCCGTGTACGCCCCCGCGATTGAGCTTGGCGCATCCCCCGCGAGCATCGTGATGAACATGCCGCTGCCGATTTCCGGCTGGCGCGGGTCAAACGGGCAGGATTCGTGGCCGCGCAACTACGGCGGCAGCTCCTACGCCGGCCCGGAGACGCTGCGCAAGGCGCTCGTCAACAGCCACAACACCGCCGCCGCACAGGCGCTGATGACCCTCGTGGGCGTGGACAATTCCGTTGCCTTCCTGCACGCGATGGGCATTGACGATGCGCACATTGACGCAACGCCGTTCGGCTTGTCCCTCGGCTCCAGCGGCATCACGCCCATGCAGATGGCGGTTGCCTTCGGCGTGCTGGCGAACGGCGGCGTGTATCAGCAGCCCATCTCCGTCCTCGGCATTTCCGACAGCACGGGCAAGGTCATCTGGGACGGCCACCAGCAGCAGGAGCGTCACCGCGTGTTCAGCGAATCCACGGCGTACATGGTCGTCGACATGCTCAAGCAGGCGGTTTCCTCCGGCACGGGCACAAACGCGAAAATCAAGGGGCAGACCGTCGCGGGCAAAACCGGCACGAACTCCGACCAGAAGGGCGTTTTCTTCGCCGGCATGACAGGCTACTACTCCTCCGCCCTGTGGGTTGGGCACGACAACTACAAGGCGCTGTCGTCAAAATCCACCGGCTCCCGCTCCGCCGCCCCGCTGTGGCAGAGCTACATGAGCAAGATTCATCAGGGGCTGTCCAACCGCGACATTCTGGAGGGCAGCGCCAGCGACTACGGCTTGGTGAAGGTGACGACGTGCGCGGTATCTGGGCAGCTTGCCACCGACGCTTGCCGCAGCGACGCGATGGGCTACGGGGTCGTGACGGACTACTGGAAAGCCGGCACAGAACCGACGGTTTCCTGCCAGATGCACACGACTCAGACGATTTGCTCCGTCAGCGGCTTGCTCGCCTCCCCCTACTGCCCAGACACGGTCACGCGCGGCGTGCTGACGATTCCGTCGGGACACCCGCTGGCCTCCTTCATCGGCACGGAATATGAGGATGTGCTGATTGAGTACCTCGGCAGCTACGCGGTCTTGGGTGCAAGCGGCACCTGCCCGTACCACACGAGCACATCCAGCTCCGGCAGCAACACGATGGTGGAGAACACGCTGATTCCCGATGCGAAGATTCTGCTCTCGCAAGCCTACGCGCAATTGCAGAGCATGGACATTGTAAACGACGCGCAGCGCTACTCCGCGATTCAGTCCGCCATCACGAATCTGGAATACGTCATCTCCCTCCCCGCCCCGACAACGGCGGAAGTTGCGTCGGCGATGGGGCAGCTGACACAGGCGATGGCGGGTCTCTACTAATGGATACACAAACAAACACGGCGGCGGATTCTCTCGCAGAAATCCTCCACGCATTGCGCGGCATCCGCGCCCCCATCCAGCAAGGCGAATACGACCTGCACGACCTCGTGCGCGCCGCGCTGGTGGAATCAGGCATCCCCTGCGCGCACGAAGTCCCGCTCGCCCCGCGCTGCCGCATCGACTTGCTTTGCCCCGGCGGCATCGGCATCGAAATCAAGCGCGGGCAGCCTGACCGCAAGCGCATTGTGATGCAGCTGACCCGCTACGCCGCGTGCGGGCAAATCAGCGCCCTGATTCTTGTGACTGAGCGGACTGTCGCCGTACCCAATCGAATTCACGGAAAGCCGATTTCGTGCGTATGCCTGAACCGGCTGTGGGGAATTGCACTATGAATGAAGAAGAAGCGGAACTGCTTCCGCCGTACCTGCGCCCGTACCCGCCCGCCGGCGCACCGCTGGGAACGCTGAGCTACAACCGCCGCAGTAAGTGCTGGGTGGTGAAGGGCGACCCGTCGGTGACGGAGGTGTGCAAGCGGCTGTTTCCGGGCAGCGCGGGCAGCCGGCGCGGCGAAGCGCGGTTCACGGCGCATCGGCGGGCGGTGGGCGACCTCTGCTGGCTGATGATGCGCTTCCCGCTGGAAATCAAGCCCAGCGACCGCGCGTTGTGGGAAAAAGCCGTCACGGGCGCGCGCGAATACGCGGTTCGTCAGGCAAAGTTATCGACCATGCCCGTGCGCATGACCCCGCCCGACGGCGCGTTTCTGGGGACGCTCCGCCCATTTCAGGAGGAGGGGCTGTCGTACCTGTGCAGCCACGATCGATGCCTGCTGGCGGACGAAATGGGCTTAGGCAAGACGGTGCAGGCGCTGGCGTTTCTATCCTCCACCGGTTCATTGCCCGCGCTGGTGATTCCGCCCGCGCACCTGACCCGCAACTGGCAGGAGGAAACGCTGCGTTTCCTGCGGGTGGACGGCAAAGCGCCGCGCGTGCACACGATCCGTGGGCTGAAGCCCTACGACCTGCCGGAAGCGGACGTGTACATCATGCACTATCTGCTTCTGCGCGGATGGAAGAGCGTCCTGCCGACGCTGCCTTTTCGCTCGGTCATCTTCGACGAAATCCAGGAGCTTCGCCACGCGGGGACGGAAAAGTACTCCGCCGCGTCGCTGCTGTCGGAAAGCTGCGAGCGCGTTATCGGGCTGTCCGGCACGCCGATTTACAACCGCGGCGGCGAAATCTGGAACGTCATCAACATTCTCGACTACCACTTCTTAGGCGACTGGGAGTCGTTCTCGCGCGAGTGGTGCAGCGGCTACGGCAATCAGCTTGTGCTGAAGCCCGATTTGCTCGGCGCGTACCTGCGGCGGGAGGGGTTGATGCTCCGCCGGACGAAGCAGGAGGTGCTGCGCGAGCTGCCGCCGAAGCGCCGCCTGGTGCAGGAGCTGGACTGGAACGACAAGGTATACGCCCAGCTGATGGCGCCCGTGATGCGCGACGTGCTGCGCTGGAAACAGGACGACCAGCTTTCGGCGCAGGAGCGGGCAATGCTGGAGGAATCCATCAGCCAGCACGCGCGGCAGGCCACGGGCGTGGCGAAAGCGCCGTATGTGTGCCAATTTGTGCGCGCGCTGCTGGACGGCGGCGAAAAAGTGCTGCTGTTTGCACACCACCATCAGGTGATGGACATCTACAAGCAGGAATTGAAGGCGTTTTCGCCGGGTTTCATCACCGGGAGGGAGACGACACTGGCGAAGATGAACGCGGTTGACCGCTTCCAATCCGGGCGGACGGACGTGCTGTGCATCAGTCTGCGCGCGGCAAGCGGTCTCAATCTCCAGCGCGCGACATGCGTGGTCTTTGGTGAACTGGACTGGTCGCCGGCAGTGCATTCACAGGCGGAGGACCGCGCGCACCGCATGGGGCAGGAGGATTCGCTTTTGTGCTACTACCTCGTTGCGCCGCAGGGTTCGGACGCGGTGATGCAGGAAGCGCTGGGCTTGAAGGTCAGCCAGTTTGTGGGGCTGATGGGCGACGCGCCGCAGTCCCCGGAGCAGGCGGAGCAGTTTGCGAATCAGGCGCGTCGGCATGTGGAAAGGATTGTGGCGCAGATGGGGGACAGCGCCATTTCACCCAACTAACGATAAAAATCAAGCCGCATGGGTGTGCACTGCGAAGGGGTGTCGGGGGCGACCGCAAAGCCCCCGACTCGCGCCCGCAGGCGCGATTCCCCCTGCAACGATGAAAATCAAGCCGCATGGGTGTGCACTGCGAAGGGGTGTCGGGGGCGACCGCAAAGCCCCCGACTCGCGCCCGCAGGCGCGAAATCCCCTGCTTACGGAAAAGACCAGCTATGACTGGAAGCCATGCAGTTCGGTCGCGCCCATTTGGCGCGACACAGCACAGTTGGTCGAATGAGCAGCTTGGGGGCGCGTCTGAGGACGCGCAAAGTTACTGGCAGGGACGCTTCGCTGCCTGCGCCTTTGTTGACTTCTTCCTTTGAGTAGGTTTGACGCGGAACAGTTGGGGCGTTGCCCCAAACCCCACAAGGGACGCTGTCCCTTGACCCTGCAAGGGGCAATTGCCCCTTGACCCCTTTTCGCGATTGAGTTGAGTTCACTCTCATACTTCTTCCGCGTGTTGCTCTTTTATTTTGTATGAACCTAAGGAGGTTTCTATGCTATATCTCGGCTGCCATCTCTCCGCCAGTGCGGGCTATCTCCACATGGGGCAGGAAGCCATTTCCATCGGCGCAAACACCTTTCAATTCTTCACCCGCAACCCCCGCGGCGGCACGGCTAAGCCCCTCGACCTCTCAGACGTCGCCGCGTACCTCGACTTCGCCAGCGCCCACGGCATCGGGCAAATCGTCGCCCACGCGCCCTATACCCTCAACGGCTGCTCGGCTGACCCCGCCATCCGCGATTTCGCCCGCCGCACCATGCTCGACGACCTCCAGCGCCTTGACCACCTGCCGGGCAATTTGTACAACTTCCACCCCGGCAGCCACGTCAAGCAGGGCGTGGAAGTGGCGACGGAGCAGATTTGTGACATGCTCAACGCGATTTTGTGGCAGGATATGAAAACGACCGTCCTGCTGGAAACAATGGCGGGCAAGGGCTCGGAAGTCGGGCGGACGTTCGAGGAGCTGCGCGCGATTATCGACCGCACGGAGCTGAATGACAAGCTCGGCGTGTGTCTGGACACCTGCCACGTCAGCGATGCGGGATACGACATCGTGAACCACTTGGAGGATGTGCTGGCGGATTTTGACCGCGTGATTGGGCTGAATCGGCTCAAAGCCATCCACCTCAACGACAGCAAGAACCCCTGCGGTGCGCACAAAGACCGCCACGAGCAGATTGGCAAGGGGTACATCGGGCTGGAGGCGCTGATGCGCGTGGTCAATCATCCGACGCTCAAGCACCTGCCGTTCGAGCTGGAGACCCCGAACGACCTCGCGGGCTACGCGGCGGAAATCAAGCAGATTCGGGAGTTGGCAGAATGATGCGGGTGAGTGCGGGCATTGTGCGCTATCCGGACGGGCGAATCCTCATCTGCCGCCGGGGCGAAGGGCGCAAAAACGCGCATTTGTGGGAGTTTCCGGGCGGCAAGCAGGAGGCGGGCGAATCACCGGAAGACGCATTGCGCCGGGAATTGCTGGAAGAATTATCGCTGCCAATTGCGGATATTTCGCCGCTGTGCCGCCGGGAAGCGCAGGGCATCGCGTTCGACTTTCTGACCGCGACGGCAACGCGTGCGCCGGTGCTGACCGAGCACGAGGGCTACGCGCTTGTGCATCCGGCGGAAATGACGAAATACGTTTTCTGCCCGGCGGATGAAGTCGTGGCGCGTCAAATTGCGTTCGCGAACGTCCGCGCGTGCCTGTGGGACTTCGACGGCACGCTGATGGACACCTATCCCCTGCTGACGGAGGTGTTCGTGCGCATCGCGGCGGACAACGGGGTGCAGCTGACGGCGGAAAACGCGCTTTCGCTGCTGAAAGGCACGCTGCGGGATGCTTGCGCGGCGCTGTCGGCGCTGACGGATGTTTCTGTGGATGAGCTGCTGAAGGAATGCCGCGCGGCTGAAGCGGAACGCTTGCTGGATGCCCCGAAGCTGCTTTGCGGCATACCGGAATTGCTGCTTGCGCTGCACGAGCGGGGCGTTCAGCACTACGTTGTGACGCACCGTGACCTGCGCTGCCGTGACATGCTGGCGCAGTGCGGGGTGCTGCCGCTGATTTCGGGCTTCATCACCCGCGAGGACGGCTATCCGCGCAAGCCCGCGCCGGAGATGGTGCAGGGTTGCCTGCAGCGGTACGCCTTGGCGGCGGATGATTGCGTCATGCTCGGCGACCGTCCGCTGGACACCCGCGCAGGCAAAGCGGCGGGAGTTCGCGGCATCCTGCTGGACGCGGACGGGCGCTTTGCGGGCGAAAAGTCGTGCGAGGTGCGGGCGGAAAATGTCGCGGAAATCGCGGAAATGCTGCTGCCTGACTGGTGCTTGTAACCGCGCGGCAAATTACGATTTTATCTACATGATATATGCACTACGATTGGAGGAATCACCATGCGGAAAATGCTCTGCCTGCTGCTGATGCTGGCAATGCTCACGCCGTGTTTGCCAGCCCTTGCGGAAGATACGGACGCGCTGGATGTCATTTTGCTCTCCAGTGCCTCCATCGAGCCTCTGCAGGAGACGCTGCGCCCCGGCAAGGCGGTCACGCTGCGGTTCACATCGCCTGTGGACGGCACGGTCACGCTGCTGCTGCGCAACGCGGAGACGCTTGAAACCGTGCTGCCAGTCGCCAAGGATTACCCCGTCACGGCGGGCGAAAACCAGATGCTGTGGAACGGCACATACGAGGGCGTTTTCGCGCCGGAAGGAATCTACCGGCTTGTGGCGCAGTTCTCCGACGGGTCAGAAGCAGACACCGCCATTCTGGTGGGGCAGATTGCGCCCTTCCTGACCTCCATTTCCGCGCTGGAGAGCACCGAGGACGGCGAAGTGCGTCTCTCCTTCTACGCAAGCGAAAACGGCCGCCTGACGCTGGGGCTATGGGGCGCAAGCTGGTCGCTGCTGGAGAACATTGACATTTCCGCCGGCACGAACGAAGTGACGGTGGACGCAACCGCCCTTTCGCCGGACACCGTCGCAATCAGCCTGACGCTGACGGACAACACCGGCTACTGCTCGAACGAGGAGCATGTGGCAGTGAATCCGGCATCCTTCGGCATCCTGCCGACGGCGACCCCGACTGCCGAGCCATCCCCCACGCCGACGGCAGGATGCCGAAGGATGCCGGATTCACTGCCACATGCTCCTCGTTCGAGCAGTAGCCGGTGTTGTCCGTC
>OJJV01000196.1_pt1 | contig 57989 bp, 49 predicted proteins | sample 1596391 | NCBI WGS metagenome assembly OJJV01 (sample SAMEA4350164, study PRJEB24818) | metagenome | biome: human; feature: gut; material: faeces | place: Denmark | collected 2013-09
GTTACATAAATATTACAAAACCTGTTTTTTTATATTTCTTCTTTAATTTTTTCTTCCATATAATATGCATTTCATTGTAAATTATTAGAAGATCCACTTTTATTGATCATTATCCACTCTTCAATTACTGGTTCAAATACATGAATAAACTTGAAATCGGCACCCGTTTGTTATAGAATATAAGTATCTGTTTCTATGTCTAATTATCAACGAAAGGACCAATTTTTACATTATGAAAGAGAAAATTTTGTCAAAATGGGATGAGATTTTAAATACCCTTGAATCGGGATATGACCTCTCCCACATACTTATTAATACTTGGATAAAACCCTTAACAATATATAAGGTTGAAGGAAAAACCGTATATTTTGTTGTTGATGAGAAATTTGGACAGAGAGGTGTAGATTTCATTAAAAACAGATCTTACGATATTCTCCTTGCTTCAGCAATAAGGGAAGTACTTAACGATAGTTCCGTTGAAGTGATAGTAACTCTTGCCAGTGATTTTAATACAGATAAATCCCAGGCAGCTCCTGCCCTTAAGCAGGACTATTCAATAAACAAGGGAAACCTCAATCCAAAGTACACATTTGATACCTTTATTGTAGGTGAAAGCAATAAACATGCCTATGCAACATGCATAGCTGTTGCAGATTCTCCGGGACAGGATAAGTTTAACCCTCTTTTCTTATATGGAGGAGCAGGACTTGGCAAGACACATCTTATGCAGTCTATTGCCCATTACATAATGGAAAATAACCGAAGCATGAATGTTCTCTATGTTCCTTCAAATACATTTACAAATGAAATCGTAGAGGCAATAAAAAAGAATAAAACACAGGAATTCAGAGATAAATACAGAACTGTAGATGTACTTCTTATTGATGATATCCAGTACCTTATAGGTAAGGAAAGTACCCAGCAGGAATTCTTTGATACCTTCAATACCCTTCATGATGAAGGAAAACAGATCATACTTTCATCAGATAAACCTCCTAGAGAGATCAAGACTCTTGATGAAAGATATCGTTCAAGATTTGAATGGGGTGTTCCTATTGATATACATGCTCCTGATTATGAAACAAGAATGGCTATCCTTAAGAACAAGGTTGAGATGGATCACCTGGATAATATAGACGAGAATATACTTGAATATATAGCTGACAATATCACATACAATGTAAGAGCCTTAGAGGGTGCCCTTAACAAGTTAAGTGTATTCTCAGAGCTTGGAAAGACTCATATATCCCTTGAAAAGGCAAAGGATATACTTAAGGATCACATATCAAAGGAAGGAACAGTTTCCATTACTCCGGAACTTATTATCAATGTAGTTTCAGAGCACACAGGAATATCAGTTGAAGATATAAAGTCAACAAAAAGAACAAAGGATATCTCCAATGCAAGACAGGTTGCCATGTATCTGTGCAGAAAGTACACAGTAAACGGTCTTAAGACCATAGGTAACTTCTTTGGAGGAAAGGATCACTCAACTGTCATGAGCAATATCAAGAAGGTTGAGCAGAAGCTTTCCGAGGATTCAGAATTTGCAGCAGATATAGATGCAATAACCAAAAAAATAAGTCCTTCATCATAATATTTATCCACATATGGTGTTTATATTAATGATGATTAGTATGTATAACCTGTTGAAAACTCATTTTAAATGATTTTTCCTCAAAATTGACAATGTTTATAACCTCCATGGTAATAAACATCAATCTATTGATTAACAACATTTATACATGGCAGATAATTCCTTTATTTTCAAGGGGTTCGGGAATTATCAACACTTACAATACCCCTACTACTATTACTACTATAATATTATTAATTAAATGAGATGCACACGGTGCCTGAAAGGAGTTATAAACATTATGAAAATTTCATGTATGAAGAACAGTTTTCTCCAGGGAATAAATATTGTTATGAAAGCTGTATCTAACAAAACTACTCATCCTATTCTTTCATGTATACTGATCGAAGCAGCAAATGGCAAGATCAAGCTCACTGCAAATGATATGGAGATAGGAATTGAAAGTTACATAAAGGGAAATGTTACAGAGGAAGGAAAGGTTGCCTTAGATGCCAAGCTTCTCTCAGACATTATAAAGAAATTCCCTGACAGTGAAGTTTTTATAGATGTAAATGAAGATTTTAAGACAACCTTAAGATGTGAAAAGTCCAAGTTCGTTCTTTCAGGTAAGTCAGGAGATGACTTCGCAAGCCTTCCTGAGGTTGCAAAGAATAAGTGTGTAACAATTTCACAGTATACTTTAAGAGAGATAATCAACCAGACTATCTTCTCAATTTCAGATAACGAGAATAATAAGCTTATGACAGGAGAGCTTATTGAGGTAAATAATAATACTCTCAGCATAGTTTCCCTTGACGGTCACAGAATTTCCATAAGAAAGGTAAGACTTAAGGGAATAAACAATGATGTTAAGGTTGTTGTACCGGGTAAGTCTCTCTCTGATATAAGCAAGATAATAAACGGCGGAATTGATGATGAAGTAAAGATATACTTTAACGAGAATAATGTATTATTCTGTTTCAACGATACAAAGGTTGTTTCAAGACTTATTGAGGGTGAATATTTCAGAATAAACAGCATGCTTTCAGTTGATTATGAAATAAAAATAACCGCAAATAAGAGAGACCTTCTTAATTCCATAGATAGAGCTTCCATCATGATAAAGGAATCAGACAAGAAGCCTATCAAACTTTCCATAGAGGATGATCTTCTCAGATTAAAGATAGATTCCCTTGTAGGATCAAACACTGAAGAGGTTGAGATAAAAAAGGAAGGTGCAAATCTTATTATTGGATTTAATCCTAAATTCCTTATGGATGCTTTAAGAGTAATTGATGATGAAGAGATAACTATCTACATGAACAACAAGAAGGCACCTTGTCTTATCAAGGATGAGCAGGAAAGTTATCTGTACCTGATTCTTCCAATGGGAATAAATGATAGTGTAGATTGATCTGATTGAAAGGCAGAAAAGATGGAGATAATTAAACTTAGAGATGAATTTATAAAGCTTGGTCAGGCATTAAAGGCTGCGGGATTCGTAGATTCAGGAGTAGAAGCAAAGGAATATATAGTTCAGGGACTGGTTCTTGTAAACGGTGAAGTTGAAACAAGAAGGGGAAGAAAGCTATATGACGGAGATGAGGTTGTCTTTGATGGAGACAAGATAAGTATCCAGAAGTAGTGATCTCATCAATATAGACATTATGTACATAAAATCATTAAAGTTAAATAATTTCAGAAATTATGAAAATCTGGATATTTCTTTTGAAAAAAATACGAATATTCTTTATGGGGACAATGCTCAGGGAAAGACAAATATACTGGAATCCATATATATGTCTTCCACTACCAGGTCCCACAGAGGAAGCAAAGACAGAGAAGTAATAAGAATAGGTCAGGAAGAGTCACATATAAGAGTATGCATTAATAAATGTGATGTGGATCATGAAATAGATATGCATATCAAGAAAAGCAAAAATAAGGGAGTAGCAGTTGACGGTGTTTCAATACACAAAACAACTGAATTATTTGGTTTATTAAATGTGATTTTTTTCTCTCCGGAGGACTTGTCCATAATAAAAAACGGACCTTCTGAAAGAAGAAGATTTATTGATATGGAGCTGTGCCAGTTAAATAAGCTCTATTATCAAAATCTTTCCTCATATCATAAGATATTAAATCAGAGAAACAGTCTTCTTAAACAGCTTGCATACAATAAGAGTCTCATGGATACTCTTGAGGTATGGGATGACCAGTTAGTATTGTATGGATCAAGGGTCATAGAAGAAAGGGAAAGATTTGTACGGATGATGAATGAGATCATATACGATATACACTATAATCTTACATCCGGTAAAGAAAAGCTTGAGATAGTATATGAAAAGAGTGTAGAAGCAGATAAATTCAAAAATACTCTTGTTGATAAGAAAAATGTGGATTTAAACTATACAAGTACCCAGACAGGACCCCACAGGGATGATATTTCATTCTTGATAAATGGTATAGATGCAAGAAAATTCGGATCCCAGGGACAGCAAAGGACTGTGGCACTTTCATTAAAGATGGCTGAAATTAAACTTGTTAAGAAGATTATAAATGACGATCCCATACTTTTACTTGATGATGTTATGAGTGAGCTTGACAGTAAGAGAAGGGCTTCGCTGATAGATGAGATAAAAGATATACAGACAATTATAACCTGTACCGGTTATGACGATTTTATAAAAGAACAGATGACGATCAACAGTGTTTACAAAGTAGTGAATGGTACTGTTTCTAAGGAGTGATCAGCATTTGCTGATTATTAAGGAGGACAAAAATGGGTAACAATTATGAAGAATATGATGCTGACCAAATCCAGATCTTAGAGGGACTGGAAGCGGTAAGAAAAAGACCTGGTATGTACATAGGAAGTACGTCCGAGAGAGGATTACATCATCTTGTGTATGAAATAGTAGATAATTCAGTTGATGAGGCATTGGCTGGATTTTGTACTCATATTGAGGTATTCATAAACAAGGATAACTCCATAACTGTTATTGATGATGGTCGAGGTATCCCTATAGGTATACAGAAGAAGACAGGTATACCTGCTGTTGAGGTAGTATTCACTATACTTCATGCCGGAGGAAAGTTCGGTGGCGGAGGATACAAGGTATCCGGTGGATTGCACGGTGTAGGTGCGTCAGTGGTTAATGCCCTTTCCAACTGGCTTGAGGTTGAAGTAACAAGAGATGGAAAAGTATATAAGCAGCGTTACGAAAGAGGAAAGGTAATGTATAAGCTTAAGGAGATCGGTGAGGCTCCTGCGGATAAATCCGGAACAAAGGTAACATTCCTTCCTGATGATACAATATTTGAACAGACAGTTTATGACTTTGATACCTTAAGAAACAGACTTCGTGAGATAGCATTCCTTACAAAGGGATTAAGAATTACCCTTACAGACTTAAGAGAAGAGCCTGCAAAGGTAAGAAGTTTCCATTACGAGGGAGGTATAAAGGAATTTGTCCAGTACCTTAACAGACATAAGGCTCCTCTTTACGAGAAGGTAATCTACTGTGAGGGTATGAAGAATGACGTAATGGTAGAGGTTGCTCTCCAGCATAATGACTCTTACAATGAATCAACATATTCATTTGTAAATAATATAGTTACACCTGAGGGTGGAACACATCTTACAGGCTTTAAGGCTGCAATAACCAAGGTATTCAACGATTATGCAAGAAAGAACGGAATACTTAAGGACAAGGATGACAATCTGTCGGGAGATGACCTGAGAGAGGGTCTTACAGCAGTTATATCGGTTAAGATCGGTAATCCTCAGTTTGAGGGACAGACCAAGCAGAAGCTGGGTAACTCAGAAGCAAGACCTGCAGTAGAAGGAATAGTAACTGAACAGATAACCTATTTCCTTGAACAGAATCCTGATGTAGCCAAGATAATCGTAAATAAGGCAACACTTGCCCAGAGAGCAAGAATAGCTGCAAGAAAAGCAAGAGATGTGGCAAGAAAGGCTAATCTCGGTGACAATATGGCACTTCCTGGAAAGCTTGCAGACTGTTCAGATAAGGATCCTAAGAACTGCGAGATATATATAGTCGAGGGAGATTCCGCTGGTGGTTCAGCAAAGACTGCCAGATCAAGAGCAACCCAGGCTATACTTCCGTTAAGAGGTAAGATACTTAATGTGGAGAAGGCAAGAATAGACAGAATACTTGGAAATGAAGAAATCAAGGCCATGATAACTGCATTTGGAACAGGTATACATGAGAACTTTGATATAAGCAAGCTCAGATATAACAAGATAATCATTATGACTGATGCCGATGTAGACGGAGCCCATATTGCAACACTTCTGCTTACCTTCTTCTACAGATTTATGCCTGACCTTATAAGAAAGGGACATGTATATCTGGCACAGCCTCCTCTCTATAAGTTAGAGAAGAATAAGAAGATATGGTATGCATACAGTGATGATGAGCTTAACAGAATACTTAACGAGGTAGGAAGAGATCAGAACAACAAGATTCAGCGATACAAGGGTCTTGGTGAGATGGATCCTGAACAGCTTTGGGAGACAACAATGGATCCTGAGAGAAGAATACTTCTTAAGGTTGCCATAGATGATGACGACGAGTCAGAGATAGATATGACATTTAACGTATTAATGGGTGACAAGGTTGAGCCTCGTAGAGAATTCATAGAGAAGAATGCGAAGTACGTTAAGAATCTGGATATTTAATATTTGAACATTTTTCTTTTGATGAAAGGATGAAAAAATGGAAGACGATAAGATTTTTGATAAGGTAGATGAGGTTGGTCTTAAAAAGACAATGGAACGCTCATATATAGATTATGCCATGAGTGTTATCGCAGCCAGAGCACTGCCGGATGTCAGAGACGGATTAAAGCCTGTACAGAGAAGAATTCTCCATGCAATGATAGAGTTGAATAACGGACCCGACAAGCCACATCGTAAATGTGCCCGTATTGTCGGTGATACAATGGGTAAATATCATCCACACGGAGACAGTTCTATCTATGAAGCTCTCGTAAAGCTTGCACAGGAATGGAATACAAGATATCCACTGGTTGACGGTCACGGAAACTTCGGTTCAGTGGATGGAGATCATGCGGCTGCCATGCGATATACAGAGGCAAGACTTTCAAAGATATCCATGGAAATGTTAGCTGATATTAACAAGAATACAGTTGATTTCGTACCTAACTTTGATGAAACAGAGAAGGAGCCTACAGTTCTTCCGTCAAGGTATCCTAATCTTCTTGTAAATGGTACATCAGGTATAGCAGTTGGTATGGCAACCAATATCCCTCCACATAACTTAAGAGAGATAATCGGTGCTGCGGTAAAGGTCATAGATAACAAGATAGAGGAAAACAGGGAAACCACCATAGAAGAGCTTATGGAGATAGTAAAGGGTCCTGATTTCCCTACAGGAGCACAGATCTTAGGCAGAAGGGGAATAAACGACGCTTACAGAACAGGAAGAGGTAAGATAAAGGTTCGTGGTGTTACCGATATTGAGGTTATGCCAAACGGTAAGAGCAGAATTGTTATTACAGAGCTTCCTTACATGGTAAACAAGGCACTTCTTATCCAGAAGATGGTTGAGCTTGTAAAGGATAAGAGAATTGAAGGAATTACAGATATAAGAGATGAGTCCTCAAGAGAGGGTATGAGAGTTGTTGTTGAGCTTAGAAAGGATGCCAATGCCAATGTTATTCTTAATCAGCTCTACAAGCACACCCAGCTCCAGGATACATTTGGAGTAATAATGCTTGCACTGGTTGACAATCAGCCAAGGATACTTAATCTCAACGAAATGCTCTTCTATTACATAAAGCACCAGGAAGATGTTGTAACCAGAAGAACACAGTACGACCTTAACAAGGCAGAAGAGAGAGACCATATATTACAGGGTCTGCTTATTGCCCTTGACAATATTGATGAAGTAATACAGATAATCAGAGCGTCAAGAACTGCAAATGAAGCCAAGATAAATCTCATGGAGAGATTTGGACTTTCAGATGCACAGGCTCAGGCAATCGTAGATATGAAGCTTCGTTCTCTTACAGGTCTGGAAAGAGAAAAGATTGAGAACGAGCACAGAGAGTTAGTTGCAAGGATTGCAGAGTTAAAGGCAATACTCGCAGACAAGAACAAGCTTCTCGGTGTTATCAAGACAGAATTACTGGCAATATCAGATAAGTACGGTGATGACAGAAGAACTTCCCTTGGTCAGGATGATGATGATATTAAGGATGAAGAGCTTATTGAGAAGGAAAACATTGTAGTAGCAAGAACTCATCTTGGATACATTAAGAGAATGCAGGATGATAACTTTAAGGCTCAGAAGAGAGGTGGTAAGGGTATTAAGGGTATGCCTACTATCGAAGATGATTATATCGAAGATATATTCATGACCACTACCCACCACTATATTATGTTCTTCACCAATAAGGGAAGGGTGTACAGGTTAAAGGGCTATGATATACCTGAATCAAGCAGGACTGCGAGAGGAGTAGCTATCGTAAATCTCCTTGAGATGTTGCCTGGTGAGAAGGTAACAGCCATCATTCCATTCAAGAGATATGAAGAGAATAAATATCTGTTTATGGCAACCAAGAATGGTATGATCAAGAAAACACCACTCATTGATTATGTAAATGTGAAAAGATCAGGACTTATCGCCATCGATCTTAAGGATGATGATGACCTTATCGAGGTTAAGATCACTGACGGTAAGGATGATATGTTCCTTATTACTGAGGGTGGAATGTGTATCAGATTTAACGAGAGAGATGTAAGGAGTACCGGACGTAGTACTATGGGTGTGAAGGGTATAAGCCTTTCAAAGGATGATAAGGTAATATCACTCATCATGGGAAGTCATGGGGACCATATCCTCTTTGTTACAAAAAATGGTATGGGCAAGAAGACAGATATTGCTGAATTCTCATCCCAGAATCGTGGCGGTAAGGGTCTTAAGTGTTACAAGATTACTGAGAAGACAGGAAATCTTGTAGGTGCCAAGATAGTAAATGATGAAAATGAAATGATGTTGATAACCAATGAGGGTATAATAATAAGATTTGACAGCAGTGATGTGTCAGCTCTTGGAAGAGTAACATCCGGTGTTAAACTTATGAACATTGATTATGAAAATGGGGTATTTGTTGCAGCTATTACAAAGGTAAGAGACAAGCCGGCAGAAATTTCATCCAGCGACGTAGTTGATGAGGATGAGGTTGAAACAACAGCCATTGAAGTTATTGATGACGTTGAAGATACCAGTAATGCTTGGACTGAACAAGATAACGGCTCTGTTGATGAAGATAAGGAATAAAGAGAAAATCACGAAAAATAATCAATTTTTTGTGATGGGTGGAGGAAGCCATAGTGACAGATTTTATTAAAGTACTTGCCGATACAGCTACGGAGGTTACAACGGAAGCAGGAAGCAGTGCCACAACGGAGGCAAAAAATGAGATATTAAACATCATTAATATTGTCAGGAACACTGATAAAATATCCATGATCATCAAGGATGTAATAGTGATCCTTGTAGTGATCGCAATATTTTTTCTTGTAATAACAATTCTGCTTCACGTAAGAAAAGCGTATATACACAGCAAGGATCCTGATTATGAACATAATGACGATGATTTCCTTGATGAGTAATGTACTAAATCAAACAAGCAACTGATGACCAGGGAGATGGGTTTTGCGGCCCATCCCCCTGAAATCTGTGTTAAGGGATCACAGGTTTCACAGTAATTATTCCCGAAAAAAGAAGAATGAGGATAATAAAGACAGAAAGTATAATTGATGTTGTAAAGGACATGTGCATAAAGGCAAATATACATTTGTCCCAGGATATGGAAGATACCATAAGAAAAGCAGCAGAAGAAGAAGACAGCAAACTTGGAAGACAGATCATGAATCAGCTATGTGATAACCTTGATATAGCAGCAAGAGACGAAATTGCAATATGTCAGGATACCGGCATGGCTGTATTTTTTGTTAATATAGGACAGGATGTACACCTTGAAGGAATGAATATTACAGACGCTATAAATGAAGGTGTAAGAAGAGGTTACAAAGAAGGATATCTCAGAAAGTCAGTTGTATCGGATCCACTTTTAAGGGTAAATACAAACGACAACACTCCTGCCATTATCCACTATGACATTGTGCCGGGAGATAAGCTTGAGATCACAATAGCTCCTAAGGGCTTTGGAAGCGAGAACATGAGCAGGGTGTTCATGCTTAAGCCTGCTGACGGAGAAGAGGGTGTAAAGGAAGCTATCGTAAAGGCTGTTATGGAAGCAGGACCTAATGCATGCCCACCGTTATTTGTAGGTGTTGGCTTAGGCGGAGACTTTGAGTTATCGGCAGAGCTTGCCAAGAAAGCTCTTACAAGAAAGGCAGGGGAACATTCAAAGCTTCCTCACATTGCCAGGATAGAGGAAGAGGTGCTTGATACAATAAACAAGAGCGGTATAGGTCCTGGTGGCTTAGGCGGTAAGACCACGGCCCTTGCAGTAAATATTGAAACCTACGCAACCCACATTGCGGGTATGCCACTTGCGGTAAATATGTGCTGCCATGTAAACAGACATGTTACAGTCGTAATTTAATATGAGAATATTAATATAACTGTATTTGAGAGACATATTATATGATCTGGACAATTTATATAATAAACTAATCTGATATTTGGATAAGGAGATTGGATAAATAATGGAAAAACATATAAATGCACCATTTGACAAGGAACAGGTTAAAGACCTTAAAGCCGGTGACTATGTATATATTTCAGGAACCATCTATAGTGCAAGAGATGCGGCGCATAAGAGAATGTATGATGCCATCCTTGCGTCAGAGTATAGTGACGCCGATGGAAAGACATTATATGAAAAAGGTGTAATACCATTTGATCTTACAAATAATGTAATATATTATCTTGGACCTACACCTGCAAAGGAGGGCCAGGTAATAGGTTCTGCAGGACCTACAACCAGTACAAGAATGGACAAATACACCCCACTTATTTTAAGCAAGGGTCTTAACGGAATGATAGGAAAGGGTAAGAGAGGTCAGGCAGTAATAGATTCAATAATCAAGGATCAGGCAGTTTACTTTGCTGCCGTAGGTGGAGCCGGTGCACTTTTGTCCGGCTGTATCAAGGAGTCAGAGGTCATTGCATATGATGACCTTGGAGCAGAAGCAATCAGGAAAATGAGAGTTGAAAATTTCCCGGCTATAGTTGTTATCGATTGCCAGGGAAACAATCTCTATGAAACAGCGGTAGAGGATTACAGAAACTCAAGGGCTTAAGGAGGGATATTCCATGGGAAAGCAATCAAGAAAAAAAACATCGGCAAATAAGAACATATTCACCAGCGGGTTTGTATTTTCAAAGGTAAATGCAGTAATGCTGGTGCTGTTTCTTATAGTTGAAGCAATATATTATTATATTTGCGTGCCTTCATTAAGCATATATTCCGGTGAACTGTATCAGTGGCTTATTGTTACTGTTATTCTTCTTATGGTATGTTTCCTTAATTTCAAGAAAAAGGAAAATGTAATAATAGTAGACGGAGTAAAGCTGGTAAATAAGGTAACCAAGTACGGTATTATGGCAATCGCAGGCATAATCGTGATTCTTATATTTGCGTCATTTTTCTCATCCAAGCTTTTCTTTTCATCCAAGTATGCAAGTCTTATAAACATTGAGGATGGAAACTTTGCTACAGATATACCTGAGAGCACAGATATAAACAATATTGCTCTAATGGATACAGAAACAGCCAAGATAATCGGAGAGAGAGCCATAGGTTCCCTTTCAGATGTGGTAAGCCAGTATGTGGTAAGCGATTACTACAGCACAATAGATTACAACGGAAGACCTATGAAAGTAGCGTCTCTGGAATATGCTGGATTTATCAAATACTTTAACAACAAGAATGCCGGGGTTCCGGGATATGTTCTGGTGGATCCTGTAAAGAACGAGGCACAGTATGTAAAGCTTGATAAGCCAATGAAGTATGTGCCATCAGCATATTTTAATGATAATCTCATGAGACATGTCCAGATGAAGTATCCTACAAAGCTTATAGATGATTATTATCTTGAGCTTGATAATGAGGGAAATCCATACTATATATGTCCTACCATGAAGGCAAATGCCGGTCTATTCGGAGCCATGGATGTAGATGGCGTCATTGTGTGTGATCCGTGTACAGGTGATACTGTATATTATCCGGTGGGCAATGTACCAAACTGGATAGACAGAGTGTATGACGGAGATCTCATGTGTCAGAAGTATGATTGGTACGGAAGATTATCAGGCGGATATATAAACAGCATTATCGGAAACAAGGGATGTAAGAAGACTACAGATGACTATGGTTATAAGGTTATGGATGGAGATGTATGGGTTTATACCGGAGTAACCTCTGTAAATGCAGATGAGTCTAATATAGGCTTTGTCCTTATGAACTTAAGAACCGGCGAAAGTAAATATTACAACATTGCCGGTGCCGAGGAGTATTCTGCCATGAGTTCCGCAGAGGGACAGGTACAAAATCTTGGTTACAGGGCGAGCTTCCCATCACTTATAAATATTAAGAATATCCCGACATATATAATGGTTCTGAAGGATAATGCGGGACTTGTAAAGATGTATGCTTTGGTAAATGTGGAAAAATATAACATTGTTGCTACAGGAAACACCCAGAGGGACGCTCTTAAGGAATATACCAGATTACTATATGAAAATGGCATAACAAACAGCAGTTCAGACCTTGAAGGTATGCCAAATAAGGACATAGTTGTAAAGGATATCAAGTATATTGCTGTGGAAAATGAGACATATGTCTACATTACCGACAAGGATGGTAATGTGTACAAACAGAAATTTGCAGATAATGAACAGTTGATATTTATCCAGCCGGGAGACAAGATAAAGATATATTACGCTGAAAGCGAAGATAATATAAATATCCTCAGTGACTTTGAGAAGTCAAATTAAATAAAATATTTGCAAGAACATATGTTTGTGTGATATAGTCAGATAAAAACAGATTATGGTGAAATTAAGAAGGGAAAGTTAGATGTCGTACAGTGCAAAAAACATAGAGGTCTTAAAGGGCCTTGAACCAGTAAGACTAAGACCGGGTATGTATATTGGAAATACAGGGAGAAGCGGACTCAACCATCTGGTACAGGAGCTCATAGATAATTCGGTGGATGAGCACCTGGCAGGGTACTGCAAGAATATATATGTAAGTATCAACGAAGATGGTTCTGCCACAGTGTCCGACGATGGAAGAGGAGTTCCTGTAGATATACATGCTACAGAGGGAATACCGGCAGAGAGAGTTGTATATACAGTATTACATGCAGGCGGTAAGTTTAACGGAAACACATACAAGATAAGCGGAGGTCTTCACGGTGTTGGTTCGGCAGTTGTAAATGCCCTGTCAAAGAAGCTTATAGTGGATGTTGCAAGGGACGGATATCTCTACCATGATTCCTATGAATATGGCAATCCTACAACAGAATTGATTGACGGTAATCTCCCTAAGGAGAAGCTTAAGACCAGACGTACAGGTACTACGGTAACACTGTATCCCGATGAAAGTATATTTGAGACAGTTAAGTTCAAGGCAGACGCCATCAGGCAGAGAATAAAGGAAACCTGTTATCTGAACCCTGAGCTTACAATTACATTTGAGAATAAGAGAGACGGCAAAGAGCCCATAGTGTTCCATCAGCCGGGAGGTCTTTCAGCATTTGTGGAGGACATATCAGAGGGACTTACCCGTACATCACCGGTGGTGGCTATCAGCGGCGAGAAGGATGGAATAAGTGCAGATATCGTATTTCTTATGACTGAAGATGGCGAAGAGAACATCATCGGATTTACAAATAATATTACAAACCCTGAGGGCGGTACACATGTAACCGGATTTAAGACAGGATTTGCAAAGCTTATAAATAATTACGCAAGAAATGAACTGGGACTTTTAAAGGATAAGGACTCGAACCTTTCGGGAGCAGACATAAGATCAGGTATGCAGGCGATAATATCAGTCAAGCATCCGGATCCGCAGTTTGAGGGACAGACCAAGACCAAGCTTTCAAACACAGACGTGACAAAGGCTGTGGATGATATCGTAAAGGAACAGCTTACAGTATACTTTGACAGAAACTATGAAGTGCTCAAGGATATCTGCGACAGAGCGGTTGCTCTTTCAAAAAAGAAAGCAATGGACAAGTCTAAGATCAATATTTCCAAGTTCTCATTTGAGGGAAACGGAAAGCTTGCAAAGCAGGAGTCAAATGACGCAGAGAAATGTGAGATATTCATAGTGGAGGGAGATTCTGCGGGAGGTTCGGCAAAGACCGCCAGAAACAGAAAGTACCAGGCGATACTTCCCCTTAGAGGAAAGATATTGAATGTGGAGAAAAAGCCTGTTGCCAAGGTTCTTGAAAATGCAGAGATAAAGGCCCTTATAAATGCTTTTGGCTGCGGTTTCTTACAGGGCTACGGAAATGACTTTGATATCTCTAAGCTTAACTACAATAAGATAATAATCATGACTGATGCGGACGTGGACGGAGCACATATTGCCACACTGCTTCTTACATTCTTCTACAGATTCTTCCCGGATCTTATAAGAGAAGGTCATATTTACATTGCTATACCCCCTCTCTACAGAGTAGGTGAGGGAAAGAATATAAAGTATCTCTATTCAGATGATGAGCTGGCGAAATACAGAAAGACTCATCAGAACAAGTTCATGATACAGAGATACAAGGGTCTTGGTGAGATGGATGCCGACCAGCTCTACGAAACCACCATGGATCCGGATAACAGAGTTTTAAAGCAGGTATCCATAAACAGCATTGTTGAAGCAAACCAGCTCACCCAGACACTTATGGGAACAGAGGTTGCACCGAGAAGAGAATATATCGAGACCCACAGCATGGACGCTGTACTTGATATATAAGGGTGATGCATATTGTAATTAGGAGAATAAACAATGGCAGAGAAAATATTAAACATAGATTTTGAATCGGAGATGGGCCAGTCTTATGTGGATTACGCCATGTCAGTTATTACTGAGAGAGCACTTCCCGACGTAAGAGACGGACTAAAACCTGTACAGAGAAGAATATTGTATTCACTGAACAGTCTTGCCAGTTCAGACAAGCCACACAGAAAGAGCGCAAGAATAGTAGGTGATACCATGGGTAAGTTCCATCCCCATGGTGACAGCTCAATATATGAGGGACTTGTAAATATGGCACAGAACTGGAAGCTTCCAATTCCACTTGTGGATGGACATGGTAACTTCGGTGCCGTGGATGGTTCAGGTGCTGCGGCAATGCGATACACTGAAGCAAGGATATCCAAATACACAGAAGATGTGTGTATGAAGGATCTTTCATATTTCAAGGACAGATTTATCCCTAACTTTGACGGAACAGAGACAGAACCTACATTTCTTCCATTCCAGGTTCCTAACATACTGGTATCGGGAAGTACAGGTATTGCGGTAGGTATGGCGACAAATATCCCTACCCACAATCTCGGAGAGGTTATAGATGCTACCATAGCATATCTCAATGATCCTGAGATATCCCTTGGAGAGCTTCTTGATATAATGCCGGGACCGGATTTTGCCACCGGCGGAATAATAAATGCCTCAAGAGATGATCTTCTGGGAATTTATGAGACAGGTCTTGGAAGACTTAAGGTAAGAGGTAAGGTTGAGGTAAGAGATATCGGCTACGGAAGAAAGAGTATCTGTGTGACAGAGCTTCCTGTAACCATGATAGGCGGAACAGCCAAATTCCTTGATACAGTGGCAGAGCTTACCAGAAACAGAGAGCTTCCTGCGGTTGTAGATATTGCCGACAGAGGTGACAAGAATGGTGAGTGTCTCTGTATTGATGTTAAGAAGGGTACCAGTGACGCCGAGATAGAGAACATAATCAACATCCTCTACAAGAAGGCAGGACTTGAGGATACCTACGGAGTTAATATTAACTGCATAAATGATGGCAAGCCGGAGGTCATGGGTCTTAAGAGGATACTTAAGATATACACTGATTTCAAGTATGATCTCTATAATACCAAGTATACCAAGCTTCTTGCAGAGCAGGAGAATGTTAGGGAAGTAAAGGAAGGTCTTCTTACAGCCGTTGACTGTATCGATCTTATCATAGAGATACTTCGTGGAAGTAAGAAGGTGGCAGATGCCAGAGCATGTCTTATCCATGGAGATACATCAAATATTAAGTTCAGATTTAAAGGTTCAGAGGCAGATGCAAAGGAGCTTCACTTCACAGAGAAGCAGGCAGACGCCATACTTGCCATGAGACTCCAGAAGCTTATAGGTCTGGAGATCGACCAGCTTAAGAAGGAGCTTGATGAGGCTGAGAAGCTTATTAAGAAGTACAGCAGGCTTTTGTCAGGAAAAGCAGCCATGATGAAACAGATGATTTCAGATATGGAGGCCATCAAGGCAAAGTATGCCATTCCTAGAAGATCTGTTATAAAGGATTGCGGTGAGGTAGTAGTCAAGAAGGCAGAGGTTGTTGCCACTGAAGTAGCAGTTCTTCTGGATAGATTTTACTATATAAAGGTTGTGGACGCAGGTGTATATGACAAGAATACAGAGCAGATCACAAGAGACTACAGGTTTGCGTTTAAGTGTCAGAATACGGATAGAGTTGCGGTATTTGCAAATAATAGTAACATGTACACCATCAAGGTTCTTGATATTATAAAGCTTCAGGCAAAGAAGAATACCAATTCAAAGTCTTCATCTTCCAAGAAGTCTTCCTCACAGGGACTTATCGGAAGACTTAACGATAAGGGAATACAGATCTTTGAATTTTGTAATATGGACGGCAAGGAAGACATATTATATATGGGATGTGTTGAACAGTTTGTGGATAAGACATTCTTATTTGCAGATAAATATGGATTTGCCAAGAGAGTTGCAGGTAATAACTTTGATGTAACAAGAAAGTCCATTGCGGCGTCCAAGGCAGATGAGGAGATAATCTATATCGGTCTTGTGGATGAGAGCGATTTTGTTGTTGCCAGATCCCAGGAGGGATTCTACATCCGTGTGGCTGCTGCGGAGATCCCTGAAAAGGGCAAGGGAGCAGGCTGCATTAAGTTCATGTCCATTGCTGATACGGATAACATTGAGGAAGTTGCAGTGGGAAGTATCAAGGACAGCATTACAGTGGGCGAGAAGGAAGTAGCCTTTACAAGGATAAAACCTGTAAGACGTGGAGGAAAGGGCACTAAGCTCAGACTGTAACAAAAAAAAACATGTTGACAAATCTTTCCCGGTTTGTTATCATGTACTAGCGTCAAAAATAAATACATCCCTGGTGGGAACATTCATTTAGGCATTTTGCAGAAGTACTCAAGTGGCTGAAGAGGCGCCCCTGCTAAGGGTGTAGGCCGTTTGCGCGGCGCGAGGGTTCAAATCCCTCCTTCTGCGTTCCTTTTTTGGAATGCTTGAATAATATTTTTGACATATTCCTCGATAGCTCAATGGTAGAGCACTCGGCTGTTAACCGAGGGGTTGTAGGTTCGAGCCCTACTCGGGGAGTTTAAGGATGGGTGAAGGAATCCTCCCATTGCATGGGTCCCTCCTTATGATAATAAATGTAAGCTGTAAACAGCTTACTAATCACAAGAGATCTTCCCACATCGTGGGTCTCTTCTTATGGTAATAAATGTAAGCAACAAGTTGCTTACTAATCACAAGGAATCCTCCCATTGCATGGGTCCCTCCTTATGATATATGGCGCGATAGCCAAGTGGTAAGGCCCCGGTCTGCAACACCGTCATCGCCGGTTCAAATCCGGCTCGCGCCTCTAAAATAAAACCCTTGATTTCAGTTTGAAATCAAGGGTTTTTCTTATTATGGCAGCAAGGAGAATTCGGTATTTGAATATAACGGGGAAAACATTATAATGATGTTCAAGTAAAAACCAACAGGAGAACAATGAAGGATATGAAAATAAATAATAAGATAGGAATTGTAATGTGTATGATATTGCTTATAAGCTTTACATCTGCATGCAGTTTAAGTAACACAGGTCCGGGAAAAGATACTAAGGTGACTAAGGCAGACTGCCTTGAGCTGGTAACAGGCATGATGGATGATAAGGAATATGAAGCTGCACTGGTTACATATGGAGATACAGAATTTGACAATGTGATGGAAGTATTTTATGACCTTAACGTAGACCTTGAGGATGGTGCCATTATATATTCTGTAAATTCCAGGGCATACGAATGGGCAGTGCTTGAGGTATCGGGAAAGAAAGATGTTAAGGCGGTTAAGGATGCATTTGCCAACAGAAAAGAACAGCGTAGTGCTGCGTATTACGGATATTTCCCAGAGGAAACCAAGATGATAGATGACGGACTTGTGTATTCAAGGGGAAATTATGTGGTCCTTGCAATCTGTGATGATGAGGCTTCTGCAAAGGAGGACTTCAACAAAACATTTGAAATGACAGAAGATGAGTTGGAAGCCTTAAGTGATAAAAACGCTGTGATGATACAGAAGTACAGAGACGCTGTCGGAAATGATGATAAAAATACCCATGAAGATAAAAGTGACAATAATGGTTCCGGAAAAAATAATGCATCTCAGGACAACAATGATGTAAATTCGGAAGACAACACAGATTCAGACATTGATAACAATGAAAAATCAGAAGATGATAAGAACAATAACGAAAATAACTCCAATGAAGTCATAACCTCTGAAAATGATCTTAAGGACATAGACGACAGTACATATTACAATCAGGATATAGTGAGGGCTGTGAAAACAAGGGATATGTCCATACTTACGGAGCCAAAGGATCAGGCCATATATAAGGCAGCAGTAGCTGTGATCGACAGTGTGATCACAGAGGATATGACGGATGTTGAGAAGGAGAAGGCTGTCCATGATTACCTGTGTATAAACATGGACTACGACATTCCTGCCGTGGATGATGAGAGCAAGGCAGATCCTGACGCAGACAATCCATATGGTATGCTGGTGGGACATTACGGTATATGTTCCGGTTACGCCTCAACCTTCAAGCTGTTCATGGACTGTTTCGACATAGAATGCATCATAGTAGAGGGCAAGGCAAATGGTCTGGAAGAGGATCATGCCTGGAACAAGATCCATATAGACGGTAAATGGTACAACGTGGATGTTACCTGGGACGATCCGGTTTACTATGATGAACAGGGAAATGTGGTCACAGAAAGCTGGGATGAGAATTATCAGTTCTTTAACTGCCCGGACAATGTTCTTGAGGCTACTGAGCATTATTGGAACCACGATCTCTACCCGGAGTCAGACGACTGAGCATAAAAACATCAGAATAAAATGCAATCTGCAAATTATTAATAAACATAAATTCACAGTCAATGACAGATAAACATAAATTCGAAGTCAATGACAGTACAGAACTTAAAGTTGATCACGAAATACATTCCCCAAACTCAGATTTACATAAAGTCTGTTTTGGGGTTTCTTTTTAAGTTGTGCTTTGTTATAATGTACAAGTATTAGTGTCGAAATTTATACGATCATGAGGAAGGGCACTGATGACAAAACAGAGCAAAAAAATTAAGAGTGCATAGAAGTATAATGAAACACATATAGAGCACGTATAAAGTATTAATAACTAAACTTAAGCCTTAGCAAAGTTTAAAGTAGGAGGGCATACATGGCAGATAGGGATAACAGGACTGTCAAGGAGCAGAGGGTTCATTATAAGCTTGATCAGAATACACCGGTAAATGCGTATGAGATGAATACATACAATGTGCCATTTGCAGGTAACAACAGCACATGCAGGGAAACATATATAAAAGGAGAAAGAACACTTGAATATACAATTCATGGGGATATGACCTTTGAACAGCTTATTGTCAAGCCGGTGTTCAGAGATGAATTAATTGAGTATATATACAGTCTCAGCAGACAACTTGTGTCCATAGTGCAGAATGGACTGAGCCTCAATAAGGTTGTTCTTGATCTGAGGTTTTTATATGCCAGGCTGTGTGATTTTACAGTGCAGGTCATATACCTTCCACTTGATAAGGCGTTTCCGGAGAATAATGTAGGGCAGTTCATGAAGGATACCCTGTCACGTCTGGTATATGCCCACACATCTGCGGTGGAATGTGCCAACCAGATACTGGATTATTTTGATGATAATCCGGATTTTGACGTATTTGACTTTAACAGATTTATAGGTGAGCTTCGATCAAAGAGCCAGCTCCTTATCATAGAAGATCAGACACCGGCGGCACTTGCCGATGAAACAGCAGAATATGCCAAGAAGGAGTCGGAGCGTATGCTTGCTGAGGAGGCTGCAAGAAATGCAGATAAGGCAAGGATAATCGCTGAAAGTGAGGCAAGACGTCAGAGTGAGGAAGCAAGACGTCAGGCACAGGTGGCAAAGGCTGCTGAGGAAGCAAGGATGGCTGCGGAGGCCGCCAAGATAGAAGCTGAGGTTGCCAGACAGAGAGCGGCTGCGGAGGTTGCGGCACAGTCACAGACTGCCATACTCTATGCAAGACAGATAATGGAGCAGCAGGACGGCATAGACAGAAGACAGAAAGAGATAGAGAGACAGCAGGCGGAGGCTGCGGCAAAGGCTGCTGAGGAAGCAAGGATAAAGGCGGAGATAGAAGCGTCCAAGTATTCAGATGAAATACGAAGGGCAAGGGACGCAGAAATGCGTGCCGAAGAAGCAAGAATGCGTGCTGAATTTGAAGCAAGAAGAAACAGTGAGGAAGCTAAGCGGAGAGCTGAAGAAGCAAAACGCAGAGCCGAAGAAGTCAAGAGACTTAATGAGAACCGTGACATGGCATATTATGAGGAGATCAGAAGAACCATGGCAGGGAATACAACAGGCAGAGTCACCTTCAGACCGGGCAGTGGAAGCTATATGGGAGATGTCCAGGATAGCTCTGATGCAGCCACAACAGTGCTTTCCACAAAGCCTATAAGCGGATATGGTGTGCCAAAGCTTATAAGAAAAGTTACCGGTGAAGAGATACCTATTACCAAGCAGGTATTCTGTATAGGCAAGGCAGATCAGGGCGTTGATTATAAGATCCTGGGAAATAAATCTGTCAGCAGAAGACATGCTTATATCACAAGTATAAACGGAGTTAATTATTTGAGGGATAATAACTCCACCAACCATACTTATTTGAATGGAAAGCAGGTATACAGCAGTATGGATGTACCTATTCCTGACAATAGTATTATAAAAATATCAAATGAAGAGTTCCTGTTTAAGAGCAAGTAAGCCAGGGATGTGATCCTGGAACCTAAGTCTGGCAGACAGGAATAAAGGAGCTAATAGTTATGTTTTATTGTAATGTGTGCGGACGGGAGCTGGAGGATAACGAAGATCGATGTCCAGTATGCGGAGCAATGTTTGCAGGGGTTGACAAGGACAAGCTTCAGACCAAATGGTATGAGGATGACAATTATGAAGATCCCGCACCGGAAAATTATGAATTGGAAGAGGATCCGGAGGAAGATGTGCCGGTGGAACCTGTTCCGGAGAGAGAGCCGGAGCCATGGGAAGTAGATAAGGATTACTACAAGAAGAAGCCGGATGACGAGAAGACCAGAAAGAAAAGAAAAAGGATTATCACAGCGGTTACCATAGTACTGGCACTTGCAGCAGTGTCGGGGGCGGGTTATTATGTGCCGAAGATATTAAAGTATAATAAGGCGTCTGCGGCACTTGACCGCGGAGATATAGATAATGCAGTGAGCATATATACCCAGCTTCATGATTTTAGAAATTCTAAGACCATGGTGGAGGGCGGTGCATACTATGAGTATGCCGAATCCCTTTACAAGGATGGAGACTATGAGAATGCGGCGGTATATTATGAGAAGGCGGCAAAGTATGATTACAGGGATTCTGCCAAGATGGCAAGGGAAAGTCACTACAATGAAGCCACAAGGCTTTATGAAAGCGGTAATTATGAGGCTGCCTCATCAGAATTTGAGAATGCCGGAGACATAAGTGATGCCGGAGAATTTCTGCAGTCCTGTGCATATGAGCAGGGTATTGCAGCATACAAGGAGGAGAGCTTCGAGGAGGCAATAAACTTCTTCACAGAGGCAGGAGATTATGAAGATTCTGCCGACATGCTGTCCAGATCCTACTATAAGCAGGCAGGTGTATCCTATGCTGATGGGGACCTTAAGACTGCTCATGATGATTATATGAAATCTCAATATGGAGATTACCTTGAGAAGGCAGGCATATGTTACCTTGAGTATGCGGGAAGATGTTACAAAAACAGCGAATTTGACGAAGCTATCAGGTACTATTCTCAGGTAGATCAGACATATAAGGATACTACGGATCTCCTGGACGCCTGTTATCAGGCTAAGGGAAAGAAGCTTCTTGAGGAAAATGATTACAATGGCGCCATAGAGACATTTGCCCAGGTGAAGAATATAGACGTGACAAGCTACATAAATAATGCAAAGGCTGCGTATGTTGCGGATCATATGAGTGCAGATGATGAGACTACTCTGTCTTACCTGTGTGACCTGAAATATGCAAGCTACGGAACGGCAGCAGAGGATCTTATGAAGCTTACAGGTTGGAATATACAGTCATTTATCAATGGTTCCACAGAGGATTACTCTACCCGTAACAACAGCTGTGTTGTGGGAACGGACGCATATGTACATTCTGTATTCAACGCTGAGGACGGCAAGTCCAGTGACATTGTAGAATATATAGTCCATGAGGACGGAAGTAAGAGTAAAGATGTAGTCCCTGACACTGCGGTGAAGACCGGCAGTGCTACATGGGTACTTGTGACAGGTGAAAGTCAGAAGCCGGAGAGGATAACGCTTTATGTAAGGGATAAGAAGACTAACATGCTGCTTGACAAGTATACCTTTGAGATAAGGGAGAAATAAATTATGGTAAATCGTGTGGATTTGCTGGCATTTGAGTTTTACAAGAAAAAGCCCTTTAAGGGCAGTGATACAGGTGCCAGATATATGGTGACAAAGGAGGAAGTAGTTTCCGGAGTCGCAGAAGACGGAACTGAAGAGAAGAAAACAGTGCTGGCATGCTATATGTGGCCGGAACCCTTTTGTTTTGAAGCAACTGCCGATGAGGTGAAGATCAGAGGAGAGTTCCCATTTTCAGAGGAAGGGCTTGGGCAGGCAGTAGATTATATAAATAAATACCATGACGAGGTTGCACATGAAGACTAATAAATCCCAAAAAGTGATCATTTCTATATTGGCAGTGCTGATAGTGGCAGCAGGGATATTCGTAGGTGTTTTGGTGTATATAAGGAATATTCCGCAGCTTAAGATATGGAATGCATTTAAGAATACAATGCTTACGGCGGAGGAATCGCAGGCAGAGGCAAAATACGGCGGCTATGATATGATTAAGGGTATCATAGGCGGAAATTACAAAATATCAGTTGAAGCAGACAATTTAAGTACCGGCATAATCAGAGACAAGGACAGGCATGAGTTTATGCTCCAGACTTCGGGAGCAATCTTAAACCATGATATAGATGTGGATATCTATGCGGACAAGGATACTTCCCTTGTGGGCTATAAGGGTAATTATCTTCAGTTTGATTATACGGGGGCATTTAAAGAGAATCTTCCATCAACTGCATTTGCCACTGTACTCAAGCTTACTGCAGGTGTAAGTAAGGATGAAATAAAAGCATTTGCAGGATTTTATCAGTCTTTTATGGAGGTATTGACTGCCACTTCGGATGAAACAAATGACATGTCGGAGCTTTATAAGGAGATAGCGGAGGCAGTACTTAACATGGAGGCCGAGAGGGAAGGGAAAGAGAGCTTCTCTGTGAATGGCAGGGATGAGAAATGTACAGTATACAGGATCACCATTAAGCAGGAAAATCTTATGGATTATATAGACAGAGCACATAATATGATCGTGTCGGCGGGACCTGACGTGCTGGCAAAGGTTGAGGAGGCTACAGGATTCTCTGTTGATATTATGTATAACAGGATAAAGACTATAGTTAATGAGACCGGAGATTTCACCCTGAGATTTGCAGTTACAAAGTATGACGAGCTGGTGTGCGTATATGCGAACGGCATATCAAAGGATAATATAGGTTTTAAGCTGAGTTTCCTTGGAGGAGATTACCTGTGTGATAAAATCTGCTATGAGCAGAGTGATGATAAGGGCAATAGCATAAAGCTGGTTAAGGATGATATATCGGAAGATGAGGTCATTGGAACAGAATATACTCTCACTAACGTGAAGGATGGAAGTGAGACTGTTAGAACTCTGAAATATGAATTCAGGGATGAAGTACTGTCCGTAAGTGTAGACAATGGGCAGGAAGATGGCAGCTATGACATGAAGATCGACAGCTATGACAAGGGAAAATATATCAAGGTAACTTATCAGGGAGCAATCTGTGGATACGAGAATCCGGTGTTTTATGTGGGCACTGTGGTGGATAAGATCAATAAGCCCCAGGGAAATGTATTGGATGTGTTGGAGGCAGGCGTCATAGACACGGGAAAATTCATAAAGGATTCACTTCCAAACTTGTTTAATTAATATGTAGTGGAGATATATTGTGAAGACAGACAATAACAGAACAGACAGTAAGAAAATAAAAAGAGGACAGGACAAGCCGGAGGAAGTAGAGTATATATATACTCCTGCTGTGGAGATCAGGCTGATAGTAGGAATGTTATTTCTTATGGCATTTGGACTGATTATGATCTTTTCGGCGTCAAGCTACAGCTGCTCTATAAGTGCGGCTACTAATTATGATTCTGCCTTTTATTTTAAGAAGCAGTTGAGAGCTATAGTGATAGGTATCGTAGCCTTGGTGGTAGCGGTTCTGGTAGCTAGATTTTACATTAAGAAGAATAACAGAAAGCTTATATTCATTACGGCTATAGCCAGTTATATAGCTTCTATAGGCTGTATTTTTCTTCTGAAGCTTCCGGGTATTGCAATTAATGCCAAGGGTGCCACAAGATGGATCACAATCGGACCTCTTCAGTTTCAGGTTGCTGATGTGGTTAAAGTTCTTATGATTTTGTTTATGGCAGGATATGTGAATACATACCAGAAGAGAATGAATAACAGGGTAATTATATTTGTACTGTGGTTGGCGGTGTCTGTACAGGCGATTCTGGTATTGGCGATTTCATCAAATCTCAGTACCGCTATTATACTTATGCTCATGGTATTTACCCTGACATTTATAATGAGTGGTGACACGAAGTTCCACATGTATTTTTTGGTGACGATAATAGTTGTAGTGACTATAGCACTGGTATATCTTTCTCATCATCTTCCGGCACAGGAGGATGTGGGAAAATACCCATATCAGATGGCAAGAATATTTGCATGGCTTGATCCTAAGAAGTATGAGGCAAATGGTGGATACCAGCCTTTGCAGGCAATGTATGCCATAGGAAGTGCCGGTGTATTCGGTAAAGGTCTCGGCAAGGGAACCCAGAAGCTGGTGAATATACCTGAGGCCCAGAATGACATGATCTTCTCTATCATATGTGAGGAGTTAGGTATTGTTGGTGCTATATTGATGTTCATGATGTATGCTTATATGCTGTATCAGATGTTCATAGTCGTAAAGGAATCAAGAAATCTCTACGGCAGCATACTTACCATAGGTGTAATGTTAAATATTATCTATCAGATAATTGTAAATGTGTGTGTGGCAGTAAATCTTCTGCCTAATACAGGTGTTTCACTGCCATTTATAAGCTATGGTGGTTCGGCCATCCTCTTCACCATGATGGAGGTTGGTATTGTTCTTGGTATCCGGTTACAGCAGACAAAGCTTGGATACACCAGAAGAATCGCAGCAAAAAGGTAAACGATAGTATGTATAGAAGTTTTTTCAAAATAAAAGGGGGAAAGCATATGAAGAAAAACTTAGTGAAGATTGCCATTACGGCAGGAATTGTGTGGGCAGGAATAGCCGCAACACCACAGGTACAGAGAGTTTCGGCAGCAGAGTATCTGAGCGGAGCCCAGGCTCCTGCAGTATATTCCATACAGTATAGTGCAGAAGTGGAAGATCCTGTAGGCGAGGTTAAGAATGGATTTGTAGAGGAAGACGGCGGAACCAGATATTATGTGGAAGGTGTGGCAGTAAAGGGAGTAAGAGTAATAGATGATGCCAAATACTTTTTTGATTACAGCAGTGGATTTATGACCAGAAATTCATTTGCAGTTATAGGAAACAGCAGATATTATTTCGGCGATGACGGTAAGATATACGGATGCGGATTGTACGAGATAGATGGAGAGTATTATTTCATGCAGGGGAATTGTTCAGTATTCAATAAGGGCTGGAAATCCATATCAGGCAGTAAATATTATTTCGGCGGTGACGGTAAGGCATACAGAGGCCTTATTGACACAAGGAATAATTATAAGTATTGCTTCGATGATGAAGGAAGACTCCAGACAGATTGTGTGTACAGATCAGGTGATCTGGTATTCTATGCAGACAGTAACGGCAGGACTATCTGTGGTGTGAGAAAGACCACAGATGGTATATATCATTTTAATTATTCGGGAAAAATAACTATATCAAGATGGGTAACCGAGAATGGCAAGAAGTATTATTTCGGCAGAGACGGCAAGGCATACACAGGTCTTATAAGTACAGCCAACAGATATAAGTATGTATTTGACGAGAATGGTGTATTGCAGGTAAATAAATTATTTACCATAAGAGATATGACGGTCTATGCAGATGAGAACGGACGTACAGTTTCCGGTGTCAGAAAGATTGGCGGCAGCATATACTGCTTCTCAACTGCGGGAAAGATGATCAAAAATGCATGGCAGACAGTTGGCGGCAAGACATATTTCTTAGGCAGCGACGGTAAGGCATACACAGGAGCCAGGAAGGTAAAGGGCTCAGCAAATTACTTCTATTTTGGAGACCGGGGTTACCTTACCAGCGGATTTGTACATATCGGCGCATATTATTACAGATTTAAAGACAACGGAAGACCATATTCAGGTCTGTACACATCAGCGGATGGAAACAAATATTATCACAGGGCAAATGGTTCTCTGGTAAAGGGCGCTTACAAGCTTAACGGAACTATATATCTGTTTTGCGGACCGAGCGGTGCTCTTATAAAGAAGGAAGGCTGGGTAAATTACAGCGGCAAGACATATTATGCCAAGAGTAACGGTGAGGCTACCATCGGCTACAAGAAGCTTGCGAATTACTACTACTATTTCAGCAGTGACGGACACAGACTCCAGAATACATGGGCTTATGCAAATGGCTACAAGTTCTACTTCGGCTCTGACGGTAAGAGAGCAGAGGATGTGTCAAGCAAAATGCCTGCAGGAACAACCTATGTGATCAAGGTATATAAGGGTTCAAATACTGTTACCGCATATGCCAAGGACGGATCAAAGGGATATATAATCCCCGTAAGGACTATGATATGTTCAACAGGAAATGATACTCCGACAGGAGAATTCCATACACCTAATAAGTTCAGGTGGCTTGAGCTTATGGGACCATGCTGGGGACAGTGGGATACACAGATCATGGGTAATTACCTGTTCCACTCAGTATATTATCTTTCAAAGAATGACAACAATACACTTAGTGTAAGTGCTTACAATAAGCTTGGAACAACCTGTTCACACGGATGTATAAGACTTACATCAGGTGACGCTAAGTGGATATATGATAACTGTGTACTGGGAACTACAATTATAATCACAGCAAAGGCAGAGAAGGGTCCATTTGACAAGCCTAAGGCATACAAGCTTGCGTCATGGCATACATGGGATCCTACAGACCCTAACATGTACTACAAGTGCAAGCAGAGAGGCTGCCACTAATCACAAAAGAGAGGATGATATTCCTTATGAAGAGAACAGTTAAAGTTATATTGCTGGTGTTCATGGTACTTTCCATATGTGCAGGATGCGACAGCAAAAAAAAGGAAGCTCCTGATGACATAAACGGTACAGTGGAATCACCGGACAGTTTCATAAAACTTGGAATGTATATAGACGCAGAAGGTCCAGATGTGTCCAATTGCGTATACAGCATATCAAAAGACGAGATCGCAGAGGTGTCATTTGTATATAATGGTCTCCAGTGCGTATTTCGTGCGTCTACTGTGTATTCTGAATTTGACCTGGCAGCGGTGGACAACACCATGACAGGGGACATGCTGTCTACCATGATAAACGGAAACACTGCCACATACTACACTCTTCAGCCGGGAAGAGTGGTGTTCTTCTCAGACAGCAAGGTTAATTATTCTCTGTACACTTACGTTACCACCACAGACGCAGTTTTAAACGATATAATAAACTGTCTTACATTCGAGAACCATTACAACGAGAGACCGGATGTTAAGAAGCAGACTGACGAGGACGCTTATGCCTATGCTGAGAAGATAATGAAGGTCATAAAGGATGAGGATGTTGATACGCTGTCCACCATGATAAATTATCCGGAGCAGCTTGGAAGCGGACAGTCCATAAGCAATGAGGAAGAGCTGTTTAAGGTGCCTAAGGAGGAGCTGTTCACAGAGTATCTTAAGGGTGCCATGAATCAGGAATCCCTGGATAATCTGAGAAAGACAGATGACGGCAGTGAGTACATAATGGGTACAAATTACCGTAATGTGCATTTCAGAAAGAACAGCAAGGGTGAGTACAAGATCACAAGGATAAATAATTAAATACAACCAGATACATCTGGATATACGGATATATCTGAACAGTCAGTGAAAAAGACCTTTAGTATCATATATGTGACCGGGCTCCGGCATATATACAGATAATGATATTAAGGGTCTTTTTTTGCAATATGCCGTCAAGAGAAGACCGCTGGTTTCATAAAATCAGAGTATCAGACATATTTCCCGTAAATCCTCCTGCGGTTGTCGAAATCTTTGGAGTGAATATCATTGAGACACCACCTGGGCTTGTATAAAATCCTAAGTAGGAGGTGCCCGGAAAATGGAAAATATTGAAGGAAATGTATATCTTATAAAGGAAGCAGCGAAGCTTGTTGAGGTTGAAGCACATGTTCTCAGATACTGGGAGGAGGAGCTGGGACTTAAGATAAAGAGAAATGAAATGGGTCACAGATATTATGATGATACGGACATAAAGGTGCTTAAGAGGGTAAAGGAATTAAAGGAACGGGGGATACAGCTAAAGGCAATAAAGCAGTTAGTGAAAAATGCAGAACAGAACGGAGAACTTGGACCGGTAAATGGGGATATAGAGATATCAGAGGAAAGAGAGCACAATCCCCAGAGGGTCGTTGATTTCAAATACATACAGTTCCAGGATATGATGAACAAGATTGTGTCTAAGGCAATAAAGGAGAATGCAGATACGTTTGCCCAGTCTCTTGGAAAGGAAACCTCAAAGGAGACCATAGAGGGAATAGTTGAACACCTTGAGGAGCTCCAGAGGAAGCAGGATCAGAGGGATGAACAGAGATACAGGAAGCTGGACGGTGTTTTAAGGGAACTGTCTCAGGCGAGAACTGAGGCTGCATGTACCGTTCCAACCAGGAAAAAGGGTTTATTTGGCAGGAAGAAAGGGTACAAAAGATATAAAAACTAATTTATGAAAACTTCATACATTGCACATAACAGGTGTGGTATAATGAACACTGTAAAATTACAGCATGGCGTGTCGTGCAGATATACAGGAACGTGGAATATGAAGATAACAAAGAAAGTAAAGATAGTTTTGTTCTTTATATGGTGCTTCACCATATTTGTAATGTTTGTAGGTACCATATTTGTAGGAAAGAGATATATAGAAGCCACATTTGGTGAGGGATATTCGGTTGCTTCGGTTTATATCGGAGAGTCACCGGTAAAGAAGATATACAGTCGTATCTCAGAGTATAAGGAGACACTGGCGGCTGTTATAAATGATACTCCGGAGAAGTTCATGAATGACGATTTCATCAAGGAGCTTAACAAGTCCCTTAAGGGAACCAACACTCATGTCATAGTAAAGAGGAACGGAGAATATATTTGTGCTGATGACGTGCCGGACTTCAAGAAGCTTAAGAAAGAGTTCGACAGTTTCGAGAATTCAGGCTATGAGAAGGTATTTTCAGATTATGTGATACATGATACATCCACATATCAGTGTAGTCAGATACATTACACCTACAAGGGCAACAATATTGCAGTGTATATTCTTACGGCATATGGTGATTACATGGTGCAGTTCAGGTATGCTATAGTAACCTTCCTGCTTATCACTTTGTTAGTAGTGATCCTGGTAGGGGGGTTAGTATCGGGACTTGTTTATGTGGAATTTGTGAGGCCTATCGTCAGTCTCAAGGAGGCAGCCGAGGCAATAGGTGAAGGCAACCTTAACACTAAGGTGGAGTATGACAAACACAGGACGGACGAGATCGGTGAGCTGTGCCGTTCATTTACGGACATGGAGAACAAGCTCAGCGAATCCGTTGAGCTTAAGATACAGTATGAGAAAGAGAACAGGGAGCTTATAAGCAATATTTCCCATGATCTCAAGACACCTATAACAACCATAAAGGGTTATGTGGAGGGTATCATGGATGGTGTTGCGGATACTCCGGAGAAGCGTGACAGATACCTCAGGATGATATATAACAAGGCAAATGAAATGGATGTCCTTATAAATGAGCTGTCATTATATGCAAATATTAACAATAATGCCATTCCATATGAGTTTCACAGAGTTAATGTTAAGGCATATTTCAGTGATTGCATGGAGGAGATCCAGACGACCCTTGCAACCAATAACATGATGCTTAAATACGAGGATTATGTTGATCCGGATGTTAAGGTTGTGGTTGACCCGGATCAGTTAAAGCGAGTTATCAATAATATAATTACCAATGCCATAAAGTATTCCGACAAGGAGAACGGACTTGTGGAGATCTACCTCTATGATGAGGGAGATACCATAAAGGTATCCATAAGTGATGATGGCAAGGGAATAGATGAGGAGAGCCTGCCGCATATATTTGACAGGACCTTCAGGGCAGACAGTGCAAGGCAGTCAAGGGGCGGAAGTGGTCTTGGACTTGCCATATGTAAGAAGATAATTGAAGAACATGGTGGTAAGATATGGGCCAAGAGCAAGCTTGGTGTAGGCACTACCATTATGTTTGAACTAAACAAATATACAAAGGGAGATGAAGCAAATGAGCAAAGTTCTGATAATTGAGGATGAAGTGAGTATTGCAGAGCTGGAGAGAGATTATCTTGAATTAAATGATTTTGAAGTGGACATACAGACAAATGGAAAGAAGGGTCTGGAACAGGCACTGACAACAGACTACAGCCTTATAATACTTGATCTTATGCTTCCTGATCTTGATGGATTTGAGATATGCAAGAAGATAAGGGAAACCAAAGATATTCCTATAATAATGGTCACAGCCAAGAAGAACGATATTGATAAGATAAGAGGTCTTGGACTTGGCGTGGATGATTATGTGACAAAGCCTTTCAGCCCAAGTGAGCTGGTTGCCAGAGTTAAGGCACATATAGCCAGATATGAGCGTCTTGTGGGATCAACGGCTCTTAAGAACGACACCATAGAGATAAGGGGTTTAAGGATTGATAAGACCGACAGAAGGGTATTTGTAGATGGTGAGGAGAAGGTATTTACTAACAAGGAATTTGACCTCCTTGTATTTCTTGCCAGCAACCCTAACAAGGTCTTCTCAAAGGATGAGCTGTTTAGCAGAATCTGGAACATGGAGAGTATCGGTGATATTGCAACGGTTACCGTACATATAAAGAAGATTCGTGAGAAGATAGAGTATGATACATCAAATCCTCAGTTTATCGAGACTGTATGGGGTGTTGGATACAGATTCAGAATGTAGGCTTGACCACAGGTAATAAATGGCCATTATATTACTATATATGGTGACGTACAGAAAATACACAGGATATGGAGACTCCGGAATATGAAGCTAAATATTTTACATGAAGACGAACATTTAATAGTGTGTGTGAAGCCTTATGGCGTACCTTCCCAGTCTGACAGGACAAATTCTGAGGATATGATAGGTATACTTAAGCTTCATATATATGAGAGAGAAAACAGGACAGAGGAGCCATATCTGGCTGCCATACACAGACTGGACAGACCGGTCGGGGGTATTATGGTATTTGCCAAGGATAAGGAGACCGCAGCAGAGCTTTCAAGACAGAGCGAAAGCGGAGAAATGGTGAAGTATTATCAGGCGATACTTACAGGGGAGCTTCCGAATGAAGAGGGAACCATAAAGAACTACCTTCTTCATGACACGAAGAACAATGTGACAAAGATCGTTGATGAGGGTACTCCGGGAGCCAAGTATGCGGAGCTTGATTATGAGGTCCTTGATGTGATGGAGACAGATAACGGAATACTCACATATGTGCTTATAACGCTTGTGACAGGAAGGCATCATCAGATAAGGGTACAGATGGCAGGAAAAAAGGCAGGAATATGGGGAGATACCAAGTATAACCCTAAGTTCCAGAAGGTTAAGAAGAAATACCAGCAGATCGCCCTTTATGCTTCAAGGCTGGAGTTTATTCATCCTGTAACAGGTGAGCATATGGTATTCAAGAATGAGCCTGAGGGCAAGGCCTTCGAGATCATAGATCTGGATGAATTTTAAATAAATTTAATCTCCGGTGTCCGGTTTCACAACAAGGGTGGTTTTCATCGGAACGTCATTTATGTAGCGGGTCCAGGTCATGGCTCCGGTTTCTTCATTTATCCTGAACTGATAGCTTTCGGTCTTCTCAGGAAATTCCATTATGAGAGTTCTGGGATTTTCTACATAGAAGCTTCCGATGGTGGTGATTCCCCCGGTCTCTTTTATCACTGATGAGTCCTCCTTGAGGGAATATACCCCGCCGTCATCGGCAATCCAGGTGTTGTACAGGTAGTCCTGTCCATAGCTTGGTTTGTTGTGGTGATATCTGTACAGGTTGTAGAAATAGTACACGGCAACACTTAAGAGAGCCGCAACAAGAATGGCAGAGATGATATTTTTTGCTATTTTGGCGGATCTTTTCTTTTTATGGGTCATGACATAGGCAGACGCCTGACCTCTGGTGGATTCCGCGTACTGGGATGTGAGGGTATTTGTCTCACCTATATTTGAATGGTAGTCCTCCTTGAGCTTGAAGGAAGGCTTGCGGTCTTTAGTTTCAGACATGTCTATGTCACCTCTTTTCATATACATTATATTCTAAACCGATATTCACAGTAACATATCGTCAGGTGGTATACCTGCAGATAATGGGGCTGCAATTATTATCATGTGTTTCCAACGACAGAGTATAACATTTTACCGGATAAATACAATAGTCAGGACATTAATTGTCGGTAAATGGACATTATTGTTTTCCTCAAAGTGTAAATTATTATTATTTTCTTCAAAGTGCAAATCTGCTTGAAATTATGGGTATTGCATTTTATAATGAAGAGATGCTAAGTATACAGCCGAAAGTAAGTAATAAGAATTAATATAAAGGAGAAATATCATGGCAAATGACAAGAAGCTTGTAGAAGCAATCACATCAATGGATGAAGATTTTGCACAGTGGTACACAGACGTTGTACTTAAGGCAGGACTTATTTCCTATACAAATGTTAAAGGATGTATGGCCATTAAGCCCGCAGGTTATGCTATATGGGAACTGATCCAGAAGCAGCTCGACGCCAAGTTCAAGGAGTGTGGAGTTGAAAATGTATATATGCCAATGTTCATACCGGAGAGCCTTCTCCAGAAGGAAAAGGATCACGTTGAGGGATTTGCCCCTGAGGTAGCATGGGTTACTTACGGAGGACTTAATCCTCTTAACGAGCGTATGTGTGTAAGACCTACATCAGAGACACTTTTCTGTGATTTCTATAAGGATGAGATACAGTCATACAGAGACCTTCCAAAGGTATATAACCAGTGGTGTTCAGTAGTAAGATGGGAGAAGGAGACAAGACCTTTCCTTCGTTCAAGAGAGTTCTTATGGCAGGAGGGACACACAGCCCACGCAACAGCAGAGGAGGCAGAGGAGAGAACTATCCAGATGCTTAATGTGTACGCACAGTTCTGTGAGGATGTGCTTGCTATTCCTGTAATAAAGGGAAGAAAGACAGAGAAAGAGAAATTCGCAGGTGCGGAAGCTACCTATACAATAGAGGCACTTATGCATGACGGTAAGGCACTCCAGTCAGGAACAAGCCACAACTTTGGTGATGGATTCGCCAAGGCATTTGGTATCCAGTTCACAGACAAGGACAACAAGCTTAAGTATGTTCATCAGACATCATGGGGTATGACTACAAGACTTATCGGTGCCCTTATCATGGTTCATGGTGACAATTCAGGTCTTGTGCTTCCTCCAAAGGTTGCACCTACACAGGTTATGATCATTCCTATCATGCAGAAAAAGCCTGGTGTTCTTGAGAAGGCAGCAGAGCTTTCAGGAAAGCTTGGTGCATACAGAGTTAAGGTTGATGACAGTGACAAGAGTCCTGGATGGAAGTTCTCAGAGCAGGAGATGAGAGGTATTCCTATCCGTGTTGAGATCGGACCTAAGGATATTGAGGCAAATCAGGCTGTTCTTGTACGTCGTGATACAAGAGAGAAGACAGTAGTTTCTCTTGATGAGATAGATGTTAAGGTTGGAGAGCTTCTTGAGACTATCCAGAAGGATATGTACCAGAAGGCTCTTGCCCACAGAGATTCACACACATATGTTGCACACAACTTTGATGAGTTCACAGATATTATCGAGCACAAGCCGGGATTTGTTAAGGCTATGTGGTGCGGTGAGACAGCCTGTGAGGAAGCTATCAAGGATAAGACAGGTGCTTCAACAAGATGTATGCCATTTGCACAGGAGAACTTAGGTGATGTGTGTGTTCACTGCGGAAAGCCTGCCTACAAGATGGTATACTTCGGAAGAGCTTACTAAAAAATCAGATTGCCGGGGTCTCAGATATGCGTATTAATATGCCTGAAAATGCAAATAGAATAATTGAAACACTGGAAGCTGCAGGCTATGAAGCCTATATTGTAGGCGGCTGCGTGAGAGACTCTATTCTCGGAAGGTCTCCGGGAGACTGGGATATAACCACCTCTGCCAAGCCTGAACAGATAAAGGCACTGTTTAGAAGGACGGTGGATACCGGCATACAGCACGGAACGGTTACGGTAATGTTCGGAAAAGAAGGCTATGAGGTAACAACCTACAGGATAGACGGAGAATATACCGATCACCGGAGACCGGACAAGGTATTATTTACCACTAATCTTAAGGAAGACTTGAAGAGAAGAGACTTCACCATAAATGCCATGGCGTATAATCACCGGAATGGGATCATAGATATATTCGGCGGTGTGGAGGATCTTGAGAAGCGGGTCATCAGAGCAGTGGGCGTAGCTGAGGAAAGATTTTCAGAGGACGCCTTAAGGATACTCCGGGCGGTGAGATTTTCCGGGCAGTTGGATTTCTCCATAGATGAAGATACCCAGGCAGCCATGAAGAAATTGGCAGGAACACTGTCAAAGATCAGTGCCGAGAGGATAAGGGTCGAGCTTGACAAATTATTTGTGTCGGATCACCCGGAAAAGCTCATAATGGCATATGAAATGGGTATAACTGCGGTGGTGCTCCCGGAATTTGACCGGATGATGGAGCAGGAACAGAACAATCCGTATCATCTGTACAATGTGGGGGTTCATTCCATATACACAATGAAAGCCATAGACGCCGACAGCATATGCAGGTGGGCGGCTCTGCTTCATGATGTGGGCAAGCCTGACACCCATACCAGGGATGACAAGGGAATAGATCATTTTTACGGTCATAATGTGGTTGGAACAGACATTGCGAAAAAGGTGCTCCGCAGGATGAAATGGGACAATGACACCATAAAGCAGGTTAGCAAGATGGTGTACTGGCATGACTACGGAATGGGCGGCATTCCGTCAGTAGTCAGGTTCAGAAAGACATTGGCTGAGATGGGAGCCGGTTTCTTCCCACTCTACGACAAGATCAAGAGAGCAGACATGGCGGCCCAGAGCGACTATCGTTATGATGAGAAAAAGGCTATCGTGGACGCTATAGAGGAAATGTACCGCAAGATCATGGCGGATGGCGACTGTCTCACCATAAAGGAGCTTGCCATAAACGGCAGAGATCTTAAGGAAATGGGAATTGCCCCGGGAAAACAGATGGGTCATATCCTTGAATACCTCCTTGAGAAAGTACTTGAAGCCCCGCACATCAACACCAGGGAAAACCTTGAAAAAATGGTGGCGGACAAATATCTAAAATAGAATAAGAATTATTTTTAAGATCTTCTCATACAATATCATAGGGAGGGACCCGCTTGTGGGAGGAATCCCTGTGAAATATCATAGGGAGGGACCCGTTTGTGGGAGGAACCCCTGTGAAATATCATAGGGAGGGACCCGCTTGCGGGAGGAACCCCTGTGATTAGTAGGCACCATCATGGTATTGTAGGAGGGGATTTTTTTGTCTGAAAAAATGAGTGAAGTATACGAGGCATATGACATGGAAGTAATAAATTCAGGCAGAGGCCGGGGATTTACGTTGCTTCGCACAGATAAGGGAACCAGACGGTTATGTCCATGTAACATTGGAGAGGCTAGGCTTGCAAGAGAGCGTGAATTCAAGGACAACCTGTATGACGCAGGTTTTACCAGGATTGACAGGTGTGTTGCTGACAGGGATGGAGAATTGATCACCTGTGACAGATATGGAAATCCTTACATATTGATGGAATATTTTGAAGGCAGAGAATGTAATCCTAATCATATAGAAGAGCTTGAGGCGGCAGCAAAAAATCTTGCGGAATTTCATAAGGCAGGCAGATTGTTGTGGGAGAAGGAGACCGAAGGCAGTGGCAGGACATTTGACGGTGAACCCGGTGGTCTGTCAAGGAAAGTAAAGGAGCTTAAGCGGGTCAGACAGTTCATATCCGGCAGGAAAGTAAAAAATGATTTTGAACTCATGTACATAAAGCATTTCAATTATTATTTTCAACAGGCTCTTGAAGCTACCCATATGATGGAAGAAGCATGGGAAGCCGATGCATGCACAAAAGGTAAAGAATACAAATCTGAGAAACAGGAAAAAATAATTGAGGGCGTGGGATACTGTCATGGTTCATACAGCTATCATAATGTGATAATCACTGAGGAGGGGATTGCCACAGTTAATTTTGACAGCTTCCATGTGGGATTTCAGTTGGTGGATCTCTATCAGTTCACCAGAAAGGTTATAGAGAAGACCGGATACCGGCTTGAGACGGCAAGGAGGATAATTGAAGCCTATGGGCAGGCACAGCCGCTGACAGCAAAGGATCATGAATATATTTATATTTTATTGAAATTCCCGGAGAAGTTCTGGAAGGTCAGTAACCACTACATTAATTCGAGAAAATCGTGGATTTCACCTGTAAATATAGAAAAGATAAGAAAAATTATTGAACATGAACAAGAAAAGCAAAAATTTTTGAATGATTTTTCTTGCTATTTTGGGGTTCACAAGATTACGAAATAAGGTTATAATATTGTAGCGAAATTAAAGCTTAAGAGGAATACTATCGTCGAGAGCCAAAAGGAGGCAATGTTACAATGAGCGAAAGTGGATATAAAGCAATATATGAGCAGTGGTTGAACAACCCGTTGTTCAGTCAGGAAACCAAGGATGAACTCCTTGCGATCAAAGATGATGAGAAAGAAATCGAAGAGAGATTTTATTGCGATCTCGTATTTGGTACTGCAGGCCTCAGAGGTATTATCGGTGCAGGAACCAACAGAATGAACGTATATGTGGTTCGTAAGGCTACACAGGGTCTTGCAAATTACATTATCAAAGCAGGTAAGCAGGATAAGGGCGTAGCTATAGCATACGACTCAAGAAGAATGTCACCTGAATTTTCAATGGAAGCAGCACTTTGTCTTGCAGCCAATGGAATTAAGGCATATAGATTTGAGTCACTTCGTCCAACTCCAGAATTGTCATTTGCAGTAAGACATCTTGGTTGTGTAGCTGGTATAAATGTAACAGCTTCCCACAATCCACCAGAGTACAATGGTTACAAGGTATACTGGGAGGACGGCGCACAGATAACACCTCCTCACGATACAGGAATTATGGCTGAGGTTAAGGCCATTACAGATTTCGCTGATACAAAGACAATGGACATGGATGAGGCTATCAAAGCCGGACTCCTTGTTACTATCGGCGCAGAGGTTGACGATGCTTACATGGCAGAGCTTAAGAAGCTGGTTATTAATCAGGATGCCATTGACAAGTATGGCAAGGAGCTTAAGATCGTTTATACACCTCTTCACGGAACAGGTAATATCCCTGCAAGAAGAATACTTGCAGAGCTTGGATTTGAGAATGTTTATGTGGTACCTGAGCAGGAGCTTCCTGATGGCGAGTTCCCAACTGTAGAGTATCCAAATCCTGAGGCAAAGGAAGCATTTACATTGGCACTTGACCTTGCAAAGAAGGTTGATGCAGATGTTGTGCTTGCTACAGATCCTGACGCAGACAGACTCGGTGTTTATGCCAAGGACAGCAAGACCGGTGAGTACAAGGTATTCACAGGTAACATGTCAGGAAGTCTTCTATGTGAGTACGAAGTAAGCCAGATGAAGGCTAAGAATGGTTCACTTCCTGCAGATGGAGCTATCATTAAGACTATCGTTACTACAAATATGGTAGACGCTATTGCCAAGGAATACGGCACAGACCTTATTGAGTGTTTCACAGGTTTCAAGAACATCGGACGTGAGATACTTAAGTTCGAGGAGACCGGCAAGGGAACATACCTCTTCGGTTTCGAGGAGAGCTACGGATGTCTTATCGGTACTCATGCAAGAGATAAGGATGCTATCGTTGCAACTATGGCACTTTGTGAGGCAGCAGCTTACTACAGAGGTCAGGGCAAGACATTATGGGATGCCATGATGGATATGTATGAGAAGTATGGTTATTATATAGATGATATCAAGACAGTAACACTTAAAGGTGTTGAGGGTTCTAAGAAGATTGGTCATATCATGAACATTCTTCGTGCAAATGTACCACTTGAGGTTGCAGGCTACAAGACAAAGGTTGTCCGTGACTATCGTCTTGAGTATATCAGAAACCTTGAGACAGGCGATGTAAGACCTACAGGCTTCCCAAATGCCAATGTTCTCTACTACGAGCTTGAAAACGAAGCATGGCTTGCAGTAAGACCATCAGGTACAGAGCCTAAGATCAAGTTCTACTTCGGCGTTAAGGGTGCTTCATATGATGAGGCACAGAAGATGTCAGCAGACTTCGGTGATAAGGTTATGAATCTTATATACGACATACTTGAGAAGTAATATGTAATGGTATGAAATAGTATGAATAATATATTTAGTATATAGATAGATGGAATGAACATATATCACAGGTATCATGTACTGGATTAAGAGATGTATGCTGGATTTGGAGACATATACTGGATTGAAAGAGAAGAACCCCGGAACGATGTTCCGGGGTTCTCTGCGTTCATTTGAATTTTTTGCATTGAATTTTTTGCATTGAATTTCCTGCATTGAATTTCCTGCATTGAATTTCCTGCATTGAATTTCCTGCATTGAATTTTTTGCATTGAATTTTTTGCATTGAATTTTTTGCATTGAATTTCCTGCATTGAATTTTTTGTATTGGATTTTTTGCATTGAATTTCCTGCGTTGGTTTTCCTGCATTCATTTTATGTATTCTTTATACAATCTTAATTGACTTGGATCAGGAAATTTGATAGTAATAAAGTAAAAGTGTCAAATGACACATAAAAAAGGAAAGCATGCCATAACCTTGTAAGCGGTGCTAACATGCAAGGTAATCAAATGAAACACAGAATGAAGATAATGTAGTAAAGAGTGTATGGTGAATTGCTTTCCGGCGTGCGTTTAACAGGTGGTTTTTGTCTATAAATTCTAAGATCATATATCATTAATTTGAAATTTGTACTCTAAAGCGAAAAGGTTTTCTCCCTATGACTTAAATGTGTAAAATTCCCAAGAGAGTCAAGGGAATTTCGGTGGAAAAGTGCCCTAAAATCTAAAAGTAGAGAAACAGGTCAAGAAAGTCCGAGCAAATTAGTGACTTAAAATCAAAAAAGTGAGAAACAAAGTCAAGTCGAATAACAAGGAGAAGGAATTATTGAATGGATTAAAGGAAAAATTGCTATTGGAAGAAAAATATTTAAAACAAATTATTACCAAAACACAAACACAACTGCAATTACAGGAAATAAATGAAGTGACTGGCAAATTAAGGATTTCAGTTAATGAAGAAGCTTATAGATATTATGTTGTACATAGTAGCACAGAGGGTAGCACAGAAACTTATTTGTCAAGAATGAGTGCGGAAAATATGAAACAGGCAAGATTGCTTGCTCAGAAAACATATCTTGAAAAGGTGAGCAGACTTGCGGAAAAGAGATTGAAACAAATAGAAAAATTACTAAAAGGGTATGAAAATGATGAGATACAGAAGATATATGACAGCATGCATGCAGAACGGAAAAAGCTGGTTGAGCCTATTGAGTTAAGTTGGGAAGACAAAAAAGATCAGTGGATCAAACAGGAATACAGGGGAAAAGAATTTAAAGAAGGGACGACAGTTATATTGACAGAGAAGGGTGAGCAGGTCAGATCAAAATCAGAAAAGATCTTAGCAGATTATTTCTATCATCATGGTATTTGCTATAAGTATGAAAAACCATTACGGTTAAGAGGTGTGGGAATAGTTTATCCTGATTTCACTTTCTTGTCGCCTACAACCGGTGGAGAAATATACTGGGAACATGATGGAAGAATGGACGATCCCATATATGCCAGAAGTGCCATAAAGAAATTACAGGCATATGAAGAAAATGGCATATATATTGGTGAAAAATTGATTGCTACATTTGAAACTTCAGAGAGTATTATAAGCACTAAGATTATCGAAAACAAAGTAGAAAAATACCTCAGATAATTATTGTATGCAAATGGAAAAGATGCGATATATTTACAATAGTGTATATAGATTATGCAAAGTGCGACATGCTTACAATAGTGTATATAGATTATGCAATGTGCGACATGTTTACAATAGTGTATATAGATTATGCAAAGTGCGACATGCTTACAATAGTGTATATAGATTATGCAAAGTGCGACATGTTTACAATAGTGTATATAGATTACGCAAAGTGCGACATGTTTACAATAGTGTATATAGATTATGCAATGTGCGACACGTTTACGATAGTGTATATGAATTATGTGATGTTCACATCTTTGAAAAGTAGAAGACAAAGTGATAAATATGTGTTTATCAATATACAAATAGGATTGGGAGCAAAAAGTCCCAATCCTATTTTATTTTCTTGATATCTTCAATATCGCTGTCGGAGACGATGTAGTGCGGCCGCTCCTTCACTTCTGTGTAGGTTTTCGCAATGTACTTGCCCATTATTCCCATGCACAGGAACTGCAGTCCTGCAATAAAAAGGATGATACAGACCAGAGATGGCCAGCCGGCTACGGGATCGCCGAATATCAGCTTTCTTATGAAGAAGAACAGCAACATGGCAAATGACAGTATGGTACAAAAAATTCCAAAGCCCGACGCTACAGACATAGGAGTTTCGGAGAAATTAATGATACCATTTACAGCGTATTTAAACAGGCCAAAGAAGCTCCACTTGGTCTCGCCTGCAATTCTGTTGATATTTTCAAATTCTATCCATTTGGTCTTAAAACCAATCCAGCCAAATATACCCTTGGAAAATCTGTTGTATTCGCTCATGGCAAGGATGGCGTCCACCATCTCGCGTTTCATAAGGCGGAAATCCCTGGCACCGTCAACTACGTTTGCATCGGAAATTTTGTTGATGAGCTTATAGAATTGCCTTGTGAAAAATGACCGGATAGGGGGTTCGCCCTTTCTGGTGACACGCCTGGTAGCAACGCTCTCGTAGTCCTCAGTCTCAAGAATGTGGATCATCTCAGGCAGAAGTGTCGGCGGATCCTGAAGATCAGCGTCCATAACTGCCACATAGTCGCCGGAGGCATTGGAGAAACCTGCATACATGGCTGCTTCCTTTCCGAAATTCCTTGAAAATGAGATATATTTGTAAGCGATATTTTCCGGAAATGAAGCGTCTGAAACAGCTGTTTTGTTGGAAGTTGTTTTGTCGGTGGCGGAAGGACGGGCGTCAGATGGATTTTCACAGAGATTACTTCTGTGGCACAGATCCTTCATAACGTCTTTGGTCTCATCTGTGGAGCCATCGTCGATCAGCAATACTTCAAAGCTGTAATCGTGAGTTTCTTTGTTCATCTGAGTTATGACTTTATTCAATTCCTTTGCAAATAATGGAAGTGCAGGGGCTTCATTATAGCATGGTATTATAAGACTTATTTTCTTCATGGCATCTCCAATACAAACTGTCGGTTGATATATCAAACAAAATTTACGGTTGTTTGGTATAAATATCGCTAATCTTAATAATATCATGAAAAGGTGTATAATTCCACGATTAAAACCAGATGATTTGATAAATTGATAAAAATAGGGAACAAATAGTTAAAAACACTATATTTACTGAAAAATATCCGCAAAAGTTGCAAAAAACCATATGCAATCCCCACTTGGGCACAAAAACAATAAGAAATAAAACCGCCAAAGTCCCGGACTTCTTCACCGACAGTGTTCCGATGGATACCCGGATATTGGTAGGGTGACGGCCGCTTGGGTAAAAATTACCCAAAATCTCTGTATAATTTGGCAAATTTGGATTGTTTTAATGACAAATCCGTAATTAAATGATATCATGGCAGTGGGTGCAATTAGGACATTGTACACCTAAACCAGGGGATGAAGCACAAAGACTTTAACAATACATATATGTGTGCTTCTCGGGAAACAAGGAGGTAATATTTAGATGGATCCACAGGGAAATATGAATAATCCACAGATGAATAACCAGCAGTTTGGCGGACAGCCAATGAATGGTCAGCAGTACGGACAGCCAATGAATGGTCAGCAGTTTGGCGGACAGCCAATTGGTGGTCAGCAGTACGGACAGCCGATGGGCGGCCCACAGTACGGACAGCCAATGGGTGGTCAGCAGTACGGACAGCCGATGGGCGGCCCGCAGTACGGACAGCCAATGGGTGGTCCACAGTACGGACAGCCGATGGGTGGCCAGCAGTACAGACCACAGCCAAATCCGGTTGTGACAAACTGCATCCAGGGCTTCTTAGGTCTTCTTACATCGCCTGCTGACGCTATAAGAAATCTTATGTCATCAGCAAATATAGCTACAGGAAGTATCTTCATTGGTTTACATGCCATTGTATCATTCCTGTTTGTACTTATTTCACTTGCGGTTATAGGCGGAAAGAACCTTGCAAATCCTATATTCTACGCACTTATCATGGTCATTGTACTTGAATTTGCTGTTGCCGGTGTTGCAACATTACTTATCGGCATAGTATTCAGAGGCGGAGTAAACTTTAACCAGGCTATCACAGCTACAGGTATTGCCGCAGCATATGGTGCTGTTGCAGTTGCAGCAAGCTGTATAATCTCACTTCTTGCAGCACTTACAGAAGTAAGAGCCATTGGTTCATTTGCAGATATACTCTACAGAAGTATCATGTTTGTCGGAATAATGCTTGCTATCAAGGCAGTTATGGACGTTGCAAATCTCAACCCTAACCAGAAGATAATCGCAGCGGCAGCAACAGTTCTTGTATGCCTTATCGTATGCGTATTCCTTGATTTCCTCGGCGGAAAGATTGCAGACGGAACAACTATAAGCAATATCCAGAGTGTTATAGGAAGTGCAGATTGGTATCACTCATTATATAAGTAAGGCAGATTAAATGTGGTCAAAAGTGAGAATAACTTATTGACTATAAAAATATAAGTTGCTATACTAAGCATGTTAAAAATAAACATGATCAAAAACAATGACAGAGACAGTAGACAGCATGTGAAAGCTTTAAGCGAGCCGGAGATGGTGAAAGCCCGGTGCAAGTAGTGGCTGATCGAATATCACTCTGGAGTTGCAGACCGAAAGATATGATCTTATCAAGTAGGCTCTGTCGTATTTCCGGCGTTAACGGAAACGTGTATGCATTGCAGGTGGTTAAGGGATCATAGATATTGTGGTCGCACAGGCAATAAGTATAGTGGTAATAGGTGGTATAACGAATTTCAAGCCCTTTCGTCCTGATTACGACGGAAGGGCTTTTTAAATTATATTTTTGAAAAAATAAAATGAAAGGACGATGGATCAGATGTACAACAAAGTATCCACAAAGCTCGATTTCGTAGAGCGTGAACAGAAGGTACTGGATTTCTGGAAGGAAAACCAGATATTTGAGAAGAGTGTAGAAGAAACAAAGGATTTGCCAACTTATACTTTCTATGACGGACCTCCAACAGCAAATGGTAAGCCACATATAGGACATGTCCTTACCCGTGTAATCAAGGATATGATCCCAAGATATCAGACAATGAAGGGACATAATGTAGTAAGAAAGGCAGGCTGGGATACTCACGGTCTTCCTGTAGAGCTTGAGGTTGAGAAGCTTCTTGGAATTGATGGCAAGGAACAGATAGAAGAGTATGGTCTTGAGCCATTTATCCAGAAATGTAAAGAATCAGTATGGAAATATAAGGGCATGTGGGAAGAGTTCTCAGGAAAAGTTGGTTTCTGGGCAGACATGGATAATCCATATGTAACATATCATGATGACTTCATCGAGTCAGAGTGGTGGGCACTTAAGAAGATCTGGGATAAGGGTCTCTTATACAAGGGCTTCAAGATCGTTCCATATTGTCCACGTTGTGGTACACCTCTTTCAAGCCACGAAGTTGCCCAGGGATATAAGACAGTTAAAGAACGTTCAGCAGTAGTAAGATTTAAGGTTATAGGTGAGGATGCATATTTCCTTGCATGGACAACAACACCTTGGACACTTCCATCAAACGTAGCCCTCTGTGTAAATCCGGATGAGACCTACGTTAAGGTTAAGGCTGCTGACGGATACACATATTACATGGCAGAGGCACTTCTTGATAAGGTATTAGGCGGACTTGCAAAGGAAGCAACAGAGGATTCACCTGCTGTAGCGGCTTATGAGATTCTTGAGACATACAAAGGAAAGGATCTTGAGTACAAGGAGTATGAGCCACTTTACCAGGCAGCAGCAGATAAGGCAGCAGCCCAGAAGAAGAAGGGCCACTACATCACATGTGATTCATATGTAACAATGACAGATGGTACAGGTATCGTTCATATAGCTCCTGCTTTTGGTGAGGACGATGCAAATGTAGGAAGAAAGTACGATCTTCCATTTGTACAGTTTGTAAATAGCAAGGGTGAGATGACAGAAGAGACACCATTTGCAGGCTTATGGGTAAAGGACGCAGATCCTAAGGTACTTGTAGACCTTGACAACAGAGGACTCCTCTTCGACGCACCTAAGTTTGAGCATGAATATCCACACTGCTGGAGATGTGACAAGCCACTTATCTACTACGCAAGAGATACATGGTTCATCAAGATGACAGCAGTAAGAGATCAGCTTGTTAAGAATAATGATACAGTAAACTGGATCCCTGAGAGCATTGGTAAGGGACGTTTCGGCGACTGGCTCAAGAACGTTCAGGACTGGGGACTTTCAAGAAACCGTTACTGGGGTACTCCACTTAATATCTGGGAGTGCGAGTGCGGCTGCAGACATGCCATCGGTTCAAAGGCAGAGCTTAAGAGCATGAGTGACAACTGTCCTGATGACATTGAGCTTCACCGCCCATTCATCGACGCTGTTACTATCAAGTGTCCTGAGTGTGGTAAGCAGATGCACAGAGTATCAGAGGTTATTGACTGCTGGTTCGATTCAGGATCAATGCCATTTGCACAGTGGCACTATCCATTTGAAAATGAGGACATCTTCAAGCAGCATTTCCCTGCTGACTTCATCAGTGAGGCTGTTGACCAGACAAGAGGCTGGTTCTACTCACTTATGGCTATATCAACACTGCTCTTTGACCAGGCACCATTCAAGAACGTAATCGTTCTTGGTCACGTTCAGGATAAGGACGGACAGAAGATGAGTAAGTCAAAGGGTAACGCTGTAGATCCGATGGACGCACTGAACAAGTACGGTGCAGACGCCATCAGATGGTACTTCTACAGCAACTCAGCACCATGGCTTCCTAACAGATTCCATGAGGACGCAGTAGTAGAGTGTCAGAGAAAGTTCATGGGAACACTTTGGAACACATATGCTTTCTATGTACTTTATGCAAATATAGATAATTTCAACCCATTAGAGCACGAGCTTGACTACGAGAAGCTTTCACTTATGGACAAGTGGCTTCTTTCAAAGCTTAACTCAACTGTTAAGGCAGTGGACAACAACCTTGCAAATTACAAGATCCCTGAGACCACAAGAGTTCTTGAGGAGTTTGTTGATGATTTAAGTAACTGGTATGTTCGTCGTGGCCGTGAGAGATACTGGGCAAAGGGAATGGAGCAGGATAAGGTAAATGCTTACATGACTCTTTATACAGCATTGGTTACAATAGCTGAGACTGCAGCACCAATGATCCCATTCATGGCAGAGGATATCTATCAGAATCTTGTGAGAAATATAGATAAAGATGCACCACTTTCAGTTCATCTGTGCGAGTTCCCTACAGTGGACGAGCAGATGATAGACCCTGAGCTTGAGACAGCTATGGACGAGATCCTTAAGATCGTAGTTCTCGGACGTGCTGCAAGAAACACTGCAAATATCAAGAACAGACAGCCTATCGGTACAATGTATGTTAAGGCTGACAAGAAGCTTGAGGGTGAGGAGAAGGCAATCATCGAGGACGAGCTTAACATCAAGAGTGTAGTATTCTCAGATGATGTATCAGCATACACAACCTACAGCTTCAAGCCACAGCTTAGAACAGTAGGACCAAAGTATGGCAAGCACCTTGGCGGTATCAAGGCATATCTTTCATCAGTAGACGGAAATGAAGCCATGGCAGAGCTTAAGGTAAATGGTGCTCTTAAGTTCACAGTTGACGACATGGAGATCGCCCTTGCTGAAGAAGATCTTCTTATAGATATGGCACAGATGGATGGCTTCGTTTCAGAGAGTGACGGCGGAGTAACCGTAGTTATCGATACAAAGCTTTCAGAGGAGCTCTTAGAGGAAGGTTTCGTAAGAGAGATCGTATCAAAGATCCAGACCATGAGAAAAGAAGCAGGCTTCGAGGTAATGGATAAGATAACTGTTTACGCTGAAGGAAACGACAAGGTTCAGTCAGTTATCGCTGCAAATGCCGACAGTATCAAGGTAGACGTTATGGCTACAGATATGGTTACAGGCTCAGTTGACGGATATTCAAAGGAATGGAACATCAACGGTGAGAAGGTAACACTTGGTGTTAAGAAAAACGCTTAATGCATTATAAATAAAAATGTTACACAGGGATGTGCGGATTTTATCCGCATGTCCCTGTTTTTTTAGTTATGTAATGATGCCTGTGACATCGTTACACTGCAGCAATCCTTGACGTAGGCAATTTCGATGGTTGCTGCTCACTGTCAACGAGAAAGGTACGATGCGATTGTAAGATTATGTTTGACGACAACTAATCAGTGGATAAAATTTGTAAAGTGTGTTTTGTCACTATTGCTATATTGATACAGCGTTATAATAATTTTCTTGAATAGCAGTATAAAATATAATATTATTATTTTATTCAACAAATGGAGAAAGGGGTGCAAAAAGGAAAATACAAAAAGGAGAAATTATAAGAGAACGAAAGGAAGCAGAGTATGGGGTTAAGTAGAAAAATCAATATGTATTATTGAGAAAACAATAAGGGGAACATTACAATGAAAAAGTTACGACATAAAAAACTGATCATAATTTCTCTTGCAACAGTATTGGTTGTAGTATTGGTTATATGGCAATTAAATAGACCAGATGAGTATGTTGTAAAAAGATTTATTAAGGAACTTGACGCATATGATTATGTGGCGGTTTTTTGCTTGAACGATTATAACTCTAACGAATATACATCCAAGGTAGTTTATTCATTTACAGATGATGACAACACACTATATTGCTATGCTGACTCAAGAAAAATTAAACTCGATGGTGTAAGTCGTGAATTCTTCCAGAAGGTTTATGAAAATTATTATTTAGATGGACAGAATTTAGATCGTATAGTTGTGAATAAAGGATTTGTCTCTTTTTGTAATCTGAATGGCAGAGAGGCATATGTATATTCGTCAGATGGGAAGACTCCCAAGCCCGGTGAGATCAGTGGTATTCGTACTGAGAGAATGCACAAGTTTAAGATAGTAGATAATTGGTATCATTTTTCAAGCTGTGATATCGGAAGATGGTTTAGGTAGAAATAGCTGACGGGGGTTGCGTGAGAATCCTGTTTGGAGCATGAACTATGTAGGACGTGTGATAGGGGAGAATTTCAGTGGCAATTTCTTGAAAGAGGTGCTTATGCAAGTTTCGGCAGAGTTGCCATTTCGTGGTCCAGAGATATATGCAAAAGGAGATTATCACTATCATTGCAAAATAGATGGCGAGTTTGTATGGTTTCAGGGATATGAAGAAATATTTTACATAGATGAAAAAATATATGAGTGTCATTTTCATGGAGGAGCTATTCGATAATGAATATAATTGAAAAGGAAATTGAGGCAAAGGATTATCTGACAAAATCCAATATCCCTGCCGGTGATTATGTTATTAATCCATATGTGGGCTGTCCACATGGATGTAAATAATGTTATGCCAGTTTCATGAAAAGATTTACAGGACACAAGGAAAAATGGGGTACATTTATAGATATCAAAAGATGCTCAAAGCCGATAAGCAAATAAAATAGAAGGGAAGACAGCTTTTCTTTCATCTGTTACAAATTGCTATAATCCTTATGAGGAAATATACTGTATAAGCATGGTATTGAAAAATGTAATCAGTGTAAAGAGTTTCCGTGCGATAAGATTATAGATATGTTGGAGCGTTCAAAGAACTATCAGAAAAAGTGTAAGGAAGTGTGTTCTGAAGAAGAATATGATGCATTAGAGAAGGCTTTTTTCGATAAAGAGAGCAATCTTAGAAAATAAGATATGTGGCTAAAGAAATAAAATGAAAGGGTACAGAGGATAAGTTGCAGATGCTTAACCTTAATTACGGTGACTTTCCCTTAAAAAATGGAAATGTTTAAGGGAAATATAAAATACTTAATGGTATTATTTCATTCTAAAATAGCAAGTGTTCTTTCCTGAGCCTTCACGTTTTAGTTCACCAGATGCGACTAATTTTCTTAGTGAGCCCTCTATAGAGCTGACGCTAAGCGAAGGGCAAAGCTCACGAATATCCTGCTTTGTGAAGCGACCTATTTTGTGTAAGGTTGCTCGTCTGACTGTTTCGAGAGCTGGCAACTTTGTTTCAACAAGTTCAAAACGTTCTTCGAAATCTTTGTATGCAGCAAGAACAGTACCAAGCAAATACTTGATAAATGGAACTGAGTCCTCTGTCCCTTCATGCCAGCCAATTTGTGCCTGACCAAGTGCGTCGTAATACAGGTCCTTGTTCTTGGCAATCTTAGCTTCCAATGAAATATACTTGCCAACATAAAAGCCATTTCTGTATAACAGAAGTGTTGTAAGCAAACGGCTCATTCGTCCATTTCCATCATTGAACGGATGGATGCAAAGAAAGTCATGAATGAAGATTGGAATTGCAATCAGGGGTTCAACTTCCATATTTCCAATGACACGATTATATTCCTCACATATTCTATCTAAAGCCTGTGGAGTATCGTATGGAGCAAGTGGAGTGAACAGAGTTTCTACATGGCCATCTGGATAGGTGGCACTAATATAGTTTTGTACACTTTTAGTTCTTCCGGCCATAGGATTATTCATGTGGCTATACAATATTTTGTGAAGCTGTAAAATATAATTCTGTGTGATAGGAATTGCATCAAAGCTTTCGTGAATAATATTAAGAACATCGCGATACCCTGCAATTTCCTGCTCATCACGGTTCTTTGGTGTTGTTTTTTCTTCTACAATCTGCTTGATACGAGTGCTTGTTGTAACAATTCCCTCAATTGCGTTTGATGCCTCGGTGCTTTGTATTTTAGCAATCTCAACCAGTTTTTCTAATTCTTCAGGACGTTGTTTCAGGTACATTTCCTGTTTACCGGCCTCTTTATAAATTGCTGCAATTAAGCTAAGAACATCTGAATCCCACTTTTGCTTCTTGATTTCAGAGTAATTAAAAGTTCTCATTTCCTTCACCTCCGATTATTTCCCTTAAATATTACCACAAAATAAGGGAAACGGCAACATATTAAGGGAATTTTCCCTTAATAGCATGCGTATTATAAGGTAAAGTATGCAGGGGTAATAGGAATAAGATTCCTTTGTCGGAGGAGACATGTCCTTAAAGCCCTGACCAAAAGGAACAACAGTACAGCAACCGGGATAGGAGCAGGGACGTTTTTGGTTTCCTTGGCATCGTGTTTCTCCTTCCGTGTGGACATAAGAAAAGCCCTGTAGGATTGCTCCCATAAGGTTCTCTGTAATTTTCATTTTCGCTATTATAATAATATCAGAAGGCGTGGGTGTCTTTCTATGTCATTTCATGTCCACTTCGCAGGAAGGTGGAATTTTTACTTCTTCCAGTGCTTTCCCGTGAAGTTTATGGAGATAACGTAGTTCGTATCCCATATCAACAGCAATCTGCTCCCAAGTGATGAAGCAAAGGTATCGTTCCTCCAAGAGGGTCCGGTATTCCGTATTTCCTACTTGTTTGATGACCTCTTATGAACGAGAATCCTAAAATTTATGTGGTAAATGGCAGGGTTTTTAATGAAAAGTACGGCATTTCCAAATATGACTTACTGATGTCGGATGAAGAATGTCTGCTTTGTATTTTGCCTGACGAACTGAATCCTGAGGTTATGAGTTGCAAGGAAGTTGCATTAAGAGATTATGAGATTGGTGGGGGTCTGTTTTCTGAGTATGTAGAGAACTGTCCGGAGTTGATGTAGTTGTGAAGATGAAGAGGATACAAAAATGAATGATAATTCTTTGAAATTACCCAAATTTAAATATCATCCCAATGTTTACGATAAAGAAAAAGTTTTAGATGCAGTTCAGTTCGATAATAATGTATGTCAGTGTTGTGGCAACAAAACAGATGTGTATGTGTCAACTATGTACTGCAGTGAAGAAGTGGATTGTATTTGCATGGAATGTGTGGCAAATGGTAAGGCAGCAGAAAAGTATGATGGTGAATTTATCCAATACGCAGAGGAAATATCAGATGAGGAGAAAAGGACTGAATTGTTTAGGCGAACACCGGGATATTGTTCTTGGCAAGGCGAATATTGGTTGGCCTGTTGCGATGACTATTGCGAGTAAGTGTACGGACGAGGATCTTGACCCGCATACAATGATCTTTTTGACACGGTAAATGAACACTTTACAATCTCTAAGATTGCGGATTCATTTTCCTTGTTTATGGAAGGGCTATATGATTCAACATACATATAATGTGCAAGCTTTTAATGATGGCAACAAAATAATTCAACCTGTCCTTTCGGATGAGTATGAGGCGCTGCTTGGCTGTCTTATTGAATATCTGGACGACATAGTTATGGGGGGTAAATCTATCAATTTGAATATTCATTATTCAGCACCCGATTGGGTGTGGGATAAGTTGTCATAGGTATATTGGAGTGGAAAGGAATTTAAGTATAGAATGAGATTCATAAAAAAGCATCCGTATTTATCGTATGGAGTATGAACAATTTGTAAAATGCTGCTTTTGTATTGCTTTTGTCAGGACAAATGGATATAATATAGTTAGAAAAAACTCGAAAGGAGTGTTTACTATGGCAACAAAATCAGCAAATTTATACGTACGCATAGAGCCTGATGTAAAAGAACAGGCAGAAGGAATCTTAGCAGCATTAGGAATTCCTGCATCCAATGCAATAAATATGTTTTACAAACAAATTATTCTTCAAAGAGGACTTCCTTTTGAAGTGAAAATGCCATCCGCTCGTCCTGTAGACGTTAGTGCATTATCAGAAGCACAGATGAATGCAGAACTAGAGAAAGGATATGCGGATATGCAGGCTGGTCGTACTAGATCAGCAAAATCTGTTTTTGCTGATATCCGCAAGGATTACAGTTTATGATTTATGATATCGAGATTTCAGATCAGGCCGAGATAGACCTTCGTGGAATTTTCGAATACATTGCTTTTGAACTGCAGGCACCAGGAAATGCAAGTGGTCAGCTTGATAGGCTTGAAGCATGTATTATGGATCTTGATCATATGCCGAAGAGATATCGACAATATGAATTGGAACCATGGAAAAGTCGAGGGCTACGCGTAGCGCCAGTAGACAATTATCTTATTCTATATATTCCAGATGATGATACACAAGTGGTTACGATTATCCGTGTTATGTACGGTGGACGAGATGTGGATACGCAATTAAACAGATTAACAAAATCAAAATAATTTGAAAGCATCAATCAGAAATGGTTGGTGCTCTTTCATGCATGGAGAAATCTGGGCTTTTTTAATGCCCATTTTTACGGAAGGAGGTATCGACCGTGGCTAACAGAATCATGGGTATTACTGTCGAGATTGGCGGAGATACCACCAAATTACAGACTGCCCTAAAGGGAGTCAATGGACAAATTAAAAGTACGCAGCAACAGTTAAAGGATGTAGATAAGCCTAGATTATTCACGGCTCAGCCGTGAAAGTGGCTGAAAGCCACATAGTTACTGTATTTTAGCTGAATATTGCTTTTCACCTATGTTTTGCTATGTGTCCACGAAGATTACGGACGAAGGCTGGAAGTCGGATATATGGTCAGGGAAGAAGCTGAACGAGAGGAAGATAGTGGCTGGAGCTTTATGGCAGGTAATGAGGATGATGAGTTTATAGAGGATTATAAAAATATTAAATTATTATCAATAGCAGAAATGTGCCAGATGGCTCCGGAGATTCAGGAGCATATTGATAAGCTGGTAGGAACAGCACTTATAAGGATTATACCTTTGATGAATTGAGAAAATTGCAGGTGAAAAAAGGTTAAAGCAACATGAATAATAAAGACATAAAAATATGTGATGAATGTGGTAGTGAATTTTTAGTGGGTTCATCTAAAATGATGGGGTTATGCCCTGAATGTGCATCCGTTTTATATGGATATGAAAACTGCAAACATATTTTTCATCAAGGAAGATGTGTAAAGTGTTTGTGGAAGGGCAACAAAAGCGAATATGTTAAAAGGCTGGAGGGATGAAATATGAAATTTTGTATCCCGATGAGTGATAAAAATCATTTTCCTTGTTTGTGGATATGTTGTACCCTGCTGATTTAAAGTCTGGAAAATAAGAAACTTTCGCATTTAAGCTGTAGATTTTGCAGCAGAAAAGGAGGATTGAAAAATGACACAGAAAGAAAAACTATTTTATTACTTGGACAGGATAAATAATAGCACCGAGCTTAAGGATGAAATATATTGGAAATGTGGATTGGAAATATGGAAACCTAACGAATTACAGGATGACTTGGAATCTCTAATGGAGGGTGGCTGTAAACAGAATTATGAACTTATTCCATTTGCCAGTGATGGTGATGGTGGAGTATGTGTATTGGTGGATAATCAATATGTTTCCATGATTGATTCGGAAGGTGGAGCCGGATATATCGCAGCTTCTGTAGATGATTTTATAAATATACTATTATGGTACAAATATATTCCAATTACGAAAAAAGTATTTGATGGTTTTGAGGAGTTTATAGAAGATTACCAGAGAGATGAATACGGTTCGAATACATCGGAGCTTATAAATGATTTTTTACAATCTGAACATCTTGATTTGGATAACAGAATGGTATATGAAAAATTCCTAAAAGGAGTCTCATTGACTCCTGCATTCATCATAGAACCGATGGATGAAGAATATGAGATTTCAGAGAATTTGTTCAGATTCGATGAAGCAGAATTTAATGAAAAGATAAGATGTACAGGCTTTGCGGCTAATGAAGGAGATGTTGATATGGTTTTTGAAGATGCGTTCACTGATTTACAGTCAGAATTTGTTTCTCTGTGTATGGAATATACGGGCGGATGCGTTGATAAAATATATATCTATATTTATCAGGATGCATCACAGAAAATGTTCAATGCTATTTTTGTCAAAGGAGATAGGGTCATACCTGCCGGTAATTTTGCTGATGATGAAGCCTCTGATGAATTTTTATCAATTGGAACAAAAGATATTAGTAAGCTAGTTGAGTTGTGTGATATGTACCAACAAAAATGTCCGAATGAATATAAGCTGGAGTTTGATGTTGCAACTCATAAATTTGATGCGTCCTATCGTTATGATGACTATACCAAAAGTGGAATATCCCCTGTGTCAGAATTGATGAGCTGGTATGGAGAAATTAAAGAAAGTATGTAGCACGTGACATTTTGAAGTTTATATATTGAGCCTGTGCCAAAGAAATGTGATAGGAGAAAGAAGAAATTGATTCAACATACATATGATGTGCAAACCTTTGATGATGGAAACAAAATAATTCGCCCTGCTCTTTCGAATGAGTATGAAGCACTGCTTGGCTGTCTTATTGATTTTCCGGATTTGATGGAAAGAAGTGTAGACATAGTGATTGACGGTGAAGCTGAAATATATAATACGGCTGGAAATGTTTTTTCTGCGGACATAGAAAAGGAAATTACCGTTATAACATGTTATTTGGTTGACGATTACGAGCCTCTTTGCGTAAGTACCGAAGATTTTAAGAAGCTTCTTTATGAATGGAATAATATCCGGAGATTTAAAAAATCTCATAGTAAACTATATGATATTTTGCTGGCAGAGCTTGAGGCTGGAAATACAATACGTGAAACCTATAGAGGTCGTTTCAGTGATAGTGATGAAACAACATTTATTTTTCTAAATAAGACACTAAAGACGAAGGTTAGGACGGATATCCCGGGTATAACTTATATGGAAGTAAATGACCCGCATTATTGGAATGCAGAATATGATGACAAAGAGAATAGACTTTGCCTTGCCTGGTAAGGGAATTAAGTAGGAGAAATGCGTATGGATATGAATGGAATCTATCAGAAAGATAATAAATTTGATGGCGAGGAGAGCTTGTATTATGTCCTTGCTGGAAACGGTGGTTCTTCACGTTTGAGCAAGAATGAAAAGTATCATATTATTACATGTTCTGCTGTTGCAATATATGATATAAATGCTGATTGTGTGGTAAAGAAGATAAAGATTATGACATGGCCTATATCAAATCAGGAGTATGAGGCACAGAATGAAAACAGCGAATATTTTAACAGATTTAAAGATGGTGTGATTTATAAGGTTTTGGGAAGATTACAGTATAGTACCTTTGGGAAACTTGCATTTTTGTATGTAAAAGAGGTATTAGAAGAAAATGTATCCGGAACAAAGCTTGATAAAAAGCAGGAAAAATATCTGGCACCGATTGTTTTAGAAGATGATGTTTTGGGGAAATTGGTGTTAGAGAAATCAAAAGGGCTGTTTGAAGGAACGTATCATTTTTTAGGTAATGATATTACGATTTATATTGAGGTAGAATGGAGTAGTAAAGCAACCTGGAAAAAGCCTTTGACTGTTGTAAGAGATTTTGTGGAGCATATTGTGTCAAGAGATGAAGCATTTAGAGAATATATTGCAGCTGATGAAGCATTGTATGACGCTGCTTTGGAGTGCTTGGAAGACTATGAAGATGAATGTGAAATTCATTTTTCTACACCGGAAGAATTTGCAAACGCATTAAAAGGACGCATGAAATACATCTTTGTGAATCAAAATGGTTCCTATACTATAGGATATGATGATGGCTATGTATTTGGCGGACATGAGATTGATGTAGATGTGGATTCTAAGGGCAAAATGGTGTGTGCGGATATGAGATAGATAACAGCCTTGGCAATCTGTACAACAATCGGCTTTAGAAAATAACTTGCACAGGAAATTCGCAAAAGTATAGATTGCTTTTTTGAAGCACAGAAATGTCCAAATGGTATTGGAAAGCCGTTTATTTGTGTAAGAATTGGTGAGTTTTTTTGAACAGAATAATGATAGAAAGTAGTAAGTGAGATTATGAACACAATTAACAAGAGTATAAAAGATGCCCTGTTTAGAGCCTATAACACAAGAAACAGAAACAACAAAAATCAGAAACGTTTTGATGTGATATTTGGAACAATATTTTTTTTGTGTCTCATTTTGACTATAGCTGCATTTGGCTTGATGGGAGCGAACGTAAAAGCAGGAGTTATCATGCTCCTTGTAATTTTTTTATGCTTTGGAGCAGCTGTTACATATGCTTTGCTAAGGAAAAAACGTATTATGAAGCTGCTGTATTCGGTGCCTGTGGGAGCGGAAAATATAGAAAAGATAGATGTTAAACAGGTAGAGATTCTGAATCAACTGTACGAGGAATCTGCACTTACTATTGGAATGGAAGCTATTCCGGATGAAGAATTTTTCAATATTCTGTACAACTGGTTAATCGGCATGAATGCATTGCCGGAAGGCAAACTTAAACTGTATTACCTTACAGGAAAGCTGTGGAATCAGCGATTTGCCTGCAAAGTAAATGATGATACGCAGATTTTATGTATCGCTATGGGCGATCTGAATATCAATGCAGAAAATACGGAGCAGTTTTCGTATGAGCATATGGTGTTTGGAAGATATTTGGACGACATAGTTACAGGGGGTTAAATCTATCAATTTGAATATTCATTATTCAGCACCCGATTGGGTGTGGGATAAGTTGTAATAGGTATATTGGAGTGGAAAGGGAATTTAAGTATAGAATGAAATTCATAAAAAAGCATCCGTATTTATTTTGGCAATACATTGGTTTTTTCATATTGGCGGTTGATTGTCTGTATGTTTGGTTTAATTTGGAAAATGAGCAGGTAAGCTATGCATTTATTGTACTTTCGGCAATGCTTACATCGCTTGACAAGGGCACACAGTCCTTTGTCGTGTGCGATGGGTAAGTAAAAGTCAAATTTTCCACTCAATCGAAACGTGTTCGTCGGTTGCGCGTATCTGTGAGATCAGGCCGTCAGCAACCTGCCGCCTGTCCTCGAAGTCAATTTCTTCCCATTGGTTGAGGTAGACCGACAACCGCTCGATCTGCTCCGGGGACATGGTTTCCGCCGACAGCGCCGCGATCTCTTTTGTCAGGGCTTGGCGGCGTGTGTCCAGCTCCTCAATTTTGCTGTTGGCATAGGACAGCAGCACCGCATTAGCCCCGGTCAAAGTATTCAGCAGCTTTTCAATCTCGTCCTCCACGCGGGCAAGCTCCATGTTCAACGCGGTCAATTTGGGATTGACCGTTTCCCGCTTTGCCGTCAGCGTCTGGAACTCGGACAGCTTCTTGACCATCTCGCCGTACAGGAACCTTTCAAATTCCCGTGTACGGAGCGTCCCGCAGCCGTCACAGCTTTTACTGTCAGCCCGCTTAGAGCAGCGGAGATATTGAACGCCTGTCGGATTGCCGACGCTCATAAGCGCGTACCCGCAGCGGCCACACTTGACCTTTCCGGCAAGCCATGTGTTCTTTGCCTTGCGCCCGCCTTGGAACGTCTTGTTTGCCATGAGCTTCTTCCGGCAGCGCAGCCATGTATCAGACGATACCAGCCCCTCGCTGGGAGCAAGAACAAGTATCTGATCTTTCAGGTGCTTGTTTTTTCTTTCCTGCACATCCCGGCCCTGATAGAGATAGCAGCCGTTTGTTCCGGCAAAATCTGTCGCTTCATTGACTACCACCGTCCCCTGACTTTTGAAGAACTCGTACATATCGAGGTCGGCCTGCGCGTAAATGGGATTTCTCAAAAGCTGGGAGATAAAGCCCCGTGTCATTTCCTTGCCGTAGATCAGGATGCCCTCGTCGGCAAAGTAACGGGCGATGTCCCCGAAAGAGGTTGCGGGCTGAGAGTACATTTCAAACATCAGCTTTGCAATATCTGCCGTTTCCGGGTCAGGCTTCATCATTTTTGTGCGGATGCCCTCAATGGTGGTCGGCTCCAGTTGGAAACCGTAGGGGGCCGCGCCGCTCATGT
>OJJV01000197.1_pt1 | contig 57691 bp, 48 predicted proteins | sample 1596391 | NCBI WGS metagenome assembly OJJV01 (sample SAMEA4350164, study PRJEB24818) | metagenome | biome: human; feature: gut; material: faeces | place: Denmark | collected 2013-09
CATCGTCCCCTCTGGCACTGTCCACGCCGTCATTGATGGCGATAAGGCGAACGCCACGCTGACGCAGGATTTCCATAATCTGACCGACTTTCAGATAGTCACGACCCATGCGGCTCATGTCCTTGATGCACAAATACTCCACATTCCCGGCTTCCACTTCTTTCATCATTGCTAAAAATCCGGGACGGTCAAAGCAAGTACCACTAATGCCATCGTCCGTGAAATGGACAATGTTTGTAAAGCCCTGCCGTGCGGCGAACTCCTCCAACATTGCCTTTTGATTGGATATGGAATTGCTCTCACGCTGTTGGTCATCATCTTTGCCAAAGTCATCACGGCTCAGTCGTTCGTACAGAGCTGTGATTTTCTCATTTTTTCTCATAACTTGCGCTCCTTTCTTCGGTTTTAGGTTGTGTGTTCTAAGAGACTTCCCAACCGCTTGATTAAGAAGTCTTTTAGAGCATACAACACCAGCAGCCAATTTGTATTTGCGGTACTGCTTCACGGCAAAATGCTCCGGCTCGCGTTCCTCCAATCGGTCAAACAGAAGATCCACGGGATTTTTATAATCCTCGTCGTCCTCGCGGGTGTCGCTGGCATTGATCATATCAAGCAGGGTGATGAAGTTCTTTTCTTCCTCCGGCGCTTCATAGTGGATATAGCCGATCAGCGCCGTGTAATAAAGGCGCTCCGCTTTCACCCAAAAATCTTCGGTGCTTTGTGCGCCCTCGCCCTTGGTATTGACAATGATGGTGTTGACCAACTTCAAAATGTCTTTCTCCGTGCGCAAATACGCAAAGGGGTTGTAGTGCATACTCTTGGAAAAGTTGATAGTGTTGAGAACGGCAATGCGGTATTTTGCCCGCTGCAAAAGCTGTCCCACCTCGCAAATCAGGCTGCCTTTGGGGTCAGTAATGACATACGAACTGTGAAGCTGCATGATATTGGGCTTGCAGAAAAACCGTGTCTTTCCGCTGCCAGAGCCGCCGATGACAAGAATATTCTTGTTTCTTGCGTTCTTCGGGTCTTTGGGGCGGTTGGACATCATCAGCCGTTCCGTGGCGGTCAGCAGCACATTGTTGTCAAAGACAGGATCAATGAACGGCTTGATGTCTGCCGCTGTACCCCAACGCGCCGTGCCGTACTCCATGCCCTTGCGGTATTTCTTGGCGTTCTTCTGCTTGGAGTAGACCACCAGCCGGATAATCACGGCTGCGGCAAGCCCAATCAACAGATCGGTAGGATGGAAGCTGGGGGCGGCGCTGGCAAAGGCAGCGGAGAAGCCCTGCCCGATATGCAGCAGCTTTGCAGATATATCCGCACCCTGCGCCAGCCGGAACGCCTGTCCGACCTTTCCAAACAGATAGATAAAGGCGAGATACGGAAGATGGAGTATGATTTGCTTTTTGATTTCCGGCTTCATCGGTCGATCCCCCTGTCCATATTTTTCACCTTGTCCCGCTTGGCGGTCTGCGCGGCTTCGGCTTTCTTCTCGGCAAGGTCGCGCCGCACAGAGGGCTTGCGCTCCTTGTCCAGCTTTTTCTTGGAGAACTCCCGAAACGCTGCCGTCAGCACGTCCGCGTCCCGTCCCTTGAAAAACACAAGGTATCGGTCATCTGCCTTTTTCAACGCAAAGTCAATGCCGTATTTCTTCGCCGTGCTTTCAAAGGCTTTGATATTCGCATCGGTGATTTCGATATTCGAAACGCCTGTGCCATGCCGCATAAGCTGTTTCAGCGTTTGCTTGCCGCAATGGGGTGTGTCCCTTGCCTTGCGATAGAGCTGCAAGAGCTTTCGCAGCGCGGCTTGCAGCACCTTTCCGTCCAGTTTTGCCGTCTTGATTGCAAGCGCAATCGTCTTTCGGGTTACTTCTTCCTGCAACGGTTATCACTCCTTTCGATTTTTCTGCCGCAGTCAGGGCGGGCGCACCCGCCAGATCAGCCATATTCTCATAGGCTTTCGTCCGGCGAACAGGAATAGTCCGGGATGCCCGATTTCGGCTTGCCCCAATCAGGGCTTGCCATGTCGTGCGCGACGAGGGCAGTATAGTAGTTGTCGATGGTAGACGGAGCGTTGAACAGCACCGCCCGCAGATATTGCTTGATGTTGCGGATCTTCGTGGTGTTCTCCCGCATACAGTCCATGACAAACTCAATGTGGCTGCTGTTCAGCTTCAAGAATTTGCTCTTTACCAGCTCGGCGGGGTAATCGTCGCCAGCGATGCGGAGCGTCTTTCGCGCAGAGCAGACAGTTTCCAGCATGAGGTCTACAATCTCGTCCAAACGCTCCATGTCCATTTTCGGGTTCTGCGTGAGCGTGTCATACTCGATATTCTCCATGATGATTTCACGGTAAATATCTACGGCACTCTGTTTGAACGCTTCCGTTCCTTTCCGTTCCGGCGCAGCCCTGCAAGGTGAGGGGTCAGGGGAAAGGATAGGAAAGGAATCGGTATTTGATAGATCTGTAATTGATTTTTCTTTCTTTGGTAAGTTAGTTCTTGATCTATCTTTATTTAATTGCGTTGGATTTTCCGACGTCGGATTATCCGTTGTCGGATTTTCCAACATCGGCTTACCCGGTATTGGATTTTCCAACATCGGCTGCGGCTGCTCATAGATGGTGTACTCGATAGCAGTCATTTTGCCTTTTTCATCGCGTCCCTGCCGCCGCAGGATATATCCGGCTTTTTCAAGCTCCCATACGGCGGTGCGGATCGCGTCGATGCTCTCACGGTTGATATGGGACAGCCCTGCAAGGGTATAGTCCCAATCCTCCGGCAAGGACAGCATTTGCGATAACAGCCCCTTGGCTTTCAAGGTCAGTTCCTTGTTTCGCAGGTGGTGGTTTGACATGACGGTGTACCCGCTGTTGCGCTCCACCCGAAATACTGCCATAGGTTATCAGCTCCTTTCGCTCACTTCACCATGCCGCGCTGGAGGGCGGTCAGCTTTCCCGGCTCATACGGACACTCCGCATACACGCAGAATTGATACTTCCAGTGCGGGCGGTAAAAGTGACAGGCATTGCAATCCTCACAGTCGGCACAGCCTCCGTTTTCGTAGCGGTCAAAGCTGGGCTTTCCCCGCATGAGCATTTCAAACGCACGGCTGCTGCCGTTCGTAAAGTACATTGTGGCTGCGCCTCCTTTCAGATTTGGGCAGAAAAAAACGCCGTAGACTTTTCTCAAAATCTACGGCGTGGGCGTATGCGAAAAGGGATGCTGCCTTACGGTAACATCCCTTTTGTCGCTTGGTTATTCAATTTTTGAGCTAACCTGTTTGCCCTCTGCCCTTAAAAGCGTTGATTTTACTGGGTTTCTGCTTGTTTTCCTATGTCAACGCTCTTAAGTCGCGGTGTTTTTCTCCATTGTAGCACACCGGGCGCGCGGACACAACGTCCGGCTGGAAATCGGAGCGCGGGTGTGCTATACTGAGCAAAATTGCACTTTGGGGGAAGCATCATGATCGTCTATTACACCGGCACCGGCAACAGCCGCTATGTTGCCCAGCGCTTCGCCGCCGCCCTCGGCGATGATCTCATCACCGCGAATGAATACATCAAAAACGACACGCCCGCCGGCCTGCATTCCGACCGGCCGTGGGTGTTCGTCTCACCGACGTACGGCTGGCAGATCCCGCACATTTTTGCGGACTTTCTCCGTCGCGGCCGTTTTACCGGCAGCCGGAAGGCCTACTTTGTCATGACCTGCGGCAGCGAGATCGGCAACGCCGGCAGCCGCATCGCGGCGCTGTGCGCGGACATCGGGCTCGATTACCAGGGCGTGCTGCAGGTCGTCATGCCGGAAAACTATGTCGCCATGTTCTATGTGCCCGGCGCGGAGGAGGCAGCGCAGATCATCGCGGCGGCGCAGCCGTCCATCGACGGGGGCATCGCCTGCGTGCAGCGCGGCGAGCCGTTCCCGGCGCCGAAGGTCGGCCTGCTCGACCGATTCAAGACCGGCCCGGTGAACACGGTCTTTTATAAGTGGTTTGTCAAGTCCGGGCCGTTCACGGTCTCGGATGCGTGCATCGGCTGCGGCAAGTGCGCGCTGAGCTGCCCGGTCAACGGCATCGACATCGTCGAGCGAAAGCCGCACTGGAACGGCGCGTGCACGCACTGCATGGCCTGCATCTGCGGCTGCCCGGTGTCTGCCATCGAGTACGGACACAAGAGTCAGGGCAAGCCCCGCTACCAATGCCCGGAGTATAAATGAATACAGCGAAAAACGAACCCCGCACCAGACAGCCGGTGCGGGGTTCGCTTTGTTTACAGATAGCACTCCGGTCGCCGCTGCTTGAGGTACGGGCGCTTGTGCTCGCGCCAGAGCCGCGCCTCGGCGAGGTCGAGCTCCTGCACGATGAGCTGCTCACGGTCGTCGGCTTTATAGATCACGTCGCCGCTCGGGTGCACGATGAGCGACTCGCCGGCGAAGTCCATCCCGTCCTCACGCCCCACGCGGTTGCACATGGCGACGAAGATCTGGTTCTGCATCGCCTGCACGCGGATCTCCCACTCGAAGAGCTCCATGGGTTCGGCTTTTGTGTTCGCCGTCGGGATGATGACGAGGTCCGCCCCCTTGAGCGCGCACGTGCGGATGCTCTCCGGCAGGTGCCGGTCAAAGCAGATCACGATGCCGACGCAGCCCCACGGTGCGTCGAACACGAGAAAGCCGTCCTCAGACGGTGTGTAGTAGTCGCGCTCGTAAAACTGCGCCGCCTGCATGATGTGCACCATCTTGGCCACGCCCGCGCAGGCCCCCTCCGGCGTCAGCCAGAGGGAGGCGTCATAGCGTTTGCCCTCCTGCTTGAGGTACATGTTCGGCGAGAGGTAGAGTCTATGCTCGCGCGCCTTGTCCGCGAAGGCCTGCACCGTCGGACTGCCCGCCGGAACGGCGTAGGCGTCCACGTTCCGGCCCGCATACTGCGGGAAAAACGGCGTGAGCTGCACCTCCGGGAAAAACAGCAGGTCACTGCCCGCGGCAGCGTCGCAGAAGGCGAGGGATTTTTTCAGGTTTTCGTCCATGCTTCCGCTCATGGACATCTGCGCCATGGCAAGCTTCATAACGGCAGCTTCTTTCATGCGTCCTGCACGGTCAGATGCAGCACGTCCGGACGCGCATAGTGGCCGCACACGTCGAGCTCCATGCGGCTCGCGGGCACGCGCAGCATGTCGAGATCGGCGTAGAGAATGTCCTCGCTGTCCCACACCGGCTGCACGACATAGTGCCCGTAGGGGTCGACGATGCAGCTGCCGCCGCGGCAGGGAATGTCGTTCAGGCGCGCGATCTCATCCGGGCAGTGCAGCCCGTCGGGGTAGTCCGCGCGGTGAAAGACCATGTCGCAGTTGATGAAGTAGCACCGACCCTCGAGCGCGATGTGCTGCACGGTGGCCTGCCACTCGGGGTTGTCGTTCGTGTTCGGCGAGATGTAGAGCGTCACGCCCTTTTCATACAGTGCCGTGCGCGCCAGCGGCATATAGCTCTCCCAGCAGATGAGGCTGCCCATCGGGCCCCACGGCGTGTCCACGACCGGGAAATACCCGCGGTCGGCATCGCCCCAGACCACGCGCTCCGCGCCCGTGGGCTTGAGCTTGCGGTGCACGGGGGCGAGCGTGCCGTCCGGGCAGAAGATGAGGTTGGCGTTATAGAGCGTGCCCGTCACGCCGTCGCGCTCCGACACGCCGATGCTCACATACGCGCCCGCGGCCTTTGCCGCCGCGGCGAGGCGCTCCGTCTCCGGCCCGGGCACGACGATGGAGTTGTCGCAGTAAAGCTGCCAGTCCTTGCGGCCGTCCTCATTGCGCGCGCCGACCGTGAAGCCGAACGTCATGCCGTACGGGTAGCCGGGGATGAACAGCTCCGGGAACACGATCAGCTCCGCGCCGCTGCGCGCACACTCTGCGATCAGGCGCACGGCCTTGTCCGTGCACGCGGTCTTATCAAACAGCACCGGCGCTGCCTGCACCACGGCGATGCGGCACGTTGGTTTGAGATCTTTCATATGCCTGCCTCCTTGAATTTCGTTTCTGCCCTTAAAATAACACGGCTTCGATAGGAATTCAAGACGCAAAAACGCCCGCACACCGTGCGGGCGTTTCCGGCTTGGCAATTTTCGCAAAAGGCTTCAGGCAGCCTTGGTCTTGTCGGGGACAAGTTTGTGCGCGATCACGCACAGAAGCATTGTGGCGGCCATGTCGGGCAGCGTGTTGCCGACCGGAATGTCCACGGTCATGAGCACGCGGTAGAGCACGAAGCCCAGCACCCAGACGACGGCGTTGCACACATCGAGCCTGCCGCTCGCGCCGCCGCGCCGGAGCAGGAAGAAGTCCGTGATCTGGATGGCGATCATCGGCGCGAACACCGAGCCGATCAGGTACAGGAAGTTCGTGATGTCGTCCATCGGGAAGCAGATGGCGCAGATCGTGCCGATGACGGTCACGATGAGCGCGGCATATTTGCCGTTGATCTTCTTCGACAGGGACTCGGCGGAGATGCCGGCACTATACGCATCGAGGAACGTCGTCGTGACGGTCGAGAGGATGAGGATGAGCAGTGCGGCCACGCCGAGACCGGCCTTGACCATAATGAGCGCGATGTCGCCCTCACCGGTGAAGATGGCGGCGCCCATGCCGATGACGTACATCCAGCAGCTCACGACGCCGTAGGTCAGCGTGCTCGAGAGCGTGGCGGCGAAGGGCTTTTCGGCCTCACGCGTGTAGTCGGAGATGAGCGGCAGCCACGACAGCGGCATGGCCACGGCCAGCTCGACCGCTGCGCCGAAGCTCAGACTGTCGTCCGGCGCTGTGACGGGCGTGCCGCCGCGGAACACCACCACGCACAGCACGATCGAGAGGATGAACAGCGCGGCCATGGCGATCTTGTTGACCCAGCCGAGGTTCTTGATGCCGACGGCGATCCACACGACGATGAGTCCGCCGATGACGAGGCACCACACCCACTTGCCGATGCCGAGCACGGTGTTCGTCGCCAGCGCGCCGTCATAGATCATGATGGCCGTCCAGCCGACGAGCTGCAGCACGTTGAGCGCGGCGAAAAACAGGCAGCCGATGCGGCCGAAGCTCAGCTCGACCGTACCCATGGCGCTGCGGCCGGTGCGGCCGCCGATGAGACCCGCGAAGAAGAACATCGCGCAGCCGATGACGTGGCCGACGAGGATGGCGAGCAGGCCCTTCGTGAAGCCGAGGGGCGCAAAGTACGTGCCCGTGAGGATCTCCGCGATGGACACGGCCGCGCCGAACCAGATGAGGCTGTTTTGAAATGCAGATGTTTTTTTCATGCTCAGGCCTCCTGCCGGTATTCCGGCTTCAGGTCGAACGCATGGTCCATCGGGCCGGAGCCGGCGCCGAGGTCGAGCATGGCGGCCAGTGCGCCGGAGAGGTAGTCCTTCGCGCGTCGGACGGCCGTGTCGAGATCATAGCCCTTGGCGAGGTTGGCCGCGATGGCGCTCGAGAGCGTGCAGCCGGTTCCGTGGGTGTTGGGGTTGTCGATGCGCTTGCCGTTGAACCACTCGTAGCCGCCGTTGCGGTACAGGAGGTCGTTGGCATCATTGAGCCGGTGCCCGCCCTTGCACAGGACGGCGCAGCCGTAGCGCTCACTGATGGCTTTTCCGGCGGCGATCATGTCGTCGGGAGAGGCGATGGTCAGGCCGGAGAGCACTTCCGCCTCCGGGATGTTGGGCGTGAGCACGGTGGCAAGCGGCAGCAGCCGCGCCTCGAGCGTGGCGATGGCGTCCTCGGAGATGAGCCGTGCGCCGCTCGTGGCGACCATCACGGGGTCGACGACGATGTTCGTCGCTGCGTAGTGCTGCAACCGCTCGGCGATGACCTCGATAAGGCCGGAGGACGCGACCATGCCGATCTTCACCGCGTCAGGCCGGATGTCGGTAAAGACGCTGTCGATCTGCTGACCGAGAAATGCCGGGCTCACTTCAAAAATACCCTGTACGCCGGTCGTGTTCTGGGCGGTCAGCGCCGTGATCGCACTCATGGCAAATACGCCATTCATGGTCATGGCTTTCAGATCGGCCTGAATACCGGCGCCTCCGCTGGAATCGCTTCCGGCGATCGTTAATGCTGTTTTCATATTCTGTCTCCTTTTCAGCATCAATTTTGTTGAGCGACAGAAAGTGGTGCCCCCGATCCGCCGCTGTTTTTATCTTGTCTGCGCCCGCGCGCAGGGGATTACAGATCCAGCGCCGTGCGCACGGCGGCTTTGAGCGCGCGCGTGGCGGTGGGAATGTCCGGCTGCGCGAAGATCGCGCTCACGACGGCGACGCCGACGATGCCGCTGCCGGAAAGCCGGGCGACATTGTCCTTCGTGATACCGCCGATGGCGATGACCGGGATGGACACTGCCGCACAGATCTCGCGCAGGGTATCATAGCTCACGGCGTTGGCATCGGCCTTCGTCCCGGTCGGGAACACGGCGCCCACGCCGAGATAGTCCGCGCCCTCGCGCTCGGCCAGCAGCGCCTCGTCCACCGTCTGGGCCGACACGCCGAGAATTTTGTCCGGGCCGATGAGCTCGCGCACTTTGCCGGCTGCCATGTCGCTCTGGCCGACGTGCACGCCGTCGGCGTCCGTTTCTATGGCGAGCGCCACGTTGTCGTCGAGCACGAACGGCACGCCGTACTGTTTGCACAGCGCCTTGAGCGCAATGGCTTCTTCTTTGAAATGTGCCTCGTCGAGTTCCTTCTCGCGCAGCTGCAAAAACGTTGCGCCGCCCTGCAGTGCCTGCTCGGCCTGCGCATAGAGCGTCTGGCCGTGCAGCCACGAGCGGTCAGTCACGGCGTAGAGCAGCAGAGATGCGTTATCGCAGTTCATATTTGGCTCCTTCCTCCAGCGCGTCGCCGGTCATGTTGAAGATCGCATCAATGATACGGTTGCGGTAGGTGCTGTTGCCGTCACCGGGCTGCATATTCGCCCAGCCGATCTCGCCCGCGAGCCCCATCATGCATACGGCGGCAGCCGCGGCGTCGAGCTTGCGGTCGGGATTTGCGACAAGAAACGCCGTCATCAGTGCCGAGAGCTGGCAGCCCGTGCCGGTGATGCGGCTCATCTCCGCGCGGCCGTTGCGGATGCACCAGCAGCGCTCGCCGTCGCTCACGAGATCGATCGCACCGGTCACGGCGATGATGCAGCCGGTCTGCGCGGCGAAGGTCTTGACGAGCTGCACGCCGTTGTCGAGATTTGCCTCCGTCACGGCGTCGACCGCGTCGGCGTCCACGCCCTTGGTGCTGCCGCTGCCGGTGCAGAGCGTCTTGATCTCGGAGATGTTGCCGCGTACGGCGTCAAAGCGCACCTCCTGCATGAGCCGGTTGGCCGTGTCGGTGCGCAGGCGGCTCGCGCCCGCGCCCACGGGGTCGAGCAGGACAATGTGGCCGAGCGCGTTTGCCTTCTTCCCGGCGAGGAACATCGACGGGATGGTGTTTTTGTTGAGCGTGCCGATGTTGATGTTCAGCCCGCCGCAGATGCTTGTGATGTCCTCGACGTCGTCGGCATCGTCGGACATGATCGGCGAGCCGCCGGCCGCCAGCAGGACGTTCGCCACGTCGTTGACGGTGACGTAGTTCGTGATGTTGTGCACGAGCGGTGATTTCGCGCGCACGTTCTCGAGCATGGTCTTGAGCACTTGCTCCATAGGAATGACTCCTTTCTTTTGCGGAAATGTCTGCATGAAAAAAACAGCGGCGCCCGTAAAGAGTGCTGCTGTTGTGGTCCGGCAGTATGAATCCCTACGTTGGCATTGTCCAAATCAGGTGTGCGGGTCTAAGCGGATGCTTACTCTCAGCCAAAGCGGCTCCCCGTGTTTGTTACACTTTATGATAAAACGAAACCGCCTGCTTGTCAAGGCGGAAAGTGCCGGGAGACCGGGATTTTTCCGCAATCGGCCGGAACGGTTGAATTTTGGTTGCAATCCGGGCACGTACATGATACAGTGGCATTACCCGCGGCGGCCGGAACGGTACGGTTTCTTTTTTACCGAAACCGGCTTGCAGATTTTACACGGGTTTGAAAGAATACAGTTGCACGGCAGCGGGCCGTGCAATGTTGTAGGAGTCTAAAAAACAGGAGGAAGAAATGAAAACCAGAACACACAATGGAAGCAGACTGCTGTCGCTGCTGCTGGCAGTTGTCCTTGCTCTCACCCTGACGGTCCCGGCGCTGGCGGCAGATGCGCCGCAGGAGCTGGACCTGAAGATTGCCGTCATGTCCGACCTGCACTATTTCTCGCCGGATATGATTGCAAACACGGCGGACTTTGAGCATGCACTCAACAGCGACCGCAAGCTGCTCAAGGAGAGCTCCGCAATTCTGCACGAAAAGTTTGAGCAAGTTCGCGCGGACAAGCCCGACATCCTTCTCGTGTCCGGCGACCTGACCAAGGACGGCGAGCAGGAGTGCCACGCGGCGCTGGCAAAGCAGCTGCAGCAGCTGCAGCAGGATATTCCGGGGCTGAAGATCTATGTCATCAACGGCAACCATGACATCCGTAATTACAATGCCAAGAACTTCAACACCGCCGACGGTAAGGCCGTGCGCGCCACGCGCACGGAGCCGGAGGACTTCAAGCAGATTTATGACTTTGTTTACTCCGACCCGACCGTCATCGCGACCTTCACTCCGGCCGAGGGCAACAAGGCCGGCGGTCTGTCCTATGTTGCACGACCGGTCGAGGGGCTGACCATTATCGCCATGGATACCTGCCGCTACAGCTCGGACAACACCTCCAACGGCGACGATGAGCATGAGACGAGCGGTGCCATCAGTGCCGATCTCGAAAAGTGGGTCATCGAGCAGACCGCTGCCGCGAAGGCACGCGGCGACCTCGTCATCGGTCTGGAGCACCACGGTCTGGTGCCGCACTTCGATGTCGAGCCCACCATCCTGCCCATGTACCTCGTCAACGGCTATGAGCGCATCGCGCAGGAGTATGCCGACGCCGGCATGAGCGCCGTCTTCACAGGTCATATGCACGCGATCGACATCGCTGCCATGACCACGAAGGCCGGCAACACCTTCTATGACATCGAGACCGGCTCTGCGCTGACGTATCCGTGCCCGATCCGCTTTGTCGACCTGCGCCGCAGCACCGTCGGCGGTGAGACGAGCACCTACATGAGCGTGAGCACCAAGACGCATGCCGGCCCCATCAATTACACAGATCCCACCACGGGTACTGCGCATGTGATCGATGACCTGACCGAGTATGCCCGGGAATTCGGCTTCTCGACCGATATGCTAAAGACGGTCGCGGGCGACTTCGTCAAGTCCTTCTTCGGCAAGTATCTGCCGAATGACACCTGGCCGGTCACGAAGATCGTGGCAAACATCGACCAGATCATTGACGATGTGGCCGCCGTTCCGATCGCGGACGGCAAGGACCTGCTCGACTTTGCCAACTGGATCTATCAGTGCAACCTCGCCGGTGAGGACGACGGCAATTATCCCGCTTGGGTGCAGTCCGGCGTCGACCAGCTCAAGAGCGGCGCACTGCTCGATCAGGTGCTCGACATCGTTGCCAGAGACGCGTTCGGCCGCGGCAGCGTGCTGTTCACGAAGTTCCAGGGCCTGTTCACCAAATATCTCAAGAGCCAGCTCAACGACCTGCTCGTGAAGATCGTCGTCTCCATGAGCGTGGACAACAACTGCCCCGACGACAATGACAAGACCATCCTGCTCGAGGGCAGCAGTGCGCAGGTGCGCCTCCTGCCGGTCACCGGCAGCAGCGCCGCCGTTACGCAGGCGTACGTACAGGGCAGCACCGCGACGGTGTTCCTCACCAGCCGCCAGCTCCGCACGGCCACGGACGCCCAGTCCGGCGCGGCCGTGACGGTCAACGCCACAGATCCCGCGGCCGACACGGTCATCCTGGCCGGCCGCTCGATCGCCAATGCGCGCAATGCAGGCGTTGCGGCCCTGCAGGTGCAGTTCGCAGCCGGCACCGTTACGCTGGATAGCGACGCGCTCGCGGCGCTTGACCTGCACAAGGACATTGCCGTCTCGCTCACGGGGGCGTCTGTCAACGCTGCGCAGCAGCGTGCCCTCGGCACGCAGGCGAGCAGCGCCGTGCTTGCCAATGCTTCCGTTCTGGTTGACGGCGCGGCGGCGAGCTATCCTGCCGGCAGCGTGCGCGCCGGTATTCCCGTGCGCGCAGCGGACGACCTGACCGCGTGGAGCCTCGCCGAGAACGGCACCATCTCCGCCGTCGGCGGTGCGTGGGATGCCGATCGGCAGACCTATACCTTTGATGTCGTCTCCGGCGTGACGGCCATCGCGCGCTTCCCGTTCACGGATGTGCCCGCCGGCAGCTGGTATTACGGCGCGGCGGCCTATGCCTACAACAACGGTCTCTTTGCCGGCACGACCGCCACGACCTTTGCCCCGGATATGACCATGACGCGCGCTATGCTCGTGTCTGTGCTGTGGCGCCTCGCGGGCGAGCCCGCGCCGAAGGGCACCAACACGTTTGATGATGTGCCGAACGGCGCGTGGTACACCGACGCCGTCACCTGGGCGGCAGAAAACGGCGTGGTCGCCGGTATCGGCAATGGCCGCTTCGATCCTGACGGCTCCGTCACGCGCGAGCAGACGGCCGTCATCCTCTTCAACTACGCGCAGAGCAAGGGCTATGACGTCAGCGTGCGCGCTGACCTCTCGGTGTTCCCGGATGCCGGCAGCGTGTCCGGCTGGGCGCAGGATGCGCTCGCGTGGGCCAATGCATCCGGCCTCATCAGCGGCGCGGTGCGCGGCACGCAGACGATCCTCGACCCCCAGGGCAGCGCTTCCCGCGCCCAGGTCGCCATGATCCTCATGGGCTACGTCGAGCACGTGGTCAACGCTTGATCCTCTTTTTCATATATCCCCGGCACAGCAATTTCCAAGCGGGGGCGGCATCAGCCGCCCCCGCACACTTTTTGGCTGCATCTTGGACATCTGCCATACGCCTGAGCACAAAAAAATGCGGAATTTGTGAAAATTTGCGGTTGACATTTGTGCGCGAAGTTTTTATACTCGAACCATCAAGATTTTTCATCAGAATCGGAGCAATATCATGAACCGTAACTATTATTTTGCATACGCTTATTACTTTACTATGACAATATAGTAAGGCTGATTTGTGATGCAAAAAATAGCTCGGATCCCGAGAATGTTTCATGCGGCACAGGTTGAGCCTGTGCCGCATTTTTCTTTTGAAAAACAAAAACAAAAATTCAGATAAATACATCGGAGGTAAACATCATGATCGTCGTACTCAAACATGGCGTGGAAGCCGCAAAGCGCGAGCAGCTCATCGACTGGCTCGAGGGTCAGGGCCTGACCATCCACATTTCCGAGGGCGAATATCAGACCGTGCTCGGCCTCGTCGGCGACACGACCCGCGTGGATATGGATCTGATCGGCAGCCTCGGCATCGTTGACAGTGTCAAGCGCGTGACCGAGCCATTCAAGTGCTGCAACCGCAAGTTCCACCCGGACGACACCGTCGTGGATGTCGGCGGTGTGAAGATCGGCGGCGGCAACTTCGTCATGATCGCCGGCCCCTGCTCCGTTGAGTCCGAGGAGCAGATCGTCGCGGTCGCGAAGGCCGTCAAGGCCTCCGGTGCGAACATTCTGCGCGGCGGCGCGTTCAAGCCCCGCACCTCGCCCTACGACTTTCAGGGCCTGAAGGCCACCGGCCTCGAGCTGCTCAAGATTGCGCGGCAGGAGACCGGGCTGCCCATCGTGACGGAGATCATGGGCGTTGAGCACCTGCCTCTGTTCGAGGACGTGGATATCATTCAGGTCGGCGCGCGCAACATGCAGAACTTCGACCTCCTGCGCGAGCTCGGCAAGCTCCGCAAGCCCATCCTGCTCAAGCGCGGCCTTGCCAGCACGCTCAAGGAGCTGCTCATGAGCGCCGAGTACATCATGGCCGGCGGCAACGAGCAGGTCATCCTTTGCGAGCGCGGCATCCGCACATTCGACGATTACACCCGCAACACGCTCGACCTCGCGGCCGTGCCCATGCTCAAGGAGTTGACGCACCTGCCCATCATTGTTGACCCGAGCCACGCGACCGGCATTGCCCGCCTCGTCGAGCCGATGGCGCTCGCCGCGACGGCCTGCGGCGCGGACGGTCTCATCATCGAGGTGCACAACGATCCCATGCACGCCCTGTGTGACGGCGCGCAGTCCCTGCGCCCGGAGGTCTACGACGACCTCGCAAAAAAGGTGCGCAGCATCCGTGAGGTGATCGCGAAATGACGGTCGGCATCGTTGGTCTGGGCCTGATCGGCGGCTCCTTTGCCAAGGCCTATCACGAAGCGGGCGCGACCGTGCTCGCCTGGAACCGCAGCCGCAGCGTGCTCGATTTTGCCATGATGAGCGGCGCGGTGGACGGCGAGCTCGCGGAGGACAACGTCGCCGCGTGCGACCTCGTGCTCATTGCGCTCTACCCGGAGGCGACCATCGACTGGTTCCGCCGCATGGCTCCGCACATCGGCCCGCACCCCGTCGTGCTCGACTGCGGCGGCACGAAGCGCACCATCTGTGCCGCGTGCTTCCCGATCGCGAAGGAGCACGGTGTTACGTTCCTCGGCGGTCACCCGATGGCCGGTACGCAGTACTCTGGCTTCAAGAACGCGAAAGCGACCATGTATCATGGCGCGCCGATGGTCATCGTGCCGCCGGACTTTGACGACGTGCTGCTCTTTGACCGCGTCAAGCAGCTGCTCCAGCCTGCGGGCTTCTCGCGCTTCTCGTTCACGACGGCGGAGGCGCACGACGAGATGATCGCTTTCACCTCGCAGATGGCGCACGTAGTCTCGAATGCGTATATCAAGAGCCCTACGGCCTCGCAGCACAAGGGCTTTTCTGCCGGCAGCTACAAGGATATGACCCGCGTCGCATGGCTGAGCCCCGAGATGTGGGCCGAGCTCTTTCTGGAAAACAAGGACAATCTGCTCCATGAGCTGGACATATTCATGGCGCATCTGGGCGAGTACCGCGATGCGATGGTGCACGACGACCTGCCCGCGCTCACGCGCCTGCTCGACGAGGGCCGCCGGCGCAAGGAGGAGGTGGACGGCCGATGACGACCATCCATGTGACCGCCTCGCGCGATTATGATGTGCTCGTGCAGCCGGGCCTGCTCGATGATGCCGGCGCGCAGATCGCACAGGTACTCGGCACGGGCCGCACAGCGGCCATCGTCTCGGGGGAGACCGTGGCGGGGCTGTATGCCGCGCGGCTCGCGGCGTCGCTCACGCGCGCGGGCTTTCGCGCCGTGACGTTTCCGTATCCCGGCGGTGAGCACTGCAAGACGCTCGCCACCTACGCGGCGCTGCTGGACTTTCTGGCCGCGCACCGCCTGAGCCGCAGCGACCTGATCGTCGCGCTCGGCGGCGGCGTGACCGGCGACCTCGCGGGCTTTGCCGCCGCGACGTATCAGCGCGGCATCCCGTTCGTGCAGGTGCCGACAACGCTGCTGGCCGCCGTGGACTCCTCCGTCGGCGGTAAGACGGCCGTGAACCTTGCGAGCGGCAAAAATCAGGTCGGCTGTTTCTATCAGCCGAGCCTTGTGCTCTGTGACCCGGATACGCTGCGCACCCTCCCGCCGGAGGAATACCGCAACGGCTGCGCCGAGGTCATCAAATACGCCGTGCTGCGCAGCGAGCCGTTCTTCTCCGAGCTGCGCACGGCCCCGGTCAGCGCGCAGGTGGAGCACGTCATCGCGACGTGTGTCGGCATGAAGCGCGATCTCGTCGCGGCCGATGAGTTCGACCGCGGCAGCCGCCAGCTGCTGAACCTCGGCCACTCGTTCGGCCACGCGGTCGAAAAATGCAGCGATTACGCCGTGCCGCACGGCTGCGGCGTGGCCATCGGCATGGCCATCATCGCGCGCGCGGCCGCCAAGCGCGGCATCTGCACGGAGGACACCTGCGCGCAGATCATCGCGCTCCTGCGGCAGTACGGCCTGCCGACGGAGACGGACTTCACCTGTGACGCGCTCACGGACGCCGCGCGCTCGGATAAAAAGATCGCAGACGGCAAGCTGCACCTCATCGTGCCGGAGCGCATCGGCCATTGCCGCATCGAGACGATCCCGGCGGCGGACATCCGCGCCTGGCTCGCGGACGGAGGCATCGCATGAATCAGACCGTTCTACCCGGGCCGCGCACGGGCAGCATGCGCATCCCGGCTTCCAAATCGCAGGCGCACCGCCTGCTCATCTGCGCCGCGCTCGGCGCGCAGCCCGTGATGCTGCAGTGCGACGGCGTCTCGGCCGACATCGCCGCCACGGCGCGCTGCCTGCGCGCGCTCGGCGCGGACATCACGGACGACGGCGCGGGCACATTTCGCATCGTCCCCATTGCCGGGGAAATGCCCGCGCACGCCGACCTTTTCTGCGGCGAGAGCGGCTCGACACTGCGCTTTCTGCTGCCGGTCGTGGGCGCGCTCGGCGCGGACGTGACCTTCCGCATGGAGGGGCGTCTGCCGGAGCGGCCGCTGTCACCGCTCGACGCGGTGCTCACGGCGCACGGCATGACCATCCGGCGCGACGGCGCGCTGCTGCACGTCGGCGGACAGCTGCGACCCGGCGCCTATGAATTGCCAGGCGATGTGTCCTCACAGTACATCTCCGGCGTGCTCATGGCGCTGCCGCGCCTGCCGGGAGAGAGCACGCTCGCCGTGACGGGTAAACTCGAGTCTGCTGGCTACATCGCCATGACGGAGGACGCGCTGCGCCTGTCCGGCATCCGCCTGCAAAAGAGCGGCAGGACGTACACCATCCCCGGCGGCCAGACGGCGCGCCTCCCGGCGCAGGGCCATGTGGAGGGCGACTGGTCGAACGCCGCGTTTTTCCTGTGCATGGGCGCGCTCTCGCCTGCCGGCGTCACGGTCACGGGCCTTGCATCCGACTCGCCGCAGGGTGACCGCGCGGTGCTCGATGTCCTGCGCCGCTTCGGCGCGGACGTGCGCGAGACACAGGACGCCGTCACCGTCCGGCGCGGCGCACTGCACGGCGTCACGATAGACGCTGCGCCCATCCCGGATCTGATCCCGGTGCTGAGCGTCGTCGCCGCGCTTGCGGACGGCCAGACGCAGATCGTCAACGCCGCCCGCTTGCGGCTCAAGGAGTCTGACCGGCTCGAGAGCACGGCCGCCATGCTGCGCGCGCTCGGCGCGCAGGTGGAGGTGCACGACAGCGGCCTGACCATTACTGGCCGAAAGATGCTCACCGGCGGCACGGTCGACCCGCAGCACGACCACCGCATCGCCATGGCGGCGGCCACCGCCGCCTGCGGCTGTACCGCGCCCGTCACGGTGCATGACCGCGCCTGTACCGACAAATCCTATCCCCGCTTCTGGACGGATCTTTCTGCGCTGAAAACCGTTCCCGCGGCGGAGAATACAGAACTTGAATAAGGAGCTTGACCATGGAACTTAGTGACTATCGCCAGCAGATCGACGGCATCGACAGCCAGCTGCTCGCCCTGTTTTACCAGCGCATGGAGGTCGCAGCGCAGATCGCAGGCTACAAGAAGGCGCACAATCTCCCGGCGCTCGACGCCGGGCGCGAGCGCGCAAAGCTGCAGCAGATCGCGGACGCCGCACCGGAGGATCTGCGCGAATACGCCGTGTCGCTCTACTCGCTCATCTTTGAGCTCAGCCGCAGCTGCCAGAACCGGCTGCTCGGCGTTACAAGCCCGCTGACCGCAGAGATCGAGCAGGCCATCGCGCGCACGCCGCAGCTGTTCCCGGAGCATCCGGCCGTTGCGTGCCAGGGCGTGGAGGGCGCGTATTCCCAGCTCGCGTGCGACCGCCTGTTCACGATGCCGAACGTGTTTTACTGCGCCACGTTCGAGGCGGTGTTCGCCGCCATCGAAAAGGGCCTGTGCCGCTACGGTGTCATCCCGCTGGAAAACAGCACGGCCGGCTCCGTCAACGCCGTGTACGATCTGATGATGCAGCACAACTTCCGCATCGTGCGCAGTGTGCGCCTGAAGATCGACCACTGCCTGCTGGCCAAGCCCGGTACGAAGCTCTCGGACATCAAGGAAATTTACTCGCACGAGCAGGCCATCAGCCAGTGCGGCCGCTTCCTGCAGAGCCTGCCGGGCGTGACGGTCGTGCGCTGCGAGAACACCGCCGTGGCTGCCAAGCGCGTGGCCGAGTCGGACCGCACGGACGTCGCGGCGCTCTCGTCGCGCGCGTGCGTCGGGCTCTACGGGCTTGAGAGCCTGGCCTCCTCCGTGCAGGATCAGGGCAACAACTACACGCGCTTTATCTGCATCGCCAAGGACCTTGAGATCTATCCCGGCGCCGACCGCACGAGCCTCATGATGGTGCTGCCGCACAAGCCCGGCTCCCTGTACAAGGTGCTCTCGCGCTTTTATGCGCTCGGCATCAACCTCAACAAGCTCGAGAGCCGTCCGCTGCCGGAGCGTGACTTTGAGTTCATGTTCTACTTCGATCTCGAGACGTCGGTCTATTCGCCGCAGTTCCAGCAGCTCATGGGCGAGCTGCCGGTCCTGTGTGAGGAATTCTCCTATCTCGGCAGCTATCGTGAGGTGGTGTGATGATGCGGTGCGGACTTCTGGGCGAAAAGCTCGGCCACAGCTATTCGCCGGCCATCCACGCGCAGCTCGCCGACTATGCCTACGGGCTCTATGAGGTCGCGCCGGAGGACCTGCCGGCATTTTTGACCGGCGGCGATTTTGACGCGCTCAATGTGACCATCCCGTATAAGAAGGCGGTCATCCCGTACTGCGCCGAGCTCTCGCCAATCGCGCGCAAGCTCGGTAGCGTGAACGTGCTCGTCCGCCGGCCGGACGGCACGCTCTACGGCGACAATGCCGATGCTTTCGGCTTCGAGTACCTCGTGCGCCACAGCGGCATCGACGTCGCGGGGCAAAAGGCGCTCGTGCTCGGCAACGGCGGCGCGTCCGCGACCATTCAGGCCGTGCTCGAGCAGCTCGGTGCGCACGTGACGGTCATCTCCCGCCACGGGCCGGATAATTATGAGAACCTCGACCGCCACGCCGACGCGCACGTGATCGTCAACACCACACCGGTCGGCATGTATCCGAACACGGGCAAAGCCGCCGTCGACCTGCGGCAGTTCCCGCAGTGCGCGGGTGTGCTTGACATCGTCTACAACCCCGCGCGCACGGCGCTGCTGCTGCAGGCGGAAAGCCTCGGCATCCCGTGCGCGGGCGGGCTGTACATGCTCGTGGCGCAGGCCAAGCGCAGCTGTGAGGTGTTCACCGATACGGTCATCGACGATGCGCAGATCCTGCGCATCCACCGCCTGCTGCGGCAGGAGATGGAGAACATCGTCCTCATCGGCATGCCCGGCAGCGGCAAGAGCACCATCGCGGCGCTGCTCGCCGAGCGGCTGCACCGCCCGGTGCTTGACAGCGACGCGCAGGTCGTCGAGACGGCGGGCATGTCTATCCCGGACATCTTTGCCGCCGGGGGAGAGGACGCCTTCCGCGCGCGGGAGACGGCCGCGCTCGCCGGGCTCGGCAAGCGCTCGGGCGCGGTGCTCGCGACCGGCGGCGGCTGCGTCTGCCGCGCGGAAAACTACCCGCTCCTGCACCAGAACGGCACGATCTTCTGGCTCCAGCGCGACCTCGCGCTGCTGCCGAAGGACGGCCGCCCCATCTCCCAGCGCAGCGACCTCACCGCGCTCTACGCACAGCGCGCGCCGCTGTACGCCCGCTTCGCCGACGCGGTCATTGACAACAACGGCACGCCGGAGGAGACGGTGCAGAAAATTCTGGAGGTGCTGGCATGAAGTTTCTCGTCATCAACGGGCCGAACCTGAACCTGCTCGGCCTGCGCGAACCGGCCATCTACGGCAGCCGGAGCTTTGCCGCGCTGCAGGACTTTATCCGCGCATCCGCCGCCGAGGCGGGCGTGGAGGTCGCGCTGTTCCAGTCCAACCACGAGGGCGCGATCGTCGACGCCATTCAGGCGGCCTACGGCACCGTGGACGGCATCATCATCAATCCAGCCGCCTATACGCACACGAGCGTGGCCATTCTCGACGCGCTCAAGGCCGTGGCGCTCCCGGCGGTGGAGGTGCACCTGTCGGACGTCAGCGCCCGGGAGCCTTTTCGCCAGATCTCCTACGCCGGCATGGCGTGCGTGAAAACGTACATGGGCCTCGGCTTTGAGGGCTACCGGCAGGCAATCTTGTATTTGAAACAGTATCTGGAGGAGGCAAACGCATGATCTCGAAACAAATGATCGACTGGGGCGAGAGCGGCTGCTCCATCCGCGAGATCGCGGCCTACGGCGAGCGCCGCGCGGCCGAGATCGGCCCCGAAAACGTCTATAACTTCGCCATCGGCAATCCGAGCATCGACCCGCCGGACTGCGTGCACGCGGCGGTCGAGCGGCTGCTGCGCACCGTGCCGCCCACGCAGCTGCACGCCTACGCGCCCGCGCCGGGCATGGCGTCCGTGCGCGAAAAGGTCGCGGCCTATCTGACGGACACCTTCGGCGAGGCGTACCGCGCGCAGGACATTTACATGACCGACGGCGCGTCGAGCGCGCTGGCCATCCTCACGCGTGCGCTCATGGGCCCGGGGGATGAGGCCATCGTGTTCGCACCGTACTTCCCGGAGTACGCCGTCTATGCCGAGGCGGCGGGCGGCAGCGTGCGCGTCGTGCCGTGCCGGGCGGACACGTTTGCGCTCGATCTGGAGGCACTCGCGGCCGCAGTGACGGAAAAGACCGCGCTGCTCATTCTGAACTCCCCGAATAACCCCTCCGGCGTCGTTGTCTCGCGCCCGGAGCTTGAGGCGCTGGCGGCCCTGCTGCGCGAAAAGCAGGCCCGGTACGGCCACCCGATCTACATCATCGCCGACGAGCCGTACCGTGAGCTGGTCTATGGCGGGGTGGAGGTGCCGTTCCTGCCAGCAATTTACCCGAACGCGATCTACTGCTATTCCTACAGCAAGACGCTGTCCCTGCCCGGTGAGCGCGTGGGCTTTCTCGCCCTGCACCCGGCCGTGGACGATTACGCCGCCGTGCACGCGGCCGTGCTCGGCGCGGGGCGCGCGCTGGGGTATATCTGTGTGTCGTCGCTGTTCCAGCTCGCCGTGGCGGAGTGCCTTGGCCAGACGGCGGACATCTCGGCCTATGCGGCCAACCGCGAACTTATCTACGGCGCGCTCACGGACATGGGCTATGCGTGCGCGCGGCCGGACGGCGCGTTTTATCTTTTCCTCAAGTCGCCGGAGCCGGACGCCCGGGCGTTTTGCCGCCGCGCGATGGACTATGACATCCTGCTCGTGCCGGGCGATGATTTCGGCTGCCCCGGCTATGCGCGTCTGGCCTACTGCGTGGCGCGCAGCCAGCTCGAGCGCTCGCTCCCGGCGTTCCGGAAGCTGGCTGAGAGCTACGGGCTCTCTAAGTGACCCCGCAAACAGAAAGCGGCGCCCCCGAGCCTTCGGGGGCGCCGTTTTTGCGTGGATGGTGTCAGGCGTACATGGCATTGGTGTTCATATAGTCATAGATGACCTTGCCATGGTGCTGCTCCTGCTTTTGAATGTCGTTGAGCACGCTGCGGGCGTTGGCATCGCCAAACTCGAACACGCACGTGTCGTACAGGTGCGAGGCGTGCTTTTCCATCGCGAGCACGTCCGTGCACAGGTAGCAGTCGTTTTGCTTCTGCGGGGTCTCGGTGTTGTTGTAGGTTGCCGTGAACGTCGTCGGCACGGTCGCGGAGTCTGCCGGTGCGGCGACGGTGCCGCCCTCCATCTGCGTGATCGCGTCGAGATGCTGCTGCTCGACCTGCGCGATCTGCTCGAACAGGTTTTTCAGCTGCGGGTCATTGGCGCTGGCGGCGTGGCGGTTGTACTTGTCCACGCACAGCTGCTCCTGTCCTTTGAGATCTTTGAGTAAACTGGCCTCTTTTGGGGTCAACTGCATAAATATCACCTCAGAGCCAGTATGCCCACCGGCGCGGCGGGGCATACACCGGCGGGAAAAAAGCGGTGGCGTCCGCGCGCAAAATCGGTTATAATCGGGCTGACCCTATGGAAAAGAGAGATGCAGCTATGGCAAAGATTTTTGATATTCCGGACTTTTCCGCGCCGGAGCTGGACGTGTACGCCCGCCTGACGGAAAACCAGCTCGTCAACCGCGCCGACCCGGCAAACGCCCTCTTCATCGCCGAGAGCCCGCTCGTGATCGGCCGCGCACTCGACGCGGGGTGCGTGCCGGTGTCTTTTTTGATGGAGCGCCGCCATATCGATGGCAAGGCGCGCGAGATCCTGGCGCGCTGCCCCGAGGACATCCCGGTCTATGCGGCCGGGCTCGATGTGCTCACGCAGCTGACGGGCTTCCATCTCACGCGCGGCATGCTCTGCGCCATGCGCCGCCCGGCGCTGCCGGATGTTGCCGCCCTGTGCGCGAACGCTGCGCGCGTGGCCGTGCTGGAAAACGTGATGAACCCGACGAACATCGGTGCCATCTTCCGCTCGGCGGCGGCGCTCGGCGTGGACGCCGTGCTGCTCACGTCGGCGGGCAGCGACCCGCTCTACCGCCGCGCCGTGCGCGTGAGCATGGGGACGGTCTTTCAGGTGCCGTGGACGTACCTGCCCGCAGACACCGACTGGCAGGAGACGCTGCACGCCCTCGGCTTTCGGACGGCGGCCATGGCGCTGCGGGACGATTCGCTGCGCATCGACGATAAGCGCCTGCGCGCCGTGCCGCGTCTCGCCATCGTGCTCGGCACGGAGGGGGATGGGCTGGCAGCAGACACGATCGCTGCGTGCGATTACACGGTGCGCATCCCCATGACACACGGGGTCGATTCGCTCAATGTGGCCGCGGCGAGCGCCGTTGCGTTTTACCAGCTCGCACTGCTGCGCGGCTGAGGTGCAGCGGATAAAAAATCCGGCTTCCAACACGGAAGCCGGGTTTTTTGTTGTTTTCAGACGTCGAACCGGTCGTAGCTTCCGGCGCAGTCGAGGCACAGCTTCTGTCCTCCGACGAGACGGATCCAGTTGGCGCCCGTCACCTCACCGCAGCACGCGCACGGGTAGGAGTCAAACAGCCTGGCCGGCTCCGGCAGCGGGATGGCCGCCGGCTTGATGTCGAACAGGTCGGCCGGCTCCTGCGCCTGATAGTAGGCGAACGACTCCTCGCGCGTCATCCCCTCCGGCCGCGGCCGGAGCACCAGGCGAACGGACTTGCCCGTGGCGCGGTTATAAAACGAAAATGCCTGCTTGCCGCGCATGTGAAACAGTAGGTTGCCCTTGCCGATGCTGCAGCCGAGCAGCGCCTGAATGGCGTCCACGCCGCAGGCATCGTTTTCCGCGATGCACACGACCTGCTCGTCACCGGAAAAGCTCAGCTCCAGCAGCTCGGCGGCGTAGCACGCGGCCTTGTAACCGATCGTCAGCCCGCCGCAGGCGTGGCCGTGAAATTGTACGCAGGTCTCCCAGTTGGTCATGATCTTGTCTCCTTTTCTTCGTCGTCGATGAGCACGAGCTTTTGCCCCTGCACGTCCACGATGCTGCCCGTCACGCCGTAGACGTCCCGCAGGGCGTCGGCATCAAAGATCTCCGCGCCGCCATAGCGGTACACTGCTCCTTCGCGCAGCAGCAGAAAGCGGTCACAGAACCGCAGCGCGAGGTTCAGGTCGTGGATGACGATCATCGCCGTGAGATTCTGCTCGCGGCACAGATCGCGCGTGATCTGCAGCACCTGATATTGATTGCGGATGTCGAGATTGCTGGTCGGTTCGTCCAGCAGCAGGAGCGTCGGCTCCTGCGCCAGCGCACGGGCGAGCATGACCTTCTGCCGCTCGCCGCCGGAGAGCCGGTTGAGGAACCGGCCGCGCATATCCTCCAGATTCAGATAGCGCATGGCCTCGTGTACGACGTGGTGGTCGTGCTCCGTCACGCCCCAGGTCATGTAGGGACGCCGCCCGAGCATGACCATGTCGTGCACGGTCATCTGCGTGTCGGGCACGTGCTGTGCCACGAAGGCCACGCGCTTTGCGATCTCCCGGTGGGAGAGTGTGAGCAGATCCTCGCCGTCGATGCGGCAGTGCCCGCTGTCAGCCGTGAGGATGCGGTTCATACACTTAAGCAGTGTGCTCTTACCGACGCCGTTGTTGCCGAGCACGGCCAGAAAGCGCCCGTCCTCCAGTTCGAAGCTCACGTCGCGGAGGGTTGGCCGCCCGCCTTTGTAGTGATAGCAGAGATGGTCCACACAAATCATGTCCGGCCCCTCCCCTTGAACAGCAGGTACAAAAACAGCGGGCCGCCAAGAAATGCTGTCAGCGCGCCGATCGGCAGAATGACGGGCATGATGACCACGCGCGCGGCCAGATCGCTCAGCAGCAGCAGCGCTGCGCCGGCGAGTACGGAGCCGGGGATGAGATAGATATAGTTGTTGCCGACGACCATGCGCACGATGTGCGGCGCGACGAGGCCGATGAAGTTGATAAGGCCGACGTGCGATACGATCACCGAGCAGACAAAGCACGTGAGCACGACGTTCGTCAGCGTCAGCCGCCGGACGTGAATGCCGAGGCTCAGCGCCGTCTCCTCGCCGGAGAGCAGGGCATTATAGTCCCAGCGGTGCAGGTAACAGTAGCCGATCAGCACCAGCACGGCCAGCGCCATGCCGCGCAGAGACTGCCAGTCCGTACTGCCGAGGTCGCCAAACGTCCAGAACACGAGCGACGAGAGCGCGACCTCGTCGGCAAAGTACTGCAGCAGCGTGGTTGCACCGGTCAGCATGGAGCTGATGGCGACGCCGGCGAGCACGATGCCCTCCGAGGAGATCTGCTTGAACTGGCTCAGCCCCAGAATGACGGCCGCGACGAGCAGCGAGCCGAGAAATGAGCACAGCGGGATGGCCCAGCTGCCGGCCTGGCTCAGGCCGAGGCCGATGATGGCGACGGCTGCGCCGAATGTTGCACCCTGCGATACGCCGAGCGTGGAGGCCGAGGCCAGCGGATTGCGCAGCACGGCCTGCAGAATGCACCCGGCCAGCCCCAGCCCCGCGCCGGCGACCATGGCAGTGCAGATGCGCGGCAGGCGGTTGTTGCGGATGACGAGGTTGATCTTCGCGTCCGATGCCCGGCCGAAGATGCCCCGGATGAGCTCGGCGGCTGGCGTGTTGTAGGACCCGGCGCGCAGCGACAGAAAGAACGCGAGCGCCAGAATGGCTGCCAGCAGGATCAGAAAGCGGATGCTTCTGGCGCGGTTGCGGCTGTAGTCGGAATCGTGCGGCTTACTCGCCGAGTGTGATGGCACGGAATGCATACCCGGCCTCCTTCAGATCGGGATAGGGGTCGGAGCCGAGCAGCTCCGTGAAGATCTCGCTGGCCTTGGTCTCGGGGTCGATGTCGGCAAACTGCTCCGGATACAGCACACAGGCGGCGTAATAGGCATCGGCCAGCGCCGTCTCCAGATTGGAGGCCGAGGAGCGGAATGAGATCTGCGAGTAGACCTTTCCGCTGCGCACGGCGGTGAGGCTGTTATAAAAAGCCGGGTTGGCCTGATAATCTTCGTTGATCAGGGGCATACCATTAAAGTCCAGGAAGATCACATCCGGGTCCCAGGCGAGCACCTGCTCAGTGTCGATGTTGAACGCGCCGGTCTGCCCGGTCGTGTCGGCGAGGTTTTTGGCGTGGATGAGCGCAAACGGGCCGTAGCCTGCCTCCGTGCCCTCAAAGCCGTGCTGCCCCTTGAAGGACACGCCGCCGACATAGACGGACGGCTTCTGATCGTCTGCAATCTTGGCCGTGCGCGTGTCGAGGTCGGTCTGGATGCCCTTGAGGTACTTGGTCAGCTCCTGCGCGCGCGTTTCCAGCCCGTAGAGCTCGCCGAGCAGACGGATGGTCTCATAGGCCGCATCGTCGAGCGTGGTGTCGCTGCCGGGCACGACAAAGACCGGGATGCCGGTCTTGCCGGACAGCTCATCTGCGTCGCATGAGGCATAGGCGCTCATGACGATGACTTGCGGCGCGACGTCGATGATCTGCTCCACATACGGCTCGCCGTTCGTGCCGGTGACGGGCAGGTCCTTGAATTTGTCGAAGTTCACATAGTTATACAGGCGGCTCATGCCGGCCTTGGTCTCATAGTCCTCCACGCCGACCACGCGGTCAGCCGCACCGACATAGCAGCTGTAGCGCAGCGCGCCGACACCGACGCACACGATGCGCTCTACCTTTTCGGGGACGGACACGGTGCGGTTTTTGCCGTCTGTAATCGTGCGGGTGCCGGCAGTGTCGCCGGTATTTGTTTTCCCGCCGCAGGCTGCGCAGGACAGCAGCGTCAGGACTGCCAGCAGCAGGCAGATGATGTTGCGTTTTTTCATACATTCCATCCTCATTTTCTGTTGTTTGCCCCGTTTCCGGAGCGCTGCCACCAGTATACCGGACGGGCAGCAGCCGCGTAAGCACCCTGGGGGGATAAAAAGTTGCACAGTTTTCTTCACAATTTTTCGCTGACGGATGTTCCGGATTCGCCCGTTTATATACAATATGCCTAGAATTGTTCATAAACAAAGAGAAAATTACGCATCGCTGCGGTATTTTACAATTTTACACGCATTTTACATAAGCGCTCTTTTCGTTTTTACATCCCCTGCGTATTCTGTGAAGCGTAGGGAACAAAAAACCAGAATCAAAATTGAAGTTCGAAAGGAGCACTTCATCTTGAAAAAGATCATCACTGTTTTGTGTGCTGCCGTCATGGCGCTCTCGCTGTTCGCGGGCTGCGGCCAGAAGGCGAATGACAACGGCACGACCACCGGCGGCACAGTCTCGACCGACGGTTCCACCTCGATGGAAAAAGTCATCGGCGCGCTGGGCGAATCCTTCATGGAGGCGAACTCGGGCACGACCTTCACCTATAACCCGACTGGCTCCGGCTCCGGCATCCAGGCCGTCTCCGAAGGCCGCTGCGACATCGGCCTGTCGAGCCGCGCGCTCAAGGACGACGAGAAGGCCTCCGGCCTGAAGGAGACCATCGTTGCGCTCGACGGCATCGCCATCATCGTCAACCCCCAGAACCCGGTCAAGGATCTGAGCCTGGAGCAGATCGCCAAGATCTACACCGGTGAGATCACCAACTGGAAGGATGTCGGCGGCGAGGATGCCGAGATCGTCCTCATTGGCCGCGAGGCCGGCAGCGGTACGCGTGACGGCTTCGAGTCCATCACCGAGACCAAGGACGCCTGCCAGTACCGTCAGGAGCTGACTTCCACGGGCGATGTCATCACCACCGTGTCCCAGAACCCGAACGCGATCGGCTATGCCTCCCTGGCTGCCATCAAGGACAGCGTCAAGGCCCTGACCGTCAACGGTGTGGCCCCGACGGAAGCAACCGTCAAAGACGGCACCTATCTCGTGCAGCGTCCGTTCGTCCTTGTGACGAAGGAAGGCGCTGCCCTGAGCGAGACCGCGCAGAAGTTCTTCGACTTCGCGACCTCTGCGGACGCCGCGTCCATCATCTCCGCGGCGGGCGCAGTCCCGGTGGCCTGAGCCACAGACAAGCGTACAGGCGGCTGGAGACCAGCCGCCTTTCGCATATACAGAGGTGCTGATATGAAAAAGAGATCTCAAGTTCTGGAGACGGTCGTGCATGGCGTGTTTTTGCTCCTTGGCCTCATCACCGTAGGGTGTGTGCTGCTCATCAGCGTGTACCTGATCGTCTCCGGCATCCCCGCCATCCGGCAGATCGGGCTCGTCTCGTTCCTGTTCGGCAAGACGTGGGCATCCACGGCGGCAGAGCCGTCGTACGGCATTCTGCCGTTCATTCTGACAAGTGTATACGGCACGGCCGGGGCCATCGTGCTCGGCGTGCCGCTGGGCTTCCTGACAGCCGTGTATCTGGCGAAGGTCGCTCCGCCACGGCTCAAGACCGTGCTCGAATCAGCCGTGAGCCTGCTCGCCGGCATCCCGTCGGTCGTCTACGGTCTTGTGGGCATGCTCGTGCTCGTACCGGGCATCCGCAAGGTGTTCCACCTGGCGGACGGCGCGAGCCTGCTCGCCGCCATTATCGTGCTGGCGATCATGATCCTGCCGTCGATCATCAAGGTATCCGTCACCGCGCTCGAGGCCGTGCCGCCCGAGTATGAGGACGCGTCGCTCGCACTCGGCGCGACGCCGATCGAGACGTACTTCAAGGTCTCCGTTCCGGCGGCCAGGAGCGGCATCGCCGCCGCCGTCGTGCTCGGCGTCGGCCGTGCCATCGGCGAGGCCATGGCCGTCATGATGGTGTCCGGCAACGTGCCGAACATGCCGACGCTGTTTCAGAGCGTGCGCTTTCTGACCACCGCCGTCGCGAGCGAAATGTCCTACTCCGGCGGCCTGCAGCGGCAGGCGCTGTTTTCCATCGCGCTGGTGCTGTTTTTGTTCATCATGCTCATCAACGCCACGCTCAATTTCTTCCTCAAGCGCAATAAGGAGGGGGACAAATGAAAAAGAAAGCCATTTCCGGCGGCCGCAGGGCCTATATCCTCACCATGCGCATCCTCATGGGCGCGGCGGCCGTCATCACGGCGGCGCTTGTGCTGTTTCTGATCGCCTATGTGCTCATCAAGGGCCTGCCGAACGTGTCGTGGACGCTGCTGTCCACCGCACCGAGCTACCTCTCCGACCGCATCGGCATCCTGCCGGACATTCTCAATACGCTCTATATCGTCATCGCCACGCTGCTCATTGTCCTGCCGCTCGGCGTGGGCGCGGCCATCTACCTGACCGAGTACGCCACGAACCGCAGGCTCATCGGCGCCATCGAGTATGCGGCCGAGACGCTCTCCGGCATCCCGTCCATTATCTACGGCCTTGTGGGCATGTTGTTTTTCTGCCAGTTTCTGAACATGAAAACATCGCTGCTGGCCGGCGCGCTCACGCTCGTCATCATGAACCTGCCGACCATCATGCGCACCACGCAGGAGAGCTTAAAGACCGTGCCGCAGAGCTACCGCGAGGGTGCCTTTGGTCTCGGCGCGGGCAAGTGGCGCGTCATCCGCACCGTGGTGCTGCCCGGCTGCGTGGACGGTGTCATCACCGGCTGCATCCTGTCCGTCGGCCGTATCCTCGGTGAGTCGGCCGCACTGCTGTTCACAGCGGGCTTTGCCCACGCGCTCAACGGCTTCTTTGAGGGGCTGAGCAGCGCGGGCGCCACGCTCACCGTCGCGCTTTACGTTTACGCCAAGGAGCAGGGCCAGTTCGATGTGGCCTTTGCCATTGCCGCCATTTTGATGCTCCTTACACTGCTCATCAACGGCGCGGCCACGCTCGTTGAGCGATACTTCAGGAGGAAAAGAAGTCTATGAGTGACATTATGACAGTCCAGGGCCTGAACCTCTGGTACGGGGACCATCAGGCGCTGCGCGATATCAGTATGCACATCCCCGAAAAGAGCATCACGGCGCTCATCGGGCCGTCCGGCTGCGGCAAATCCACGTTTCTCAAAACGCTCAACCGCATGAACGACCTCATCCCGGGCGTGAAGATCACGGGCGATGTGCGCTACCGCGATCAGGACATTTTCGCCCCCGGCACGGACGTCAACGAGCTGCGGCGCGAGATCGGCATGGTCTTTCAGAAGCCGAACCCGTTTCCGATGAGCATCTACGACAACATCGCCTACGGCCCGCGCACGCACGGTATCAAAAACCGTGCAAAGCTCGACGAGATCGTTGAAAAGTCCCTGCGCGGCGCGGCCATCTGGGACGAGGTGAAAGACCGCCTGAAGAAAAATGCCCTCGGCCTCTCCGGCGGCCAGCAGCAGCGTCTGTGCATCGCCCGCGCGCTCGCGGTCGAGCCGGAGGTGCTGCTCATGGATGAGCCCACGAGCGCGCTCGACCCCATCTCCACGTCGAAGATCGAGGAGCTGGCCATGCAGCTCAAGGAGCAGTACACGATCGTCATCGTCACGCACAACATGCAGCAGGCGGTGCGTATCTCCGACCGCACGGCGTTTTTCCTGCTCGGCGAGCTCGTCGAGTGCGACGACACGCAGCAGCTGTTCTCGCAGCCGCAGGATCAGCGCACAGAGGATTACATCACAGGGAGGTTTGGCTAATGAGAAGCCGGTTTGATGAACAGCTCGCGCTCCTGAACAAGGAGATGATCGAGATGGGCGCACTGTGCGAGGAGGTTATCGCACTCGCGTCCAAGGCCCTCACGGAGGCAGATCCGGAGCTGGCAAAGAAGGTCGCGCCGCTCGATGCCGAGATCGACCAGAAAGAGCGCAACATCGAGTCGCTGTGCCTCAAGCTCCTGCTCCAGCAGCAGCCCGTCGCGCGCGACCTGCGCCAGATCTCGGCCGCGCTGAAGATGATCACGGACATGGAGCGCATCGGTGACCAGGCCGAGGACATTGCGGAGATCATCCAGTTTCTCGCCGGACGTTCGGCGGAAAATGACGATCTGCTGCGCGAAATGGCCCGCTCGACCATCCATATGGTCACGGAAAGTGTTGACGCTTACGTTCAGCGTGATACAATGCTGGCAGAGACGGTCATTGCCGAGGACGATGTCGTGGACAACGCCTTCGACGAGGTCAAGCGCCGGCTGATCGACAAGATCGCCGCCCACCCCGAAGACGGGGAGTACGCGCTCGACCTGCTCATGATCGCCAAATACTTCGAGCGCATCGGCGACCACGCGACGAACATCGCCGAGTGGGTGATCTTCTCGGTCACCGGGGTGCACAAGGAGGGGTAAGCCATGATCTGGTGTGTGGAGGACGACGCCAGCATCCGCGACATTGAGGTCTATACGCTCTCGTCCACGGGGTTTGACGCCCGCGGCTTTGCCGACGGTGTCTCGTTCTGGGCCGCGCTCCAGACGGAGAAGCCCGATCTGGTCGTGCTCGACGTGATGCTGCCCGGCGTGGACGGCATCGAGCTGCTGCAGCGCATGAAGGCGTCTGCGGAGCTGCGCACCATCCCGGTCGTCATGGCCACGGCCAAGGGCGCGGAGTATGACAGGATCCGCGGCCTCGACCTCGGCGCGGACTACTACCTTGTCAAGCCGTTCGGCGTGATGGAGCTCGTGTCCTGCGTCAAGGCGGTGCTGCGCCGCTGCCAGCCGGAAAAGGCTGCGCATCTGCTGCGCAGCGGCGGGCTCGTCGTGGATTTGAACGCACACACGGTCACGGTCGACGGCGCGCGCGTCGCGCTTACGTATAAAGAATTTGAACTTCTGCGCCTGTTTCTGTCCCATCCGGGCATGGCGTTCACGCGCGACCAGCTCTTTCAGGAGATCTGGGGCATGGACTACTGCGGTGAGACCCGCACGGTCGACATGCACATCCGGACGCTCCGGCAGAAGCTCGGCCCCTACGGACGGCGGATCGAAACGGTGCGCAATGTTGGCTACCGCATGGAGGCAACGACATGACCAAAAAGATTTTTCAATCGATCCTGCTCGTGGCCGGGTGCGTACTGCTGGCGAGCCTGCTGATCATCATGGGCTTTTTGTACGATTACTTCGGCGGCGTGGAGGAAAACCAGCTGCGCGACGAGCTGAACCTCGCCGCGGCGGCCGTGGAGGACGGCGGCACAGACTATCTGTCCCGGCTGACGGCCGACCGCTGCCGCCTGACGTGGATCGCGGCTGACGGCAGCGTTCTGTACGATACCAGGACCGACGCCGAAAGCCTTGAGAACCACGCCTCGCGCGCCGAGGTCAGCCAGGCGCTGACTACCGGCACCGGCGAGAGCACGCGCTATTCCTCGACGCTCATGGAAAAGACCATGTACTATGCCCAGCGCCTGGACGACGGTACGGTGCTGCGCATCTCCATCAGCCGCGCGACGGTCGGCATGATCGCCGTCGGCATGATCCAGCCGCTGCTGATCGTGCTCATCGTGGCGCTCATCCTCTCGGGCCTGCTGGCCAGGCGGCTGTCGCGGCGCATCGTTGACCCGCTCAACAGCCTCGACCTTGAGCACCCGCTCGATAACGACGCCTATGAGGAGCTCTCCCCGCTGCTCAAGCGCATCCACCGCCAGCACGTCGAGATCCAGACGCGGCTGCGCGAGCTGCGCGAAAAGACCGATGAGTTCACGCAGATCACCGGCAGCATGCGCGAGGGCCTCGTCCTGCTTGACGAGCACGGCAGCATCCTGAGCATCAACGCCGCGGCGCAGACGCTCTTCGGTGCGGACGCGCAGTGCGTGGGCAGGGACTTTCTCACCGTCGAGCGCAGCCACGAGATCAGCGCCGCCATTCAGGCCGCCGTCACGGACGGCCACAGCGAGGTGCGCGCCGAGCGCGCAGGCCGCGTGTATCAGTTCGACATCAGCCGCATCACGTCCGACGGGAAGCTGCTCGGTACGGTCATCCTGGCCTTCGACAACACGGAGCAGGAATTTGCCGAGCGCAACCGCCGGGAGTTCACGGCGAATGTCTCGCACGAGCTCAAAACGCCGCTGCAGGGCATCATCGGCAGCGCAGAACTGATCGAAAACGGCATGGTCCGCCCTGACGACCTGCCGCGCTTCGTCGGCCACATTCACGCCGAGGCCGCGCGTCTCGTCACGCTCATCGACGACATCATCCGCCTGTCCCAGCTCGACGAGGGTGACGCCATGCCGACGGAGCCGGTCGACCTGCTCGCCGTGTCGCAGGAGGCGGCGGAGAACCTGCACGACGCCGCGGCCGCGCGCGATGTGACGGTCAGCGTTACGGGCCAGCCGTCCGTCATTCCCGGCGTCCGCCGCCTGCTCTACGAGGTCGTCTATAACCTCTGCGACAACGCCATCAAGTATAACCGCGGCGGCGGCCGCGTGGACGTGACGGTCGCCGCCGATGCCGGCGGCAGCAGCATCACTGTTGCCGATACCGGCATCGGCATCGCGCCGGAGCATCAGAGCCGCGTGTTCGAGCGCTTCTACCGCGTGGATAAGAGCCACTCCAAGGCGTCCGGCGGCACGGGCCTCGGATTGTCGATCGTCAAGCACGCCGTGCAGTATCACCACGGCCGCATCGAGCTCGAGAGCACGCCCGGCACGGGCACGACCATCCGCGTCGTGTTCCCGAATGCGTGACCCGGCAAGAAAAACAGAGCGGACTTCCGGATACGGAAGTCCGCTTTTTTCTGCCCCGCAGGGCTTGACACCCGAGCAGGGCGGTGCTATCATGCAGGTTAGGTTAAACATATCTAACCAACCGGCTTTTCAAGGAGGTATTTCCATGTATCAGATCACACTGGGGATCGACGGCATGATGTGCGGCATGTGCGAGAGCCACATCAACGATGCGGTGCGCAATGCGTTCCCGGTCAGAAAGGTCACATCCTCGCACAGCCGGGGTCAGACGGTCATCCTCTCCGAGACGGAGATCCCGGAGGCGGAGCTGCGCCCGGTCATCGCCAAGACGGGCTACGAGCTCACGGGCTATGCCTGCGCCCCGTATGAAAAAAAGGGCCTGTTCCACCGGCATTGAGCATATCCCAATGAGATGAGCTGCACGCGGCGGTCGTTTGACCGCCGCGTGCAGCTTTCATTATTTCGGCTCGTAGCCGTGCTCCATGCAGTACACGCGCAGGATGGCTGCCTGCGTTTTCGCGTCCGGGATGCGCCCGGCCAGTACGTCGCGCGCAAGCTCCTCGAGCGGCACGGCCTGAAGATTGAGAAATTCGTCGTCGTCGAGCTGCTGCTCGCCGAAGGTCAGGCCGCGGGCGAGGTACATCCAGATGACCTCGTCCGAGTACGCCGCGGCGGGGTAGAACGGGCCGAGCGGGAGCAGCTCACGCGCCGTGATGCCGGTCTCCTCGCGCAGCTCGCGGCGCGCGGCGGCCTCGGGTGCCTCGTCGCGGCTGTCGCGCTTGCCGGCGGGGATCTCCGTGATGACCTCGTTTACCGGGTAGCGGAACTGCCGCTCAACGATCACGCGGCCGTCGTCGAGCAGCGGCACGATGCACACCGCGCCCACGTGGCGCGACAGCTCGCGCGGCGCGGTGCCGCCGTTTGGCAGGCGCACGGTGTCGCGGTAGAAGTCGAGAATGCAGCCGCTGTAAATTTTCTCGGATGTGAGTTTCGTTTCAGTCAGGTTGTCCATGGCGTGCCTCCTTACAGGCCGAGGATTTGCAGCGTGCGCGTGTCGGGCTGCCCGTCGAAGAACTTGTCGAGCACGGCGGCGAACACCGGCTCGTCCGGCGCGGCGGCAGCGAAGAGCGTCATGCTCGAGCGCAGCTTCAGGTCGTCCGGAAAGCCGAACACGGCCGACGGGTCGCTCTCGTCGAGCGCCAGCAGGGCATTGCTGACCTCCAGCAGGTGTGCGCGCAGCGTCGGCTCGCGCAGGTAGGCCCGCGCCTCGTCGAGCCCGGAGATGGCGTAGTACTGCGACGTGCTGCTCATGCCCAGACCCGCGACCTGCGGGAAAATGTACCAGATCCAGTGGCTGCGCTTGCGGCCGCTGCGGATCTCGCGCAGGGCGGTGGCATAGTCCCGGCGCTGCGCGGAGAGAAAGCGGTTGAGATCATACATAGCAAAACCTCCTCAGAAGCGGAAACAGACAAATGGCTGCATTGCAAATCGCTTTTGATTATGCCCTTTCGGATAGGGATTGTCAAGCGCGGCGGCCGCGCAGATTTGGTTTTACAACGCGCGACCGCTGCGTTACAATGGGACTGCTGAGAAAGGAGTGTTCCCATGACTATGACATTGGAGACCATTCGGGCGGCGCACGCGCGCATTGCCCCTTATATTGTCCAGACACCGCTGCTGCGCCTGCCGGCGCTTGACGATGCCCTCGGCTGCAAGGTGTATGTCAAGGCCGAGTGCATGCAGCGCACGGGCGCATTCAAGCTGCGCGGTGCGATGAACAGGATCCTCGCCCTGACGGACGCCGAGCGTGCCCGCGGCTTTGTCGCGGCCTCGTCTGGAAACCACGGCCGCGCGGTGGCCTATGCCGCGCAGCGCTTCGGCACGCACGCGTGCATTGTCATGCCGCGCACGGCCCCGCCCGTCAAGCAGGCGGCCATCCGCGCGCTGGGCGCGGAGCTCGTGCTGTGCGATGCGTCCGAGCGGTTCGATGTTGCGGCGCGCCTCTGCGCCGAGCGGGGCGCGGCGATGGTGCCGCCGTTCAATGACGAGCTGATCATGGCGGGGCAGGGCACCGTCGGGTTAGAGATTCTGGCCCAGTGCCCGGAGATGGACGCGGTCGTCGTACCGGTCAGCGGCGGCGGGCTCATCGGCGGCGTGTCCACAGCCGTCAAGGCACTCGCGCCGCGCGTGCGCGTGTTCGGCGCGGAGCCGGCTGCGCTCCCGCGCTATACGGAGAGCCTGCGCGCCGGGCATCCGGTGCAGGTGGAGCAGCAGCGCTCGGTCGCAGACGCGCTCGTCGCGCAGATGCCGGGAGATGTGTGCTTCCCGTATGTGGCGGCGAACACCGACGGCTTTGCGCCTGTGGCGGATGCGGATATTCTCCGCGGCATGAAGCTGCTGCTCCTGGAGGGCAAGCTGCTGTGTGAGCCGTCGTCCGCTATCGGCATCGGTGCCGTGCTGCGCGGGCAGCTCCCGGTGCACAAGGGGGACAAGGTCTGCTTTGTCATCAGCGGCGGCAGCGTTGCGCTCGAGCAGCTGCATCGGCTTGAGGACGTCAGGCTCTGACAGACAGCAAATATCCGCCCCGGCGCACCTTCCGTCAGAAGGGCGCGTCGAGGCGGATGCTGTCTCGGGCCGTTATTTGCTGCTTGCGAGCGCCTGATCAATGAGCTCGTTGAGCTTCTTTGCCTGATCGGGCGCGGTGATCGCGCCGACGATCGGCTGGCCGACGATGTTGCCGTTCTTGTCGACGACGTACGTGGTCGGGAACGAGTACAGACCGGCGGTGAACTTACCGGCCTCGCTGTCGGAGGCGAACCAGAGGTTGGAGTAGGTCACGCCCTTTTTTGCCAGAATGTCCTTCGCATCGGCGATGGCGGTCTTGTCGCCGTCGAGCGTGAAGGAGTTGATGCCGACGACCGCGCCGCCCTTCGCGGCGAGGTCCTTGTTGAGCGCCTCGAGGTCGGCCAGCTCACCGACGCACGGGTTGCAGGTGGTGAACCAGAAGTTCACGACCGTGACGCTGTTGCCGGCAAAGAGCTTGCTGCTGTCGACGTCATTGCCGTTGAGGTCCTTACCCTGAAAACTCGGGAATTTCATCAGGTCGCTGCCGGAGGCGGTCATGCCGGCCTCCTCCGCGCTCACGCTGTCACCTGTGCCGGGCGTCGTGCCGCAGCCGGGATACTTCTGCTCGAGGATGGTGAGCTTGCCCTCGATCTCCTTGATCTGCTCGGCGCCGGCCTTGAGCGTCTTGAGCTCGTCGGCCGAGAAGCCGTCCTTCGCGCTCTCGATCGTGGCGAGCAGGAAGTCGCCGTAGTTCGTGCCGTCCTCGATCATGGTGCTGTTTTTGTTGGCAGACAGAAACACCTTGTTCCAGAGGTCGGAGTTTGCGGCGAGAATGTCGTTTTCCTTCTGCATGAGCTGCTGATAGAGCTTGGCCGCTTCGTCGGCGCTGTTCGGCTCGGTCGCGATCAGGGTCGCGATGTCGGTGCTGCCGTCCGCCTTGTCCTTGCCTTTGCCCGACGAGCACGCCGCGAGACTGAACACCATCGCGAGCGCGAGCAGGAGCGTCACAAGTTTTGTGATTTTCTTCATCATGATTCCTCCGTTTGATTTTGATGGTTGCTTACTTGTTTCGGATTCGTGTTTCCGTTCAGGCCGAAGCCATAGCGGAAGCGGATGGCCTCCGTGGGGCAGGCGCGGATGCACTTGCCGCAGCGGATGCACTCCGTGTCGTTGGGAGACTTGGTGATGTCCACGTCCATCTGGCAGGTGCGCGCGCATTTGCCGCAGGAGACGCACTTGCCCGTGTCGACCTGAATGCCGAGCAGGGAGACTTTGTTCATCAGCGCGTAAAACGCACCGAGCGGGCAGATCCACTTGCAGAACGGGCGGAAAAACAGCACGCTCAAAACGACGACCGCGATCAGAATGATCAGCTTGCGCGTAAACAGCGCGCCCAGCGCCGCGCGGATGCTCTCGTTTGCGGCGGCAAGCGGGATCGCGCCCTCGAGTACGCCCTGCGGGCAGATATACTTGCAGAAAAACGGGTCGCCCATGCCCACGTCGTTGACGATGAGCGCCGGCAGCAGTACCACGGCCAGCAGCAGGATGACGTATTTCAAATAGGTCAGCGGCCTGAGCTTTTTTGTCGACAGCTTTTTGCCCGGGATCTTATGCAGCAGCTCCTGCAGCCAGCCGAACGGGCACAAAAAGCCGCAGATGAACCGCCCGAGCAGCACGCCGAGCAGGATCAGAATGCCGGTGATATAATACGAAAAGCGGAATTTGGACGAGCCGACCACCGCCTGAAACGCCCCGATCGGGCACGCGCCCGATGCCGCCGGGCAGGAATAGCAGTTCAGGCCGGGCACGCAGACGGTCTTGCCCTTGCCCTGATAGATGCCGCCCTTGAAGAAGTTCGGCAGGTGGATGTTGGTCAGCAGCGTCGCCGCCGCCTGGATCCAGCCGCGAAACCGGCTCAAGAGCAGGGAAACAGACTGTTTTTTCTTATCCAATGCCGACACACTCCAAGCACAGCCGGATCGCCTTGCTGAGCACGGCACCGGCCTCACCGCGCAGCGCGCCGAAGCACACCATGGCGATGCCTGCAGCGATCAGCAGAACCTGCACAACGGCTTTCTTCGCACGAAACACCCGGATCACTCCCTTCTGTTTGCCCCATGATACCATGGCGCAGATAAAATCTTCGTTAAGAACGGAAACTTAACAGAGATTTTATGCATTTGTGTTATCATATAACGAAGTCGGACATTCGTAAATACGCACGAGGAGAATGGTATGCATATTTTGATTGTGGAAGATGAACGGGCGCTCTGCGACACGATCGCGCGCAGTCTGCGGCGGCTTGCCTACAGCGTGGACTGCTGCTATGACGGACAGAGCGCCGCGGAGATGCTCGCCGTCGAGCGCTTTGATCTGGTCGTGCTGGATCTGAACCTCCCCGGCGAGGACGGTATGACGGTGCTCCGGACGCTGCGCGAGCGTGACCGCGACACCAAGGTGCTGATCCTGTCGGCGCGCTGCGAGGTCGCCGATAAGGTGGCGGGGCTCGATGCGGGCGCGAACGACTATCTCACCAAGCCCTTTCACCTCGATGAGCTCGCGGCGCGCATCCGCAGCCTGACGCTGCGCCGCTTTACGCAGAGCGACGTGGTCCTGACCTGCGCCGAGCTGTCGTTTGACACCAAGGCGCGCAAGGCGTCCGTGCGCGGCGAGGTACTGTCGCTCACGCGCAAGGAGACGGGCATCCTCGAATACCTGCTGCTGCATCAGGGGCGGCCGGTCAGTCAGGAGGAGCTGCTGGAGCACGTGTGGGACAGCGGGGCGGACGGCTTCGGCAACTCCATCCGCGTGCATATCTCCGCACTGCGGAAAAAGCTGCGCGCCGCCTTGGGCTATGACCCCATCCGCAACCGCATCGGCGAGGGCTATGTTATGGAGGAGCAGACATGAAGCGGTTATCTCTGCAGTGGCGCATCACGCTGATGACGGCGGCGCTGATCGGCGTGACGTGTGTGCTCATGAACTGCCTGATCGGCTATTCCGGCAAGCGGTACATGGACGCGATCGGCAGCGGCATCTCGGCTTACGGCGAGATCGAGTCCGGTGCGCCCGACGCCTTCGACCCGCAGAGCAAACAGCCGGATGACGAGCTGACGATCATCATCAGCGGCGCGCAGGCGGCCTTCGGCGTCACGAACTGGTACATCACGGCGGCGGTCACGCTCATCGGCGGCGTGCTCGCGTATTTTGTCAGCGGCCGCGCGCTGCGTCCGCTGCGCAGCTTTGCAGCGCAGGTGGAAAGTATTCAGCCGGGCAATCTGGCGCAGTGCAAGGTCAGCGAGGACGTGCTGCCGGAGTTTCAGCGCTTCAGCCGCTCGTTCAACGGCATGATCGACCGCCTGGACGCGGGCTTCACGGCGCAGCGGCAGTTTACGGGCAACGCTGCGCACGAGCTGCGCACGCCGCTTGCGCTGATGCAGGCGCAGCTTGAGCTGTTTTCCGCCGAGCACGCGGACGTCACGCCCGAAACGGCGGCGTTTTTGAGCCTGCTGCAGGAGCAGACGGAGCGTATGGCGCAGATGACGAAGATCCTGCTGGAGATGAGCGAACTGCGCACCGTGCCCTGTGACGACCGGGTCGAGCTCGCGCCCATGATCGAGGAGATCTTCACCGATCTCGCGCCGCTTGCAGAGAGCAAGTGCATCGCGCTGGAGGCCGACGGCGGCGCTGTGCTCACCGGCAGCGACCCGCTGCTGTACCGGCTGCTGTTCAACCTGACCGAAAACGCCATCCGTTACGGCCGGCCGGACGGGGCGGTGCGCATCGCGGTCAGCGAGGCGGACGGGAATGTACAGATCCGCGTCCGTGACCACGGTCCCGGCATCCCGGAGGCATACCGGGAGAGCGTTTTCCAGCCGTTTTTCCGCGTGGACAAGTCGCGCAGCCGGGCGCATGGCGGCGTCGGGCTCGGTCTGTCGCTCGTGTGGGAGATTGCCGCGCTGCACGGCGGCTCGGTGCAGATCGAGCGCAGCGGCGCGGATGGAACGGTCATGCTCGTGACGCTGCCGCGCGATGGCAAAGAATCCTAAAACGCAGGCGGCAGCCGGATAGCTCCGGCTGCCGCCCGTTTTTGTTCGTGTCTTACCAGATGCCGAGCACGTGCTGCATCAGCAGGCTCATGCCCGCGATGCCGACCCAGCAGCAAAAGCCCATGATGAGCGGCTTGCCGCCGGTTTTGACGAGCTTGACGATGTTCGTGTTCAGGCCAACGGCGCACATGGCCATCACGATCAGGAACTTGCTGAGCGTCTTGAGCGGGTTGAACACGCTTGCCGACACGCCGGCGCTCACGCAGAGGGTCGTGACCACGGAAGCGAGCAGGAAGTAGAGGATGAACATCGGGAAGATCTTCTTGAAATCCACTTTCGTGCCGTCGGTCTTGGCGCGCTTCGTGCGCACGAAGGCGAGCACGAGCGTGATCGGAATGATGGCGAGCGTGCGTGTGAGCTTGACGGTCACGGCCTTGTCGAGCGTCTGGCTGCCGAGTCCGTAGAGCGAGTCCCATGTGGAGGCCGCAGCTGTGACGGACGACGTGTCGTTGATGGCCGTGCCGGCGAAGATGCCGAACGCCTCGCCGTTCGTGGTCGAGAAGCCAAGCAGCGCGCCGAGCGCGGGGAAGAAGATGGCCGCGAGCATGTTGAAGAAGAAAATGACGGAGATCGCCTGCGCGACTTCCTCATCGTCCGCGTCGATGACGGACGCGGTCGCCGCGACGGCCGAACCGCCGCAGATCGACGAGCCGACACCCACGAGCGTCGAGATCTTGCCGGGAATGTGCAGCAGCTTGTGCAGCAGCCACGCCACGACGAGCGACGTCGTGATCGTCACGAGGATGATCGGCAGCGACTGCTTGCCGGTCTGCCAGATGACGGACAGGTTCATGCCGAAGCCGAGCAGGATGACGGCGTACTGCAGTACCTTTTTCGACACGAATGAGATGCCGGGCTGCGCCGCACTCTTGTCGTGCCAGAGCAGAGTGATGATCATGCCGGCGAGGATGCCGAACACCGGGCCGCCGACAATCGGGAACCGCTGCCCGAGCAGCCAGCAGGGCACGGCCATGACGAGACACACGAGGATGCCTTTCCAGTTTTTCTGAATGAAGTTCATAGTGGATTCCTTCTCTTTCTCTTCGGATACTGTCTATCTGGATTCGGACGGGGTGTCCTTCCAGTGCGCATGGATATATTTTCGTGACCAGTCTGGGTCGCAATAACGACTATATGCCTCCATCTGGCAGCCATGGCACAGGTCATCCGCCATTTCGAGGATCACGTCCCGGAACTCCAGATCCTGTTTCCATTTCTCGTCGATCGCATCATAGCCGAGCAGCGCTCCGAGAATGTTGCCCGTGACGGTACCTGTGGAGTCGCTGTCGCCGCGGTGATTTACGGCGGCGATGATGCCGGCGGAGAAATCATCCGGATGCCGCAGCGCGCAGTAGATGGCGATGGCGAGTGTTTCTTCCGCGACCCAGCCCTCACCGAGCCTGTGGATGTTTTCAAGATCCGGCGCCTGATTGCCTGCCAGCCGGACGGCAAGATCGATGAGATCCGTCAACTCGCCCAGATGCGCGTCGCCAGGGAACAGGCTGCCGACCGTGTCGCGCGCCTCGCACACGATCTCCTGCAGCGTTTGCTCTTTTTCCGGGTAGACGATGCGTTGCAGGATGTGGACCAGCACGGCGGCGGGCATGTATCCAAGCGAGTGGCTGTGCGTGATGGCGGCAATTTCCGCCCCCTCCCGATCCAGCTCCTGTATGGATATGTTATATTCTCTCAGTCCCAGCGGAGCGACGCGCATGATGCCACCGCAGCCTTTGCTGTGGTTTTGCGGGTGGTCGATGTAACTGCTCAGCGGGCCGTCCGCGTTCCTTTTTTGTTGCGTGAGCGCAGACAGGCAGGTGTTGCCGGGCGCTCTGCGGCGGTACAGTTCCGGGATCTCCAGCAGCCAGGAGATGCCGCCGGCCGTGCTTCGCTCCGAGAAGGATGCCTGCTGTGTAAACAGCCAGTCTTGATAGGATCGGCTGACATAGCAGTGGGGAGCGCTGTCAATGCCGCGCGTGGCCATGCGCGTTTCGCCGTAAAGGATGCCGTTGGCCGTGAACAGCGTCATCTGCGTGTCATCGGAGATGAGCGCCTTATCACGGACGGGATCCAGTTCGTATTCCTGTATGCCGTCGTCCCCGTAGCGGGCCCACAGCGTGTGCTCACTGAAAAATTCGACCGGATAGCCGAGTGCATCGCCCGCCGCGCCGCCGATCAGGCAGCCGCGGATCCGATCCAAATGCACTTGCGTTTTTTGAACTCGTTCTGGCGTGGCGATTCGATCGTTGCTCATAAGCGCTTCCCAACTTTTTTCTTTTGTTTTCCCTATGCTTGCTTCCAAACGCATCCGTTATTGACAACTTGCTGCCCATTAACTCACTGTTTTTGGAGTAATGTCACGCATTCCAGATGTTCCGTGTGCGGGAACATGTCCACCGGCTGGATGCGTGTGACGCGGTAGCCGTGCCGGGTGAGATAGTCCAGATCGCGCGCGAGCGTCTCCGGATTGCACGACACGTACACCACCCGCTCTGGCCCGACGGCCGTGACGGCGGCGAGAAAGCGCTCGTCGCTGCCGGCGCGAGGGGGATCGAGGATGATGACGTCGGCGTGTTCGCCGGCCTTGGCCATGTCCTGCAGGAAGTCGCTCGCGTCGGCGGTGTAGAAGCGGACGTTGTCCGCACGGTTCGCCTTCGCGTTGCTGATCGCGTCGCGCACGGCGTCGCGGTTGTTTTCCACGCCGATCACGCGCGCGGCGTTTCGGCTCGCGAAGATGCCGATCGTGCCGGTGCCGCAGTAGGCGTCCACGACGGTTTCCTTGCCGGTCAGCCCGGCGTAGTCAAGCGCCGTGCGGTAGAGCACCTCCGTCTGCACGGGGTTGATCTGGTAAAACGCGCGCGGCGAGATGCGGAACGTGAAGTCCCCGAGCTGCTCATGAATATATCCCGGGCCATAGAGCACCTCGCTGTGGGGCCCGAGCACGAGGCTTGTCTGCCCGGCGTTGATGTTCTGCACGATGGTCGTGATGTCCGGGTGCCGCTGCAGCAGCGCGCGCACGAAGTTGCGCTTGCCGGGCAGCATGCCGTGCGCCGTCACGAGCACGACGAGAATTTCCCCGCTGCGCCAGCCGCGCCGCACGAGCACGTGCCGCAGCGTGCCGCGGCCGGTGTCCTCGTCATAGGGACGGATCTTGAAGCCCTTGAGCAGGCCGCGGATCGTGACGATGATCTGGTCTGCGACGGTGTCCTCGATCATGCAGTCGCTGACCGGCACGATCCGGTGTGAGGCCGACTGGTACACGCCCGAGATGATCTGCCCCTGCCGGTTGACGCCGAAGGCGGCCTGCACCTTGTTGCGGTAGTGGTAGGGATCTTTCATGCCGATGATCTCCTCCACGTGGCCGAAGCGGCCGAGCAGGCGGATGGCCGTCGCTTGTTTGAGATGCAGCTGCTCGTCATACGACAGGTTCTGCAGCTGGCAGCCGCCGCATTTTTTTGCGAGCGGGCATGCGCGCGCTGGAATGTTTGCCATGGTCATGACCTCCGGTCTTGCGAACTCTTTTCTTTATCTCTTTATCCTAGCACATCACTCGTCGCTTTTCCACACGGTTTTTGCGCGCGGCAGGTTCCACTCGAAGTGCGCCGCGGCGCAGCGGATCACAACGACGACGACCACACCGGTCAAAACGGCGCCCGGGCCCTGCCAGACCTGCCGCAGGAGCAGATAGAGAATGCCGCCCGCAATGGACGCGCTGGCGTAGATGTGCTTGCGCAGGATATAGGGCATATCCCCGGCGAGCACGTCGCGCAGCACGCCGCCGCCCGTGCCGGTCAGCAGGCCGACGAACACCAGCAGCAGCGGATCCGTGCACCCGGCGAGGGTGATGGCGGTGTTCATGCCCGTGATCGTGAAGATGCCGAGGCCGGCCGCGTCCATGATGAGCATGAGCGCGTCGAACACGCGCTTGCTGCGGCCGATGATGCGCCGCACGAACGGGAAAAACAGCACGACCGACACGCCGAGTGCCACGAGCAGGTATATCGGGTCCTGAAACGCGCGCGGCGGGGTCAGCCCCACGACGAGATCGCGCAGGATGCCGCCGCCGACGGCCGTCGTGATGCCCAGCAGCCCCACGCCGAAGACGTCCATGTGCTTTTCGATGCCGAGCACCGCGCCGCTGACGGCGAACGCGACCGTCCCGGCCAGCTCAAGCAGAAAGAGAAAGGTTTCCATCGTCATGACCTCCGAAAAAAGAGTACACCCCTGCCATGGTGCAGGTGTGTACTCTGTCCTTTTACCTGAAAGATTGGCCGTGCGGCCTTGCTTCTTCGGTGCGGAATCGTCTCTCCAGAGCTCCGTCCGCCGCCGGTCCTTTTGCCTGAGAGTGTCACTCCTTCGGCGGCCGCAGCGCTCTCCCGGCAGCATCTTACGGCATATATCTGCCGTCAGTATAGCAGATGCGGCGAAATTTGCAATGCCGAATTTTTTCGTGTACACTGTTTGCAGAAAATGACGGGAGGGATGCGCGTGAAACGGATGTTGTGGCTTTTGCTGTGTCTGGCCGCGCTGCTGCTGACGGCCTGCGGGCAAAAGCCGGCGGCACAGGCCGACCCCGCCGTCGCGGCGGCGCAGCGGTATCAGCCGCTTGTGCAGGCGGTCGGCGACGGCACGAGCGCGGGCGTTGATCTCACGGACGCGCAGATCGCGCAGGCAGTGGCGCAGCTCTCGGATGCAGGGCTCACAGCCGTGCACGTGGACGCGGCCGACCCGGTCACACATCCGGAGACGGTGACCGCCTTTTGGGACGTACGCGCGGCAGGGGAGACGGCTGAGATCGCGCTCTATGAGGTCTGCCGCGACGGTGGGCTGCTGTGCCACACGCTGCGATTCGCGGACGGGACGGATACCGTCACACGCACGCGTGTCGTCTGGCGCGATGGGGCGTTTTCCGTGAGCTATGCCGATACCTACACCGTTACGTCCCTGATGCTCGACGGCGGGCGGCTGACCTATGTCTACGACATGCCCGACAACCCGCCGGGCACGGACCACGACGGGCACATCGATACGCAGGAGATATTTACGATCGGATAAACAGCGGCTGCGCGCCCCGTTCGGGGCGCGCAGCCGCTTTCCTGCCTTATGCGCGGCGGACGCCGGTTGCCGCAGCGCTCTGCAGCAGCGCGGCCTGCGCCAGCAGCTCCATGCCGTCGGCCGCCTGCGGATAGCGTGCGGCGAGCCCGAAGTGCGCAAACGCGGCGCATAGCTGTGCACTGTCAAGCACGACGCAGTCATTGCCGCGGGCAAGCTCCAGCTCGATGATCGAGCGCAGCACCTGCTCACTGCACGCCTTCTCCGGCTGCACACAGCCGAGCAGCGCCTGCACGGGCGCGTCGGGATAGCTGCAGTGCAGCCCGTAGCGACGCGCGGCGAGGCCGTAGACATTGGCGGCGCGCACGCCGGGCGTACACAGCACGCTCGCGCGCTGCCGGAGCGCGCCGACCAGCTGCGGCAGCACCGCGCCCGCCGTGCTCAGCACCGGGACGCCGGCCGCTGCCGTAAGCTGCTCGCAGAAAATGCCCGCGCTGTCCGGCACGGCGATGACCGTGCAGCCGGAGGCGGCCAGCACCTCCGCCGCTGCGCGCAGCTTCGGCAGGGGCGGCTGTGTGGACGCTCCGCACAGATACGGTTCGCAGTCCGGCACGGCCGCCGGGCTCAGCGGCAGCAGGACGGCGTGTTCTCCGCCCAGCGCCTGCACGCGGCGCAGGAACTGTGTGATGGCGGCCGGGTCTGCGCCGAGCACGCCGATGTGAGGCTGATCCTGTATCTGCATAATGGACATCTCCTGACGAAAAAAGTCTCCGCGAAGCGGGTATGACCCCATCTTAGCGGAGACTGTGATCCGTCCGGCAACGCTTTGGCATCGAAACGGCATCATTGTGCGTTGAAATACAAAGTATTTTCCACGCGCCATGCCGGCAGGGAAAAGGCCGTGTCGGCGTCCGGGTCATAAAACTGCAGGTAGTCGGTGATGCTGCTGTCCATGCCGTCGTTGTAACTGCCCTCGTTTCCGGCGTTGAGCAGCTGCAGGGGAACGGTGCTTCCACCGCTTGCGCGCAGACCGAGCATTTTTTTCGCCGCTTCCGGCATCGGGATCTGCACCTCGTCGTACGGCACGCCGAGCGCGGCCGCGACCGTGGCGCCGACGCGGTTTTCAAACACGCACAGCAGGTAATCCCACAGGTCGTTCTGCCGGATCTGGAAGGCATAGCTGTCCGAAAACGTATAACTGAGCGCCAGCACGCAGCCGGTCGCATCGTCAAGCAGGAAGGACGCCGTATCGCCGCGCGGATTGCTCAGCGCGATGCCCCAGAGGACGAAGCCGCTGCCGTAGCTCGCGTACTGGACGGTCGCGCCCTCCTCCACGGAAAAGCCGCCGCCGAACAGCGCGCTGTCCTTTTCCAGCGCGCCCAGAAGGTCCTGCGCGTACTGCGTTATCTCGGCCAGCGTGTGCGCCGCGGCGCTCTCGTCGAGCTCGACGGGATCTTCGGCGCCGTAAAACAGGTTCTGCATGCCGTCGGTCAGTTTCCGGCGCAGAACGGTGGCCGGACCCTGCTCGTCGCCGGTGCTGAGGGAAAACGCCGTGTCCTGATCCGCGCGGTCGAGCCGCGCGGCCACAAGGTTTGGCAGGAAAAATCCGCCCGCCGCGATCGCCAGCACGAGCGCGACCGCCAGTGCGGTGCGCATCCACGGCTTCATATGCGGCCTCCTTTCAGCTCCACGGTCACGACCGTGCCGTTGCCGACGCGGCTCTCAAACTGCATCGTGCCGCCGTGCAGCTGCACGATCTCATTGCACAGCGACAGACCAAGGCCCGCGCCGCCCTGTGCGCGCGAGCGCGACTTGTCCACGCGGTAAAACGCCTCCGTCAGGTGCGTGAGCGCCTCCGGCGGGATGCCGCGGCCGTTATCGAGCACGCGCACGCGGCAGCCGTCGGGCAGCATCTCCTGCCAGACATAGATGTAGCCGCCGTTGTCGAGCGCCTTGCGGGCGTTGTCCATGAGGTTGACGAGCAGGGTTTTAAATAGGTCCGGCTCCAGAAAGCACATGCCCTCCGCCGTGCGGTACTGCAGGGCGATGCCCTTCTGGGCGTACACGCGCTTGAGGTGCTCCAGAAGCCCTGCCACGAGGTCGGCCGGGCTCGCGGGTACGAGCTGGAGTTTCGACTGGTCGAGCGAGAGCATGTCCAGCAGCTTCAGCCCCAGCGCTTCGAGCCGCTTGCCCTCGGAGAAGATATAGTTTGCCGCGTCCATCTGTTCGTCGGGCGTGAGCACCTGACTGCGCAGCAGGTCAGCATAGCCGATGATGGAGGTCATCGGTGTTTTCATCTCGTGCGAGAAGTCGGCCATGAACCGCTCCTGCAGCGCCATGCTCTCCTGAATGCGGTTGACGTTCTGCTCGAGCTGCCCGGCCATACGGTTGAAGTCGGATGCCAGCTGCCCCACCTCGTCGCGCGAGCGCACGGGCGCCCGGTAGCTGAGGTTGCCGCGCGCCAGCTCCCGCGACGCGCGGGAAAGTGTGCCGAGCGGGCGCGTCAGCAGATAGGACGTGACCCACGACACGGCCGCGCCGATGGCGATGAGGATCACGAACGTCGTGTGGTACGCGCGCTGCTGCGTCTGGCGCACGGTATAGGTCTCCGTCACGTCGAACGCGAGCTGGACGGTCGTGCCGTCGGCCGTGGCGCCGAGCATGAGGTAGTGCCGGCCGTTGCCGGTGCGCACGATGCGCGTGAGCCCGTCGCCGCCGTCGGACGGCTCCGGCGCGGCGTCGAGCAGCGCGGTGTCGCCCGTTGTGGTCATCTGTGCGCCGAATCGGATGCGCGCTGCCGTGCTCGACCCGCCGCTGCCGAGCTTGTGCAGCACGAGCGCGACGGTGTTGGCCGCCGTGCCGGGCGAGGCGTTGTCGCCGAGCAGATCCAGCACGTCCACGACCATGCGGTAGGTCTGCACGGCGGCGTCGCGCTCGCGGTCGATCGACGCAGAAAACGACTGCGCGATCATGAGGCTGCCGCCGATGCCGTAGGTCAGCGACAGCAGCAGCACCATGGCAATGGTGAGCTTTGCGCGAAACTTCATGCGCTCATACCTCCAGCCGGTAGCCGACCTTGTTCACGGCCAGCAGCCGGTTTTCCCAACCGACCTTTTTGCGCAGCCGCTGGATGTGCAGATCCACGGTCTTGCTGCCGTAGCTGTACTCGCCGCCCCAGACGTGCTCGTAGATCGTCTCGCGGTAGAGTGCGGTGCCGGGGTTGCGCGCGAAAAACAGCAACAGGTCATATTCCTTGTGCGTCAGGCTGATCTCCTCTGCACCGCGCCAGACCTGCATGGCGCGCGTGTCGATGCGCAGCCCGCCGATCTCGATCACGGCATCGGTCTTGTTGTAGCGCCGCAGCACGACGTCCACGCGCGCGAGCAGCTCCACGACCTCGAAAGGTTTGACGATATAGTCCTCCGCGCCCATGCGCAGGCCGCGCACCCGGTCGTCGACCGAGCCGCGCGCAGTCAGGAAAATGACCGGGATGCCCAGCGGGCGGATATATTCCATGAGCTCGAAGCCGTCGGCGTTCGGCAGCATCACGTCGAGCAAAATGAGGTCAAATACATTCCGCTCCAGAATATCTGCTGCGGCCAGTCCGTCGTACACGCACATGCAGTGATAGCCGGCGCGGGTCAGGCTCATCTGGATCAGGTCGCAGATCGGTTTCTCGTCGTCCACGATCAGGATCTGGATCATGCTACCGCCTCCTTCGGGTCAAAATTACATTGTTTCGGCATCAAAACGGCATCCGCCGCCGGCACTTCAGGGTGATCTAATTATAAAAGTATGTGCGAGCGTGTGTCAAACCAAATCGACAGGGAAAATGTGCATGCTTTCCGTAATTTACATTTTGCAGCCGCGGTTTTGTTTCTACTTACCCTTGCGGGTAGAGTTAACCGCGGGAAACTTCGTTTTTTGTCCAAAATGGGGTTGCAAAATACTATACGTTGTGATACGATAACCGTGTTAAATTCTACCTAGTTTCAAAATGCGGCAATCGTGTTGTCGAAGGCAAGAATTTGCAACCAAAAAATTTTTATGGAGGAAGAAAGCATGTCCAAGAAAAGAACCCTGACAATCGTGCTGACGCTTCTGGTGGCAGTCTGCCTGCTCGCCACGACTGCTCTGGCGGCCGTTGTGCCGTCTACCCCGTCGATGCCGTCGGCACCGTCGGGTGCGACCGCGCCGTCCACCCCGGATGACCCGACCGCGCCGATCCTGCCGTCTCAGCCGAGCCAGCCGTCTCAGCCCTCTCAGCCGAGCCAGCCGTCTCAGCCCTCTCAGCCGAGCCAGCCGTCTCAGCCGTCTCAGCCGAGCCAGCCGTCTCAGCCCTCTCAGCCGAGCCAGCCGTCTCAGCCCTCTCAGCCGAGCCAGCCGTCTCAGCCGTCTCAGCCGAGCCAGCCGTCTCAGCCGTCTCAGCCGAGCCAGCCGTCTCAGCCCTCTCAGCCGAGCCAGCCGTCTCAGCCGTCTCAGCCGAGCCAGCCGTCTCAGCCCTCTCAGCCGAGCCAGCCGTCTCAGCCTTCTCAGCCGAGCCAGCCGTCTCAGCCCTCTCAGCCGAGCCAGCCGTCTCAGCCTTCTCAGCCGAGCCAGCCGTCTCAGCCTTCTCAGCCGAGCCAGCCGTCTGAGCCCGAACTGAAGTTCATTGACGTGAACGAGGGCGATTGGTTCTACAATTCCGTGATGTGGGCTGTCAAGAACGGTGTGACCGTTGGCACGACCCCGACGACTTTTGAGCCCTACACCGCCTGCACCCGCGCCCAGATGATCGAGTTCCTGTGGAACGCTGTCGGCAAGCCGGCTGCGACCATCAAGTCCGTTCCGTTCACCGACGTTCCGGAGTCTGGTAGCGACGATTACTGGTACGAGGATTCTCTCCTGTGGGCCTACGAGGCAGGTATCGTTGCCGGCACGAATGACGGCAGCACGTTCAGCCCGGACCAGGTCTGCACCCGTGCTGAGATGATCAGCTTCATCGCCCGTCTGCTGTCGGACGGTGCAACCGCTGATATGCCGTTCGTTGACGTTCCGGCCAGCGCCTGGTACTACAACGAAGTGCAGTGGGCATGGGCCAACGGCCTGACTGTCGGCACCAACGATGGTACCACGTTCAGCCCGGACAACGCCTGCATCCGCGCGGAGGCTGTTGAGTTCCTGTACAACGCGTTTGCGGAAGTTGAGTAAACAATCTGTGCTCAATTCAATGTTTTTCTATCAGAACTTCGGTTGCTAATAGACAAATCATAGGTCCCTAAAGCACAAAGAAGAGATGGGAAAACCTCATCTCTTCTTTTTTTAACATATTGAACTGACAAATTTAGAGAGAAAAACACAGAAAAGGAGTTGATGTGAGTCGTGAAAGCGACCCGATTCGCGAACAGAGCCTGGGCTTTTGTGCTGGCCGTCCTGATGACGCTGACACTCATTGCCCCGCAGGCGCTGGCTGCGAACACTGTAGACCCCGTCAAGCCCGCTGGCGATAAGATCATTGTGAGCCAGACGGATTACACGCTGGTTGACGGCGTGACGGAATCTGATGTCTTTCTGAATACCAAGGAAGGCAATGCACAGATCGCCGGCTTTATGACGACGATCGCACCGGGTGCGAAGGCAACATTCAAGGCTTCGTATAACGGTTATTATACTGAAGGCAGCACGCCCGCGTCCCGCAAGGACAAGGCGGCTAACCTGGCCTGGAGCATGGAAAGAACCACGCAGCAGGCTGCCAACTACGTCAAGGCCACCGGCGGCAACGTCATCATGGCCATGAACGGCGACTACTACAACATGCAGACGCTGCAGCCGACCGGCTACCTGATCATGGAAGGAAATGTTATCCAGACAGGCAACGGTGGCACGTGGGAGCCGTACTTTGCGGTTTTGAAGGACGGTTCCTATGCCATTCGTGACGCCGGTGTGGATTGCTCCGACGTCCTGGAAGCAATTTCCGGACCGTTCTATCTGATCAAGGACGGGGTGATCCAGTATAACGGTGATGATCTTATGCCGCGTAACTCCATCGGCCTCAAGGCAGACGGCACGGTCGTGACCTTTATGGCCGACGGTCGTCAGAGCCCGTATTCTGTCGGTATGTCCCTCAATGATCAGGCGGAGTTTCTGGCGGCGCAGGGCGTGGTGACAGCGCTTTATCTCGACGGCGGCGGCTCTGCCACCTGCGCCACCAAGCGCGAGGGCACCAGCGACCTGACCATCCGCAACCGCCCGTCCGACGGTGTAGAGCGCACGGTTGCCAGCGCCCTGCTGCTGGTCTCCACGGCGGAGAACGACGGCGTGTTCGATCATGCCTCCCTCTCCCCGAACAATACGATCTACACGCCCAACAGCCAGATCCAGTTCTCGGCCATCGGTGTGGACGCCAACGGCGGCCATGCCGAGCTCCCGGAGAATGTGACCTGGACGGTCGCGGACGCCAAGAGCGGCACGATCGACGCCAACGGTCTGTTCACGCCCGCGAAGAACTATAAGGGCGATGTGACGGCCCGCCTGCTTGTGGACGGTGTCGTCAAGGGTACGACGACCGCGAAGATTGCGGACGTTACGGATCTGTACTTTGGCAGTTCATCGGTCTCGCTGGACTTTGGTGCCACGTCGGATCTCGGTCTCGTGGCCAAGTGCAAAGGTATGGATATCGTCTACAAGGCCGGTGACTTCGATTGGACGATCAAGTCCAAAACGGATGGCGTGTCGGATAAGGATGTCGGCCACATGGACGGTAACACGTTCGTGGCCGGTACCGGCAGCAGCACGATGAACGCGGCTGTCACGGTTACTTACGCAAACGACCGCTCCAAGTCTGCGGAGGTCAGCGTGGAGATCGGCAAGGTGCCGGTGACGCTCATGGACTTTGAGCCCATCAACGGCCAGCCCCAGACCTGCGCGCACTACCACTGGGGCAAGGATTACTTTGTGGACCACGGTCAGAATCCCGATGGCGGCTATATTGGCAACGTGTCCCCGATCACGGTCACGACCAGCGGCACGTATTCCGACAATCCGACGACGGTGGAGCTCAAAGCGCCCTACCGCTTCACGGGCAACTGGGACACCGCTGTCCCGGCTGCGGACATTTTCCGCGCCAACGGCTATACCTATTATCTCTGGCCGAATGAAGCCATGGATGAGTATCGTTGCGGCAATTTGAAAACGACTACAGCAGCGGAAGGCGGACAGGTTCGCTTCGGCGAATACTCCTTGGAATTGGACTATGACTATGCCTCTTACAACGGGCAATCAAACGCCAACTACTACATCCGCTATTGCGGCGATCAAATAAAGATTGAGGGCTATCCTACAGAAATCGGTGTTTGGGTCTATGCTCCGGAAGGAACGCCGGATTATATTCTTGCTTGCGACGTTTACTACTGGGACGGAAGCGATTATAGCCTTAAGAATTGTTACTTGACAGCACAGAGCACCTCGCCAAAAATCACGTGGTCTGGCTGGATGTATTGCAAATCTACGGATATTCAGTCGCTTTGGCAGTATCAAAATCCGGAGCATCCCCTGAGCATCATCCCTGGCCAGGGTGTGCTTTGGCTGTCATATCAGCCGGCAAACATGCCTACGGGCAAACGCAATGGTACGGTGTACTTCGATAATTTGCGCGTTGTTTACGGCACAAACCTCGACGACCTGGATAACCCGGTCATCGATGAAATGACGGTCAACGGCCAGACACTCACGAGCGACGGCGTCACCGTCATCAACGCCAACTCGATCGAAGCAATCGCAAAATATCATGATGTGGACGGTCAGAACCGCTCCGGTATCAACGCACAGGCGACGACGGTCAAGATCGACGGCGAGCCGATCACGTCAGCGGATTGTTCCGACGCAAATGCGACTGTCCGTCTGAATCTCCAGAACGGCAAGCACACCATGACGGTCTCCGTGTCTGACAAGTTCGGCAACACGGTCGAAAAGACCATGGCCTTTGTCGTTGCCGGCGATATGCAGGGCACGGCCACGGTCAGTGTCAGCGGCTCGAACTTTGTCCCGCTCGGCGGCGACTATACGCTGACGGTTACGGCGGACGGCAAGGTCAAGTCCGCAGACATCACGATGCTGAACCTCAACGATGATATCGGCCAGCCGACGGTGGCCTATGCCAACGGCGTGACTGGCTCGTTGGAGTACACCAAGACTGGCTTTAAGAAAGCCATGCTCAAACTGCACCTCGAGGCGGCGGCCCCGGTCGAGGGCGAGCTGGCCACACTGGCCTTCAAGATTGACGCCGGCCTGGACACGACGGTCAACCAGTTCACGTACACGGTGTCCAACATTGCGCTCACCGCAGCAGGCGGCGAGACCTATACGGCCGCCCAGGCGGCTGCGCGTCTGCCGCTGTCGGCGTACTACAGCATTCAGCCCGGCCCGCAGGCGGTCGGCATGTCCAGCGTGATCGCGGTCTATGAAAAGGACGGCAGTCCCGCCGCCGGTGTGACCGTGTATCTCGACGGCAACGAGATCGGCAAGACCGATGCCAACGGCCTGCTCGAGACCGAAGCCATGAAGGCCAAGGAAGTCGGCACGGTCTGCACGCTCACGGCCATCGGCACAAAGGGCGTTGGCGAGGCGACGAAGGTCACCGTTCTGGCGGATGCCGCCGGCACGAGCTATACCGGCATCAATCTCAACGCATCCAAGAGCAGCAGCACGAGCCAGAACATCAGCTGGCTGTCCGGTCTCGGTACGGGCGGCAAGGCGGTCGTGCAGTACCGCGTCAAGGGCACGGATGCCTGGCAGACGGCCGATGGCGCCTCTACGCTCACCGGTTTCTCCACCTCCAAGGATGCGGCCTATGTCAACACCATTCAGCTCACGGACCTGACGGCCGGCACGGACTATGAGTTCCAGGTCGGCGACGGCAGCACCTGGTCGGAGACCCACGGTTTCCGCACGAGCGCTGCTGCGCAGGACACCACGTCCTTCGTCGTCATGGGTGACACGCAGATGACCGGCAATCCGGACAGCAAAGAGGACAAGGAAAGCATCGCGGTGCTGGAAAAGCTCGGCGATCTCGTCAAGGGCAAGCAGGTCGATTTCGGCCTCCAGACGGGCGACTATGTCGACAACGGCACCAACTACGCCATGTGGGCCGAGATGCAGGAGGCGTTTAACCACACGTTCCCGAACGTGGACTTCATCCACACGCTCGGCAACCATGAGTACTACGGCGACTTCAGCGGCAGCACTGCCAGCAATATCCTTCAGCTCCCGAGCAAGGACTACTACTCCATGGAGTACGGCGATGTCTATGTCGCCGTCATCAACAACGGCGCCGACCTGAGCGCAGCCTGCGAATGGCTCAAGCAGGACGCGGCGCAGAGCACCTGCATGTGGAAGATCCTGTCCATCCACCAGCCGCCGTATTACACGAACGTCAAGGGCGGCAGTGAGCGGTTCCATGAGCAGATCCCGGCTGCGGCAGAGGCTGCCGGTATCGACGTGGTCTTCTCCGGTCATGACCACTCCTATGCACGCATCATGGCCAAGGACGGCGAACCCGTCACAGAAAACGGCGTGACCTATTTCATTTGCGGCGACCTGGGCGAGAAATCCAAAAACCTCAACTATGCGATGGCTTCCGATTTCTCGTTCGCGTACAAAGAGCAGGCTTACGATGGCCTGATCATGTACGTCACGGCCAACGGCAAGGAAATGACGATCACCGCTTACGACAGCAAGGACGGCCGTGAGGTCGATTCCACGACGCTGCAGTCCCGCTGCTCGAAGGGCCACCAGCTGACGACCTACCAGAATGGCAAGTCTGCCTGTGCGGTCTGCGGCAAGCTGATCGACGTCAAAGACGCGCAGTACACCGGCTGGATGACCGTTGAGGGCACCGAACAGCAGATGTACTTCCTGGCTGGCGACTATGTCACCGGCTGGCAGCAGATCGGTGAGGAGATGCATCACTTCGGTGATGACGGCATTGCCCACGTGACGGAGACGGTCGATACCCGTACCTGCACGAAGTACGGCTGGCTTCTGACCACCTGCAAGACCTGCGGCGAGACGACGCACGGCGCATCTCTCTGGCCGGAGGGCCATAAGTGGGATGACAACCATGTCTGCACGAAGTGCGGCTTCGTGGGCAGGGATATCTCCAAGGCGGAAGTCAAGGCATATGACGCCGTTTACAACGGCGGCAGCACGCCGTGCTATGTGAAGGCCACCTATGAGGGACAGGCGCTGACGGTCAAGACCAGCGATGCGGGTGTTGACGGCTATGTTTCCTATTCCAACAATACGAAGGTCGGCTATGGTACTGTGACGATCCGCGGTATGGGCGATTATTATGGCACCGTGTCCGCCCAGTATAAGATCGTACCGCCTGTTGTCACCGGCGTTTCGGTGACGGATGTCGGCCAGAAGCGCCTGACCGTCAGCTGGAGCCCCGCGCTGGGTGCGGAAAACTACCGTGTGGAGATCAGCCGCGACGGCGGCACCACGTGGGAAAAGGTGGACGTTATCGCGCAGACAAGCATTGTGGTCACGGGCCTGAACCCGTCGACGGAGTACAGCTTCCGTGTGTATGGCTGCACGAAGATCGGCAATGATTGGTTCAAGTCTCAGCATTATTCCAGTGTCGTCAGCGCGACGACGCTCAACGCCGACCAGTACGCACCGTCCGAGCAGTTCAAGGACATCAGCGCGACAGTCGACGGACAGACGATCTCCGGCATGCAGTCCGGTGCGGATCAGTATCTGTTCCTGCCGGCCAGTGCGGACCTGAGCAAGCTCGCTCTGACGGTCACGACACAGAACAGCGACGAGCTCAAGATCGAGCTGCAGGGTGCCAAGGGCACGCAGACGTTGGACGGCTCTGACGTGGACGTCACCAAGCTGGCGGATGTGCAGGACGGCCTGTATGACCTCACGGTCCTCGTCAACGGCCAGAAGGCTGCGGCTGTGCACATCGCACAGTCGGCCAACATCAATGCGCTCTACATCACGAGCGACGACCCGGCCGCAAAGGGCAGAGACTTTGTCGATGCCAGCAAGTCCAACATCGCGACCGGCAAGCTGCTTGTTGTGGACAAGGACGGCAAGACCGTGTATGACGGTGCGCTCACGCAGCTCAAGGCGCGCGGCAACACCACCTTCACAAACGCCGAGAAGAAGTCCTATCAGATCAAACTGGACGGCAAGTCCGACCTGATCGCCTGCGGCGAGAAGGTCAAGACCTGGACGCTGCTCGCCGGCTCCCACGACGCAACGCTCATGCGCGACAAGATGTTCAAGGATCTTGCCAAGTCGCTCGGCATGCCGTACACGGCCAGCACCGACTGGGTGGATCTGTACTACGACGGCGTGTATCGCGGCACATACATCGTCAGTGAGAAAAACTCCGTCAACAAGACGGGCGTCAACATCACCGATATGGAGGATGCCTACGAAAAGCTCAACCCCGGCTACGGGGAGAATGCTTCCACGGCGCTGGCCGAGAACAAGTACGGCCAGACCTATCAGTACACCACGGGTCTGACCGAGCCGGAGAACATCACTGGCGGCTACCTGCTCGAGCTCAACGGTACGAAGCTCGACGAAAGCTACAACCCGAAGTATGACGAGGCCAGCGGCTTCATCACCGGTAAGGGCTCCGCGATGAATGTCAAGAGCCCCGAGTATTGCGGCAAGGACGCAATGGCCTATATCAGCGAGTACTATCAGGAGTTTGAGGACGCCGTCTACGCGAAGGACGCCGACGGCAACTTCACCGGCTACAATGCGCAGACCGGCAAGTACTACTATGAGTACTGCGATCTGAACTCTCTGGTCAAGGCTTACCTGATGCAGTACCTGTCCGGCAATTCGGACGCATTCTACTCCTCGTTCTTCTTCTACAAAGACGTGGACGGCATCATGTACGCCGGCCCCGTCTGGGATATGGAACTGACTGGCGGCGGCGGCTGGTCCGGCATTATTACCTCGGACAACACCTTCATTAACGGCCGCTACCTCGCAGAGGCGCTCATCAAGATCCCCGGCTTCCGCGCCGCGGTGAGCAACTACTATCACAACACGTTCCTGGCGCAGGCACAGGCGCTTGTCGGCGACAACGGCAAGGTTCAGAGCTACTACAACCGCATCTCGGCCAGCGCTGCGATGAACTATCGGCAGTGGCCGCTGATTCGTGTCGGCAAGCCGAGCTCGGATAATCACTTTTGGCCCAGCGGTACGACTTATACCGATACCGTCACGGATCTCAACACCTGGCTGACCGCGCGCATTGCGAAGATGAGCGCAGAGTTTAATTACACCTGGGATGATGGTGTTGTGACGAAGGAGCCGACTTGCTCCGAGTACGGCGTTCGCACCTACACCTGCGAAAATGGCAACATTATGCTTGAGAGCATCCCGCTCAAGCCGCACACGCCGGAAGTGATCCCGGCGAAAGCCGCGACCTGCACAGAAACCGGCCTGACCGAGGGCAGCAAGTGCTCGGTCTGCGGTGAAGTGCTCACGGCGCAGGAAGTGATCCCGGTGCTTGGCCACAAGGAAGTGGTCATCCCGGCGAAAGCCGCGACCTGCACAGAAACCGGCCTGACCGAGGGCAGCAAGTGCTCGGTCTGCGGTGAAGTGCTCACGGCGCAGGAAGTGATCCCGGCGCTTGGCCACAAGGAAGTGGTCGACCCGGCGAAAGCCGCGACCTGCACGGAGACCGGCCTGACGGAAGGCAAGCACTGCTCCGTCTGCGGTGAAGTGCTGGTGGCGCAGGAAGTGATCCCGGCGCTTGGCCACAAGGAAGTGGTCATCCCGGCGAAAGCCGCGACCTGCACAGAAACCGGCCTGACCGAGGGCAGCAAGTGCTCGGTCTGCGGTGAAGTGCTCACGGCGCAGGAAGTGATCCCGGCGCTTGGCCACAAGGAAGTGGTCGA
>OJJV01000205.1_pt1 | contig 55710 bp, 27 predicted proteins | sample 1596391 | NCBI WGS metagenome assembly OJJV01 (sample SAMEA4350164, study PRJEB24818) | metagenome | biome: human; feature: gut; material: faeces | place: Denmark | collected 2013-09
GACGGAATCTCGACTTCTCCGTACCTTTTTTCCAGACCCAGGAGTACTTGTTGGCATTGGCTTCGAATTTGGAGCCATCAATATAAAGGTGGTCCAGGTCCACATGCTCTTTGGTGATGATTTCCTGTGTGATTTCATAAAAGAGCGATTCAGCTTGATTCATCAGGACAGTATTGATGAAATATCCGAAAGTCCGATAGGACGGGCATTTACCGTCCATAAGGTATTTATAGCGGATATTGACTTTGCAATTGTCTTCCAGCTTTCTGAGAGAGATGCATCCTTCATCCATAAACCCGAACAGAACCGCTTTCAACATATTGACGGGATTATATCTGATTCTTCCCAACTCATGAGCAGGGAGTTTGCTCAGATATTTGCGTAAATCGATTTCCTCCATAAATCTGTCAAACGTGAAAACCGGATCTGTGATATCTAGGCACTCAGAAAAAAATGCTGGTAAAATTCCCTGTTTGGGAGTACTATAATACACAGTTAGGTTTTTCATTGCAGTTAAATTCTAACACAAAAAAGGACTTTTGATTCGCAAAAATCGAAAGTCCTTTTTTGTGTTCATGGAGCTATTATTTCACAGCCCCTTGTAAAGTCTCCCAGTCACCAGTCATTCCTTTGATAAGCGGGGAGTGGATCGTCTCACATATGTGGCATGAGATCCTTCGGCTCAGTCCCCACCTGTTCTGGCTGGGGCTTTTCACACATAGAGCGTTTTCGTCCGCTCAGGATGACGATACGTGAGGGCGGAAGGGCTCTCATCTGGGAGATATGTTGCGTTTTTTGGAACTAGCGGTGTTATATTACGATACGAGTAGCCCCTTAGAGAAGGGGCGCGCCAAAGGCGCAGGATGGATCCACGCATCGGTGTGAAAAACTATGTGAGGCTATCCGTCTTCCAACTGTCATCCCGACCGAAGTGGAGGGATCTTTTTTGCAGACCGGTAAACCGTGGGTGAGGGAAAGGCGAAAAAGGAAGCACCAAGGTGTCGTTTGAGTGAGGGCGCATGTGTGCATATGGCGGCAGTGCAATAAAGATCCCTTGGCTTCGCTCGGGATGACGGTACTTGGGGAGCGGATGGTCTCACGGGGCGGTGGCATCGCCGCCTTTTTAGAAGAGGGTATTCTCGTATCGTCGACCTAATCCCTAGCCACCAATCCCTAGCTACCAGTCGCCAGTCACGCTAACGACAGGATGCGATATTTCCAACATTGTTGGATGGGCGTTTTCTATTTATGCTATAATGAGGAAAAATCCTTGATGGTAAGAAGGAGGCGGTCGCATGGAGGAGCTGCGCGGTGGAGCGGATGTGGTGCTGAAGAAGATCATGCGACAGGCGGCGGCTGAGAGGGCGAGTGATGTCCATATCGAGCCGGGGGCTTCCTTTGTGCGGGTGCGGTTTCGGAAGGACGGGCTGCTTTCGGATCGCTTTTGTCTCTCTTCCTCCATGGCGCCGAATCTTTCGGTGCGCGTGAAGGTCCTTGGGCGGCTGGATGTGGGGGAGAGCCGTTTGCCGCAGGATGGTAGCTGGGCGGAGGAGATCGATGGGGTGCCGTATGATTTCCGCATTTCTGTCCTGCCTTCGATGTATGGGGAGACGATCGTCATCCGTATCCTGTCGGGGCGGGTGAATTTTATCGAGAAGAATGAGCTGGGGATGCGAAGGGAGCAGGAGTCGCTGTTTCGGCGGGCGCTTTCCAAGGGACAGGGGCTGATCCTCACGACGGGGCCGACGGGCAGCGGAAAGACGTCGACGTTGTATGCGGCGCTGAAGCTCTTGAATCAGGAGACGGTGAGTATCATTTCTATCGAGGATCCGGTGGAGTACCGGCTGCCGGGCGTGACGCAGATCCAGGTGAATGAGCGCTCGGGGCTGTCCTTTGCGCGAGGGCTGCGTTCGCTGGTCAGGCAGGATCCGGATATCGTGATGATCGGGGAGATCCGTGACAGAGAAACGGCGGGGATCGCGATCCATGCCTCGCTCACGGGGCATCTGGTGCTGTCGACGCTCCACACGATGAGTGCGGCCGCTGCGCCGCTTCGTCTGATGGATATGGGCATACCGCCCTATCTTCTTTCCGCGTCGCTGTCGCTGGTGATGGCGCAGCGGCTGGTACCGAGGCTTTGTCCTTCCTGCAAAAGGAAGATGGTCTTAACGGAGGATATTCTGGCGTCTCACGGGCTGCCGCTCTCCCTTGCCGGGCAGGCGGCTTACGAGCGGGCGGGCTGTGAGGCCTGCCGTCATCGCGGCTTTTCCGGGCGGACGGGGGTCTTTGAGATGATCGCCATCGGAGACAGCGAGAGACGCATCCTGCATCATGATTTCTCGCAGGAGAAGCTGCAGCAGGCGATGCGGACAGCGGGACAGAAAACGATGGGCGAGTCGGCACTTCTTCTGATGGAAGAGGGGGAGATCTCGCCGGAGTCGGCGGCGGTCATTCTGGCCGGGGAGGCATGAGATGGATATAGAGAAACTGCTGGCAGCGAATCCTGCCATGACGGATATTCACTTGACCGAGGGGCTGCCTCTTATGATCCGTGTCTATGGGGCGCTGAAGAAGATGAAGGAGATCGCGGAGCCTCAGCTCTTTGCAGAGCTCATCTCTTCCTATGTGCCTCCCGATAGGCAGGCGGCGTATCAGCGGACAGGAAGCGCGGACAGTGCGTTTTCTTTGGGAAATGTCCGCTGCCGTCTGCATCTGTATCGCAGCGGCGGTCTGCCATCGGCGGCGATCCGCATCCTGCCGGAGCTTTCTTTGCTCGGCGCGGATCCTGACAGGACGTGGCTGGAGAAGGTATCGCAGCTTTCGCACGGGCTTGTCCTCATCACCGGCTCTTCGGGAAGCGGTAAGAGTACGACGATGGCGCGCATTCTTTCGCTGATCAGCCAGAAGAGAGCCTGTCATGTGGTGACGCTGGAGGATCCGGTGGAGTACGTGATCCCTATGGAGAAGGCGCTCATCCATCAGCGGGAGATCGGGCGTGATGTGGTGGATTTTCCGCAGGGCATCCGTGATGCGCTGAGAGAGGATCCCGATGTCATCGCACTGGGAGAGATGCGAGACAGCGAGACGATCTCTGCGGCGCTGACGGCGGCGGAGACGGGGCATCTGGTGCTGGGGACGCTGCACACGACGCGCGCAAAGGATGTGCCTGCCCGCATCATCCATGCGTTTCCCGGTGATCGGCAGGAGGAGATCCGGAGACTTCTCGCGGCGAATCTCGTGACGGTCTCTTCTCAGATGCTCTATCGCAGCGGCAAGGAGACATGGCTCCTGCGTGAGATCCTGACGAATGTCGCTGCCGTCGCGCATCTGATCCGCGAGGGCAAGGAGGAGCAGATCCCGTCGTATATGGAAATGGGACTTTCGCAGATGCGGACGATGAAGCAGGCGATGTATGCCATGAAGGGGATCAGTGAACGGGAAAGGGAACGGCTTTTGAAGAGTTTGGAATAAATTGTGCGCCTCTTCCACCCCTTTTGAACCCGTTGAACCTGTTTACCAAGTCATCAGTCACTCATTTCCCACAGCAAAGGACCATTCATGAAACAATTTCACTATAAGGCTTATGACGAAGAGGGCGGGATCCACGAAGGAAGCCTTGCGGCAAGGACGAAGAGGGAAGCAGCGGCAGCCCTCTTCTCTGAAGGGCTGTCGGTCATCCGCCTTTTTGAGGAGAAAGAGACGCATCGTTTTTTCCGTGCGCGGCCTTTTGCAAGCCGCCGCGCGCTGTCCCTTCTGGCTTCGTCCTGGGCAGCACTCCTTTCCGCTGGGCTGACGGTGACGGAGTCGCTCTCGCTCCTCGCGTCGAAAGAAAGACCGCAGGAGAGGAGACTCCTCCTCTCTGCGAGAGAGCGGATCGAGAGCGGGCATTCTCTGTCGGAGAGCTTTGCGGCGGGCGGCTGGTGTCCGTCTTTTTTTATTTCTCTGCTGGAAGTGGGAGAAATGACGGGGACACTGCCGTCGGCCCTTACACACATCGCGTTGTACTATGAGAAGGAGGATCTGTTCCGGCGGCGCCTCTCGCGTTCGCTGGCGTATCCGCTCTTTGTGCTTGCCTTCGCGCTGGTGCTTCTTCTGGTGATCCTGCTCTTCATCCTGCCGTCCTTTGCGATGCTTTTCGAGACGCTGGGGATCACGCTGCCGCTGGCGGCGCAGGCGGGGCTGGCGCTGGGGCTTTTCCTTCGGCACTGGGGGATGCTTCTTGGACTTATACTCTTCGCTGTCCTGATCGCCGGAGCGCTGTACCTTCGGACGCGCGCGGGGCGGCGGCGAAAGGAAGTGTGGCTCTACCGCTCTGCCTTTTATCGCCGTCTGCTGCTCATCCGATTCACTCTTTCGCTGTCCTCTTTCCTCGAAAGCGGAAAGCCGCTCTCGGAAGCGCTCGCCGCCAGCATGAAGGTGCTGGGCAATCACGTGGCAGAAGATAAGGTGCGCGGTATGGAGAGGAAACTGATGCAGGGGGAGAATTTTGCGAGCGTATGGGAGAAAAGCGGTTTCTGTTTCCCGCTCCTCTTTGAGCTTTGTCAGGTGGGACTTTCGAGCGGGGAGCTGCCGCGATTTCTGGATCAGGCAGCCAGGCTCATGACGGCGGAAACGGAGGAGAAGCTCCGTCATTTCCGTCATATCGCGGAGCCTGCCATGCTGCTCTTCGTGGGCGGCCTCACGGCGCTTGTCCTCTTTTCGGTCATGCTGCCCGTTTTCCGGATGGCGGGAAGTCATTTGGGGTAGGGAAATGCGGATCGCCTCTCTGCGATCGATTCCGTGTTTCTACGATAAAGGAGAATCAACATGTCCACAGCAGTCATTTTCGACATGGACGGCACGCTTTTTGATACGGAGGCCGTCTTTCAGAAGTATTGGAATGCTATCGCAAAAGAACGGGGCATCGTACTGCCGGATGCTTTCAAGTATGAGATCTGCGGCACCTCGGGCGAGGTGATGAACCGCATCATCGAGAAGCAGTATCGGGTGAAGGATGGCACGGAGATCCAGCGGGAGTGCAAGCGGCGCGTGGCAGAGGAGCTTTCGCGCGGCGTGCCTCTGAAGCCCGGCTGCCGGGAGATCCTTGCATCGCTTCATGCGCGCGGCATCCCCATGGCGATCGGGAGCAGCGGACGGCGGGCGCAGATCGAGAGCAATCTGTCTGTCAGCGGCTTTACGTCCTATTTCTCTGCCATTGCGAGCGGAGATGAAGTCTTTCACGGGAAGCCGGCGCCGGATATTTTTCTGCTGGCTGCGAAAAGACTGGGCGTCCCTCCGGCGGATTGCTGCGTCTTCGAGGATAGTCCGAATGGCATCCGTGCGGCGCACGCAGCCGGCATGAAGCCGATCCTCATCCCCGACCTCATGCCCGTCACGGAGGAGATCGCATCGCTCACGGTCGGCGTGTACAAGGTGCTGACAGATGCTTTGGAAGAATTGGTGGCTGGTGACTAGTGACTAGGGATGAGTAGCTAGGGACTAAAAGAGAGTACCTCTCATCTAGGGAAACGCTGATTAAATCGCAGAGTCAGATTTCATAAGAATTTTTATACACTGCTTCGTCATTATTCTCCTTAAATAGCTCGCTATTCGCGTCGAATAATTCCTTGTATTGTATAAAAATTCAAGAATGAAATCTGACAATGATTTAATCAGTGTTTCCCTAAAATTCACGGCGCTTCTGATTTTTATGCGCCGTCCCTCCTTGGAACCTATAGAACCTATGAAACCTCTTTCTCGCCATTGACAGTATTTTTATGTTATGATTAGAAACAACAAAGATTTCTATCATAGGAGGACGCATGAAAATATATCAAACGATGGGACTGGGATTGGCGCTCCTGCTTTCCGTTTCTACGACCGGCTGCGGGGTGAAGCAGGTAGCGATGAGCGGTGAGGGAGAGAGCTATGCCGTGGTCGATGCGACGGGGCAGGAAGTGAAGATCCCCAGCAAGCCTAAGCGCATTTTAGGAGATTCGGCATCGATCGATACGATGCTCCTGGGGGTCGTGACTGCGGATCATCTGGTGGGAGCGACGGAGTCGGATCGCGATCCGGCAATTTCCTATATCGCAGAGGATACGAAGGATATCCCGATGACCATTCCTCTGGCGGGGCTGTCGATGGAGCTTGTGACGCAGGCGCGGCCGGATCTGGTGGTGGCTTCGACGTACACGAAGGGCGAGGAGCTCACGATGTATCGCAATCTGGGCATTCCTGTCGTGGTGATCGACGGGCCGCGCTCGATCCAGCAGGTGAAGGATGACGTGCGGATCATTGCGGCGGCGGTCGGGGAGAAGGAACGCGGCGAGAATGTGATTCGCGAGATGGACCGCCAGCTGAAAGAGGTGGATGATACGCTGGGGGCGCGTACGGATAAGAAGCCGGTGGTGTACCTAGTCTCGCAGATGACACGCTACGGAGGACCAGGCTCGATGTTCCACGAGCTTTTGACGCGGGCGCGTCTGGAGAATGCGATCGAGAAGGCAGGCGGTGCGAATGGGCAGGCCATTTCGCCCGAGCTCATCGTCAAGGCGGATCCGGATATGCTCTTCGTCTCGACCGACCGCACCTCGGATACGACGGGTGCGGGGAAATATCGGGACGATTTTCTGGCAAATCCGGCGATCGCTCAGATGCGCGCGGCTCGGCACATCGCTCCTATCGATGACCGCTATATTTACGCCGCCTCGCAGAACTGCGTCTACGCGGTGAAGGCGATGGCGAATGCGGGATACGGAGATCTCTTCGATCTGTCGGATGAAAAGCAGATACGGGGATACTAAGGAAAACTAGGAATGAGAAATGTAGGAGGCGGCTGCGCCGCCATCTTATAGGAGAAAATCAGCGTTGACGGAGTGAGTGAATCGTGCTAAGATACGGATAGGCAAATGTGAATATACCCATGTGGTGCCAAAAGAAAGAACCCCTATGAGATGGATGAGATCTCATAGGGGTTCTTTCTTGACGTAGGCTTATCAAGCACTGCTAGCAATTTCCGTCAAGCCATTTGCAAATGTAGTAGGCTACGATACTTGCTGCGACAGAAATCAAAAATGTGAACATACTTTCCATACAGGTGCCTCCCTCCCGTCACGATTCTCCGGGGAGTTGCAGTGTGACGCAATTAGTATAGCAGAAATGACAGGCAGCAGCCAGTGAAAGGGGATATTCCCATCCCCATCAAAAAAGGCGATGTGAAATAACGATCATCTCATTTTCGCGTTCAATCTGCCGCGGGGGACTTGCAGCTCTCATAGGAGTGACTGGTATTTCGTTTTCCATCGCTCAGGATGATGATGCATGGGATTGGAATGGCAGCGAAGAGCGTTGACGAAGCAGGGAAATCGTGCTAAGATACGGATAGGCAAAGGTAATGATGCCATAGGCATAAAAGAACGAACCCCCAAAAGATGTGCGAGATCTTTTGGGGGTTCTTCTTGTTTAAAGCACAAGTGAGCTTAGGCTTATCAAGCACTGCTAGGTTTTCCTGTCAAGCCATTTGCAAAGATAATGCGCGATCATGCTTGCTGCGACAGAACCACAAAAGGTAATGATGAAATCCATAAGGCACCTCCTTCTTGTCACGATTCTCGTGCGAGGAGTTGCAGTGTGACGCATTCAGTATAGCAGAAATGATAGACGCCATTTCGAGCGCAGCGAGATGGGGCATGCCAGCGGTATAGCGTGTTATGTTGAATAGTCCGATGCTATCGAGATTCCAACACTTTCATGCAATACCGCTACGTAGCCCCCTCACCCCTTCGGGGAGCTCCCCCGATGGGGAGCCAAGAACGTTCTGCCGCTTAACTTAATAGTATTCCCTAGAGGGGAAGGCTGCGATACGAGAATACCATCTTCTAAACAGACGGCACACCACCCTTGTGAATCTATCCGCTCCCCAAGTACCGTCATCCCGAGCGCAGTCGAGGGATCTTTATTGCACTGCCGCCATATGCACACATGCGCCCTCACTCAACCGACACCTTGATGCTTCCTTTTTCGCCTTTCCTTCACCCACGGTTTACCGGTCTGCAAGAAAGATCCCTCCACTTCGGTCGGGATGACGTTTAAGGGAAACGGGTAGTCTCACATCCTCTTTCACACCGCTACGTGGATCCATCCTGCGCCTTCGGCGCGGGCCGTTTGGCCTCACAGGAAGGCGCCTTAATGGGCAGGCTAGGCGCCTCTTTGGATTAGGCCAAACTCGGAAGTCCCTCTGCGGGACTTCCGTCTCCAAGGGCCTACTCGTATCGTTGTTATGACTGGTAACCCATGACTAAAATACCACTTTCGGGCATCGCCCAATAAAAAAAGGCGGCGAAGCCGCCACCTGAACCCTGAACCTTGAACCAAATGAAAGCAAAGTAAAAAAAGGGCTGTGAAGAAATGAATCCTCATTTCTTCACAGTCCTTTTTTTATTTCCGATAGCTCATACGTTTTCTTGCGATCTTCTCGGCCTCACGTTCGGCCTCGCCCTGATTCGGATGGGCTTCTTCGTCCATTTCATACTGCCACATGCGCGTGGGGACCATTTCGCCCTCGGGGCTGCTGGTGTAGCGCATGGACTTCGGCATGGTCTTTACGGTGGAGAGCGGGCTTGTGAAGCCGCGGCCGATGACGTCTGTGGTATTCATGATGAAGAGAAAGGCATGCGGGTCGATTTCTTCGATGTAGTGACGGAGTTTCGTGATCTGTGTCAGATCGACGATGGCAAAGATGATGCGCTTATCCATGCCGGAGAAGGCGCCCTGCCCGTAGAGGAGGGTCGCACCGTGGTGAATGTTGCGGAGGATGGCGTCTGCGATCTCAAGAGGCTTGTCAGAAACGATGAAGGCGGCTTTCCGCTGGGCGAAGCCGATGACGAGACGGCTCGAGAGATTCGCATTGATGTACATCGCGATCAGGGTGCAGATGGCGAGCTCCAAGGCAAAGATCCAGGCACTGGCCATGACGATCAGGAAGTTCAGCGCAAAGACGACGTAGCCGATCTCCAGATTGAAGTATTTCTTCAGGATCGCGCCGATGACATCGAGGCCGCCGGTGTTGCTGTTGTAGCGGTAGAGGAGCCCCATGCCAAGGCCAAGGATGACGCCGCCTGCGATGGCAGAGACGAGCGGCTGTTTCACGGAGGACATGGCAGCAAGCGGCGCGGTGAGGTCGATGAAGACGGAGCAGAGCACGGTGCCTATGATGGTGATCAGGGTGTAGAATTTCCCCATGAACTTCAGGGCAAGAAGAAGGATCGGGATATTCAGGATGAGGTTCGCGATACCGATGGGGAAACCCGTCAGGTAGTTCAGAATCATCGCGATGCCGGTGAGCCCGCCTGCGAGAAAGTGATGGGGGACATAGAAGGCATTGATGCCGACGGAGTAGAGAAATGTCCCGACCACGGTGATGGCCAGGATGAAAAACAGCCGCTGCCAGAAAGTGGGGCTTCTGTAGTCAGCCCCCAACGGGGTGTTCATGAGTGGGTCCTTTCTTTGAAAAATGGAAGCACCAAGGGTGCTGTGAAAATATTTACATCATATTATATCACGGAGAGCAAGGAAACATGAGGCATGGCGCATAGATCAGAAACGCTGCGGAGCATCCATCGGGCGATGTCCGAATGTCTCTTAGCCACCAGTTACCAGTCCCTAGTCACTCACCCCGAAAAAACTTTTCTCTACCCTTCTCCCCTGTCACTTGTGACAGGGTCAGAAGGAAGGATTTCATGTATAATAGATAGAAAATAGGGATCGTGTACCCTTTTTTAGAAAAAGCAGACGGTCTTCTGCGCATTGCCTTTTTTCCGATGGAGGATCTTGCCATGAAACGTACTATACAATCGCTATCTCTTAGTCTTTTGACAGCCCTTCTTTTTTCAGGCAGCGTGAGTGCTGCGCTGCCGCAGCTCGAGCCGACGGATCCGGCGGTGCAGAAGGTGACGGATCAGGCGTCGCGCATGAGCGAGACGAACCAGCAGGTGGCGGCGTATTATCAGAAGAGCCGCTACCGCACGCTGGATGCCGTGCATTCTTCGGAGGCGAAGGCCGAAGAGGGCGGGCTGGTCTTTGACGTGAAGGAGATCCGTGTGACGCCGTCGAAATTTCTTTCCGCAGAGGAGATCCGGAAGGCCATCCATTTCAAAGGCGCAGGGCCTGCCACTGTGAAGGAGCTGACGGACATGGTGGCCCGCCTGAATGCGCTGTATCAGGAGAAGCATATCGTGACGGCGCAGGCCGTGCTGCCGCCGCAGAAGGTACAGGACGGTGTGGTCTACATCCGTCTCATTGAAGGGAAATTCGGAAAGACGGTCGTCACGGGAAATCAGCGGATCTCCGAGAGGTCGCTCCTCTCGCGCATCCATGGAAAGACGGGCGAGCTGGTGGACGTGGACCGGCTCGAGGATGAGCTCCGCGTATATAATTCGACGAATACCTATCAGGTGCAGGCAGAGCTGGTGCCGGGAGAGGAGGAAGGGACCTCCGACCTCCACCTGCTACTCGGAGAGAAGGAGAATCCGCTGACATCCTTTATTTTCACGGACAATGCGGGCCAGAAAGAGAGCGGCCGCTATCGCATCGGTGCGTATACGGAGTACCGCGGGATCGGCGGGCATGATGCGAGCCTTGCGGTGAGTCCGGTGTGGACGGAAGGCATCTGGGGCGGCTCGGTGATGTACGATACGCCATGGGGGCATCACGGGACGCGGGCGCAGATTTCCTACAGCAGAAATCTGGTGGATATCATCGACGGCACCTTCAAGGATTATGACATGAAGGCCAATTCGAATGACGCGGCGATCTCCATCACGCACCCCGTGAATATCACGCCGCTTTCCCGTGTGGATGTCTTTCTGGAAGGCCATCGGAAATGGTCGGATACCACGTACTCTGGGATGGAGCTCTCGAATAGCGAAACGCGCACGGTGAAGGCCGGACTGTCAGCGCGGAGCTTCGATGAGAACGGACTGTGGTTCTTCATGACCAGCGTCACCGGTTATGAGAGCGATGACCGCGTGAATGATAAGGATAACAACGGCTCATACTATAGCGCCTACCTCATGCGCCGGCAGAATCTCAAAAATGACCAGTACATGCTCTACCGTCTCTATGGCCAGTACACCGCCTTTACGTCGCTGCCTTCGACGGAGCAGTTCACGCTGGGCGGTATGGGGAGCATCCGCGGATACAAGGAAAGTATCCTTTCGGGCGATAAAGGCTGGTTCGCCGGTATGGAGTACGGCTTCCCCATCAGCAGTGATCATCAGACCTGGCGAGGCTTCGTCTTCCTCGATCACGGCGTCGCATATAACAATTTCAGCGTCAAAACAACGAAGGACTACCTCACGAGCGCAGGCTTCGGTCTGGAGTGCAGCAAGGGCGGCTGGTATGGCAAGGCCGTCCTCGGCATCCCGCTCAAGGATTCCGGAAATATAGGAGATGCATCGCCGAGAATCCATTTCTACCTGCAGAGGAATGTGTGATTTTGAGGGACTAGTGACTGGTGACTGGTGGCTAGGAGACGTCAGACTGTCAGACGTCAGATGTCAGACTGCCGCCTTCCCGTATCGTCATCCCGAGCGCAGCCCTCGATCTTTGTCATTCGCGTTCAGGCGGACGATGTTTGGAAAGCTCAATCGGGAAACCTTCGGGCATCGCCCTATTTATGCTTCGCGGCGCTTCCATATTTTTATGCGCCGCACCACCACTCCTCACTCCTAACTGTATTCGTATATTAAGCCCCCATCTGAGATGGGGGACCCGGTGGAGCCGTAGCTTTGCCTAGAGTATAAAAAATCCTCCAGTGTTAGAATAAAGAGGGTCTAGCAAACCACTTTAGCTAACAAAGGAGGAGTCCAAATGGACAACAATAGTATAGCTCATACCAAATGGAATTGCACATATCATATCGTATTCATCCCAAAATATCGCAAGAAAGTATTCTACGGGCAAATGAGGAAAGATTTGGTTGAAATCATCCGAAAATTGTGCGAGATGAAGAAAGTGGAACTGATCAAGGGAGCTGCATGCGTGGATCATGTGCATCTGTATCTCGGGATACCGCCGAAGTTGAATATATCAGACGTAGTAGCCTATATCAAAGGGAAAAGTGCGTTAATGATATACGACCGGCATCCCGAGATAAAAGCCAGATGGGGAGAACGGCATCTCTGGGCACGAGGCTATTATGTAGAAACCGTCGGGAATATCAACGAAGAAGTTATCAAGCGTTACATTTCAGAGCAAGAAGAAAGCGATAAGTTCGAGAAGTAAGTAAGACGAATAAGCGAAAGAGCCGCCATAGGCGGCTGTAAGTACAAAGACGATTTGCTAGACCTGCCATAGGCAGGTGTCAGTACAAAACCCCGGAGGGGTTCCAAATAAACCCCCATTTGAAATGGGGGTTGCTAACTTCCTCACTCCTAACTAGAGAGTACGAAGCTTTCAAACGGAATCAAAGGGCAGCACGTCCTACGGGCTAACCCTGAACCCATCAACCTATTTCCATGATCTTCTCACCCAAAGGAGGACCGTCTTATGAATAAAATATATAAAGTCATATGGAATGCCACGCGCGGCTGCTATGTGGTCGCTTCGGAGCTTGTCAAGACGCATCAGGGGAAGAAGAGTACGCGCCGGGGCGGGAGTATCCTCTCTCGCGCAGGGACGGCACTGCTCCTTGCTATCGCAGGCTGGGGTGCGGCTTGCAATTTCATCTATGCGGACGTGACGGTATCGGATCAGAAACACTATGGCAATACGGTCACGGTGAAGGATATCGCGTCGGGCGGCAAGCAGTATGACATCACGAACCAGCAGGTGAAGGCCGGCAATGCGCTGAACAAGTTCGATGATTTCGGCATCAAGCAGCACGATGTGGCGAATCTCCATATGGGAGAGGCGAATCACCAGATCAATGTCGTCAAGAACAAGATCGACATCGACGGCGTGGTGAATGCGATCAAGGATAACAAGATCGGCGGGGACGTGTATTTCTTCTCGAATGCAGGCATTGCGGTCGGCTCGCATGGCGTCTTCAATGTGGGCCGCCTGACGCTGGGGACGAATACGGCGGTGGGAGATGCGCTTTATGAAGGCTATTACTATGTGCCTTCTTCGGATGGACCGATCAAAAAGACTCTTAACCGTGACGAGGGCTTCTATCGAAAATCACCGGCGGAGCGGGCGCAGCTTTTGAATGATGACTTTCGCTGGGGCGGGGGTGTGAACACGGCAGGCGATGCAGGGATCTCTTTTGCGGGCAAAATCAACGCAAAGGACAGCGTGGTCATCGCTTCGGCAAAGAGTACGATCTCGCAGACGGACGGCATGATCCAGACGGGCGCGGCATTCCATGACTACACCGCGGGTCAGAGTGCGGATACATATAGAAATTCTCTGGTAAATACGGCGGGCATCGTGGATGCGACGACGGCGGTAGCGACGAAGGACGGCATCGCGCTGGTCGCAAAGAAGGATATCACGCTGGCGGGCGAGATCGCGTCTCATGGGCGGAGTGTCACCGTAGAGACGGGGGATAATCTCGCTGTCATCGGCACGGAAGCGAAGGCGAGCCGCATCACCTCGGGCGGCGGGGCGATCGCGCTGACGGCGTCTTCGAGTGATGCGAAGCTGCAGGCGGATCCCGGTAAGGAGCCGGGTGATGGCATGATCTCCATCAAGGATGCGTACATCGACTCGTCGTCGGAGAAGAAGGACAGCGGCAAGATCGATATCACGGCGGTCAGAAATGTCATGGGCGTTTCCCGCATCGATGTGGATGATGCGACGATCACGGCCGAAGGAAAGAGCGGTCACAAGGCGGGGGATGTCTCCATCCATGCGACGGCGGCGACGAAGCTCTATGCATGGGACATCGGGGACGGCGCGTATGCGCTGGTGAAGATGGGACAGGAGAGCCGCGGCCGAAATACGATCAAGGGGGATAATGTAGACATTTCCGCTCGTGCCACGACATCGGGCGTCATCGGCGATGACAATGAGCTCTCTGATGCGGAGATCAAGGCGGGCATCGAGCGGGAAAAAGATCACAATGCCGTCTTGGGACTCATCGAAGAGTACGGCGGCAATTTCCGCACGTTCGGCTCGGCGACGAAGACGTATGCCGAGGCGAATGTGGACATCGACAAGACGGATATCAAGGCTCTCGGAGATGGCACGGGGAGAGAGGGGCATGGCGATGTGAAGATCACGTCGGACGCAGAGTCGGATATCGCGCCGCTCAATGTGAATCTTGTTGGCATCGGGTTTAACGTGGGCATCGGCGACGTGAAGTCGTACGTCGATGTGGATGACAGCACGATCACTTCCGCGAAGGATACGACGCTCTCCGCGGAAGGCACGAATGCGGTCAAGATGAGCCTGATAGATTTCAGTGTAGTGCCGATGGGCGGGCTGTCGCTGGACTTCTCCTGGGCGCAGCTTACGAGCGACATCGCGGCGAAGGTAGGAAAGAAGGCGACGCTGACAAGCCAGGGCGATGTGGATATCAGCGCGAAATCGATCCGCTCGCTGGGCTCTGGCGCGTCGAACTGCGGACAAACGCTGGGGCTCGCGGTCGGTCTCGGGATCTCTGATACGAAAGCGAGCGCGGATATGGCGGGCACGGTCTACGCGAAGGGCGATGTGTCGGTCAAAGCGGAGAATACGCTCTCTGAAAACGGCGGCGTCTATGCGGCGGATACGGTGACGGCATCGAGCATCGGCGGGGATACAGCGCTCAAGCCGACGACAGATCCGATCATAGAAGGCGTGGGAAATTTTTTCTCGAAGCTGAAAAAAGCATTTACCGAAGAAGATAAGACAGGCCAGGCGGCAAAGGACCTCGACCTCGATAAAGCGGACAAGCCGGCGAACCAGAAGAAACCATGGAACAAGCTGGGGGCGAATGCGTCGACGGCGCTTCTTTTCAGTGACAATGATGCGACGGCGTCCGTGACGGGGAAGGTGCGCGGCATCAATGCGAGCGGGAATGCGAGTGAGGCGGCGGGCGCAAAGTCGCTCACGGTCGATGCGCTGACGCTCTCTCGCAGCCATGCGGTCGTTGGTTCGTACCAGAATGACACAACGGTGTCCAAGGATGAGACCACGAAGAAGGACAATACCATCACGGCGGCGATCTCTTATCTGGAGCAGAGAAATCACGCGACTGCTTTCATCAGTGGCGACACGAAGACCAGCGGAGATACGACCGTCCATGCGAAGACGGTCATCCCCTGGCAGACGAGCTGGCAGAGCACCGATCCCGTGGATCAGCTTTTGAATGTCTTCTTTGCATCGATCGATACGAATCCCGTCCTTCCCGATCTGGTGGACAGCTGGACGCAGGCAGCGGGAAATGGCGACAACGTGAATGGCGCGGCGTCCGTCTCCATCGTGAACTATGACAACAACGCCAAAGCGTATATTGGCAAGAAAGATGACACGCAGACGACGACGCCTACAGTCGATGCCGCTGGCAATGTGAATGTCACGGGCGAGACGGACATCACGACGGTGAATCTGACAGGTACCATCCAGTCGTACCTGAGCGCGGCTCCGCTGAATCTCTGGAAAATGGCTTATAAAAATAAAGACAAAAAGTTGGCCTTCCAGGATATTTTCAATAGAAATGGCTGGACGATGGACGGCGCATCCAAGGCAGGTATCGGCGGCGCGGCGCTCTCCGTGCATCAGAAGAATAACGCAGAGGCCTATATCGATGACGGCGCGGTGGTCACGGCGAAGGGATCGGCAGATGTCAAGGCCGAGGCACGCGCGCTCAATATCGCGATGGCGGCGGCAGGCGGCCCGGCGAAGTCGGTCGCTGTCGATGCGACCGTGGGCGTGAACCGTTTCGATAATACGACCAAGGCGCGCATCGGAAACGCGACGGTCACGGCGAAGGATGTCTCTGTCACCGCGGAAGACCTCTCCAAGACCATTCAGGCGGCGGGCGCGATCGGGGTCAGCGGCGGCACAGGGATCGGTGCGTCCATCGCGTACAACCACATCGATCGCGATACGGAAGCCGCGATCTCGGGGAATGTCACGGCAGAGGACAACGTGAATGTCTCCGCGAAGAACACCGGCGAGATCATCGCAGCCTCTGTCGCGGGTGCGGTCGCCTATGACAATAAGAGTCCGAATGTGAAGAACAAGGCCGGCAGCACCGGCTTCCATGCGGTCGAAGACGGCGATGAAGACGGCATCGAGCTGGAAGATTTTGTCAATGATATGGATGATGCCGATGAAAATGCACCGCTCCTTGGTCAGGAAGCGGATCAGCATATTGCAAATGTCGCAAATCAGGACGGTGCGATGAAGGATAACGTGGCGGAAGCCAAGGGCGGTCTGGCGGCCGCAGCGAATGTGTCCGTGAACCGCATCATCGATACGGCGAAGGCGTCCGTGGCGAAACAAGAAGGCGGGGCTGCGCCCTCTGTCACGGCCGATGCGCTCCGCGTGAATGGTCTGAATGACAGTGCGATCCGCGCGACGTCGGCGGCCATCGGAGCCAATCTTCATGCCAAGGCCGGAGCGGCGCTTGCGGGAAGCTTCATGTACAACTCCATCACGGCGGACAACGAAGCCTATGTGGATGGGGCGACGCTCACCCTGCGCGGCAATGAAGAAAAAGACAAGGACGGGAAAAACATCGACGAGGCCCTCACCGTCCGTGCGGAGAATGATGCGACGATCCTGAACATTGCGGCGAGCGGCAGCGGTGCGACGAAGGGCTTCTCCGGTGCAGGGCAGATCAGCCTGAACTGGGTGGATGACAAGACGGACGCACATGTGAAGGACAGTACGGTCAAGGCGAAGGAAGCCACCACCATCGAAGCGAAGGACAAGGGAAAAATCGACTCGTACACAGGGGCGGTGTCTGTTTCCACGGGCTCCTCCGCGGTCGGTGCAGCCATCGGTGTGAACCTCATCGAAGGCGATACGAAGTCGTATCTGGAAAACAGTGAAGTGGCTGGGACAGCGGAAGGAGAAAAGGCGGGCAAGCTCGCTGTTACCGCAGATGAAGCGAGCCAGATCACGTCCATCATCGCATCCGGCGCGCTGGCGGATAAGGCGGCGATCGCCTTCTCAGCAAGCGGGAACTGGATCCATACGACGACGGATGCCCATGTGGATAGCGGCAAGGCCATGAAGACAGGGGCCCTTACGATCGATGCCGGAAATCACAGCAATGCGACGCTTGGCGTCGGTACGGGCGCGATCTCGAATACGGCCGTCGGCGCGTCGGTCGCAGTCATGGTGAATGACTCGGCTGTCAAGGCGTCGCTCTCCGGCGATGCAAAGAAAGAAAAGACCATCGAGGCAGACGGCATCTCTGTCAAGGCGGACAATGCGTATAATGGGTCGGCGAAGGACAGCGATAGTGATAGTACGGCGAAGACCGTCGCCGTGGGCTTTGCGGCAGGCGCGGCGAAATTCGCCGGTTCCGGCTCGGTCACGGTGAATGTCATTTCCCAGAAGGCCGATGCATCGATCGGCAAGGGAAACTATCAGGCAGGAGATCAGGGCGTTGCCGTCGAAGCGAAGAATACAGCGCGCCTCTTCGGTCTGGCAGGCGGCCTGGGGATCAACCTGGGCGGCACGGGCATCGGCGCGGCGGCGGATGTGCAGACGTACAAGGGGCATACCTATGCGTCCATCGAAGACGGCGCGAAGCTCTCGAAGGCATCTTCTGTCCGCGTGAATGCCGAGTCGGAAGAGGACCTGACATCCGTTGCGGCGACGATCGCGACGGGGGATACATTTGCCGGCGCCGGGGCAGCCGGACTCCATGTGATTTCGACTGATACGAAAGCGTATATCGGAAATCAAGAGGACAAAGATGTCACGGACGCGGGCAAGGCCGAGCTCATAGAGGCGGGCGCTGTCTCCGTGACGGCGAAAGATACGACGAAGCTCACGACCTCCGGCGGCAGCGGGGCTGTGAGCGGGACGGCAGCCGGGGGCCTCTCCGCAGCAGTCGAAGTGGTACATAAGAAAGCGGCTGCCTATGTAGGAAATCACGCGAGCATTGGCGGGGAAAGCCTCACTGTACAGGCACAGAATACCAGCGACTCGAAGACAGCGGCGGCAGGTCTTGGCGTCGGCGGTACGGCGGGTGTCGCAGGCGCGGCTTCTGAGACTTTTGTCACGCATACGACAGACGCTCATGTAGGCAGGGCGGCGAATGTCACCACCTCGGGCGATGCGGATGTACAGGCGGTTTCCTCCTTCAAGCAGGGTGCCGGTGCCGGCGGCGTCGGCGGCAGCGGTACAGTGGGCATCGGGCTGGCAAACTCGACCGTATCGATGAGCGCGGATACGAAGGCGCATGTCGATGGCGGTGCGAAGGTCACGGGGAAGAATGTCCGCGTCGCAGCAGATCATACGACAGATATCACCTATGCGACCATCGCGGGCGGCCTTGCAGGCACCGCGGCCATCAATGGCGCGGTCGGCGTGAATGTGCTGGATACGAAGACCAAAGCGTATACGGAAGACAATACCGAGCTCACTGCCACAGGCACGGCTGATACAGATGGGATCGCCATCACGGCGTCGGATGCGACGAAACTTCATGGCGGCAACGGCGGCGCATCCATCGGCGCGGCGGGCGGCGGTGCAGGACTGGCTCTCTCCGTGATGAATCTCACGAAAGACACAGAAGCCTATGCAGGCAAGGCGGCCAAGCTGGATGCCAAAGGCCAGATTTCTTTGAATGCCCAGAACAGCGAAGACATTTTCAATCTGTCCCTGCAGGCGGCGGGCGGCTCTTATGCCGGCCTTGCGGGTGCGACGAATGTGATGAACCTCACCGCGCTCACGAAGGCATACACGGATACGGGCGTGGAGATCAACCAGAAGGCCGGCTACGGCAAGGATGGCTCGAAGGATGTCTCGCTCACGGCGACGCATGAAGTCAAGGAAATGAAGAACACCGTCACCGCGGCGTCCGGCTCCGGCGGTGCGTCGGTCGGCGCAGCCGTCGATGTGGGAAATATCAAGACGCAGACGAATGCCTTCCTCGGCGATGGAAACAAGGTCGCAGCGGGCGGCAGCGTGACCGTCGAAGCGAAAGACAATATGCATGACATCATGTCGAATGCGATCTCGGCCGCCATCGGTTTTGTGGGACTTTCGGGCAGTATCTCTGTCTATAACGTCGGCAGCACGATGTCTCCGGAAGACCAGAAGACGCTCTCGGGCCAGACGAGTGAGAATGGCGAGACCGTCGGCTTCGACAGTTGGGTGAATGAGGAACTCGCGAAGATCAACGAAGGCACGGGCAAAGCGGTCGGTGCCTATGACACGGCATCGCTGGATGAAGTGAAATCGAGCCTTGGCAAAACTTTTGTGTCTGAGGCGCCGAGCAGTGCGGGCGAGAAAGGCACGCTCGCAAAGATCGGAAGTGGCTCTGTCATCGACGCGGCGGGCGATGTCAAAGTCCATGCGGACGACACGCTCTCTGCACAGAACATCATGGGCAGTCTCTCGGGCAGCGCGGCGGCGAGTGCCGGTGCGTCCGTCAGCGTATTGAATACGGATACGCAGACGAAAGCGCTCGTGGATAAGGCGGCGACGGTGACGGCAGGAAAGGATCTTGCCATTTCTGCGAAGGCCGCGCACGATTTTAAGGAATATATCACGGGGGCTTCCGTCTCCGGCGGCGTGGCCGGGCAGGGAACGGTCGGGACATGGACGGACAAGAGTGCCGTCTCGGCGCTTCTTGGCGATACGAATGCCGTCCACGCGAAGAATATTTCCATCACTTCGGAGAATGACCGCACGCTTGACGCGTATGTGGCAGGGGCATCGGTGGCACTTTGCGCACTGAATGGCGCTGTCGTCACTGCGAATGTCACCGGCTCTTCGGAGGCGGGCATCGGAGACGATGAAGGCAAGTACGCGGGCGAGGTGAAGGCGGATCAGGCTCTCACCGTCTCTTCGGGCGCGAAGACAACGATGGATGCGAAAGCATTCGGCGCAGCGGCAGGCATTTTCGGCGGCACAGGAACGGGCGCAGACCTTTCATCTGCGGTCGATGTCACGACCAAGGTCGGGAAGAAGGCGAAGCTCTCTGGGAAAACGATCTCCCTCACGGCGGAAAATACGCCGAAGATGTCCGCACTCGCGACTTCAGCGGGCGTCGGCATCGGCGGCGTGGGGGCGACCGTGGCAGAAATCGACTCCAAAGATACCTCGCGTGTCACCATCGCTGACGGGGCATCGCTCACGGCCGCGGATAAGCTCATCGCCCGTGCGGTGATGTCTATGCCGACGGATGATTACAATGCCTATGCGCATGCTATCGCCGGAAGCGGCGGCGTCATCGCCGGATCCGTGGCGGTCGTGGGGATCGGCATGGAGAATACCACAGAGACCGCGATCGGAAAGAATGTGAAGCTCCAGGCGGGCAGTGCAGAGATTTCCGCGGATCACAAGGACAGAGGAAACTATGAGATCGAGTCTATCGCGGCCGGCGGATACAGCGGCACCGGGGCGGATACGAGGTACACCGTGGACTCCACTTCGAAGGTCAAGATCGGTGACGGTACGACCGTGACGACGGACCGGGAGACGGCCATCCGCGCGGGCAATGTGAGTGAAAAGGCGTGGAAAGACGGCTCGGAAAAGGAGAATGCCACTTCTGGTGGTGCGGCGCTCGACTCCGGGAATGGCGTCGTGAGTGTGACGAAGATCACCCACACCACGGAAGCGAATCTCGGGAAAGTCACCCTGCAGGCGAGCGCTTCTGACCTTACGGCAGAAGAAAAGGCCGCGGGGAAGACCCTGCATGACAAGAAAGCCATCACCATCGACGCTGCGAGCCGCGTCAAAGCGCATGATAACAATGCGTTGTCGACCGGTGCTGCCGTCGGTGCAGCGCACGTGAAGGAGACGCTCACGGTGAATGCGGAAACGAGCGCGACTGTCGCGGACGGCGCAAGCCTCAAAGCCGGCGAGACAGAGAAGGCGAACGAGAAGAACAAGAGCTGGGAAGGAAAGACGGAAGGCGCCTCGTATGATGGCTCGTACAAGGGCGGTACGATCGCCATCGGCACAAGAAATGATGCGGATCTCCACAGCACGACGTTGGTCGATGTCTTCGGCTTGGCGGGCTACGCCGGTTCGGAAAATGACGTCACCTACACGGGCAAGACAAATACCACCTTTGGCGCGGCCGCGGAAACGGCGAAGGGGGATATTTCCCTTGCGGCAGGCCGTGACAGCGCGGGCGAGACAGGCACGATCAGCGTCAGCGCGCACAGCGACATCCTGAATGCGACGGCGATCCCGATCTCCATCCAGAAGGATCCCGACGCGAAAGCAGACAGCCAGGCGAGCCTCACCGTCACGAATGGCGCGGATATGAAGAGCGACCGTGACATCCTCCTCAAGGCGAAGGCGGGCGCGGTATCCGCCTTTGGCAATGGCGAGGTGAAGGACTGGGTGAATGCCATCGGGGTTGCTTTCGGCTCGGACGGCAGCCAGATCGGGAAGAAGGAGATCGCAAAGTCCGCCGATGTCACCATGAATGGCAAGGCGGAGACGGGCATCCATCGCAAGAAATCCATGACCATCGGCGGGACGAATGAGAATGGCACATGGACGACCCAGGTCAAGAGCGATGGCGACCTCTCCTACACCTATGGCGGCTCGAAGCCGGCCGGCTCGGAGCTCTATGACCAGCTCCACGAGCTGCAGCAGAAGCTCATCGACTATGCGGCCGACCCATCGGCGAAAATCGCGTATGAAGCGGAGATCAAATTCTTGGAACAGAAGATGGAGGCAGAGGGCCTCGGGTATTTCGATACGAAAGGCCGCTTCGTAGAAACATCGCCGGCAACGACCTCGGAGCTGGACAGCGCGAGGACCATGCGGGATCAGGCGAAGGCGAAACTGCCTGCGATCAAGGATGCTTATGAGGCAGAAATCAAAGAGATGCAGGCTCAGATCGATGGGCTGAATACTGTCACAACGAGCAAGACGGCATATGACAGCGCGGCTGCATCGGCGGCCGATGCTGAGCGTGCGCTCACTGCCGCCAAGACCGCAGAAGAAACGGCAAAGACGGCAGTGGAAGAATTGGCGAAGACAGCGGGTCAGACTCTGGATGCGTATATGGAAGCCCATTCTGACCAAAGCGAGGTCGTCAAATACCAGCAGGCACAGGCTGCGACGAAGGGGGCTGTTACGAATAAGACCGCTGCCGATACCGCGAAGTCCAGCGCAGAAACGGCATACACCAGCGCGGTCAATAGCTACAACACCGCCTACAGCGATACGATCCCGACCGACCCCACGCAGTACGACGCGACGGACATCAGCAAAAAGCAGACTGCATTGACGACTCAGAAACAGCAGCAGGAAGCAGCGAAGGAGGTCCGTGTCGGCAACTACAACAAGCTCGATACCCAGATCCAGCTGACGGAGGATTTCTTCCAGAAGCAGAAGGGCACCGAGGGAAACGGCAAGTTCTTCTATGCCAATGGCGATAAAGTCGAAGGCGGCAAGGTCACGAAGGACGGCGAGGAGTACTACCTCCTCCACAGCAAGACCTACCCGCAGATGACGCATGATCTCCTCGTGGGCGATGTCACCGCGCAGCTCGGGGATATCATCTTCGAAGGGGACAATGTCTCCGGCGCGGGCACGCTCAAGGCAGGCGGCGATGCAGAAGTGAAGATCACGAATGATTCGCCGAATAATCTGGTGATGGGGGATATCCACGTCGTCGGCAGCCAGGGCACGGCAGGCGCCGGTCAGGGCGGTACGATTTATTTCAACAGCACCGAGATCAAGGGGGACAGAGCGGAGGCGATCCGGGCGGCGATCCAGAAGGAGAACAAGGACAAGACGAGATCCGTTGCCTTTGCAGCCGAGACGCGCTACCAGACCGGCGGGCCTTCTGTCACTATCGAGAACAATTTCCGCCCGCAGACGTATGTGGATGGCGACAAAGCGCCGTACTACGCCGCACCGAATGTCGATCTCAAGGGCTATATCTACAATCCGCGCGGCACGGTCACCGTCACGAGTGCGAATGGCGACGTGTACAATAAGGGCACGATCTACGCAGGCAGCGTGAATATGACCGCATCGAACGGGGATTTCATCCAGACCTATGATGCGAGCAGCGCGAAGAAGCAGTCCAGCATTTCGAGCGTCGGCGGGAATCCGCTCGATGACACGGGCAGCTTGTACAATGTCGATAAAGACGGCAAGGCGAATGAGAAGATTGGCAGCGGCATCCTGGCGAATGGCAATGTCTTCATTTCCGCGCGCTATGTGAATATCAATTCCAAGATCCAGAGCGGCGTACCGGATCACGCGATCACCATCCCGAAGGACTACAAGCTCTTCTATATGAACGGCAGCACGAAGGTTAATGTGACGGACGCAGCGACGGTGCCGTCCGGTGCGAAGATCCTCGTCGCGGATAAGGCGGGAAAGGAGATCGAGGGCGTGTCCTATGACAGGACGAATGACCGCTTCGTCATCAGTGATGTCGAAGTCCACGGCGGGCATGTCTCCATCGTCGGGACCATCCTCAATACGACAAACGACACAAACAAAGCCCGCATCGAAGCCCTCGACGGCTACGGCACGATCCATGTGAAGAATGACTCGGACAAGAACATCGAGCTCAAGACCCTCTCCACGGGCGGCGGGATCGAAGGCAAGATCGAGATCACGGATCTGGATCGCTTGAGCGGGAAAGTCACAAGAAAGACCACCTACACCCGAAAGGATGGGGTGATCTCGCGGAGTGTCCAGAGCTATACGGATGGAGCTCCGACAGGGGATCCGGCGATCTCCACCTTCAAGGATGCCCAAGACGCGAAATATGAGACGACGAAGGGCTCGTACTACACCGTGCAGACGGGACAGGACAGCAGTACCACGACCACGTATGAGCTGCATGACACCCGCCTCGACTGGTGGGGAATCGATGACAAGGCTCCGACGAGCGCAGAAATGCTGGCGCAGGGCGGCACCGTGACCGACTTCTGGAAGGGAGATGAACGCACGCTGGAGGGCGGTGCCTTCGTCTCCGACTACAACACGGTCGATGGGACGACGGCGAGCGGCAACTATGTGACGACGGACAAGCAGTTCACGTCAGCAGAGCCGACCTCTACATTCACGAAAAAAGAGGAACGCCTCTGGTATACGCTGGGACTTGCGAAGAAATTCGATTACAAACTGGTCGAGACTACGTACGATACGACGGTGACCCAGTATTCCCTCAAGTCGGACTACGATGTGGGCATCGGCTTTGGCGGCTTGGAAAATGGCGGCACGCTCACCGTCGATGGCGGCAGCCGTGACGTCCTTATCAATGGCACGCTCTCCAATGGCCGCGGCGCTTCGGCGCTCAAGGGCGGCAGCCTCACGCAGGGCGACCTCGGCTATGTCGATACCGGAAGCCTTCATATGACCGCGACCGGCAGCGTCGGCAGCGTAGGGCAGGCGATCAAGACCAGCGCAGACATCGTTTCCGGCAGCGCAGGCGGCGACTTCGCCGTCAATGTCAAAGGGAATGTCACCCTGGGCAAGGTATCGGCTGGCAAGATCGCTGATATCACCGCCGAGGACGGCATCACGCAGGCAGCGGAAGAGACGCTTTCAGCAAGCCGCGTGAACCTCGATGCAGGAAGCGGCGCGATCACCGGCAAGAACGGCGACGATTTCAACATCCAGACAGGGCAGAAGAGCGGCGAGGAATACGGCCTCAAAGCCAGCGCAGATGGAAATATCGCGATCACGAATACCGGCGGCGATCTCTATCTCGACAGCGTCACCTCGAAGCATGGCGATGTCACCCTGACGACAGACGGCAGCTTCATTGACAACAATTTCACCGATGTGGCGAATGAAAATGCGAAGGCAAAGCTCGACGCCTGGTCGAAGGCGCGGGTCCTGGAAGGCAGCGAGGCGACGATCTCGAAACAGAAATCCCTTCTCATTGCCAAAGTACAGGGCAAGTATAATGAGTATCAGGCCCTTTCTGCCTACGTCAAAGACGGGACGTACACTTTGGACGACACCGCGAAGGCGGCACTTGCGGAGAAGGGCATCACTGACATCAATGCGTATATAGCAGAGAAACAGGCACGCTATGACGCGCTGAAAGACAGCGTCGGCACTTGGAAGGAAGCGGACGTCGAAGCCTATACGAAGGAGATCGAGGGCAGCACAGACAAGACGCTCTATGGCAATGCCGCGCTCACTGCGGAGAACCTGACATCGGATAAGTACCTCACCGCGGAAGAAAGGGCAGAAGTCCTCGTCGGCTCTGCGAAGTCGGCACAGGATCTCCTCGTCACCTTCTCCGGCGGCAGCATCAAAGAGGGCATCACCGATACCCAGACCACGCAGAAGGAAACCGCGCATGTCGCGGGGCAGAAGGTCACTCTGACAGCACTTGGCGGCATCGGACACAAGGAAAACGGACAGAAGATCGACCTCTCGACGAAAGAGAAGATCGAGAGCCTGACGGCAGACCAGCTGATCGCCCTTGCGTCCGCAGAGCGCGGGGATTTCCATGTAGATGACAAGACCAAGACCGTCACCGTCAGCTCCATCCGCTCCATTGAGGCGAATGCGGACGGGAAACTCACCGCGAAAGCAGAGAATGGCGCCATCTACCTCACCAGCGATACCGGCGTGAAAGAAGGCAGCAAGCTCCTCTCCGGCGGCGAGCTCCGCGTGAAGGGGACGGACGATCTCAACAATGTCACCGTGGGTGCGAAGGACCAGATCGTTCTTGAATCCGGCGAAGGAAAGATCTCCGGCGTCACCATCCAAGAAGGCGGCACCCTCACTGCCCGCGCAAAGAAAGGCGTCTCTCTTGCGAATGCGAAAGACGGCGACCTCGTCATCAATACCGTCTATGCCTCCGATGGGGATGTGGTACTTGACCTCAAGGGCCACAGCCTCCTTGCCGAAGACGGCCATGATACAGATGAGGAAATGGGCACCACCTACACGAATGTGGAAGGTGAGAATATTTCCATCGAAAACGTGGCAAATGTCAAAGGCGAGGGCAAAGGACAGTCCCTCGGCATGAAAGTGACCGGCAAAAAAGCCGAAGACGGCAGTATGGTGCCGGGCAGCATCCGTTTCCATGCGACAGGCGACGCCGACATCACCCTCTTCGGAGAAGCGGCATCGGAGGCGATCGACATCGAAGCCGAAGACCTCACCATCACCAGCCGTGGAAACATTTCGAACGGCAACTACCAAGCAAGGAAAGCCCTCCGCGTCCACACCGCGCAGAATAACACCATTTCCGGCGGCAACTTTAGCGGCGGAACCGCAGACATCACCAACGCGGGCACGATCACCAATGGCAGCTATATCGCAGAAACGGGAGCGATGACCGTCACAAACAGCGGCAAGCTGTCTTCCGGAACGTACACCGCGAAAGCGGGGACGATGGGCATCACGAATGAAGGGACCATCGAGAACGGCACCTTTACCGCAGGCGGTGCGCTCACGTATGACGGAAGCGCTGATTCGACAGTGACTGAAACGACGATGACCGGCGCGTCGGTGAATATCACCAACGCGGGCACGCTCACCAATGACACCTATATCGCAGAGACGGGAGCGATGGGCATCACGAATGAAGGGACCATCAAAAACGGTACCTTTACCGCCCGCGGTGACCTCACCTACACGGACAGCGAAAATGCGTCCCTTTCGGGTAGCGATTTTACTTCGGAAGAAGGAAACGTGAAGGTCACCGCCAAGGGACAGCTCGCCCTCAAGAAACTCAGCGCAAAGAAGAGCGCGACCGTCGATGCAGATCACGATGTCACACTCACCGAAGCAGAAGCAGGCACGCTTGTTATTTCGTCCGGCGGCAGTGTAAACGCAGGAACGCTCACGGCTACAACAGGAGATGCGAAAATCACCGCAAAGAAAGACGTGACGATCGGCACGCTGACAGCAGCAGAAGGCGGCGCGACGATAGAAGCGACGGAAGGCAAACTTGACGTGACTACGCTGAATGCGAAGGAACACGCAAAACTCGCCAGCGGCGGCGATATGGTTCTTCATGAGGCAGAGGCAGGCGGCAAGCTGACGACGAGTGCAGGCGGCAGTATTTCCGTGAAGGGGAAGGATGCGAAGATTTCCGGAAGCACCATCGAGATGACGGCGGGAGAAGACATCCGCATCACGGATCGTTCGCCGGTCGGCAAGCTGGATGGCGTGGATACGAGCCTGCCGGCAGGGCAGACCACGGGCTCGGGCGAGGCAGGAAGCCTTGTCATCGGCGAGGCGAAGCCGCATGATTTCGATGCGAGCGGAAAGGGCAGTGCGTTGCTCTCGTCTGCGGGCGGAAAGGTCACACTCTCTGCGAAGAAGGTGGAGATCGATACGCTGGCAAATGGCGAAGGCGGCACGGCAGACCTCACGATCTCTGCGGACAACATCGGTATCGATGATCTGGCAGGGACGGGCGCGCAGCATGTCACCATCCACGGCAAGGATGGACAGAGTCAGGCGCACTACGCAGGCATTCACTCCACAGCGGAAGGCGGTACTCTTGTGAAGGACAGCGCGGTCGAGCATCTGGATCTCACAGGCAGGGAGCCTCTCGGTCTTTCGAATACCGCGATCGGCGGAGACAGCCTCCTTGCGACGGATAAGATCCGTGTGACGATCCAGAAGAATCCGGGCAGCAGCCAGGCGGAGCATTTCGGAAATCTTTCGCTCAGCGGCTATGATATTGCGACCGACCATGTCATGACGAGCGTCAAGGACGGCCTCACCGTGAACGGCGAGCGTTTCCCGATGACGGCGGAAAGCGTCATGAATGCGAGCCTCTATGAGGACCGCACGCTTGGCCGTGACGGACGGGAGAAGGAAGAAGAAACGGAGAAGGAAAGTCCGTCTCTTGCCTTCGGCGCACCGAATGAGAAGGAATCGTATGAAGTCGTGAAATAGGAGTTTGGCATTTAAAAACGAGCCTCTCATTTCGAGGGGCTCGTTTTTGTATTGGGTTCATGGTTCAGGTTGGCGGGTTCAGGGTGGTGGTGCGGATAGCGATACTCTCGTATCGTCATTTCGAGCGAAGTCGAGAAATCTTCCTTGCAGACCGATGGCGAAGTATGTTTGAAGCCAGAAAAACGCAGGATGAAGGCGTCGATGAAGGCGTTGTTTCCCTGCAGGGACATGTGGGATGCCAACCGCAGTGCAAGAAAGATCCCTCGGCTGCGCTCGGGATGACGAAGCGGGGGAGCGGATGGGTTCACAAGGGCGACGCGCCGTCTTTTTAGAAGAGGGTATTCTCGTATCGCAGCCTTCCCCTCGAGGGGAAGGTGCCCCGAAGGGGCGGATAGGGCACAGGCGGTATGAAAGAGAGTGGGATGAGGATAGGAAGCTGCTGATTAAGGGAAGGAAGCAATCATTTACATGGTTGGTTCTTTTTACTTTGCTTTCATTTGGTTCAAGGTTCAGGGGTGAGGAGGCAGCTTCGCCGCCTTTTTTTATTGGGGCGATGCCCGGAAGTGGCATTTAGGTCACCAGTCACTAGTCACTCCTACGATACGAGGGAAGGAATCGTCTCACATGCGTGGTATGAGATCCTTCGGCTCAGTCCCCATTTGTTCTGGCTGGGGCTTTCCACACATAGAGCGTTTTCGTCCGCTCAGGATGACGATACGCGAGGGCGGAAGGGCTCTCATCTGGGAGATACGTTGCATGTTTTGGAACTAGCGGTGTTATATTACGATACGAGCAGCCCCTTAGAGAAGGGGCGCGCCAAAGGCGCAGGATGGATCCACGAAGCGGTGTGAAAGACTATGTGAGGCTATCCGTCTTTCTTGAACGTCATCCCGACCGAAGTGGAGGGAGCTTCTTTGCAGACCGGTAAAACGTGAGTGAGAGAAAGTCGATAAAGGGAAGCACCAAGGTGTCGTTTGAGTGAGGGCGCATGCGTGCATATGGCGGCCGTGCAAGAAAGATCCCTCGGCTGCGCTCGGGATGACGAAACGGAGGGAAAACGTATTTTCAACACAACAAAAAAGGCTATCGCCTGATGAGCGATAGCCTTTTTATAGGAACCTTTATTAGTCTTTATAAGGAACGATGGAAGCGCAGTGTGCCATGACGGTGATGGTGTAGTCTTTCTTGCCTTCGTCTTCCATTTTCTTCTTGGCGATCTCCCATGCTTCCTCGACGGTAGCGACCGGGATCTGGTTGGTCTTCCGGATGGCTTCGAAGTTCTCCGGCTTGGTGACCAGGATGATGGTGTACTGGTGGGTCATGCAGAAGAGGTTGAATGCGACGAAGAACGGGATGGTGAAGTGTTCACGGAGAGCCTTTTCCATATCGGCTTCGGTTTCATACTTGAAGCTGTCGAGATAAGCGGCTGGTTCATAGATGTCGGAGGCTTCCATGATGGCGATGATGACGCCGCCTTTCTTGGTGACGACATCGGATGGATCGTAGCACTTGCTGCCCTGATAGAGGGAAACGTCTTTCGGATAGCCGCCGGCGCAGGCAAAGACGATGTCGGCTTTGTCGGTGTAGGGGACTTTCTGGGTCTTGTAGACGAGCTTGGTGCCTTCGAGCCATGCTTCGTAGGGGTCACCGCCGACCATGCGGCAGATCTGGCCTTCGGAATTGATGACGGAGTGAACGAGGAAGGCTGGTTTTACCATGTCGGAGGCTTCCTGCATGTCGTCAGATACCGGGTTGTCATCGAGGAGGGTGGAGCGGGTCTTCGGATTGATGCCAGAACCAAATTTTTCACCGAGAGCGTGGCAGTGGTTGATCTGGATGGTCTCATCTCCGGCAACGCCCGGGAGGATCAGCTTGCGGCCGCCGCCGTAGCCTGCGAAGAGGTGCGGGGTGATGCCGTCGACGACGATGATCTTATCTGCTTCGACGGCGTGCTTATTCAGCCAGACCGGAGTGCCTCTCTTGGTATCGCCGACATGGACGAGCTCGTCCATCTGCTTGCAGCGGTGCTGGTAGAGCTTCACGCGATGGGTCAGCTCTTCACCGACGACAGCGATGTCTTCTTCCGGAGTCTGTTCACGGTGGGTGCCCTGCGCGAAGAGGATGCAGATGTCATCATCCGGGATGCCGCCGCGGTTCAGTTCATTGACGATGTGGATGACGTACTGATCGGAATGGTTCCAGATGCGGGTGACGTCAGCGCAGACGATGCAGACCTTGTCGCCTTTGGAAACGATTTCGGTGAGCGGCTTGCTGCCGATCGGGTGACGCATACATTCCAGGGTAGCGGCTTTAACGTCGCAGGCCGGAGTCGGGGCGCCTTCGAGGACGTCGAGGATGTGTTCTTCCGGCAGGGAAACTTTCTGGGTGGTCTTGCCAAAGCCGAATTCAAATTCTTTTAATGCCATAGGGTTCCTCCTTATCACGAATCAGATGAGATTGTTTTTCTATTATAACACGATATTTATGCTTATTTCATCTCTAAAAAAGAGAAATGAAAATGGGATTCAAGGTTAGCCCATGGGGCGTCCTTTGATTGTGGATGAAAGCATTGCTCGAATGAGGAATGAAGGATTAGGAATTAGGAATGAAGGTGGCGGCTTCGCCGCGAATATATATGGGGAGATGCCCGATTAAGAATCATTCTCGCTCCTTCCTCCGGAAGGGGCAGACGAGCGAAGCGAGGCGGGGTTAGCATCCCCGCGTGTGAAAATACCGCTTCGAGAGCCAACCTCCGCCCCTTCGGGGCACCTCCTTCCAAAGGAAGGAGGGAGAAAAGAGGAGTGTGTTGACTGGTAATTAGGGCTCAAGGCTGAGGTGGCGGCTACGCCGCATTTTAGATGACGGTATTCCTCGTATCGTCAGCCTTCCCCTCGAGGGGAAGGTGCCCCGAAGGGGCGGATAGGGCACAGGCGGTATGAAAGAGAGCGGGAAGGAGTGTCTCAAGTCGACGATTTATGAAAGCACCCTATCCACCGCTGACGCGGTCCCCCTTCCCCGATGGGGAAGGCTTAGACGGAGCGACGCTTCGCGTCGATTTTTTATAAAGGGCGATGCCCGAAAGGGGGGCAAGTCACTATCCCTAGCCACTGATCCCTAGCCCCTAATCCCTAATCCCTAATCCCTAATCCCTAGTCCCTAGTCACCAGTCACTAGTCACTTATCGTAAATGATAAGTCCCATGAAGACGAGGTCTTCGTCGCCGATGTTCTCGATGCCGTGGCGGTCGCCATTTTTGCAGAAGGCGGCATCGCCCGGTTTCATTTCGTAGGTGGTGTCGTTGTCGGTGTAGAGGCCTTTGCCTGAGAGAATGTAGTAGATCTCACCGTCGCCCTTGTGCTGGTGGATGCCCATGGAGCAGCCCTTCTCAAGGGTGGCTTTCACATAGAGGCGGCACTTGTCTTTCAAAATGTCCGGCCCTGCGATGGGTTCGAGAATGAGGTGGCCTTTGCCGCCGTTGGCGTGTTCGATGATTTTCTTTTCCGGTTTTTCGATCATGATGGTCGTCTCCTTTGGTAATGATTGTTGGTTGAAAGTTGTTGGTTCGGGGCAAGCTCGTGGGGCGTGCCGCCCTTTGATGACGTGCGAAAGAGGGGGCGGCGGGTTCAGGGTTCGGGGTTTGGGGTTCAACGGGTTCAGAAGGTTCTAAGGGTTCAAAGGGTTCAGGTGGCGGCTTCGCCGAGATCCTTCGACTCAGGTCGCAGCTGTTCTGGCATTCGTTATCTCACATACGACGTTTCTCGCCGCTCAGGATGACGAAACGGGGCGATGCCTGAAGGCTTTATGAGCGGATGGTATCCTCGTATCGTCAGCCTTCCCCTCGAGGGGAAGGTGCCCCGAAGGGGCGGATAGGGCACAGGCGGTATGAAAGAGGATGATGCAGATGTAAAAACGTTTTTGCACAAATCACTGCTAACGAGAGTACCCGAGCGCCGCTGCGCGGTCCCCCTTCCCCGATGGGGAAGGCTTAGGCGGAGCGACGCTTCTCGTCGATTTTTATAAAGGGCGATGCCCGAAAGTGGTATTCCAGTCCCCAGTCCCTAGTCCCTAGTCCCTAGTCACTAAACTCCACACTTCCTGTATATTCGATACGGGATGAATTTCGATCCCCGCTGTCCCCGCGTCGATGTCGCTCTCATTTTTCTCGGGGAGGATCATGGCCTTCATGCCGGCTTGGCGGGCGCCGAAGGCTTTCTCGTGGATGCCGCCGACGGGCTTCACCTCGCCGGAGAGCGCGATCTCGCCGGTGATGGCGATGTCCTGACGGAGAGGTTTCTTTTCAATGGCCGAGAGGATGGCGCAGGTGATGGCGCAGCCGGCGGATGGGCCGTCGATATTTCCTCCGCCGATGACATTGATGTGGAGGTCGTAGTCGGAAAGACGCTTGTCGGTCAGCTGGCGGACGACGGCAGCCGAGGCGCTGACGGAGTCCTTCGCCATGGAGCCGGCGGTGTCATTGAAGCGCAGGCTCCCCTTGCCGGGCGCAGCGGCGGGAAAGGCTGCAGCTTCGATCTCTATCGTGCTACCCCAAGAGCCGATGACGCCGAGGCCATAGACGTGTCCGATCTTCGGCGTGTCCGATGCCTCTTGCTGAAGGCAGGGGCTGAGGCGGCTCGCCTGCGCGGTGCGCTCCATGATGGCTTTGGTGATGGTGATGCGGTCTGCTTTGCCGGATTCGTAAATGGCAAGGCCGTAGGCATCGGCGAGAAGGTTCACGGCTTTGCGGCCTTCCATGGTGTAGCGGCTGATGAGCTCGGGGACGCCGGCTTCGAGGCGAGCGCCGAGCCTTTCGGCGGCGTGCTTGACGATGGCGATGATGTGCGCGGGCTCTAAGGGCGCGAAGAAGATCTCGCCGCAACGTGAACGGATGGCGGGGTTGATCTCCTCGGGCGCTCTTGTCGTGGCACCGATCAGGATGAAATCGGCGGGCGCGCCTTTTTCGAAGAGCTGCTTGATGTAGGCGGGGATCTGCGGGTCTTCTTCGTCGTAGTAGGCGGAGTCGAAGCGGACGCGCTTGTCTTCGAGTACCTTCAGCAGCTTGTTTAGGAGGATGGGGTCCAGTTCACCGATCTCATCGATGAAGAGGATGCCGCCATGGGCATCCGTGACGAGGCCGGGCTTCGGCTCGGGGATGCCTTCGTCGGCGAGCTCCTGCCGCGCGCCCTGATACAGCGGATCATGCACGGAGCCGATCAAGGGGTTCGTCATGTCGCGGCTGTCCCAGCGCAGTGTCGTGCCGTCACACTCGATAAAGGGAGCGTTTTTTTGAAAGACGGTGTACGGCTTTTTCTTTGCCTCTTCGAGTACAAGGCGCGCTGCGGTGGTCTTGCCGACGCCGGGCGGGCCGTACAGCAGAAGGTGCTGCGGATAGGGCGAGGAGATGCGGGAGGCGAGTGCTTCCACGGCCTGGTCCTGTCCGATGATCTCAGAAAGCGACTGCGGGCGGACGACCTGAAGGATCGTCGCAGTGAGGCTGACTTTTTCCATCGCGCGTAGCTTTTCCAGCTTGCGCTTGCTCTCGGCGGTCTCTGTGCTGCCTGTCTCCTCTTCGATGATTTCGCGGCGGACCTCTTCGATGTACTCCTTGTGCCGCTCTTCAAGGCGGTCTTCGATCTTTTTCTCGAGAGAGCGCTCGACGGCCTGACGGGAGAGGATATCTGCGACCTTGTCCTCCAGCTTGTCCAGGATGGCGGGGATCTCTTCATCTGTCGGCTGGCGATGGTAGTCGCGGCTTTCCAGAATGAGGCGTTCCATGCCGATGAGACGGCTCTTGGGATTTTCGTCATGAATATATTTCACGGCATTGAATCGGCTCGCCTGCACGATCAGCTGCTCGGGCCCCATCGCGGCGGCATAGATGCTGTAGATCGCATTTAGCTGGCGGTTCAGCTCCTCGTCCGAGAGGCTCTCCTCTCCGCCGATCTGGTTTTTGATGCGGTTCAAAAGGTCTGTCACGTCTTCCATCAGGGTCACTCCTTTCTTTTGTACTTATGATACCACAAATGAGAGGAGAGGGTTCAAGGGGGAGGGCCGACGAGAGAGCTGCCCCTTTCCTCCTTTCTTCCTTTTTCTGATATAATAAAGGCAAAAGATCGCTATGAAAGGAGCCCTCATGACACAGCTGGAACGATTGAAGGACGAACTCATCACACTCACCGTCCGCCGCGGCTATCCTGCCGAGCTTGGCGCATTGATGGCAGCCGAGCTGGGGACGGAGAAGACCATCACGCGCATGATCGCCTACCTCACCCACGTCGCCCCGGAGCGCGCAGAGGATATGGTGGATGAAATGCTTGCGATCCGCAGTGACCGCGATTTCTGGGCGGATAAGAAGAGATCAGAGTACTATCAGAAGCAGTACAATCAGATGCTCTGGGAGGAGAAGAACCGGTAGCAGGAGGGATCCGTGCATCGCCCGATGCAACAGGCAGAAAAGATGCTCGGGACATCCCTGGCTCCCTTTTAGGGGCTGTGAAATAACGATCATCTCATTTTCGCTTTCAATCTGCCGCGGGGACTTGCAGCTCTCATAAGAGTGAGCGGGAAATCTTATCCCAGCTGTCTTTCATGCCATAGTCACCCTATCCGCCCCTGCGGGGCACCTTCCCCTAGAGGGGAAGGCTGCGATACGAGAATACCATCTTCTAAAAAAAGGCGGCGAAGTCGCCACCTGAACCCTGAACCAAATGAAAGCAAAATAAAAAGGGGCTGTGAAGAAATGAATCCTCATTTCTTCATAGCCCCTTTTTTATTTTCGAAGAAACGACAATATTTCCATCCCTGAAACACACTATATAGACAGAAGGGCAAGTGAGCCGGCCGGCGACCTTCTGAATATTCGTTTTACAGAAAGGAAGAAATGCTATGAAAAAACTGAATCTCGTTTTCAACACCTCCGGCAAAGCCATGACGGTCTCTCTCACAGATCCCAAGGAGGGCCTTACGCTGGAGGAATGCAGAACAGCGGCGGAAAAGCTGCAGGTCGTCCTCTCTCCGTCCTCCGGGGAGACCGTGACCGGATTTGAAAAAGCCACCGTCGTCACCACCACCACCGAAGAAGTGAAATAAAGGAAACGGGGGAGCGGGTTCAGGGTTAGCCCCTCGGGGCGTGCTGCCCTTTGATTGGGGATGAAAGCCTCGCTCGAATGAGGAATGAGGAATGAAGGTGGCGGCTTCGCCGCGATCGAGGGCTCAGGTCGCAGCTGTTCTGGCATTCGTTATCTCACATACGACGTTTCTCGCCGCTCAGGATGACGAAACGGGGCGATGCCCGAAGGTAGTATTCAAGTCACTAGTCACTCGGCACCCCTGATCCCTAGCCACTAATCCCTGGCTACTCATCCCTGCTTTCAAACTTCTCGCGGTAACGCCCGAACCCATCAGCCTTCTCTGGGATATTGCATGTAACTATTTGAAAAAGGAAGAAAGGAAACCATCTCTATGACTGCAAAAGCCAAAATGACCGATCTCGTACTTCAGGTCCGTGTCGAAAACGGAACCAAAGCTGACGGCAAGGCAGCCGTGAAAAATATCAATTTCAACCAGCTGAAGCTGGATGCCACCGATCAGCAGCTCTTGGATGCCGGTCATGCGGCAGCGGGACTGCAGTCCCACGCCCTGCAGGGCCTGCGTCGCGTCGTCACCAGTGAACTTGCCGATGAATAAGCAGGCGGTATAAGAGAAAGAGTCGTGAGAGATCACGGCTCTTTTTTGCGTGGGATCAAAGGGGCGGAGGCTGGCGGCAGCGCTTGGCAGATCGGCGAAGCTGGCGGAGGCGTGCTGTTTTTATGCTATAATATAAATAAATGATTGTACCCAAAGAAGGAGGATCCATCATGATCCATATCAGTTCGAAGACGGCTGCGATCCTTGCGGCTTTTACGGCAGTCAGTGCGCCGCTCATGCTGGCGGGCTGCGGACAGGAGGCGCCGAAGGGGGAGGCGCTGACGGATGAGAATGGCCGCACGTACCATCTCATCAAGAATGAGGATGGCACAGAGACGGCGAAGTATGATAATGGGGACGAGGTCACATTCCGCCGTGATGAGAATGATAACCTGAACTACGTTTCCGGGATGTCCTCGCTCCTTCCGATGATGCTGATGAGCTACTTCCTCTTTCATGGCATCGGCGGCTATCAGGGGCATTATGACAGGAATACGGGCAATGTATTAAATGACAAGCGTCCGGCGTACACGCAGACCCAGCAGCCGGGTGCGGCCGCTGGGACGGCGGCGGGGACGGCGGTGAAGCAGGGGCAGCCGTCTTCAGGCAAGACCTCTGTCAGTGCGCCGGCCGGCGGCAAGACCGGCTTTGGCGGTGCGGGCGTGAGAAGCGGAGGTGCCTCCTGATGGAAAAAACGTACATGGATGACATCGATCGGACGATATTTCCCTATGTCGAGTATCCGGGCTATCCCTTCCGCTATCCGACGCATCTGCCGCTCGTGATCGAGAAGAAACAGGCGGATCTCCTCCGGCGGGTGAGCGCGGCGCTCTATGCGATCTTCGCAAAGGCTGTCCGGCGTTTTCAGTCGCAGAGCGATGAATTTTTCGATGAGATGGAAATCCCGAAAAAGATGCGAAGGTACCTTCACGAAGGCAATGCGATGAAGGATCTTCCGAGCTGGCTCTCGCGCTTTGACTATGTGATGGATCAGTCGGGGCGGATTCAGATGGTGGAAATCAATGCGGACACGCCATGCGCGGAGATCGAGGCCTACTATGCGAATGGTGTCGCGGCGCGGTATTTCTTCAAAGAGGATCCGAATGAAGGCGAATGGGATCGCTTGCGGAGCTGGATGAAGGATATTTTCCTTCGCTGCTGCGGTGGAAAGAGCCGCGAGGAGCTGCTCGCGCATCCGGTGCTGTTCTCGTGCTTCGATGACTACGTGGAGGACCTCGGGACGACGCGCTTCCTCATGCAGGCGATGCAGGATGCGATCGATCCCTCGATGAGAGACACCATCGTCTTTGAGTCCTTCTACCATCTGGCGGTGATGGAGGACGGAAGCCTCGCGCTTCCTGATGGGAGGACTGTCTCCTTCCTCTATCGCATGCATCCGATGGAGATCCTCATCGAAGAGACGGCGGATCAGGATGCGTCCTCTCTGGGAGAGCTTTTGATGGATGGGTACAAGGCGGGAAAATTCCATATGATGAATCCGCCGGAGTCGCTCATCATGCAGTCGAAGGGTTTTCAGGCGCTCATCTATGCGCTGATGGAAAAGAGCCCCGCCTTCTTCACGGAGAAGGAGAAGGAGATCATCCGCACCTACCTTCCGGAGAGCTATTTCCAGCGTGATTTCAAGCTCGGAGATATGCCCGAGGATTCTCTCTGGATCAGAAAGCCCATCTGGGGCCGTGAAGGGCGCGGGATCGAGATCATCAATGGCCGCGGGGAGAAGATCTACCGGAAGAAAATAGACAGCGATGACTATGTGGTGGCACGGGACAGTGATTCGAATCTCGTCCAGCGCTGTGTCCCGCAGCAGAAGATCATCACGAAGACGGATGTCGGCATCATGGAAGGCTATGTGACACTCTCCTGCTTCATGCTGGGCGATACGCCCTCCGCACTCTACGCCCGCTTCAGCGATGAACGCATCGCAGGAAATGAAGCGTACTGGATACCGGTGCTGTATTAAGGAAACGCTGATTCAATCGCAGGATCAGCGTTTGCAAGAATTTTTATGCATGGCTCCGCGTCGATTTTTATAAAGGGCGATGTCCGAAGGTGGTAAGCAGTCACCAGCTACTCGAAACCACTCATCCTTGCTTTCAAGCTACGGGGTTCAACGGGTTCAACGGGTTCAGAAGGTTCAAAGGGTTCAGGTGGCGGCTTCGCCGCATTTTAGATGACGGTATTCCCATATCGTCAGCCTTCCCCTCGAGGGGAAGGTGCCCCGAAGGGGCGGATAGGGCACTGGCGGTATGAAAGAGAGTGGGGAAATGCGTCTCAAGTCGACGATTTATGAAAGCACCCTATCCACCGCTGACGCGGTCCCCCTTCCCCGATGGGGAAGGCTAAGAGGTGCGACGCTTCGCGTCGATTTTTATAAAGGGCAATGCCTGAAAGTGGTAGGGATAGCGATACGGGGAAATGCATTTCCAACATACGGGGGAGCCAACCCCGTCTCGCTACGCCGGGCAGCCCCTTCCAGAGGAAGGGGCGAGAATGTGGGGCGTTTCGAGTGTATCTATCCCTCCTTCCTTTATCCCCCGTCAATTCCACGTAAAATTTGCCGATTGCCATTGATTCTCATTGACAGGGGAAGATTTTCTGACTATATTTAGTAAGGATAGCCCACAGCAGACCGTGGGCAGCAAGGATCGGTCACCGGATGCTTGCCGGACAGAAAGGGGGCGCGCCATGATACAGGCATACAAACACAATGAAAATCATGTTTTGTCCGCCGTTCCGCTGGAACAGCTGGAAAAAGGGTCCTGGATCAATGCCGCGGCACCGACATTGGAGGAGCTGGTCAGGATCAATGAGCTGACGGGCATTCCCGTTGATTCCCTCCAGACCGCCCTCGATAGAGAAGAACGTTCTCATGTCGAGCTTGAAGACGACTATATCTTCGTCGTCGTGAATACCCCGGTCGTTCTTGAGACGGATGCGTATGATGCACTGCCGCTTGGCATCTTCATCACGCGCCAGTACTTCATCACGGTCTGTCTGGAGCCGAATACAGTCATTCAGAAATTCCTGAATAACTCATTCACTTCTTTCCAGACGTACAAGAAGACGCGCTTCCTTTTCCAGATCCTTTCGCAAGCCTCCTCTTCCTTCCTGTATTTCCTGCAGCAGATCTACAAGCAGACCGATGTCATCGAGACGCAGGTCAGAAAGTCCTTGCAGAACAAGGAGCTCTTCCGTATGCTCGAGCTGCAGAAATCTCTGACGTACTTCAACTTCGCCCTGCATGCGAATGAAAACGTGATGGAGCGTCTGATGCGGCTTCGAAACAGTCCGCTGCACTCGCTCCTCAAAATGTATGAAGAGGATGAGGACTTGCTGGAAGATGTCATCATCGAAAATAAGCAGGCGCTCGAAATGGCGGAGATCTATACCAACATTCTGATGAGCATGATGGACTCTTTCTCCTCCATCATCTCGAACCGTCTTTCGCAGATCATGAAATTCCTGACGTCTGTCACCATTATCCTGGCGATCCCGACCTTGATCTACAGTCTCTGGGGCATCAATGTCCCTGTCCCCTTCGAGGAGTCGCCCTTCGGCTTTGTCGGCGTCATCCTGATCGGTATCCTTTTGACCCTTGTCGTCACCTTCATTCTGTGGCGGAAGGATATGCTCTGAATCTGAAATACACGAAACCCCCGGAGTGAGCGCTTCGAGGGTTTTTCTTGCGTGAAAATGGTATAATCGGATAATATGTTGGTGACTGGTGACTGGTGACTGGTGACTGGTGACTGGTGACTCTCTCGTATCGTCATTTCGAGCGAAGTCGAGAAATCTTTTTCGTTCGCGACCCATCGGATGATGTCAGAAAACCCCAAACGGGAAACCTGCTATCCTCAAAACCTTCGGGTATCGCTCTATTTATACTTCGCGGCGCTTAGATCCTTCGACTCAGTTCTCCTATTTCAGATAAGCCATTTTTAACATACGACGTTTTTCTCCGCTCAGGATGACGAAATGCGCCGCACCACCATTTCGCATTTCTCATTCAAGCGAGGCTTTCAAACGGAAACAAGGGGCGCCCTGCCCACTATTTATAAAGGACTCTTATGCCAAACTATCAACTTCTTGTCAATGCCGACGACTTTGGCCGGCATGTACTCATCAATCAGGCTGTCAAGCGCTGCGTGGAGGACGGCTGTTTGCGCTCTGCGACGCTCATGCCGGGCGGCAAGGCCTTTGATGATGCCGTCGAGGTGGCCAGATGTCACCCTGAGCTGGGCGTCGGCATCCATCTGACGCTCGTGAACGGATTTCCAGTATGCGAAGCGAAGGATATTCCCTCGCTCGTGACCAAAGAGGGTGTCTTTTTTGATAACCACGTCGAATTTGTGAAGCATTTTCTCAAGGGGCAGATTGCTATGGAGGATGTACGGCGTGAGCTCATGGCGCAGGCTGCGAAAATGGAGAAAACCGGTCTTCCCTTGACGCATGTCGACAGTCACCAGCACATGCACATGCTGCTGGGGGTGATCGATATCTCGCTCGATGTCGCCGCGTCGCTGCATCTTGACGCCGTGCGTATCTCCCGGACGCCGCTCTTCACGGCCTTTGCCGGTATGGGGCAGCTCATCGGCCGCCTCGGGCTCTTCACGCTGTCGGAGCTCTCCCTCTGGAAGGCGAAGCGCCGTCATTTCCGCGTGCCGGATCATTTCGAGGGCATCGTGGCAGGCGAAGCGGTGCACGAAGGGCATTTCCTGCATATCCTGAAGGATCTGCGCCCCGGCACGACGGAGGTCATGATGCATCCCGGCACGGATAATGAAAAGCTCATTCCCGCCTGCGACTGGGAGCATGACTTCGAAGCGGAGATGCAGGCGATCGTCTCGCCGAAGGTGAGACGGATGATCGCGGATAAAGCCGTGAAGGTCGTGAATTACAGGGATCTGAAATAGTTGGTGACTGGTGGCTAGTGGCTGGTAGCTAGTGGCTAGGGATTAGGGACTCTCTCGTATTGTCATTTCGAGCGCCAGCGAAAAATCTTTTTCGTTCGCGATCAGGCGGTCGATGTTTGGAAACGCTACATGGGAAACTTGCTATCAAGAGACCTTCAGGCATCGCCCATTTATACTCCGCGGCGCTTCTGATTTTTATGCGCCGCACCACCATTCCTCATTCGGACAAAGCGTTCATACACAATCAAGGGGCGGCACGCCCCTTGAGCCAACCCATTGAACCCATTTCCCCCTCGGAGGACACATTGAATACTCGAATCAAAGGCATCCTGCAGTGCGCGCTGGGCGCGCTTTGCTGGGGGGCGAGCGGGATCGCGGGGCAGTACCTGCTCGTGAACCGCGACATCTCCCCGGAGTGGCTGACCTTCTGCCGGCTGTTGTCGGCCGGTGTGCTGCTCCTTTTTATTTTTTCATTGACGGGGCAAACGGACATCTGGTCGATCTGGCAAAATAAAAAAGACCGGATACGGATCCTGGTCTTTGGTATGCTGGGAATGATCTGGACGCAGTACGGATATTTTGCGGCCATCAAGTACAGCAATGCGCCGACGGCAACGGTCCTGGAGTATCTGATGCCGATCCTCATCATCTTCTGGTACTGCCTTTCGGAGCGGCGGCTGCCGCACCTGGTGGAAATTTTCTGCACGGTCTTTGCCTTCGTGGGGACTGTACTCATCGCGACACATGGAAATTTTGGCAGTCTCGCGCTGTCTGAAAAGGCTCTCTTCTGGGGACTTCTTGCCGCCGTGGCATGCGCGCTCTATACGGTAGAGCCGGTCGGCATGATCAAGAGGTACGGCGCGCCCATCGTCGTGGGCTGGGGCATGGTCATCGCAGGGCTTTCCTTCCTGCCCTTCATGGGACTATTCCCCTTCACCGGTGCAGTGGATCTTTCTGTCGGGCTGGCCTTCCTTTTCGTGGTCATCGTGGGGACGATCTGTTCCTTCGTCCTCTATCTCGGAAGCACGAAGTATATTTCTCCGGCAGAGGCCAGCATCATCGCAGCCCTGGAGCCGCTCTCATCCATTCTTCTCGCCTTTGCCGTCTTCGGGCAGGACTTCGGATCCTTTGAGCTTCTCGGGATGGCACTCATCATCGCCGCCGTCGGCGTGGTCAGTGTGCATCAGTGATTTGAATGCTGCTTTCGGGTATCGCCACTATGTATACTGCGGCGCTCGGGTGCTTTCATAAATCGCCTGCTTGAGACGCTCCTTCCCACTCTCTTTCATACCGCCAGTGCCCTATCCGCCCCTGCGGGGCACCTTCCCCTCGAGGGGAAGGCTACGATACGAGAATACCATCTTCTAAAAAAGGCGGCGAAGCCGCCACCTGAACCCGTAGGGATAAGTACTAGGGATTAGGGATTGGGGATTAGACTGGGAGACTGAGAGACATCAGACACCTGGCTTCTATCCTCCAGTCTTCGGGCATCGCCGTTTACAAAAATCGGCGCAAAGCGTTGCACCTCTTAGCCTTCCCCCTTGGGGAAGGGGGATCGCGTCAGCGGTGGATAGGGTGCTTTCGTTAGCAGCACAAATGCGCCCCTTCTTTCTCCTATACTACCATCTGTCTTTCATACCATGTCTGCCCTATCCGCCCCTGCGGGGCACCTTCCCCTCGAGGGGAAGGCTGACGATACGGGATCATCATCATCTAAAAAGGCGGCGAAGCCGCCACCTCACCATTGAACCTTGAACCTTGAACCTTGAACCTTGAACCCTGAACCAAATGAAAGCAAAGTAAAAAGGGGCTGTGAAGAAATGAGGATTCATTTCTTCACAGCCCCTTTTTCTTTTGGAAACACTTATTTCAGCATAGCCTTCCATTCTTCGGGGTAATCGCCGCGGTATTCGACGACTTCCTCGAGCGGCTTTCTGGGCATCGGCTTGACTTCCTTGTCGGTGTAGCCGAAAGCGATGGCAGCGACCATCTCCCCTTCTTCGCCGAGCCATTCCTTCAGCTCATCGTAAGCGAAGAAGACATTGCAGGTCCAGAGACTGCCGATGTCATGCGCCGTCGCTTCGAGGCACATGTTCTGGATCGCTGCGCTGATGGACTGGATGTCAGCGAGCTCCATCATGTACTGGTCGCTGGTGTAGGACTTGCGGTAGTCATTGCCCTTGGTATTGATGACAAAGACGATGACCGGCGCCTGTTCGAGCACGCGCGCGGTGTAGATGGCAGACGGGATGAATTTCTCATAGCCTTTGCTGAAAATGGCCGTCTCGTCGCCCTTGCGGTTTCTCATGATACCTTCCTTCAGGCGTTTGACCATGGCTTTGCGTTCCTGTCCGCGGATGACGATGAATTTCCACGGCTGGGCATTCTTTTCGGATGGCGCCCAAAGTCCGGCAGTCAGGATCTCATCCAGATCTTCCTGCGGGATCGGCTTCTGCAGGAAATGACGGATGCTTCTTCTTTTGACGATTTCTTCTATCACTCTGTGGTTCTCCTCTATCTATGATAAAACAACATAGAATTTATTATATGTAATTCGCAGAAAGAAATCAAGAAGGAAATAGACTGAAAGTCAAGAAGGGGGGATCAGGTTGAGCGGGGAAAGGTGGCGGCTTCGCCGCATGTTAGAGGATGGTATGCCCGTATCGTCAGCCTTCCCCTCGAGGGGAAGGTGCCCCGAAGGGGCGGATAGGGCACAGGCGGCATGAAAGGCGGGTGATGCAGATGGAAAAACGTTTTTGCACAAATCACTGCTAACGAAAGCACCCTATCCACCGCTGACGCGGTCCCCCTTCCCCAATGGGGAAGGCTAAGCAGAGCGGCGCTTCGCACCGAGTATAAAAAGGGTGATGCCCGAAGCGCTCTTGGGGAGCGGGTTTCCCGTTTGTGTTTCCTGTCATCGACCGCCTGAACGCGAATGAAAAAGATTTCTCGCTGGCGCTCGAAATGACGATACAAGAGAGCCCCCGGTTACTAGTCACTAGTCACTCCTAATCCCTAATCCCTAGCCACTAGCTACCAGTCACCAGTCACAAGTCACTCATCCCCAGTCATCAGTCACTGATACTGCCAGATCGCCTGCTGCATTTTTTCGGCGCTGTCCATGAGGTGATCGGCTTTGTCCATGAGCGCATCCATGCGGGGGTCTTTGTGTTCGGTGACGGTCGTGCCGCTTGCAAGGACGCCGGCAGACAGATCTCCGCCCGAAATCTTGACATAGGTGTCACCGATGAGTCCGGAAGTTGTGATGGAGAATGCCGCATCCTTGGGGATCGTCGCTTTCCGGTCGATCTCAAGGTGAAGGACGGCCCTGCCCTCTTCGATGGAGATGGCTTTCAGCCGCCCGACCTTGACACCGGCGTGGAGCACGGAAGCCCCCGGCGTGATGCCCTGTGCATCGGCAAAGACAGCATAGACGGGGAAGGTGGTCGGGAAGAGGCGCTCCATCGGATGCAGAAGGAGGGCAGCGATGCCGATCGCAAGGAAGAGGAGAAGGGCGGTCATGCCGATCTTGGTTTCTTTGGTCATGATGGAAATCCTTTTTGGCAAAATAGTCAGGCTGGCGGGGGTGAGACCTTGGGGCGTGCCGTCCTTTGATTACGTTTGAAAGCCTCGCGCTCTCTAGTGAGGAGTGAGGAATTAGGAGTGAGGAGTGGTGGTGCGGCGCATAAAAATATGGAAGCGCCGCAGAGTATAGATAATGGCGATGCCCGAAAGTCTCTTGGGGAGCGGGTTTCCCGTTTGGGTTTCCTGTCATCGACTACCTGAACGCGAATGAAAAAGATTTCTCGCTGGCGCTCGAAATGACGATACAAGAGAGTCCCTAATCACTAGCCACTAGTCCCCAGTCACAAGTCACTAGTCACTGCTATCCCATTCTCCTCATTATACCCTCTTTCTCCTTCTTATGCTAAAATAAGAGGAAATGGCAAAAGGATTAGCTCGTGGGAGTTATCCTCCCTTGCCCCTGAATGAAAGCTCTGCTCGGATCAGGGATGAGAAATCAGGAATGAAGGCAGCAGCTTCGCCGCAAATATATATTTTGCAGCGAAGCTGCTATCCCAACTCTGAACCCATCAACCTGAACCCTGAACCCAATCTCTGCTTTCCAACTTTTGCCATTTGGTATAATCGTTTCGGCTCGGGACAGTGTCTGTTCACGGGTCAGGTGAATTCTATATCGCCAGAGATATAGAAAGTGCAGCATAGAAATTGAATGAGACATAAGAAATGCGAGAGGAAGGAGCGGCGCAAAGGAATGGATAAAGCGCTGTTTTTGTGAAAACGGGCAAGTGACCGGGTGTCTCAGCCGCTCCTCATTCGCAGGCTCTCAAAGCCTTCTATGCGGCCAACGAAAGAAGGATGCATATGGCAAACATGTACATGAATGATTCGTATTCAGCGGTCCGTCAGGCGGATGGCAAGGTGCTCGGGCGGGTGCGCAATGTGGTGAAAAGTGCGACGCCGCAGGCGGGGGTGAAGGATTTCCGTTTCTTCGTGGATCCTGTCTCGCCGGTGCCGAGAGGTTTCGAGGATGGAGAGAAATTCGGTTTCACAGGCTTCATGAGCCGTATCGGATTCGGATACAATTCATTTGCCGATGAGGAGTCGGCACTGGCGAATCTGGAGTCCGTTTTCGGGGATTGCTTCGTGTCGTTTACACCGTCACTCCGCAATAACAGGTACTTTGTGCTGGATGATATGGTGAAGGAGCAGGGGACGCCCTTCATGGAGGAGGATCGGAATTATTATCCGGTGCCGGCTTTCGGCACGGAGGAGGCGCCGGTCTTTGATGGGGATATCAATAAGTTCTGTCATCATCTGCTGACGGATCGGCCGCTGCCGGGGCTGTCGAAGCGTTACTGGAATAATGATGTGTCGCCTCGTCTCATTGTGGCGGCGACGCGCAATTATGAGAATAAGATCGGGCCGTGGGTGGTCTTTGCGCCGCTGTATGATGAGGCCTTCGATTCCCGCGTGATCGGGGAGGGCGGAGCGTATTTTCGTGTGAAGAACCGCGGCCAGCTAGGGTATGCGGTGGTGGACGGACAGAATTCGGAGCTTTCCTCGCACATCCTTCGCTGCGCGGAGAGCCCGCTCTGGTTCGTACCGGAGGTATTTCTGGCGGATCTTAGGCTGAATCTGAAGCCGGTGCCGCGGGATGCAGACCTCTTGAGGGACTGCGGGGTCGCGGTGAATCCCTTCGCGGATGAGGCGGAGGAGGAAGAGCCTGTCCATGAGGCGCGTGAGCAGATGACGCAGAGGGCACTTGATGATCTGGTGCAGAGCCTTGGCATCGGTGCTTCGGGCGAAGAGGCGTATGCACCGAGAAGAAACCGGCGGGATCCCCGTCTCTCCCACGAGGCAGAGGCTGTGGAGAAGGCGCCGGTCTCTGCGGAGATCCATCAGGAGCCGGCAGCGCCGGCGAAAGAGCTGCCGAAGCCGTTCACGGAGGGAGATCTCCTCGCCCGACTGAAGGAGGCGGCGGAAAATGACGGACTCCTCTATGCAGAGAAGGATCTGTTCCATTTCCATATCTCCATGAAGTCGTCCCGCCTGGTCATCCTCGCCGGGAAAAGCGGGATCGGCAAGTCCGGGCTGGTGCGTCTCTACGGGCGTGCGCTGGGACTTCCCGAGTCGCAGGTGCGTTTCCTGCCGGTCCGTCCGTCATGGATGGATGACGGGGACGTCCTGGGCTATGTGGATATGAAGAATATGGTGTACCGCAGTGCGGATACGGGGCTCGCCGAGCTTTTGATCGATGCGGCGGCGCATCCGGAGAAGCAGTACATCGTCTGCTTCGATGAGATGAATCTGGCGCGTGTGGAGCATTATTTTGCACAGTTCATTTCCGTGCTGGAGAAAGAGGATCATCCGATGATCCGTCTGTACAATCCATCGCTCGCTCCGCGCCTCTACAACAGTGAGAAGTATCCGCCGGAGATCCCGGTGGGGAGGAATGTGCTCTTCACAGGGACGGTGAATGTGGATGAGTCCACCTGCCATTTCTCGGATAAGATCCTCGATCGTGCGAATGTGATCACGCTCAGCCAGTGCCATTTCCGGGACCTACTGAAGCTTTCGCCGCAAGAGAGAAAGGTGTACAAGGAGATCACGGCCGGGGAGTATGATGATTTCCGCGTGAAGGAGGGCATGGGCCTCAATGATAAGGAGCTCGAGCTGCTGGATGCGCTGAATGATGCCTTCACGAAGAGCGGTATGCCGTATGGCATCGGCTTCCGCGTGGCGCAGCAGATGGGACGCTATCTGGAGAATATTCCCGAGGAGGCGGGGATCGGCCGCGGAGAAGGGCTCGATGCCCAGCTCGTGCAGCGCGTCTTCACGAAGCTTCGCGGCTCTGCCGATCAGCTGTCCGCCCTTCTTTCTCTCTCGGATAAAAATACGGCGGAGGGGCTGCTGCCGGCTATCCTTGTACGCTTCAAGGCGCTCTCGGATTTTCAGGAATCACAGGCCGTGCTGAAACGGAAAGCCGGGGAGCTGAAGCTCTATGACTACACCATGTAAGCTGCCCTTTAGCGTGGCACTCGGCAAGCGGGAGGCGATGCGCTCCTTCACCCGCTTTACCACGCGCCCGGAGGAGCTCAAGGAGGCGCCGCCTGCGTGGCGCTTCACGGAGAATCAGGATCTCTACCTGCGCTTTGAAGCGCCGATGGATTTCCGCTTCACCATGGACGGGCTCGACATCGTGACGCTTCCCGGCGAGGACCGCTATGACGGAGAGACATGGGTGCGCCCGCGGCGCGCCTGGGATACGCTCCTCTTCAAGGGAGAGGATTTTCCCTTAGTCCCCGGCTACTATGTCCTGACCGTCACCGGGCGCGGCGAGACGTGGTACAGCCTTCTGGAGATCACGCCCCGCTATATGGGCAAGCAGAGCTGGCAGGATATGGGCGAGGAGCTCTTGGAGGAGATCAAGCATCTGTCCTTCGATTTCATGAAAAAGAGCATCCACATGTCGCGTACGCTGGATATCAATCCCGACCTCCTGCTGCGCTTCTATACCATCAGCGACAATTCCCGCATGGTGCTTCATGTGCTCGGCGAGCTTGCCCGCACGGCGAATGGCCGCCTCGTGCGCCGGAAGAAGCCGGCCCGCACCGCCGGCGTCTCTCCGGCGGCATCGCACATCCCGCCCCAGTCCCTGCGCCCTTCGGCCGGGCAGCATCTGCTCTATACGGAGATCACCTACGACGTCGCGGAGAACCGTTTCGCCAAAGCCATCCTGCTTCGTCTGGCGAAGAATCTGCGGGATTTCGTCAGTGAGGTCGATGGATTCATCGCGCGCCTTGATGCCAGATGTCAGGCGCTCCTGCCGTACACGCAGAATCAGGAGTACAGAAGAGGCGAGGCGGCGCTCGTCAAATTCCGTGACTATCGGAAACAGGCGCTCGCCATCCTTCGAGACATCGAGCGCGTCACCCGCGCGGCATGGTTCGAAGAAGCCGGCAGCCGGATGCCGCCCCTCATCCCGATGACCGTTCTCTGTGATCCGCGCTACTCGCTCCTCTACCACCTCCATCGGCATTTGGAGACACCTGCCGACAGCTACTCTGTCGCTGATTTTTACCAGTTCCAGTGGAAACGGACGGATAAGCTCTACGAGCTATGGGGATTTCTCCAATTCATCAAAGCGCTCTCCTCGCTGGGCTGGGAGATGGAGGAGGGCATGTCCGTCATCAGGGAGGACGGCCGCTACCGTCTCTCCTTGCTGGAGTCCGGCGCTGTCATCACCATGAAGAAGGGCGAAGAGGAGATCCGCCTCACCTACGATGGCATCATCCCCGCCGCGTCCGCCGACACAGACCGCATGACTGCGCCGCTTTATACCAATAATGCCCACCGCCAGCCCGATCTTCGCATGGACTGCTATAGAGGGGAGATGTACTGCGGCTCTCTGGTCGTCGACTTCAAGTATCGCGACATGCTCTTCCTGTGGAACGATGAAAACCGCGGCGAGGGCCTGCGCCGCCAGTTCAACGGCTACCGCGATATGAATACAAAATTCTACCGTGACATGGACGAGGCCAGCTCCCTCCGCGACAGCCGTCCTGTCAAGGAGGTCTGGGCAGTCTTTCCAAGGGAGGTCCCCGGCAGCAGCGATGAGGACTACAGCCTGAGATTCATCCCGCTCTCACCGGGCAGCGAAAGCCGTCTCCCCCAGCTTCTGGAGGACTATCTGAGATCATTGGGGCTGGGCGGCGACTAGTGGCTGGTGACTGGTAGCTAGGGATGAGTAGCTAGGGATTAGGTTTGCGATACGAGAAAACCGCTGGTTTCAAATCTCCGCGGCGCTTCCCTGTTTTTATGCGCCGCACCACCATTTCGCATTTCTCATTTCTAGTTTCTCATTCAATCGAGGCTTTCAAACGTAATCAAGGGGCGAGCCGCCCCCAGGGCTAACCCTGAACCCTGAACCCTTTGAACCCCGTAGTTTGAAAGCAGGGATGAGTGGTTTCGAGTGGCTGGTGACTGCTTACCACCTTCGGGCATCGCCCTTTATAAAAATCGGCGCAAAGCGCCGCACCTCTTAGCCTTCCCCCTTGGGGAAGGGGGACCGCGTCAGCGGTGGATAGGGTGCTTTCGTAAACAGCTCACTTGTACAAAAACGTTTTTCCATCTGCATCATCTGTCTTTCATGCCGCCTGTGCCCTATCCGCCCCTTCGGGGCACCTTCCCCTCGAGGGGAAGGCTGACGATACGGGAATACCGTCATCTAAAATGCGGCGAAGCCGCCACCTGAACCCTTTGAACCTTTTGAACCCTGAACCTTGAACCCTGAACCTTTTTTCCTTAGGAGCATCTATGACCATTTACGGACCCTATAAAGCCTCTCTCAAAGCTGTCATGGACGGCTTTGCGCGGGGCATCCGCGCCTACAGCGAGGCAGAAAAAGAGAAGACGGGAGAGATGCTTTACGAGCATCTCTCGTATCGCCTGAAAGCAGAAGACAGCATGAAGGAGAAGCTCACGCGGAAAGGATTTCCCCTCACTGCCGAGTCAGCCTTCTATGCCGTGAAGGACGCCATCGGATTCCGCTTGGTGTGCCGTTTCGTGGATGACATTTATGAAAATGTTTCCCGCTTGAAGGCTCTTCCCGGCGTCGTTGTCGTAAAGGAAAAGGACTATATCAAAAACGTCAAGCCCAATGGCTATCGCAGCTACCATATGATCCTGGATGTCACTGCGCCCTATGAGGATGCGAGGGGCAGAGATCCGGGGCATTTCTTCATCGAGATCCAGCTGCGCACCATCGCGATGGACTCCTGGGCGGCGCTCGAGCATGAAATGAAGTACAAGCACGAGGTGAAAAATGCCGTGCTCATCAGCCGTGAGCTCAAGCGCTGCGCCGATGAGCTCGCTTCCTGTGACCTCTCCATGCAGACGATCCGGAATCTGATAAGGAAGATGTGACTAGTGACTAGTGACTGGTGACTAGAGACTGGGAGACAACCAGATGACAGACTGCCACTTTCCCGTGTTGCCATCGAACGTGTTGTTACCCACATATTCAGTGACCGGTGCTTCCTAATCCCTAATCCCTAATCCCTAATCCCTAACCACTTATATTTTCTACTGAGGTCAAATCTATGAAGATCCTGCTTGCTGAAGATGAAAAAGCATTATCTGATGCCGAAGTCGCGGTGCTCCGTCACTTCGGCTATGAGGTCGATGCGGCTTACGACGGGCTCTCTGCCTGGCAGATGGCGGAGCACGAAGCGTATGACTGCATCGTCCTTGATATTATGATGCCGAAAATGGATGGCATCGAAGTCCTTGCCAAGCTCCGCGGGAGCGGCAGCACGGTGCCGATCATCATGCTCACCGCCAAGACGGAGGTCGATGACCGCATCGCAGGTCTTGATGCGGGGGCAGATGATTACCTGACGAAGCCCTTTGCGATGGGCGAATTTCTGGCGCGCATCCGCTCGATGACACGCCGCGCGAATGCCTTCACCCCTGCCGTCCTTTCGGCAGGCGGCGTCACGCTCAATGTCGAAGAGCAGGAGCTCTCGGCGGAGAGCGCGATCCGTCTCGGCAGCAAGGAGACGAAGCTCATGAAGTATTTCATGATGAATGCCGGCAAAGCACTCACACAGGAGGAGATCCTGCGCTACGTGTGGAGCGATGAGCCTGACGTACCGGCAGATATCGTGTGGATGTATATTTCCTTCCTGAAAGAAAAGCTCGCCGCCGTCCGAGGCAAGGCAGTGATCGAAGGGGAGAAGGAAGGGCCTTTTGCACTGCGCGCAATGGGGGACTAGGGACTGGTGACTAAGGATGGGGACTAGTGGCTGGTAGCTAGGGATTAGGAGTCTCGAGTGACTGGTGACTAAGAGACTAGGAGACTAAGAGACTAGGAGACTAAGAGACTAAGAGACATTAGATTCCCGTATCGTCATCCCGAGCGCAGCCGAGGGATCTTTCTTGGGAAACACTGATTAAATCGTTGTCAGATTTTACTCTTGAATTTTTATGCATAGCGAGGAATAACCTGACGCGAATAGCGAGCTATTTAAGGAAGGCTATGACGAAGCTATGTATAAAAATTCTTGTAGAATCTGACTCTGCGATTTAATCAGCGTTTCCCTTGCACTGCGGTCAGTATCACATAGGCATTGACAGGGAAACGACGCCTTGGTGCTGCGTATTTCTGCTTTCACACATGCATCGTTTATCGGCCTGCAAGAAAGATTTCTCGCTTACGCTCGAAATGACGATACGGGCAAAGGGTATTCCCAAAAGTTTGAAAGCAGGGATGAGTAGCTGGGGATTAGGTTTGCGATACGAGAAAACCACTAGGGAAACACTGATTAAATCTGACTCTACGATTGAATCAGCGTTTCCCTAGTTTCAAACCTCCGCGGCGCTTCCCTGTTTTTATGCGCCGCACCACCATTTCGCATTTCTCATTTCTAATTTTTCATTCAATCGAGGATTTCAAACGTAATCAAAGGGCGCCCCGCCCTACGGGCTAACCCGGAACCCTTTTTGTTATCCAATGTGCCAAGGAACCTCATTTATGGATATGATCAAGAAACTGCACCGACAATTCATACTTCTGGCCACGCTGGCGGTGTTCATCATCATAGCGGTCGCGCTCTCTGTCATCAATGGGATGATGTACCTCATTGTGCGGGGGGACATTCATGATGTGCTTGAGACCATCGCAGACAATGGCGGCGTCATCACCACGCGGCGCATAAGCAGGGAAGGCTGGCTCCCGGATGGCAGCTGGGTCGAGGATACGCCGGAATTCACGTACCAGACCCGTTATTTTTCCGTACTGCTGGACAGTGATGGCACGGCCAAGGTGACGAATATCAATCACATCGCTGCCTTTTCGGCGGAAAGTGCGGTAGAGGCAGCGGTGGCTGCGGTGAAGACCGGGGAGAGCGAAGGATATTTCCAAAAGCAGAAGGGGACCTATGCATACCATGTGAGCCGTACCACGGATGGCGATCTGCTGGTCGTCATTCTGGACTGCACGCGGGATCTGTCGGCGGTGAAGGCCTTCCTGAAATATTCTTCTCTCTTCGGGCTGCTCTGCCTGCTGCTTTTCGTCGGTATCGTGACGGTGCTTTCGGGGATCGCGATCCGCCCCTTCGTCAGAAATATGGAGAACCAGAAGCGATTCATTACGAATGCCAGCCATGAGCTGAAGACGCCGATCGCGATCATTTCCGCGAATGCGGAGGCGATGGAGCTGATCAACGGCAAGAACGAGTGGACGGGCAATATCATTGCACAGGTGAAGCGCCTCTCGCTCCTCATCAATGACCTTGTGCTGCTCTCCAAGATCGGGGAGACGTCGGCCAAGGACCTGACGCTTGTCGATACGGATCTTTCGGAGGCGGTGAAGAGCAGCGCGGGCAGTTTCCGCCAGATGATTGAGGACGCGGGAAAGACGCTCTCTGTGGAAATGGAGAGCGGCATCCATGCGAAGGTCGAGCCGCGGCTCTTCTCGGAGATCGTAAGCATCCTTCTGGACAATGCGGTCAAGTACTGTGATGAGAAGGGGACGATCACCACTCGCCTTGAGAAACATAAAAAGGGCGTGATCCTCTCTGTCTCCAATCCGTATCAGGAGGGAGCATCAGAGGACTATGAGCGCTTCTTTGAGCGATTCTATCGCGGAGATACATCGCACAACAGCAAAAGGTCCGGCTATGGCATCGGCCTTGCCATGGCGCGCGACATGGCAAGGCTCATGAAGGGAAGCCTTGCTGTGTCATACAAGGATGGGGTCATCACGTTTAGCCTGAGCCTGTAGGGCTTTGGAGGAAATGACGGCCCGGAGACTCCGCCTCTGAGGCAGCCCCGGAGCTTGGATCCTTCCATCCAAAAAAGCCTCGCCGCAGAGGGGGCTAGTCAGGGATTTTTATCCTTTGAAAAAATGGTTAAAAAGCTTTTGCGCATAAAAAATGGATGCCCATCATGAGCATCCATTTTTATGCATGTATATTGGGTGGCCAATTGGCTGGAGAGGGAGTTTACCGCTTCCGCTTCGTGCCCTAAGAGCCTTTTAAGCGATCTAAGATTTGCAATACGATCTGAATTTATCACCAGAGATTAAGCCAACGGAGCTTTATTATCGCATCAGCAAATCCCTGCTCCGCGGCTTTCTGATACCACTCCCGTGCTTTCTTATAGGATCGTTCAACGCCAGTACCATTTTCATACATAAGCCCTAACTTGCACTGCGCACGAGCAAATCCCTGCTCCGCCGCTTTCAGAAACCACTCCGCTGCTTTCTCATAGGATTTTTCAACGCCAATACCAATGTCATACATATCCCCTAACTTGTACTGTGCACGAGCAAGTCCCTGCTCCGCGGCTTTCTGATACCACTCCGCTGCTTTCTCATAGGATTGTTCAACGCCACGACCATAATAATACATATCCCCTAAATCGTACTGCGCACTAGCAAGTCCCTGCTCCGCCGCTTTCTGAACCCACTCCGCTGCTTTCTCACAAGATTGTTCAATGCCAGTACCACATTCATACATAAGCCCTAAATTCCACTGTGCACGAGCATATCCCTGTTCCGCAGCTTTCAGATACCATTCCACTGCTTTCTCATCGGATTGTTCAACGCCACGACCATAATAATACATATACCCTAAATTGCACTGCCCACAATCATATCCCTGCTCCGCAGCTTTCTTAAACCACTCCACTGCTTTCTCATCGGATTGTTCAACGCCCCTACCATTTTCATACATAACCCCTAAATTGTACTGCCCACGAGCAAATCCCTGTTTCGCGGCTTTCAGATACCACTCCACTGCTTTCTCATCGGATTGTTCAACGCCACGACCATTATTATACATAAGCCCTAAATTGTTCTGCGCCCAATCAAATCCCTGTTCCGCAGCTTTCAGATACCACTCCGCTGCTTTCTCAAAGGATTGTTCAACGCCAGTACCATTGTCATACATAATCCCTAAATCGTTCTGTGCACTAGCATATCCCTGCTCCGCGGCTTTCAGATACCACTCCACTGCTTTCTCAAAGGATTGTTCAACGCCAGTACCATTTTGATACATAAACCCTAAATTGCGCTGCGCCCTAGCAAGTCCCTGTTCCGCAGCTTTCAGATACCACTCCACAGCTTTCTCAAAGGATTGTTCAACGCCAGTACCATTTTCATACATAACCCCTAAATTGTACTGTGCACTAGTATATCCCTGCTCCGCGGCTTTCAGATACCAATCCCGTGCTTTCGCATAGGATTGTTCAACGCCACGACCAAATTCATACATAACCCCTAAATTGCTCTGCGCACAATCATTTCCCTGCTCCGCGGCTTTCAGATACCACTCCACTGCTTTCTCATAGGATCGTTCAACGCCATGACCTTTTTCATACATATACCCTAAATAGCACTGCGCCCTAGCAAGTCCCTGTTCCACGGCTTTCTGAAACCACTCCGCTGCTTTCGCATAGGATTGTTCAACGCCACGACCATAAAAATACATCTCCCCTAAATTGCGCTGTGCATCAGCATCTCCCTGCTCCGCGGCTTTCAGATACCACCCCGCCGCTTTCTCATAGGATTGTTCAACGCCAGTACCATCTCTATACATACACCCTAAATTGTACTGTGGAACAGCAAGTCCCTGTTCCGCGGCTTTCAGAAACCACTCCGCTGCTTTCTCATAGGATTGTTCAACGCCAGTACCATTATCATACATAAGCCCTAAATGGTACTGTGCACTAGCATTTTCCTGTTCCGCGGCTTTCAGAAACCACTCCATTGCTTTCTCAAAGGATTGTTCAACGCCAGTACCATCTTCATACATACACCCTAACCAGAACTGTGCACGAGCATATCCCTGCTCCGCGGCTTTCAGATACCACTCCGCTGCTTTCTCATAGGATTCTTCAACGCCATCACCCAATTCATACATAAACCCTAAATTGTACTGTGCCCTAGCAAATCCCTGTTCCGCGGCTTTCAGAAACCACTCCACTGCTTTCTCAAAGGATTGTTCAACGCCAGTACCATTATCATACATAACCCCTAAATGGTACTGCGCCCTAGCAAGTCCCTGTTCTGCCGCTTTCAGAAACCACTCCACTGCTTTCTCAAAGGATTGTTCAACGCCAGTACCATTATCATACATAACCCCTAAATTGCACTGTGCCCTAGCAAGTCCCTGTTCTGCCGCTTTCAGATACCATTCCACTGCTTTCTCATCAGATTCTTTAACGCCAGTACCATTATCATACATAACCCCTAAATTGCACTGTGCCCTAGCAAATCCCTGCTCCGCGGCTTTCAGATACCACTCCACTGCTTTCTCAAAGGATTGTTCAACGCCCCTACCATTATCATACATAAACCCTAAATTGCACTGTGCCCTAGCAAATCCCTGCTCCGCGGCTTTCAGATACCACTCCACTGCTTTCTCAAAGGATTGTTCAACGCCAGTACCATTATCATACATAACCCCTAAATTGCACTGTGCCCTAGCAAATCCCTGCTCCGCGGCTTTCAGATACCACTCCACTGCTTTCTCAAAGGATTGTTCAACGCCCCTACCATTATCATACATAAACCCTAAATTGCACTGTGCCCTAGCAAATCCCTGCT
>OJJV01000206.1_pt1 | contig 55615 bp, 38 predicted proteins | sample 1596391 | NCBI WGS metagenome assembly OJJV01 (sample SAMEA4350164, study PRJEB24818) | metagenome | biome: human; feature: gut; material: faeces | place: Denmark | collected 2013-09
GCAATACCTACAAGGTATGGTTCGGTCTGACCTACTGACGCGATTCCCAAATTCCCAAAAGCAATCTGCCTGCGCGTTCTTATCGCGAACTTGTATGATATGCTATTTCGCAGGCAAATGCTGACGAGTGGGGCAATCTTCCCTCGCGGACTCCTTTTCCTCGGTCGCTGCTGATGCGCGACTTGGGCAGCGACCCGTTCTGCGCGCCGCCCCCTCCGAATTCATCGGAGGGGGCGGCGTTTTGAGTGCGCCCGGCGGCGCACGTTTCTAAGGCAATCCCGCACAAAGAAAGAACAGCCAAAATGTCGTGAAAGAGGTATAATAAAGAGGTGAAGAAGCAATTGACGATGAGCCTGATCAGCGACGAGCTGGGGCAGGCATCAACGAAGAAGAAAGAGTTTCTGGGAATCATGGAGAAACTGATTCCGTGGTCGCAATGGGTGGGGATCGTGCAGCCGCACTATTACAAAGGAGAGCGCGGCAATAAGCCCTACGACTTGGAATTGATGCTCCGAATCTATGTGCTGCAGCACCTCTACAACCTCGCGGATGACACGGCGCGCAATGAAATCATCGACAGCCGTGCGTTCTCGCAGTTCTGCGGTGTGGACTCCAGCAATCAGGTGCCGGATGGCGATACCATCGGGTGTTTTCGGCATATTCTCGAACGGAATCAGCTTGGCGAAGCTTTTTTCACGAATGTGGTCGAAAGTTTGCAGAAGTGCAATCTGATGCTGAAAAAGGGAACAATTGTGGATTCGACGCTGATAGCCGCGCCTTCATCGACGAAAAACAAGGAAAAGCAGCGTGATCCGGAAGCTCATTCCGTCAAAAAGGGCAACCAATGGTACTTCGGCTACAAGGAGAACATCGGCGTGGATGCGGACAGCGGGTATCTGGGTGCAGAAAAGAAGGATGATGCAATTCTTGTAAGCAATGAAGGACATCCTATCCGGTATCAAATCAACAAGCGTCCGTCGCAGCTGAAGAAAGCAAGCGGCGAAAAGTTCGAGCTGCTCAAAGCAATCGAACATGCGAAATTCTCGGTTCGTTCCAAAGTGGAACATGTGTTTTGCGTGATAAAGAGAATCTTTCATTACCGAGGACGGGAAAAACTGCATCAGCATTGCTGCACGCTGTTTGCACTTGCGAATTTATACCTTGCTCGCAATCGAATGAAGGTTGCGTAACGAGGTTTATTTCGCGTGCAAACAGTGCGCTTGAACTGCGCTTTTTCTCGAAATTTGGGTCGGCGGGGATGATGTGGATGGTTTGGGCGCAATTATAAGGGGTATCCTAAAAAGAAGGAGTGTTTTATGCCATTAAAAATAGATGATCTTTTGCGTATTCCGCAAAGTGATATGGACAAAGTTAAAATAAAATTTAATCAGCCGAGCCCGGATGAAGATCCACTGGACCTTTATAGAAAGAATCCGGACATTATCAATACACAGTGGTTATTTTGGAGAGAACAGAGACGTTATTTTTACGAAGGCCAGATTGCAGTTTGTTTTTTGAAAATAGGCTGGGATAAGTGGCTTTTGACCACGATAAAGAAAATTACGAAGGATCTTAATATTGTAGGTGGAATATCTTATGACGGAGATGAACTGCCGGAGTATAAACCCTACTATGGAAGATTGATCATACAGTTTCATAAGACATTTCAAGCACAGGGGATTTACTATAAAAATGTATGTGATGAACTGTTAGTGAACCAGCTCCTCCCTGCTGCATTTGATGGCTACGATTTTCCGGGATACGATGAGGTAAGGCTTACTTGGGAGCAACTTGAAATTATCATCAAACAGCACAAGAAGGACTGGATGGCAGCCTTGCAGAATCAGAAAGCGGTTTATCTAATTACTGATAGAAGTAATGGAAAATTATATGTCGGCTCGGCTACAAGCGACAGCGGGATGCTGCTGCAGAGATGGGCAAACTATATTGATTCAGGGCATGGCGGCAATAAAGAACTGATTGAACTGGTAAATAAAGAAGGCATTGATTACATAAAGAGAAATTTCCAGTATTCCATTCTTGAAAATTATAATGCAAAAGTGGATGACAGCGTGATTCTCGAAAGAGAAAGCTGGTGGAAGGAAACTCTGCAAAGCAGGAAATTCGGATATAATGCGAATTGAGTGAGATGTGACGAAAATGGGAAAGAAGCAGCTCATGGACCAAGAACTATTCAACCCACAATCTTCTTCCGTAAGTTCCTCCCGAATCATTTACACCCCATCAACCTTTGCCCGGACATCGTTGCTCCATCTGCAGGAGGTCGGCTCTTTGCAGGCTGTTCACCCGCATATATCTCAGAGAGAGAATCTGGTGTCGTTTCTTTGCTTTATCGTTCTGTCTGGCGAAGGTGAACTTTCCTACGAGGGGCAGACCTATCAATTGCACGCAGGCGATTGTGTGTTCATAGACTGCCGAAAAGCCTACAGTCATTCTACCTCGGATGACCTCTGGTCGCTCCAGTGGTGTCACTTCTATGCACCGTCCCTTCCGGCTGTGTATGAGAAGTACAAAGAGCGAGGCGGTCGGCCTGTGTTCCATCCAGATGATTTAACACCGTTTAGATTACTTCTGACAGACCTCTATAACTTAGCTTCCTCATCCGATTACATCCGGGATATGCGGATCAATGAGAAGCTTGGAAGTCTATTGACTCTCCTGATGGAGCAGTCTTGGCATCCAGAGAGCGCGACAATAAGCCGGAAGAGAATGGAACTGGCAGCTGTGAAGGAGCATCTGGACGAACACTTTACAGAGAAAATTATGCTGGATGAGTTGGCAGAGAAGTTCTTCATCAACAAGTTCTATCTGTCCAAAATCTTCAAAGAGACTTACGGAACGACGGTCAACAACTATCTGATCTCAAAGCGGATCACCAGAGCCAAGCAGCTGCTTCGCTTCACCAATATGACTGTGGATGAAATAGGCGCTGCGGTCGGCATGGCAGATGCAAACTATTTTAGTCGGATGTTCCGCAAAGTAGAAGGAATCAGTCCAAGGGAATATCGGAAACAGTGGTGACATGGAGGCACAGCGAGAAATCGCTGTGCTTTTTTTGAAAAAGGAAAGACAAAGAAACCGGCCGGATGGCTGGAAATTCTGAGAAAAGAGGAGAGAAAGAAATATGAAGAGCTTGTATTCAATGTTTTTATCCCAGGCCTATCAGGACTGCTGGGATGATTACAACCGTTCCATGAAACTGAAAAACTTCCCCAGATGGGATTATGTGATCCTGACGGCATCCAATGACCAGCAGGCAGAGGGATTCCGCAGGCAGATCGAGGAGCGCAAGGAGTATCTTCCGGCAGGGACAAGATTTGCAGCGATCCCGGACCGGGGTGGCGAGCGTGTGGGTTCCGGCGGTGCGACGCTGGAGGTGTTAAAGTATCTCCATGAGCAGGAGGGAGACTTCCGGAAGCTGCGCGTTCTGGTCATCCACTCCGGTGGTGACAGCAAGCGTGTGCCGCAGTATTCCGCACTGGGAAAACTGTTCTCACCGGTACCCCATCAGCTGCCGGATGGCCGCAGCTCTACGCTTTTCGATGAATTCATGATCTGCATGAGTTCGGTCCCGTCCCGGATCCGTGAGGGGATGGTGCTGCTGTCCGGGGATGTGCTTCTTCTGTTTAATCCGCTGCAGATCGACTATAATAATGTCGATGCGGCGGCAATCTCCTTTAAGGAGCGCGTGGAAGTCGGAAAGAACCATGGTGTGTATGTGAACGGGGAAGACGGCAACGTGAAATGCTGCCTCCAGAAGAAGTCAGAGGAGGAACTGCGAAAGGCCGGTTCGGTGAATGAGGCAGGCTGTGTGGACATTGACACCGGTGCGCTGATCTTCAGCACCGCCATGATGGATTCGCTGTATTCCCTGATCGGGACAGAGGAAGGGTATGACCGGTATGTCAACGGGAAGGTGCGCCTGTCCCTGTATGCGGATTTTCTCTATCCGTTAGCGGAGGACTCTACGCTGGAGCAGTTTTATCTGGAAAAGCCGGAAGGGGAATTCTGTGAGGAACTGACAGAAGCGAGGGAACAGGTGTGGAAGGTGCTCCGTCCTTACCGGATGAAGCTGCTGCGTCTGGCTCCGGCGAAGTTCATCCACTTTGGCACGACAAGGGAGATTCTGGCACTGATGTGCGGCGGCGTGGATGCGTATGCCAGCCTTGGATGGAGCAGCCGTGTGGCAAGCAGCATCAGCGGCAGCACGGCCGGGTATAACAGCGTGCTGAGCAGCCGTGCCTCCATTGGGAAAGACTGCTATTTGGAGGTATCCTATGTCCACAGCCGCGCAAAGGTGGGAAACAACTGTGTCCTTTCCTTTGTGGATATCCACGATGAGGTGATCCCGGATGGGGTGGTTCTGCATGGGCTGAAACAGCGTGACGGGAAGTTTGTCGTGCGCATCTTTGGCGTGCAGGATAATCCGAAGGAGAACCGGCTGTTTGGCAGGGATCTGGATGAGGTGGCAGAAAAGCTTGGTACGGATCTCTGGACTGGCGGAAACCATACCCTCTGGACAGCAGAACTTTATCCAGAGAAGGACACCGTGAGGGAAGCGGTGGCGGCGGCGCTGAACCTGTATGCGCTCGTGACCGGGGAAGGCAGGCTGGAGGACTGGAAAGAAGGTCCGCGCAAGTCGCTGTGTTCCGGCTTCAATGCGGCTGACCCGGATGCCATTATTGCATGGAATCGCCGCATGGCAGACCTGGTGATGATGGATGAACTGGCAAAAGCGATCCGCGGACAGGTACCGGCACAGACGCTTCCGAAGCGTAAGGCGCTGACGAAGATCCAGAGACACTGGCTGGAAAAGCGCCTTGCAAGGGCGGATTTCAGTGAGAAGCTCCGCCTGCATTATTATCTTGGTGTGGTGCTGGAGGATGAGAACGAGATACAGAAGTGCTTTGGAACCATCCAGTCTGAAGTGCTGGAGGCTACGGTGCGCAGTCTCAGCTACAATGAAACGGCACACATTGTGAAAGATACCCACACCGTGGAACTGCCGCTGCGTGTGAACTGGGGCGGCGGATGGAGCGATACCCCTCCGTACTGCAATGAGCATGGCGGTACGGTGCTGAATGCGGCGATCCTGCTGAACGGTGAGAAGCCGGTGGTGGTGAAGCTGGAACGCATGGATGAACTGAAAGTAGTCTTTGACAGCCGTGACATGGATGTACACGGGGAGTTTGAGGAAATCGGTGAGTTACAGCGCACCGGAGATCCGTTTGATCCATTTGCCCTGCAGAAGGCATGTCTGCTTGCCTGCGGGATCATTCCGATGAAAGGGCACAGCCTGAAAGAAGTGCTGGAGCGTCTGGGCGGCGGCTTTGTCATGCATTCAGAAGTGACAAACGTGCCGAAGGGTTCCGGCCTTGGAACTTCATCAATCCTTTCTGCTGCCTGTGTGAAGGCGGTGTTTGAGTTCATGGGGATCGGATATACAGAGGAAGATTTGTATTCCCATGTACTGGCCATGGAGCAGATCATGTCCACCGGAGGCGGCTGGCAGGATCAGGTGGGCGGTGTCACACCGGGGCTGAAGTACATCACTTCCATGCCGGGGATTGACCAGAAGCTGAAGGTGGTACATGTGGAAATCCCGGAGGAAGCAAGGAAGGAACTGGACGAGCGTTTCTGCCTGATTTACACCGGGCAGCGCAGGCTGGCAAGAAACCTGCTCCGTGACGTGATTGGACGGTATGCCGGCAATGAGCCGGATAGTGTGTTTGCGCTGGAGGAGATCCAGAAGGTGGCGGCGCTGATGCGGTTTGAACTGGAGCGCGGCAACGTGGACGGGTTTGCGAAGCTGCTGGATTACCACTGGGAGCTGAGTAAGAAGGTGGATGCCGGAAGCAGCAACACGTTGATCGAGCAGATCTTCAGCAGCATTGAGGAGCTGATTGATGGCCGGCTGGTCTGCGGCGCAGGCGGCGGTGGATTTTTGCAGGTCGTGCTGAAGAAAGGCGTGACGAAGAAGCAGGTGGCAGAGCGTCTGCATGAGGTGTTTATGGACAGCCTTGTGGATGTGGCGGACTGTGAGCTGTTGTGGGAATAAGAGATATATTGTGTGTTCGAGACAGGTCGAGACTTTCGCAAAACTGCATGGATACAGTTGCGTATATTTCGTAGGCACTAAAAAACCAATATTATGCTAATAAAGCACTACTTTAACACTTAAGAGAATGTGCCTTAATTTATAAAATACAAGTGTGCGACAAAATGAAGCACAATCCATCAAACGTCAGAGAGGAATAAAATACATGAAAAAGGCACTTATCACGGGTATCACTGGGCAGGATGGTTCCTATCTGGCAGAGTTTCTGCTGGAGAAGGGCTATGAAGTCCACGGCATCGTCCGCCGTGCTTCCATCTCCAACACGGCTCGTATTGACCATCTGATTGAGAAGAACGCGATTACCCTGCACGACGGAGACCTGACCGATTCTTCTGGTCTGATCCGTCTGGTGGGCGAAATTAAACCTGATGAAATCTACAATCTGGCTGCGCAGAGCCATGTCCAGGTTTCCTTCGATGCGCCTGAATATTCCGGCGATGTAGACGCGCTGGGCGTTCTGCGTGTGCTGGAGGCTGTCCGCGTCTGCGGGCTGACGAAGACCTGCAAGGTGTATCAGGCTTCTACCTCTGAGCTGTACGGCAAAGTCGAGGAGATTCCCCAGCGTGAGACCACCCCGTTCCATCCCTACTCTCCGTACGCTGTCGCAAAGCAGTATGGTTTCTGGATGGTCAAGGAGTACCGCGATGCTTACGGCATGTTTGCCGTCAACGGCATCCTGTTCAACCATGAGTCCGAGCGCCGCGGCGAGAACTTCGTTACCCGTAAGATCACGCTGGCAGCCGGTCGTATCGCCGAGGGTCTGCAGGATCATCTGGAACTGGGCAATATGGATTCCCTGCGTGACTGGGGCTACGCGAAGGACTACGTTGAGTGCATGTGGCTGATTATGCAGCAGGATAAGCCGGAAGACTTCGTTATTGCTACCGGGGTGCAGCACACTGTCCGTGATTTCACTGAGAAGGCTTTCGCAGCCAATGGCATCACCATCCGCTGGGAGGGTACTGGCATCGACGAGAAGGGCTATGACGCAGCGACTGGCAAGATGCTGGTCTGCGTGAATCCGCAGTGGTTCCGCCCCACCGATGTGGACAACCTGTGGGGCGACCCCACCAAGGCAAAGACCGTGCTGGGCTGGAATCCGCAGTCCACTACTTACGAGCAGCTGGTGGAAATCATGGCCAAGCACGACCGTGAGCGTGCAAAGCGCGAAAAGGCGCTGAAGGCAGTTCTGTAATTTGGAAAGAAGGTAATCTTGTTATGATGGAAAAGAATGCGAAGATTTATGTTGCAGGTCATCGCGGCATGGTGGGTTCTGCAATCGTCCGTGAACTGCAGCGTCAGGGTTACACCAATATCATCACCCGTACGCACAAGGAGCTGGATCTGACCCGTCAGGATGCCGTGGAAGCGTTCTTTGCACAGGAGAAGCCGGAGTATGTGTTCCTTGCTGCTGCTAAAGTAGGCGGCATCGTGGCAAATCAGGAAGCGCTGGCCGATTTTATGTATGACAATATGACGCTGGAGATGAACGTCATCCACGCTGCATGGAAGAATGGCTGCAAGAAGCTGGAGTTCCTCGGCTCCTCCTGCATCTATCCCCGCATGGCGCCTCAGCCCATGAAGGAAAGCTGCCTGCTGACCAGTGAGCTGGAAAAGACCAACGAGGCTTATGCGCTGGCGAAGATCTCCGGTTTGAAGTACTGCGAGTTTCTGAACCGCCAGTACGGCACCGACTACATCAGCGTCATGCCCACCAACCTCTATGGCCCCAACGACAACTATCACCCCACCCACAGCCATGTGGTTCCGGCACTGATCCGCCGCTTCCACGAGGCAAAGGTCAACGGTGTAGAGAGTGTTACCTGCTGGGGCGATGGCTCTCCGCTGCGTGAGTTCCTGTATGTGGATGATCTGGCAAACCTGTGTGTTTTCCTGATGAACAACTACTCCGGCAACGAAACCGTCAATGCCGGTACCGGCAAGGAGCTGACCATTAAGGAGCTGACCGAGCTGGTCGCCAAGGTCGTGGGCTATACTGGCGAGATCAAGTGGGATACCACCAAGCCCAACGGCACTCCCCGCAAGCTGCTGGATGTGTCTAAGGCTACCAATCTGGGCTGGACGTACAAGACGGAACTGGAAGACGGTCTGCGCCTGTCCTACGAGGACTTCCTGAACAACCCGATGCGTGCAGAGCGCTAAACGCAGAACAAAAATAAATAAGCGATTTGAAAAAAAGGTCGTGTGTCCATGCAGGGCCACGGCCTTTTTTGCAGATGACAGGAGGAAAATTATGAATCTGGTGTTATTGTCTGGAGGTTCCGGTCAGCGTCTATGGCCGCTTTCCAACGATATCCGTTCCAAGCAGTTCATCAAGTTCTTCCACCGGGAAGACGGCGAGCTGGAATCCATGGTGCAGCGCGTCTACCGTCAGATCAAGGCAGTCGATACGGATGCAACGGTCACCATTGCCACCTCCAAGTCTCAGGTTTCGGCCATCCACAATCAGCTGGGTGAGAAAGTTGGCATCAGCGTGGAACCTTGCCGCCGTGATACCTTCCCGGCCATCGCACTGGCAGCTGCTTACCTGAAGGATGTGCAGGGCGTCGGCGAGGAAGAATCCGTTGTCGTCTGCCCGGTAGACCCCTATGTGGAGAATGATTACTTTGAGACATTGAAAGCGCTGGGCGACCGTGCTGCCGTCAGCAGTGCAAATCTGGTTTTGATGGGCATTGAACCGACCTATCCCAGCGAGAAATACGGCTATATCATCCCCATCGGCAAAGAGCAGGTCAGCAAGGTGTCCATGTTCAAGGAAAAGCCCACGCAGGAAGTGGCAAAGGACTACATTGCAAAGGGAGCGCTCTGGAACGGCGGCGTGTTTGCGTTCAAGCTGGGCTATGTGCTGAAACGTGCCCATGAGCTGATCGATTTTGTGGACTATAAGGACCTGTTCAACAAATATGACACCTTGAACAAAATCAGTTTTGACTATGCCGTGGTGGAGCACGAGCCGGAGATCGAAGTCATGCGTTTCGCAGGCACTTGGAAAGATCTCGGCACATGGAACACCCTGACCGAAGCAATGGACAGCCAAGCAGTAGGCGAGGCGCTGTTTAATGAGAAGTGCGAGAACGTCCATGTGGTCAATGAGCTGGATGTGCCTATCCTCTGCATGGGTCTGAAGGACGTGGTGATCTCTGCCAGCCCGGAGGGCATTCTGGTCTCAGATAAGGAGCAGTCCAGTTACATCAAGCCCTTCGTCAACACGCTCGACCACCGAGTCATGTTCGCTGAAAAATCGTGGGGAAGCTTTAAGGTCATCGACATCGACAAGGCTTCCATGACCATCAAAGTAACCCTGAATGCAGGTCACCAGATGAACTATCACAGCCACCAGCACCGGGACGAGGTATGGACGGTCATTGCTGGCGAGGGCAAGACCATTGTGGACGGCATAGAGCAGAACGTGAAGGTAGGCGACGTGATCACCATGGCCGCAGGCTGCCGCCATACTGTTATTGCCAAAACAAAACTGAAGCTGATCGAAGTACAGCTGGGTGAAGCAATCGACGTCCACGACAAGCAGAAGTTTGCACTGGAAGATTGAGATGCAACAGGAGACAGTTGGGAAGGATGCTTTTCCCTGATACATACATTCAACGACTAAATTGTGGAGTGTATATCATTTATGCATTAAAGAGCCGCTCATATAGCGATAACAATCGGAAGAATTTTTCCAGCGCCTGATTTCCCTCCCCGCTCAATGGGGCAGTCCGCTTTGCGTGTGTTGATGTTTTTTCAACTTGCATACAGCCATCAGCTTCTCTATAATAATAGGTAACTGTGATCGAACGATCGCGGAAAGCGAAAAGGAGCGTTGGCCTATGAAGATTGTTTTGCTGGAATCACTTGCTGTCAGCGATGAAGTCCTCCAGAAATACACGCGCGATTTGGAGCAGAAAGGGCACACCTTCTGCGCGTATTCGCGCTGTGAGGATGAAGCAGCCCTTTGCGAACGCGCGAAGGATGCGGATATTCTCCTGCTGGCAAACATGCCGCTGAAGGGCAGCATCATCCGCCAATGCACGCATCTGCAATTCATTGATGTGGCGTTCACAGGCGTGGATCATGTGGATTTGCAGGCTGCCGAGGAGATGCATGTGGCTGTCAGCAATGCATCCGGCTATTCCAATGAGTCCGTTGCGGAACTTGCGCTGGGCATGACGATTGACTGCCTGCGCAACGTGGAGGCGGTCTCCGCGCGCTGCCGTCAGCAGGGGACGAAGGAGGGGCTGGTCGGCCGTGAACTCGGCGGAAAAACGGTCGGCATCATCGGTTTCGGCAAAATTGGCAGGCGTGCGGCGGAATTGTTCCATGCCTTTGGCTGCCCGATTCTTGCATATGACAGCAATCCCATTGCGCAAATGCCGGATTATGTGCAGCAAACTTCGCTGGATGAACTGCTGCGTCATGCGGATGTTGTCTCCCTGCATTGCCCGCTTGTGGAAAGCACGCGCGGCCTGATGAATGCGGAACGTATCAGCATGATGAAGCATCGCGCAATCCTCATCAACACTTCGCGCGGCCCCGTTGTTGACTCGCAGGCGCTGGCCGAGGCGCTGAACAGCGGACATCTTGCAGCGGCAGCGGCAGATGTGTTTGAAATGGAGCCGCCCATCCCGCGGGAACATCCGCTGCTGAACGCGAAGAACTGCCTGGTGACGCCGCACATTGCTTTTGCCAGCGAGGAATCCATGCTTCGGCGGGCTGAAATTGTTTTTGACAACCTCTATGCTTTCTTGCATGGCGAACAGAAAAACGTGATTTTGCCGCGCTGAGGAATCGCCCATGAAAATTTATGTGAATTGTAATCAGCCTTTCCCCGGTATGGGGACGAAGGCTTGCCCCTTTTCAACCATTCAGCAGGCGGCGGACGCTGCCATGCCGGGTGATGAAGTGCTGGTTGCCCCCGGCATTTATCGGGAGGATGTACATCCTCTGCGCGGCGGCAGCGAAGAAAACCGGATTATCTACTGCGCCGAAGTACCGGGGCAGAGTGTGATTACCGGGGCAGAAGTGCTGTCACAGTGGGAAGAATGCGGCTGCGGCATCTGGAAAACCGTTATCCCCAACGACGTACTGGGGGAGGATAATCCGTTTGCGGATTTGATTTCAGGCGACTGGTACTACGATGATGCCGCCGAGCCTGTACACCGGGCAGATATATATCTTGACAACCGATCCCTGCGCGAGGTTTTCACGCGGGAGGCGCTGCTTGCCGCTGAACCGTCGCCGTATGCGTGGGATACGGAATTCTCCCGCAATGTGTGGATGAGCAAACGCACAGAGACAGAAACGACCCTCTATCTTCATTTGCTCTGCGGTTCTCCTGATGGTCATCTTTTGGAGTACAGCGCGCGCCGCCATTGCTTCTACCCCATGGAAACGGGTATCCATTCCATCACGCTCTCCGGCTTTGTTTTTTGCAAGGCAGCGCCGCAATGGGCGCCGCCGACAGCCTATCAAGAGGGCATGGTTGGCCCGCACTGGGCAAAGGGATGGGTCATTGAGGATTGCGAACTCTACGAGAGCAAGTGCGTTGGCATTTCGCTTGGCAAATACCTTCAGCCCAATAATGAAAACAAGTGGCGCCGCTTCGGGCTGAAACATGGAACGCAGAATGAACGGGACGCCATCTGTCAGGCGCAGCTGGAAGGCTGGGATCGGGCGCATGTCGGCAGCCACGTTATCCGCCGCTGCAACATTCACGACTGTGGACAGGCAGGCATTGCCGGGCATCTTGGCTGCGTTTTCTCCGTGATTGAGGACAACCACATTCACCATATCAACAACAAGCAGGAGCTGAACGGCGCCGAAATCGGCGGCATTAAGCTGCACGCCGCCATTGACACCATCATTGCGCATAATCACATTCACCATTGTACACGCGGATTGTGGCTGGATTGGCAGGCGCAGGGAACGCGCGTGACGGGCAATACATTTCACCACAATCAGCCGCTGTGCGGGCGGAAAATTCGCACACAGCTGAGCTTTGGCGAAGACATTTTTGTTGAGGTCAGCCATGGTCCTACCCTGATTGACCACAACCTTCTGCTCAGCCCAATGGCAGGGCGCATCAGCACGCAAGGGATTGCATTTGCGCAGAACTTGATTGCCGGTTCGTTCACCTTTGTCGGTGCGGGAACAAACAACGCCGGGCTTTCCCGCCCTGATTCCGTGCGCTACACGCCTTACCATGTGCCGCATCAGACGGCTGTGGCGGGCTTCATGTCTATTCTCCACGGCGATGCGCAATTCTGGAATAACCTGTTCGTGCAACAGCCGATTTCTGAGGAATATACGGCCTACATCAACAGCATTGGCAAAAATCAGCTGTGCGAAATGAACCTCATCGTCGGTACGCTGCCCTATCAGGGCTTCCCGACAGAAAGCGAATACCTGTCACAATTTACGCCAGAGCGCATTGCAGGCGACCGCGGCATTTACTATGGTCATCTACCCGTCAAGGCAGGCGGAAACGTCTATCTGAACGGCGCGCAGACGGCGGATTGTGATATTGGCAGTGTCACCGTGCCAGCTCCTGTGACTTTTGCAGTCACGGAAAGCGGCTTGACAACAAACCTCTATGATTTTCTTCCGGCGGTGGATACGAAGTGCGTCTGCAGCGATGTGCTGGGCAGTGCCTTTGAGCCTGAGCAGCGCTATGAAGCGCCGGATGGATCACCGCTGACGCTTGATACGGATATGTGCGGACAGAAGCATGTTCCCTCTCCGCTGCCGGGGCCGTTTGCCGCACCAATTTCGGAACTGCATTTTTAAGGCGACACCGCACAACATGACATCACCTTCCCCCTGCTGCCTCCTGTTCATTTTGCGTGAGCAGGAGGTTTTTTTATTCCATCATTTTATTTTTTGTTGGGATGTGCTGAAAAATGTTGATTATTTTTCATATTGCGCTGCAAGGACATTTTGTCTACAATGAACTCATTAGGAAGTCCGGAATTCCTACATCGTTTCCAAGCAAAACGACCCGAAATGGAAAGTGAGGTTTTCCCATGAAGAAACTGTCTGCGCTTCTCCTTGCGTTCGCCATGATGCTGACGATGCTCAGCGTCGCCTCCGCCGATGATGTACAGGTCATCCGCATGTGGTCGAACGACCAGCACGATCAGTCTGTCATCAAGGAAAAGATTGAAGCGTTCAATGCCACGATTGGCAAGGAAAACGGGATTGCCGTGGAGTACACGGTTTATGGCAGCGACTATTACAGCACGCTGGATGTTGCCGTGACCTCTAAGGAAGGCCCCGACATCTTTAAGTGCAACAAGATTGGCAACTACGCAGAAGCCGGCTACATTCTGCCCTGGGAGGAGATTCCCGCGCTTTCCACGCTGGTGGAGCGCTTCTCTTCCTACAATGCGCCCGGCTACGGCGAATTCTTCGGTCAAACGTATTCTGTGCCGATTCGCGTGACGACGTATGGCATTGCCTGCAACAATCAGATTTTCGAGGAGAACAATCTGGAACTCCCGAAGACGTGGGCAGAGATGGAAGAAGCGGCGCGCGTCATTACCCAGAACAGCCGCGGCCGCAAGTACGGCTATGCGCTGGCGATGGGCTACGGCTCCTACCACTACTTCTACGTTACGCTTGCTAACGGCGCGAGCGTCGGTGATGAGTACTTCAATCATACGACCGGCCGCTATGACTTCGCTTCTCTCTCCGGCTTCCTGAAGCATGTCCGCACGTTCATTGATGATGGCTCCATGTTCCCCGGCTATGAGAGCATGAACGGCGATACGGCTCGTGCGCAGTTCTCCGCCGGCAATATCGGCATGATCGGCGTTATGTCCTCCGACGTGACTACCTTCAAGAATCAGTTCCCCTGCGATTTTGAGTGGACGATGATTCCGTATCCCGTGGCGGATGCCGAACATTACTACAAGGAGCCTGTTGGTGTTTCCATGTCCTACGTTATCGGCGAAGCTGCAAAGAACTACACGGACAAGGTGGCACTGTTCCTGAATTACCTTTACAGCGATGAAGTGTTCCTTGCAACCAGCGATGCGCAGGTGGATATTTCCATTCTCGGCAACGAAATTACCAGCCAGTCTACCGCGACGGACATTGACCAGAACTGGCTGCGCTTCTCCGACATGGATACCTTCTGTATCAAGTACCCGAATCCGGACAGCAACCTGTTTATTGAGGGCGATACCTATCAGGACGTGATTAGCAAGATTCTCACCGGCATTGAGCCTGATATTGATGGCGCGCTGAAGGCATTGGACGAAAAGTACAATGCTGCGCTGGATGCAGCTGTGGCAAACGGCAAGGTTGTCCTTTCCGACTACATCGATCCCGACATTGCTGAAAAGATGCAGCCCGTCAAGTAATCGTCTGCCTTCGGAGGGAATCCCTTCTGCATTACGGATCGCAAGGGATTCCCTCTGCCTTTATCCTATTTCTAATGGGATTTTTCTCAAACAGGAGGAAGGATACATGACGAAAGTCATCAATCGCAGCAAGCACGGCAGTTGCGCAAAGCATTTGTCAAGCAACCGGATTCAGGAGATTCTGATGATTCTTCCAATGACCATCGGATTTCTGCTGTTCTCCGTGTACCCGATTATCTGGGTTATCCGCTGGTCATGCTTCAATTATAACGGCTTCAGCACGCCCGTCTGGTGCGGGCTGGACAACTTCATCCGCGTCCTCACACGGGATCCTGCCTACTGGAACTCGCTGCTGAATACATTCATCATCGCCGGGCTCAAGATGCTGGTGGAAATTCCGATGGCACTCATTCTGGCTGTGCTGGTCAATAATGCACGCCTTCGCGGCGGCAAGTTCTTCCGCGTTGTTTTCTTCCTGCCATCCGTGTTTAGCATTGCGGTCGTCGGGTTGATTTTCTCAATTCTTTTCAGCGCTTTTAACGGCATTGTCAATGCAGTCTTGTGGGAGCTTGGCATCATCAACCGCAATATCAGCTGGTTTGGTGATAAAACACATGCCATGTTCGTGATTATTCTGGTCTCTCTCTGGACGACCTTTGGTCTGAACATGATTTACTTCCTCATGGGTCTGCAAAACATTCCGAAATCGCTCTATGAGTGCGCATCAATCGACGGCGCTTCGCCCTTGCGGCAGTTCTTTTCCATCACTGTGCCGCTGCTGTCGCCGATTCTTCAGCTGGTGCTGATGCTCAGCGTTCTGGGAACGATGAAGATGACGGACTTGATTCTGGTGCTGACCAACGGCGGCCCCGGCGGTACAACGGAAGTTGTGATGACCTACATTTTCAAGTATTTCTTCTCCTACGGCGACAACGCCGCGCGCGACGTACAGTTTGGCTATGCATCCGCGATGGCAGTCGTTACCGCGGTTATCCTCGGTATTACGACGCTGATTTACCTGCGTGTCTCCCGCAAAATGCAGAGCTATGATGAGTAAGGAGGAGAAAGAAGATGCGTAAGGTTACTGCTGTTTTCAGTAAGACACTGACTTATCTTTTCTTGCTGATTGTTGCAGTTTTCGCGGTTTTTCCTGTAATCTACATTTTATTGGGTTCTTTCAAATCCAATACGGAAATTCTTGTCGGCGGCGTTGACTTGCTGCCGAAAAAGTGGCTTTTCTCCAACTATGAGCAGGCATGGACGCTTGCGCGGTTCGGCTCGCTTACGATGAACAGCATTTTTTATTCTGCCTGTGTCGTCGTTGGTTCGATTATCACCTGCATTACGGCTGGCTATGTTTTTGAGCGGGGAAAAACACGGTTTGTCAAGGTTATTCATACGATGGTGCTCTGTTCTTTGTTTATCTCCATCGGTTCGCTGTCGCTGTATCCGCAGCTTCAGCTGGCAAAGACGTTCCATCTGAACAATTCGCTCTGGGGGCCTATCATCATCCGTGTTTTCGGCATGAACGCCACGCAGATTTTTATTGCAACCGGCTTCATTCGGCAGATCTCGCATGAGATTGACGAGGCTGCGCAAATTGACGGATGCAGCTTCTTCGGCATCTTCGCCCGCATCATTTTTCCGCTGTGCAAGCCGCTGATTGCTACAACCGGTCTGATGGCATTCCGCACGGCATGGAGCGACTATCTGCTGCCGTATGTCTTTACGATTGCTGACCGCACGAAGTGGCCGCTGGTTGTCGGCGTGGTGAGCCTGAAATCCAGCGGTGAAGCAGCATCCAGCTGGAACTTGATGCTGGCAGGCATTTCGATTTCCATTTTGCCCATGCTTGTGGTATACTTGTTCCTGAATCGATACTTTATCTCAGGCTTGACGGAAGGATCCGTCAAGGGATAATACGATTTCCAGATTCACCTGCGCCATCTGCTTGCGCCTTTTCCCTTCTGGCGTCCGCTCATTCCACTTAGCGTAGCGCTGCTACGCTGCGTTTCATTCACGTTAGCCAGAATGAAAAATTCGCGGCGCATCTTGGCGCATTCTTATCTGGAAATCGTATGATCGTCTTACGCGGAGGGAACAGGGATGTTTTACGGCGTTACGCTCATGCTGATTGTGGTGATTATGCTGCTGGTGCTGGACCATAAAAGCCTGTACACACGGTTTTTCGTGGTTATGTTTCTGGGCGTGACCATTGCGTTCTTTTTCATGATTCAGCAGCTTTCCATCTTTGCTGACTACGGCGCTTACAGAAACCAAAGCAATTTTGTTCAGCTGGATTGGCGCATTTTCCAATTCATGACGGGGCAAATGACAATCCCTATTCTCTGGCGGCTGCGCCTGATGAACATAGGCATCGCCCTGTATCTTCTGGGCATGACGCTGTTCAACCTCGCGTTTACGCTGGAATTGCAGCCCAAGCGTCCGAAACAGCCGGAGAGGCATAAAATCCGCTATCTGCTGCTGATTGTGCCCGCGATAGAACTGCTTGTGCAAGATCCCAACGTTTCCACCGCAATGTACTTGCTGTACCATACTGCGGCGAATCCGGCCGACATCCTGCTTGCATTCCGGGTAGGGGAGTGCATTTACAAGATGGTGCTTCTTCTGCTGCTGGCGCGCCCCGTGTTCATTCTCATGCGCTCCATCCGAAAAAACAATGTGTTCTTCCTCAAACGCCGCTTGTGGATGTTCAGCATCGGGATGCTTTTAGCAAACAGCATTTTCTTCGCGTTCTTCTATCTGGGCACTTGCAGCATTTCGGTCGCAACGGTCATCAAAACTGGTTTCTGGCTTTTTCAGCCGCTGGATGGCGTGATTCCGTACTCCTACATCATCGGTTCCATCATCATTTTCCTGATTCTCAGCTTCTGTGCGTTTGCTTTGCTCAGCTGCCAGCTGGACGTACTCATTTCGCCGCTGACCGAACGGCGGATTCAGCGCAACATCGCTACGCTCAACGAAGCGCTTGGCGAAACACTTCACTCGCAGAAGAATGTTTTTTTCTCCATGCAGATTCTGATGAACCGGATTGAACGTCAGGCGGATCTATCCAAAGTGCCGGAAGCTGCACGGCTGCATGAGCTGATTACTGCTTCGCTTGAGCGTACAGCAGAGATACTGGATGCCATTCGCCGCGTTGAAGCGCAAAGTGAGCAAGAAAACATTGTCAGCATTGTCTCCAACGCGATTGCGCAGCTGCATCTTCCGGATACCATCCATCTGCATTGGCATCCGGAGGACAGTGCAAAGGATAACACGACGGTTATGGTGAATGCATACAGCATGGAGCATGTGCTGGTCAATGTGCTGATGAACGCCGTTGAAGCGATTGAAACCGCAGGAAACAGTCATGGCCGCATTCGCGTAGAAACCGGGAATTTCCTTCGCTGGGTGGTTGTTAGTATTACCGACAATGGCTGTGGCATCTCGCATAAGGAGCGCGCCATGATTTTTGCGCCGCACTACTCCGGGAAAAAGGGGCGCTTGAATTGGGGAATGGGGCTTTCCTATGCATACCGAGTGGTGAAGGCGCACATGGGGCAAATCCACATTGACAGTCAGCCCGGTATCTACACGCGCGTGGTCATCATGCTGCCCGGTGGTAGAAAGAAAAAGCACAAAAAGGTGGTTAGCGCATGATTCGTCTTGTTATCGTGGATGATATGCCGGATATTCGTAATTATCTTGCGGAGGAATTAGCTGCCGCGTCAGAGCAGTTTTCGGTTGTAGGCGCTGCGGAGGATGGTACAGAAGCTGTCAAGCTCGTTGATTCGCTCCTGCCGGACGTTGTCCTGATGGACATCCAGATGAAGACCCGCACAGAAGGAATTTATGCTATCCGCATCATTCATGAAAGGCATCCCGATATCAAGTGCATTGCCTTGACGATTCATGAGGATGATGAACTCATCTTTCAGGCATACCTTGCCGGTGCGGCAGATTACATCATCAAGACACGGAGCATTGACACCATCAAGAATTCCATTCTTGCGGTCGTCAACAATCGACTGCTTCTGCGTCCCGAAGTCGGTCAGCGGCTGATTCAGGAGTATCAGCGCGTTCAGAATCAAGAGAACCGCATGAAAGAAACCATGCAGGTGATGCTCAAAATCAACACGACCGAATATGAAATTCTGCGCATGGCATGTGCCGGCATGAGCTACAAACAGATGGCGCGGGAACGATATGTTGAAGAAACCACCATTCGTTCGCAAATCAACCACATTCTCAAAAAATTTCAGAAGAACCGCATGAAGGACGTTGTCACCCTGCTCAATGAACTGCACATTTTTTGAAAGGAAGGGTAACTATATGAAATATACTGAATTGGGCAAAACTGGCTTGCATGTTTCCGAAATTGGCTTTGGTGCGTGGGCTATCGGTGGACAGGCATGGGGAAATGACATCACCGACAAAAACGCCATGGCTGCACTGCAAGAGGCTTGGCAGCAAGGCATCAACCTCTTTGACACAGCTGACTGCTACGGCGATGGCCACAGCGAAGCGCTGATTGGAGAATTCCTCCTTGGGCAGCGCGAAAAGGCCGTCATCGTTACCAAAGGCGGTACGAACTACCGTGTGAAGGAACGCAGCAAGGACTTTACGCGCGATTACCTGATTCGCTCGTTGGATGAAAGCCTTGAACGGCTGCAAACGGACTATGTGGACGTTTATCTGCTGCATGTTCCCAACGCGCAGTGGCAGGACGAGGCGCATGTACTGGATACACTGCGGGAAATCAAGAACAGCGGAAAAGCGCATTTTGTTGGTCTTGCCATGTGGGGGGCTGCGGATACGCTGCACGCGCTGGAGAAGGATACAGACGGCGTTATCGACGTGCTGGAAGTGCCGTTTAACATCCTCAACAAAAGCAACTTTGAGGTGCTCCGTATCGCCCGTGAGCGAAACATTGCCGTTCTGACCAGTGAACCGCTTGCCAGTGGCGTATTGACCGGCAAATACCATGCGCAGACGGACTTTGCAGACGGCGACCATCGCAAAGGCTTCTGGAATGATATGCGCTGGGAAACCATGGAAAGCTCTTTGCGGGAGATTGCCGCCTGCGCAAAAGAAGCCGGCATGTCGATGGCGGAGCTTGCGCTTGCCTATAACTTGAGCACACCCGGTGTTACCTGCGTGATTCCGGGCGGCAAAACGCCGGAACAGGTGCGCAAAAATGTGCAGGCAGCCGGCCTGCGTATTCCGGAGGACATGCGTCAGCGCCTGGCAGACGTGCCCGGCTTTGTGTACTGATTGCAGGCGGGAGAAGCAAGATGAGCTGCATTTGTCTTGATACGAACTGGTTTCTGAAAGGCTTGGAATCGCCTTGTCCGCCGGACTGGACAGCACTCAGCGCACTGTTTTCGGAAAATTCAGATGCCTTTTCTCTTCCGCGCTTTCCTATGCAAGTGCATGATGTCCTGCTGGCATATGGTATCATCGAGAACCCGAATATTCGGGGCGTCAATCGCGACCTCTGGATTCACGAGCGCGACTGGGTGTACTGCTGCCGCTTTTCCGCACAGGCAAATATACCATCCTTGCTAACCTTCGATGGCGTGGATACCTTTGCGGATGTGTGGCTCAATGGCACACTGCTTGGCAGCTGCAGCGATGTTTATCTTTCATGGGAGTATGATGTTGGCCATCTGCTGCGAACGGAGAATACGCTGATTGTCTACTTTCACGCTGCGCAGACGGAGCTGAAAAAGCTTTCCTTGCCCGAACGCTATGCAGGGCTTGTCCCAACGATTTCTGCGGCTCGTGTTTTTCGCACGGGGTATCATGATTACTGCGGCCCATCTCCCTGCCTCATTCGCTGCGGTTTGTATGCACCTGTCACCCTGCGGCAGGCAGAACCTGTCGCTTTGGCGGAAATCACCTGCGACACATGGCTGACGGAAGATGGGGATGGCGTGGTGCAAGTCCAGCTGACATGGATGGGTCAGGCAGACACGCCGTACACTGTTTCACTGGCGGATGCGCATGGAACAGTTGTCGCCGACGCTTCGGGGACAACTGCGCATGGCAGGCAGCGGCTCTCCTTGTCTGTCCATCAGCCGGAACGCTGGTATCCGTGGACGCACGGCACACCGACTTGCTATACGCTGACGGTACGCGCCGAAAAGGAAGCCGTTTCCCGGCTTGTCGGCTTCCGGCAAATTGACATCAGCGATAGGCTTCTCTTCCGTGTGAACGGAATGCCTGTGCGGATGTGGGGTGCAAACCTCATGCATCTGGACACCCTGACGAACTGCTATGCCCCGGAGAAAATGACAAGAATCCTTGACCTTGCGCAGCTGGCCAACTGCAATATGCTGCGCGTTTGGGGCGAAGCAGATAAATTGCCGGAAGCCTTTTATGAGGAATGTGACCGCCGCGGAATTCTCCTCTGGCAAGATTTTTTTCTCGGCTGCTCTTTGTATTCTGAAGAGGCGGATCAGCTTTCGCTTTATCGGCAGGAGGCTGAAATGCTGCTGCGCACGCGAAAGCACCATCCCTGCATCGCGCTGTGGTGCGGCGGAAACGAGCTGTATCTGGCGCAGGAATATCAGCACCCTGAAGCGCCGGTATATGGAGAAAAAATCATTCGTGAGGTATTCCCAGAAGTTTGCGCGCGGCTTGACCCGCATCGCCTGTATTACCCTTCTTCTCCCTGCGGCGGTTCCTTCGCGAACGACCCGCAATGCGGCGATACCCATGGCTACACACACCTGTGGTTCGTACCGGGACGCGCCTATCCGCACTTTTTGAGCGAAAACTGTCGTGTTTCTACCCCAACATGGCAAAGCATGAATCAGATGATGACGCCTGATGAACTGTGGAATGAAGGAACGTACGCACTGACGGCGCATCATCCCTGCGAAATTCCGGAAAGCTGGATGAAGCACACGCCCAACGAAGGCTGGCTGAAGCTGGGGCCTGTGGAGCATTATCGCGATGCAGAAACACCGCAGGAGATGGTGTACCGTGTCTGTGCTGCTCATGCAGAGTACATTCATGAACAGGTCGGCCGTTTTCGGCGAGGGCGTGCGCCGTGGGAAAATAGCGACATCCGCCATACCAACGGTCACCTGCTGTGGCGCTTGAATGAGAACAGCAACGTCATTTCCTTCGGGGTAGTAGACTATTTTTTGCAGCCCGGACATGCCTACTACGAAATGAAACGCTGCTATGCGCCCGTTTTCGCCAGCGTTGCGCTGGATGATCACGCAGGCATTTATCTGACGAATGACACAACGAGAACCATTGCGGGCACTGTCGAGGTTTCCCTTTTCCATCTTGTGAAAAATGAGCGAACGCACCAAATGGAGCTTCCGTTCACGATAGAACCGGATGCAACAGCACGGCTCTGCACATTGGATGAATGGGGACAGATCCGCAAGGAACAGATAGTCTGTGTACGCGTACTGGATAAGCGCAGGACGCTGCTTGCCGAAACGATTCAGCCGCTGGATATTGAACGACGGCTGCCGTATCCCCAGCAAGTGGGGCTTTCGATGATTGCGTCGGCGGATACCGACACGCTGCTGCTGCGCTGCGAGCACTATGCCCGCTGTGTCTCGCTCCATGGCGACGGCTTTGAACCCCTGTTTGATGATAATTTCTTTGATTTACTGCCGGACGAGACCAAATGCATTCGCGTACTGCCCTCGCCCAGCAGCGGCGTCATCTATGCGGAAACGGCGTATGACCAAACCATCGTTTCCTGTCAATGGGATAAGGAGAAAGAAAAATGACCACGCAATTTTTAACGGAAACGGTGACGACTCCCGTCAACTACAACTGTGATGTGCTGGTCTGCGGCGGCGGCACAGCTGGTGTTACAGCAGCCCTCGCCGCAGCCCGCAATGGCGCGAAAACGATGCTTGTTGAACATGGCGGCTATGTTGGCGGTACGCTGGTGAACGGCGCAGGCCCGCTGCACAGCTTCTTCAATCTTTACCATGCCTATCCCGAAGCGGGAAAGCATCAGGTCGTTCGCGGCATTGCGCAGGAGATTGTTGAAAAACTGCAAGCGCGCGGAGAATCAACCGGGCACATGGAGCAAAAGCGCGGCGGCAACTACGACTCCGTAATTACGCTGATTGACTGGGAGGGCTATAAGGCGCTGGCGCTGGAAATGCTGCAGGAGGCAGGCGTTCAGCTGCTGCTGCATACGGATGTGGTTTCTGTATGCAAGGAAGACGACCGTGTGCACGATGTTGTCGTTCAAAACAAATCCGGCCGCGAGGCAATCTGCGCAAAGGTTGTGATTGATACGACCGGTGACGCCGATGTTGCCACCTTATCGGGCTGCGAAGTCGAAAAGCGACACCAGACAACCAGCGTCGGAATGCCGTTCAGTATGCAGCATGTCGATATGAAGCGTCTCGTTGCTTATCTGGAGGATAAGCAGCTGATTACCCAGCTTGTATCTGGCGGCAAACTTTCGGAGGGCAATCAGGCAATCCGCCTTGGCTTTGATTTGAAAAAAGTGCCGGAATTTACACAATTCATGGAGGAGAATGGCATCTGGGGGCCGCTCGGTTATTCGCTGCACGAAGGCGAATTCACCTATATCAACGGCACATGCATCAAAAATGTCGATGCGACGGATGCACAGGTGCTTTCGGATGCTGAAATCAAGCTCCGTTTGCAGGTCAAGCAGCTTTCTGACATGCTCATTCGCTATATTCCCGGCTTTGAACATGCTTATCTCAGCTGGACACCGGAAAAAGTGGGCGTTCGGCTGACACGGATTGTCAAGTGCGAACACGTCCTGACGCTGGATGAAATTGTTAGCGGCACACGGTTCCCTGATGAAGTTTTCCTTTACGGCTTCCACGACTGCGCACCGCGGATTACCATTCGGGACGGTAAATGGTATGGTTTCCCGTACCGCGCACTCGTGCCGGTAGGGGTGGAGGGGCTGCTGGTTGCCGGGCGCTGCGTGACCCGCGAGTGGGAAGCGCATATGTCCACCCGCAACACCGTTTCCTGCATGGCGCAGGGACAGGCCGTTGGTACTGCTGCCGCGCTGTGTGTCCGCGAAGGCGTGCTTCCGCGAAAGCTGGATGTGCAGCTTCTTCGCCGGACGCTGCGGGAGCAAGGGGTATTTCTTGACTGATACGATTTCCAGATTCAACTGCACCATCTGCTTGCGCCGCGCTATGATACGGCAGCAGGCATCGTGATGCAGGGGAGGTGGCCATTTTATGAATCAGCAGCTTCGGCAGGATGCTGACCGCATTATTGCAGACGCGATTCATGCTGTTTTGCCTGACCAAGCGGTCATCCGGGCGCTGGAAGCAGCTTCTTTTCCTGGCCGAATTCGATTGATAGCCGCGGGGAAAGCAGCGTGGCAAATGGCGCAGGCTGCCAGCAAGACGCTGGGCGATTCGCTGGAATGCGGCGTTATCTGCACCAAATACGGGCATTGCGGGGGAAAACTGCCGAAAATCACCTGCTGCGAAGGCGGTCATCCCATTCCGGATGAAAACAGCCTTCGCGCCACCGATGCCGCACTGTCCCTCGTTCAGGGACTGACAGCGCAGGATACGGTTCTATTCCTGCTTTCGGGCGGCGGCAGTGCGCTTTTCGAGAAGCCGCTGATTCCCTTGTATGAATTGCAGGATATTACACAGCAGCTTCTTGCCAGCGGCGCAAGTATCGTCGAAATCAACGCCATTCGCAAGCGCCTTTCTGCCGTAAAGGGCGGACGCTTTGCCAAGCTATGCCAGCCGGCGCGCGTGTTTTCCATCGTGCTGTCTGACATTCTGGGCGACCCGCTGGATATGATAGCCTCTGGCCCTGCCTGTCCGGATGCATCCACCTGCGGCGAGGCGCTTTCGATTGCCGCGCGTTACCATTTGCGCCTTTCGCCGGAAGCAATGTCACTGCTGCATCAGGAGACGCCCAAGACACTTTCAAACGTCGAAACCCATGTCACAGGCAGCGTTCGGGAGCTATGCGCAGCCGCGGCGGCAGCTTGCAGTTCTCTGGGCTACACCCCCATTGTGCTCACGGATGTCTTGGCTTGTCAGGCACGCGACGCAGGGCAGGTACTTTCCGCTATTGCTCGGACACATGCGCAGGACGGTCAGAAGCGCGCTTTCCTGATGGGCGGCGAAACGGTCGTGCATGTCACAGGCCATGGAAAAGGCGGACGCAATCAGGAGCTTGCCCTTGCTGCCGCACAGGAATTATCAGGAATCACCAATGCGGCTGTTTTTAGCATTGGGAGTGACGGTACGGACGGTCCCACGGACGCTGCGGGCGGCTATGTGGATGGCGACACCGCTTCCCGGCTGTCGGCACAGGGAATCTCGATTGCGCAGATGCTGCAAGAAAATAATGCTTATCATGCGCTGGAAAAGGCAAACGGTCTTATTTTTACTGGCCCTACCGGCACAAATGTCAACGATGTTGCGGTGCTGCTGATAGATACGGCGGACTAAAACAAAAGATAGTCACAGAGAGTGGATTCAGGCGGCACTGTCTCATTTGTGCGGTGCCGCCTGAAACAAGGGGATGAATCCTGCCTTGCATTTTCCCTCCGCGCATGGTAAAATATTAGTTACCAGAGAGGAGGGGATGCCATGGCTGTGCGCATTGCCATCGTCGAGGACGAGAAAACCGCGGCGCGCGCGCTGGAACAGGCGATTCAGCGCTACGGAACGGAAAACAAGGTTTCGTTTACGATTCGTGTCTGGCATGACCCGCTGCTCTTCTTGGAGGAATATCAGGCGGAGTACGACATCGTTTATATGGACATTCGGATGCCCGCGCTGTCCGGGATGGAAACGGCGCGGAATCTGCGGAAGATGGATCGCATGGTCATGCTGATTTTTGTGACCAGCCTGGCGCAGTATGCGCTGGAGGGGTACACGGTCGGCGCGTTTGACTACATCCTCAAGCCTGTCAAGTATTATGACTTCGCGCTGAAGCTGCATTGGGCGCTGGAGCATCTGCCGGAAAAGCAGGAAGCGACGATACTGCTTGTGTCAGGCGGCAGCAAAATTCGACTGCGCCTGCGGAATTTGCTGTATGCTGAGACGGATGGGCATTACCTGATTTTCCACACCGCCGAGGGGCAGATTCGGCAGTGCGGCACGATTTCCACGCTTGAAGCCGATTTGACGAACAAACAATTTGTCCGCTGCAACAGCTGCTATCTGGTGAATTTGCAGCACATTGCGGGCATCAAGGGATACAGTTTGCTGCTGGATAACGGCGAGGAGCTGAAAATCTCCCAGCCGCGAAAGAAGCAGGTTCAGCAGACCTACAACGAGTATTTAGCAGCGCACTAAAAAAGGCAGGCGAATCGCCTGCCTTTTTTAATGAGCCTTCGTTTTTTCCGCCTTTTCCGGGATGTTCAGCCGGATTTCCAGCAGGTAAACGCTGTCCTTGGCAGAGATTTTCATCGTGCCGCCGTATTGACTGACAATGTACTGCATACTGGATGTGCCAAAGCCGTGGCGCCGTCCGTCGGGCTTTCTCGTCTGCGGCAAGTCGTTTTTGAACTTGATTTCGCCCTCGTAGTAGTTCATCACGGCAATTTCCACCGCGCCGCTTAGCCGCCGGACATGCAGGCTGATGACCCGCTTTTCAGGGTTGCTGACGCGCATCACCGCTTCCACCGCGTTATCCAGCGCATTGCTGAACAGCGCGTAAATGTGGCGCGTGCGCATGAACGACAGGCACTCGCCATCCGCCATGCTGGTGAAGGAGATGCCGTTGTCCATGCACTTGAGCATCGTGCTGTACAGCACAACATCCAGCACCTCGTTGCCCGTTTTCACATTGCTGTCGTAGAGGTCGATTGCTTCCCGCAGGGCGGAAATTTCGGATTCGGTCAGGCGGCTTTGCAGCTTGTCCAGCTGATGGCGCAGGTCATGGCAGCGCAGATTCACAAGGTCGATGTTGGCCTTCATCGTCTCGTACTGCCGCCGATTCTCCGCCAGCACCTGATCCATCACCTCGATTTCCGCCCGATTCTGCGAAAACAGCACAATGTCGTGGTGCAGCGCCAAAACAGAAATGCACATGAACACCAGGCAGCAGCGCAGCATTTCATAGAGCGGCCGTGAATCGGCGCGGTATTCGCTCATCACGGCGTTAATCAGCACACTGGCTAACAAGAACAGGATGCACAGCCATGTGGTCTGAATCTGCGATTTCCGATCTTCATGGTACTGCACAGACGGATGGATGAACAGCAGCCGAAGCAGATAGCAGACGGCCAGGTGGAACACAAACCAGATGAGAAGTGTCACATCCGCATTGGTGATTTGCGGAAACAGGGTCATTGTCTGCGTATCGTCAGCGCCCGTAAAGGACAGCACGAGCGCGTACAGGCTGTCGGCAATCTGGACGGCGGCACATCCGGCGCACCACGCTTTCAGCCGCTCACACCATGTGCCTTCATGCGCCAGGAACAGCAGCGGCAGCATGGAGAGGTACTCCAGCATGTTGGAAATGAACCGTGACCAGAGCAGCGTTTCTAAATGCGTGCGGAGGATAGCTCGGATGATCATAATCGCCGCCATCAGGGCAATCCCCGCCGTCGCACGAACGACATACTGCGGCTTGTGCTTCAGCGGGAAAATGAAAACAGCAACACCGGACAGTGTTTCCAGAAAGGCTATAACGGAAAGACCCATTTGGTAAGAATAGCTTTCTCCCAGCCACTGCGCGAGGAATGCAATCATCGCTCATTTTCCCTCCTTCATTTCGGTGCCATTATAGCATACGCATCCAGTCTGCCGCAACCCTGCCTTTTGCCCCGCGGTACAGGACAAAAGGCAGGGGAGAAGGCATCAGTCCAGCGGAATCAGGCAGTAGGGGTGAACAACCGCCTGCGCAGGGCCGTATGCCTGCAAGCCGTAGCGGTAGCCGTACCAGTCGCCGCCGCCCGCGCCGCCGCCTGCATTCGCCAAGCTCGATGAATACAGCAGCGCAATGGTGTTTTCACCGTTTTTCAGCCACGGCGTGATGTCCATGACGGCTTTCGTCATGCTCAGGTCGCCCGTTTTTTCGCCGTTGATGAAAACCTGCATACTTTCGCTCATCGGGCCCAAGTCGATATACGCGCCGTCCGCCGTGCCATCCCACTGGAAAACCGCCTTGTACGTCGCCTGACCGACCGTGCGCTCGCCCAGTTCCGGAATTTCATTCCATGTTTTCAGGGCGTCCAGATGGAGCGTGACGGGGGTAATGTCCGTCGCCACCTGCGTTTCGGTGATGGTCTGGCCGAAGAGCGTTTCCATGCGCTCGTTCACCTGCCCGGACGCCGTGTGCTTCATGACGGTAACATCCCAGTCGGTGATTTCAAACGCATCCGGCACCTGCGCCGCGAATTGCCGCGTTTCGCCGCTGCTGAGCTGCGCCTGATATTCGCCGGACGCTGTGACCTTGGCGGACAGGCTGCTGCCATCGCTGAAAATATCCGCCGCGTTCGTTTCGACCGCGTGGAGCTCGCTGTCCGCCTCGCACGCACGGAACACAAACAGCGCCACGTCGCCGTAATCCAGCGTCAGCGGGAAAATTGTGCTGCCGTTTTCATGGCGATAAACGCCCACGCGCTTCGTTTCGCCCGTCCACGCATCCAGCTGATACGGAATCCAAGTGCCGTCCACCACCATCTCCGTCGAGATGGTATCGCCGTGCGTATCCTGCTTTTCACCCTGCGACCACACGGAAACATAGCTGCCGTCGCAGTAGTTGTACACATACAGGTATTCGGTGTCGCCGTCGCGGCGCGTCTGCGTCAGCAGCTGGCGGTTCGGCTCGGCAAAGCCCGCGTAAGGCTTCACCCCGGCGCTTTGCAGCACGCGGGCAACGTCGTCCGCGTCCTTTGCGGAATAGACGTTGGGAAGCGCCTTCATTTCCGCCATCACATCCGCCAGCGCTGCCTCGCCGCCATCATTGTACGGCGTCTGAACGGCGGCGCCATCCACCACAACCACCTTCATGCCCTGTTTTGCCAAATCAAGCAGGGCTTTCGCGCCGTCAAGCGCCAGCTGCTCCTGCCACAGCACAATCGCCTGATACCCCGCCTGCTCCAGCGTGCCGCTTTTGGCGTTGTAGTACACGCCGTCCGCCGTCAGGAAATCCGGGCTGAAGTAGTCGTAGGTATAGCCGTTGTCCTGCAAGGTCGTGGACGGGAAAAAGCCGGTCGTGTGGTCAAGCAGCCAGTTTTCGCCGCCGTGGTTGCCGCTGGTCGGCATGGGCTGCTGATAGTTCATGTAAATCATGCCGACATCCGTGCGGGACACGCCCTCGCGGAGCAGCTGACAGATGCGCCCCAGATGGTCGTTGAACGACGGATAATCCACGCTGGACGGCTCGTGCGGCCCGAAGGCGTAGAAGCTGGCATACACCGCGCCGCTGGCGGTATAATGCGGCCAGCGATTATCCGTTCCCGGCCCGTACTGCGCAGACCAGATGTGCCACACAATGCGATTGAAGCCCGCCGCAAAGAGGTTGTACGCCTCCATCAGGTGATCCTGCTCGGTATAGGCATAGCCGCCGTAAGCGCCCGTTTCGGAGGAGAGCACCTTGTTTTGCAGCTTCGCGCCGCCCGTCCACAGGCGGTACATATCCACCTGATTGTTCTGGTTGAGGATTTCCGCCTCCGGATAATCCACGCTCATAATCGGCTCGGAGATTTCCAGCCGCTGCCCATAGCTGATTTGCGCGCGGGTCTTGATGCCGTATTCGTGCAGCCACGCGCGCAGCGGCTCCAGCATCCGTTCGCGGTAGAGCTGCGTCTGCACGTCAAAGAGGTCGTTGAGCACCTTTTCGCGCATGGTTTTGTCCGCCAAATCATAGCTGCCGTAGTCCACTGCATCCCAGTAGAACAGATCCGGCAGACCGATGGTCAGGTACAGGTACGGACGAATGTCATAGCCCTTGCGCGCCAGAAATTCTTCCGCCATGTCGTCGCACCAGAACGCGCAGCCGTATTCGGTGCTGATTTCCAGCGAATCCATGAACAGCTGCACGTCGCCCGCCTGAATCTTGGCATTCAGCGCCTCGTCGTCCAGGATGTGCGCCAGCCAGTATTCCTTCAGCGCTTCAATGCCCGCTTCATCAAAATAGTTGATGCAGTACGCGGTTTCCGCGGCGGGGTGGGATTCCTGCATTGCGCCCTGCTGCCAGTAGTAGAACAGTCGGTACTTCGATTCGGCGTTTTCCGGCGTCCAGTCCAGCGTAATCGTGCCGTCCGCTTCCCAGACCAGCTTGTCGGTCAGCTCGATGATGCCCGTTCCGTCCGTCACGATGGGCTTTGCCTTGTTGCCGCTCGTCTGCGGCACGGCAAAAACGCCAATCAGCTTTGCCGTCGGCTCAATGGGGTAGACCTTGCTGCCGACTTTCTTCTGCATGGGGATTGCCCCGCTTCGGCTCGCCCCTGCTTTGATGTATTCCACAATGTCCACGACAATCTGGCTTGCGCCCTGACTGTGCGGGTCAAGACCGGGGACGTTGGCGGTCGCCCAGTTTGTGCCGGAGGTCAGCGAGACGGTCATTCCCAAGTCCAGCGCCGTGTTCATTGCCAGCTTCAAGTCGTGATCCCACTGCGCAGAGCCGTAGCCGTAGTCCCCTTCGCTGATTTCGTCTTCGCCCTGCGCGCACAGCTCCACGCCGCGGAAGCCGCCGTCGTACATCGCCTGAATTTCCGCGCGGATGGTCTCGTCCGTATGGCCCGCTTCTGCCATCCACCAGCGCACTTCGCTGCGGCTGTCGATGCTGGGCGCGGTATAGCGGCGCTCGATTTCCGCCGCAAACGCGTCGTCCTCTGCCAGCGCCGAGGCGGCGGACAGCAGCAGAGCGGCAGAGAGCACCGCCGACAAGATTTTCTTCCCAGACAGCATAATGTCCTCCTTGCAACGCTTTCTTGGGCACCACCGCACAATTCGGCGGCGCGTCTGGCGATGTCTTTTCCGCCATCTGCGGCATGCAAATTCCTCGATTTACCTCCAGTAAACCTTCGAAATTTGCATTTGCATCTGACGAAAAATCCATTCCCCAGCCGACCACCTCATTTGTGCGGTGTTACCCTTGTACAAAATGGGGCTCCGGAACACTCCGAAGCCCCGGAAAATCGTATTAAATCTTGAACGCCTTGACAAGCAGCGGCCAAGCCCAGAGGTAGAAGACAACTGCAATCGCGATGACGGCGACGGCAATCACAATCCACATGATGCGCTTGCCCTTCTTGCTCATCCGCTTGCGGTTCTGGAACTGCTCCTCGGTCATCGGCACTTTGCTGTATACGCGAATTGCCATGAACACCAGCACAAGCGCCATCAGGATGTCAAAGGCGTACAGCACAACCTTGTACCACGCCATGCCGTACAGGAAGCCCTTCTGCTCCTCAACAGCGGGGACAGTCGTTTCTTCCGCAGCATCATCCGCCTGATTCAGCATGGCCGCGTAGGCGGGGTCAACCGCCAGCGAGTTTGCCGTGTTGTAGAGAATTTGATGCACGGCTTCGCGGAGCAGCTTGCGGCACCAGCCGGATTTAACGTCGCTGAGCGACTGTTCCGCGGTCGCGTGAATGAGCGTGCCGCCCGCCGCCAGATACTGGTCAGCGCCAGCGCCCTTCATCGTGGTGGTGTAGTCGGTGATGTAGCAGCCGTGCCAGCCCCATTCGTTGCGGCAGATGGCGCTCATCAGCGGATAGGAGCCGAAGGTGAACTGCCAGCCGACGCGGCACATGGTCAGCATGATGCCCTGTGCGCCGCCCTTCTGGATGGAATACTGGAAGGGCTTGAGGTAGATTTCACGGGTAGCCTGTTCCGTGCCCCACACAGCCACACAGCCGTTGGCGGCGCGGTTGGTGTCGGCGTCGTTCATGACAAAGTGCTTGATGTAGGCGTGCATACCGTGCGCTTCAACGCCCGCGCAGACCGCCGCGGAGCAAAGACCGGTCAGCACAGCATCCTCGGAGTAGTATTCGTAGTTGCGCGCGCCGAAGGGGGTGCGGTGGATGTTGATGCCGGGCGCGTACCAGCCCTCGGTGTTGGACGCAATCGCGTCTTCGCCGATGGCGTTGCCGTAGATGCGCTGAACGTCCTGACTCCACGTCGCCGCCGTCATTGTTGCGCAGGGGTAGGAGTAGATGACCGCGTCCGTCAGGAAGTTCGCAATGCCGTGCGGCGCGTCATACTCATACGTCTTGGGCTTGCCAACGGATTCCACCGCCAGAGAGCCCCAGCCGGACTTGTTGAACAGCTGGTGCATCTCGGAGAGCTTGAGTTCATCCAGCAGCAGATCCCACTTCGGGTCGTTGTAGTCCAGCCCCACCATGTCGATCAGCTTCAAATTGTTCTTCGCGCCGTAGGTGTAGCCTTCCTTGCCGGGATACAGGGCAGCATCCGTCGGGTCTGTCGGGTTCAGAGAAGCCGCAAAGCCCTTCAGCTCGAATTTCGCCCGCAGGTCGTCGGAAATCACATAGGTCGGCACGTCGCCGGAGATGTTGCCGACGTTGGATACGCCCTTCGCAACACCGGTGGCGTATTCCAGGCCGTTATTGTCCATCACAGACCAGTCAGAGCGGGAGAGATACACCGTGTCGTCCGCATAGACGATATCATCAAGCTGGTTGGTCACTTCCGCGCCGGAAACAGCGTCCTTGTTCAGCAGTTCCCGTTCGGAAACGGTGTACTTGGCTGCCATCGCCGTGTTGCCGTTTGCGGTCATGCCGTCCGCCGTGGTCTTGCCCTTTGCGGCAAGCACGTTGTTCACGGCCTCGTGCGCATCGTGGGCAGCGGTCACATACCAGTCGCCCGCGTCAATCACATAGGTCTTGGCGTCCTTTGCATCGTAGCTGGCAATGTCCTGCTTGGAGAAGGTGACGGACACGCGCTGCGACTCGCCGGGGGCAAGCTCAGATGTCTTGACATACTGCGCCAGCGCCACAGCCGCCTTTTCCACGCCGCCGGGGATGTAGGGCGACTGGACGTAGAATTCCACAACATCCTTGCCGGAGGTGAAGCCGGTGTTCTTCACCGTGACCGACGCGGTGCAGAGGTCGCCGTCCCAGTCCACCTTCAGGTCAGACCATTCAAAATCAGTGTAGCTCAGACCATAGCCGAAAGGATAGGCGACGGTGGCGGCGTAATCGTAATCGCCCGCGTTGCCCTGCTTGAGCACAGCATCCTCATAACGGGTTTCATAGTACTTGTAGCCGACATAGATGCCTTCCGCGTAGTTCACATAGGAATAGCCGGAGAGAGAGCCATCCTCGTTCACATAGCGGTAGTCGCCGAAGTTCTGCATGGCGGCGGAGGACAGGTTGTCGTGCACATAGGTGTCCACCAGACGGCCGGAGGGGTTGATGGCGCCGGACAAAATCTTGGCAATCGAGCCGATGCCGCCCGCCGGACGGGCATACCACAGCACCGCGTCAATGCCGTATTCCGCCTTGTCCACAAAGTCCATCTGCATGGCGTTGGCGGAGCTGATGAGCACAACCACCTTGTCGAAGGATTTATGCACCTCGGCAAGCAGTTCCTTTTCGTCCTTGTTCAGTTCCAGGTAGTTTTCATCCGCCGAGCCGCCGTAGCGGGACATGTCATACGGCAGGTCGTTGCCTTCCGCGCCCGTGCGCATCAGCACGACGACGGCAGCATCGTTGTAATCCTTGTAGGAGGCCTTGACGTCCGCCGTATATTCGCTCTGCGGCACTTCGTCAATCACCCAGCCGCCGGTTTCGGAGCCGTTGCCTGCCGACAGGCTGCCCGCGCCGGAGGAGTGGCTGGACGCGGCATAGAAGGCAGCCAGCGTGGGGTTGACCGTGAAGCCCTCATCCTCCAGCACCTTCTGCAAAACGCCGTTCTTGTTGTCGATGCCAAAGAGGCTGATCTTGCCGCCCTTCATGGGCAGCGCGTTCTTTTCGTTCTTCAGCAGCACCGCGCCTTCGGCGACAATCAGGTTCGCCACCTGCGCATGGTCGTCCGTGTCAAACGTCACGGTGGAAACGTTCTTCACGCCGACTTCGCCGAAGTACAGCGTCAGGGCGGAATCCCAGTACAGCGCTTCGTAGTTGACGACGCCGACGGCACTGCACAGCAGCGCAATCACCAGCGTCCAGATAATTAAATAGGTACTTTTTTTCATACCCTTCTTCGCAGCACTCATGATTTTCTCCTTTTCATGCGGTTGATCATACTAATTCGATTCTAAAACATGGCATCGAGCATAGCAGATTTTTCGTTCCGGCAAAGCTGAGTGAAGCGAGGCGTACTGGAAGTACGCGCGAGCGGAACGAAGCAAAGCCGGGGCGGAAAAGATGCTGTGCGAATGACATGGTTTAGATGAGAATTAGTATCATGCGAAAGAAAATGGGGAAGGCGCATCGCCCTCCCCGCGAGGATTTTCCGGACCGACTAACGCTTTGGGGATAAGGATTAGTCGTCGTCGGAATTGGTAATCACATAGTCAAAGGTGTCGCCGCTGATGGTGATGGTCACGGTGCATTCCTCCGCGTCAAACGCCGCGTCGGAGGTGGTCAGGCTGTCCAGCAGATACGGGCCTTCAAACAGGTCGGCGATCAGATGGCTTTCCGCTTTCTTGCACTGCACAACGCCCGCCGCGTAGTCGCTGTCCGCGAAGGAAGCGTTTTCCGTGTTCTGGAAGTAGGAGCCCGCCAGAGGACCCCAGTTTTCAGACGCGGTGCCAGCCGTCGGGAACATCAAAACGACCGTGTCGCCATCCTTCGTGTAAGTGCCGGTGAAGGTGTAAACGAGATCCGCCGCCACGGTGCCGTCTTCCGCGGTCTGCATCAGGCGCTTGGTGTACTCGTAAGTGCCGTCATCCTTGAGGACGACGGTGTTCTCGCCGGTCATGCCGATAGCGGTCACAAAGCCGTTGTGGAAGGTGTTGGACACGAGGTCTTCAGTCTTGTAGACCTTGGTCAGGGTGACGTCCGCCAGCGCGACGGACAGGAGCAGGCACAGGGACAGAGCGATGGAAAGCAGCTTCTTCATGGAAATTCCTCCATTCTTATTTGGCGATTTTTCAACCACATCGCCTTCGATTCGCATCATATCACAACGGCAACGGTTTGCTGCACTTTTTGCGGAATCTACAAAGAAAACAGCACAAATTAAAAGTATGCGCACAAAGAACAGAAACGGCAAAGGATTTTGATGAGAATTTTCCGGAAAGCCCTTTATCTATCGCTGTGTTCATGGTATGATAATAAAGGAAAAATGACGCGCCGTGCGGATTGCACAGACATTGTTGGAGGAAGCGCAATGAAGGAGTTTCTGCCGAAATCCGCCGCGAAAATGGCGGATTGCCTGATGAAGCGTTATGGCCTGCTGACCAGCCGCTGGAGCTATGACTACGGCGTGGCGTGGCGCGGCATGGAGGCGCTGTACGCCATGACGGGCGAAAAGAAGTATTTCGATTACATCAAGGACGCGATGGACACGTTCGTGACCGATGAAAGCGGCGCGATTCGCGACTACACGCTGGATGAGTTCAATCTGGATTACATCTGCAACGGGCGGCAGCTGCTGTATCTCTACAAGGCGACGGGGGATAAAAAGTACCTGCGGGCGGCGGACGTGCTGCACGACCAGCTGCGCCGACAGCCGCGCACATCCGACGGGGGATTCTGGCACAAAAAGTGCTACCCCTACCAAATGTGGCTGGATGGGCTGCACATGTCCGCGCCGTTCTATGTGGAATACTGCCTGATGATGGAGGACGATGCGGCGGGTATCCGCGATGCGGGTATCCGCGACGCGGCGAAGCAGCTGCAATTGGCGTATGAACACACCTATGAGCCGAAAACGCGCCTGAATCACCACGGGTGGGACGAATCCCGCGCGCAGCAGTGGTCAGACCCGGAGACGGGGCGCTCGGCGCACGCGTGGGGGCGCGCTGTCGGCTGGTATATGCTGGGGCTGGCGGATGTGCTGGCGCTGCTGCCGGAAAATCACGAATGCTTTGAACCGCTGCGGGCGCTGATGGAGAAAATCAGCGCGCAGATGCTGGAAATCCGCGTGGACGGCGCGTGGCTGCAAGTGCTGGACTGCCCCGGCCGTGAGGGGAACTACCTCGAATCCTCCGGTTCGTGCCTGATGACGGCGGCGATTTTGAAGGCGGCGGCGAATCATCAGCTGCCTGACTGGATGCTGGCGGCGGCGCAGGAGAGCTTCCGGGCGATTCAGCGGCATTTCGTCGGGCAGATGCGGGATGGTACGCTGTTTCTGGCGAAAACGTGCTACGGCGCGGGGCTGGGCGGAAAAACGGACGCGTACCGCGATGGGTCGTACGACTATTATATTTCGGAAACCGTAGGCAGCTACGACATCAAGGGGACGGGCGCGTACATTCAGGCAGCCTGTGCCTACGAAGGGAGTGAACCCCATGCTTGACCAGCGTTTGGCAACCCGCGTGGAGAATTTTGTGAGCCGCCTGAAGCGCGAAAATGTGTGTATGCACGGCTTCATCCTTGACGTGCGGGGCGAAGTGAAGGCGACGGCGTACTATCCGCCGTTTGAGGAGGGGAAGGCGCACCGGATGTACTCGGTGTCCAAATCCATGACGGCGCTTGCTATCGGCCTCCTGCTGGACGAAGGAAAAATTTCGCTGGATGACCGCATTGCCGACTACTTTCGCGACATCCTGCCCGAAAAGCCGGATGCGCGCCTGATGCGCCTGAAAATCCGCGATATGCTGCGGATGGCGACGTGCTACCGCGCCACCGTCTACCGCGAAAACGACGACGACTGGACGAAGCCGTTCTTCACCGCCGAACCCACCCACGAACCGGGCACGGTGTTCCACTACGATACGGGCTGTTCGCAGGTGCTGGCGGCGCTGGTGGCGCGGCTGACCGGGCAGCAGGTGATGGACTACCTGAACGAGCGGGTGTTCACGCCCCTTGGCGCAAACGACGAGAAGCATTGGCTGCGCGACCCCGCGGGCACCTGCCAGGGCGGCACAGGGCTGTGCATGTCCCTGCGCGATTTGCACAAGGTGACGCGGCTGGTGATGGACGGCGGGCGCGGAATTCTGCCGGAATGGTTCTGCCGGGAGATGACGAAAAAGCACATCGACAACTGCCTGTGCGCGAACGAGGAAGAGCGCTACGGCTACGGCTTGCAGGTGTGGATGACGCGCGCGGGCTGGGCGATGTACGGCTTGGGCGGGCAGCTTGCCGTGGTGTGCCCGGAGAAGGACGTCTGCCTGTGCACGATTGCCGACACACGCCTTGACCCCATCGGCGTGCAGCGCATCTACAACGCCTTCTTCGACGAAATCTACCCCTACTGCGGCATGGAGGATATGTCGCCCGTGCGCCTGTCGCCCGAAATTCAGCCGCTGGGGAACAATCCCACGTGCGCGCTGGATGCGTCGCCTGTGTACCATTTCACCGCGCCGAACCCGCTGGGGCTGGCGCGCGTGGAACTGCAGGGAAACACGCTGATTTGGGAGAACGCGCGCGGGCGGCATCCGCTGCAATTCGGGTTGGGGGAGAACCTCGCAAGTGAATTTCCCGGATGGCCGGGGCGCACGATGTTATCCTCCGGCGGCTGGGTGTCGGCGGAGGATAACGGGAATCTGCTGCGCGTCCGCTGCCAAATCATCGACGATGCCCCCTGCGGCGTGGACATGCTGCTGCGATTCACGGGTACTTGCCTGACGGTGCAGGCGCGCAAATCCTTCGACCCGGCGACGAATGCGTATGAGGGCGTGGCGACAGGGTATGTGGAAGAGGATGCTGACGAGTCCTGACCGCGTTCTCCTGCATCCAAACGCACAGCGCCGTCATTCAGCGCGGCAGCATGTTTTTTGTCGCCCCGTCTCTCTCGCGCGGGCAGTCCCGCTGAAATCGCATCAAATTCATAGGAAATCCCCTTCATCTGATGGTTAGAAGATACTAACCTTGATGATACCACCCGCACCGCGTAAGTACAAGCCGGACGGCGAACGAAATTTTCCGAAAACGGCGGATTTTTGTCTGCGGTCACGCGTTTCCGTCTGTTCGGCGGTTAGCAGCGACTAATTACTGCGCGCTCATCCGCACGGCAAAAAACAGCCGCAAAAGGCGCGGAAAATCAGCAAAATCAATCGGTCACATGAGAAAGGTTTGGAAAACGAAGCATAGCGCCTGTGTTATAATCAAGGTACTTCAAAACAGAGGCGGACAAGGGGGAGCGGTATCATGGACGATCAGAATCGGTGTATGCGGTGCATGGGCCAGAAGGATTCGCAGCAGGAGACTTGCCCGGCGTGCGGATTCAGCGAGAAGGACTTTGTGCCGGAGAAGCATCATCTTCAGCCCCACACCATCCTCAAGGGGCAGTATCTGGTGGGGTGTGCGCTGGGCGAGGGCGGCTTCGGCATCACTTACATCGGCTGGGATATGTTCCTGCATATTCCGGTTGCGATTAAGGAATATTTTCCCTCCGGCGTCGTCATTCGCGATCAGGGACAGCACACGGTCAGCGTGTTCGCGGGGAAGGATGAAGAATCCTTCCTGCAGGGGCGCAGCAGCTTCTTCCGCGAGGCGCAGAAGGTCGCGAAATTCGACAACAACGTCGGCGTTGTGTCCGTCAAAAACTGCTTTTTGGAAAACGGAACGGCGTATATCATCATGGAGTACATCTCCGGCATCAATCTGGGCGCGTACGCGGAGCTGCACGGCGGCAAGCTGACCTTCACCGAAACGCTGAAACTCCTCCGCACGCCGATTTTGACCTTGGAGGAGCTGCACCGCGCGTCAACGTGGCACCGCGACATCAGCCCGGAAAACCTGATGCTTACCAAGGATGGCAAAGTAAAGCTGATTGACTTCGGCTCGGCGATGGAGAGCGACCGCGAGAAGAAAACGCGCGTGCTGATGATTCGCGCGGGCTATTCGCCTGTGGAAATGTATTCCAGCACCGGCGAGGACGGCCCGTACTCCGATGTTTACTCGATGGCGGCGACAATTTACAAGCTGATTACCGGGGTTACGCCGCCGCCCGCCACCGACCGGCTGGATAATGACCCGCTTGTGCCGCCCTCCGCGCTGGGCGTGAAGGACATTTCCCACGCGCAGGAAGCGGCGCTGCTCAAGGGCATGGCGGTGCAGGTGAAGAGCCGCTATCAGACGATGGAGGAGTTCTTTGACGGGCTATACGGCAAGAATGCCCCCGCGCCCGCGCCGAGCCAGCATCAAAAGCGGCTGCTGATCGGCATTGCGGCGCTGCTGGTGCTGATTATGGTGGGCGTGGGCGTGCTGCTTGGGCGCGGCAGCCAATCCGTGCCGGCGGGACTTGCCCCGACCGAAGCCCCGACGGTGATTCCGACCGAAGCACCCACCGCCACGCCCGTGCCGTCCGCCGTGGAAACGGCGCTGCGCGATTTCCTGAATGCCAACGGCTGCGCGATTGCGGCGGATGAGGCCATCCCGGCGGATGCGCTGGCGCGAATCGGCGGTGTGCGGCTGCTGGAGGGCAATATCGACTTCACCTTCCTGACGGACGAGGGCGAGCTGGAATATCGCGATTCCTTCTACATGAACCCGTGGCGGCGCGATGATTCGCAAACCCCCGATGTCCGCGGCGAAGCGCTGACGACGGAAATCAACCTTGCGGACTTCGCCTGTTTCCCGAATTTGCAGTATCTGGCAGTTTGGGACGAACGGGCGGTCAACCTTGAGGCACTCTCCCGTCTGCCGAAGCTGACGACGCTCGTGCTTGACCACTGCGGCTTGATGGAAAGCGACCTGCTGACCATCGCGCAGCACGCGCCGCTGCTGACGACCCTGAACATCAGCAACAGCAGCATCACGAGCGTTGCGGCGCTGGCAAGCCTGACGAAGCTGGAGCGCCTGATGATCAGCAACACCGGCGTAACGACGCTGACCCCGCTGGCGAACCTGACTATCCGGCAGCTGATGACCGAAAATACCGCCATTGTGTCCATTAACGAACTGCGCGGCACGCGGCTGGCAAAGTGCATCCGGCAATGGAATTGCCCGATTGTCACGGACGGATACGACCTGCTGGGCGAAATGCCGCAGCTGGAGGAAGTCACCATCAACGGCGACGAAAGCACTGACAAATCGCTTGTGCTGGATTTGTCTCCGCTGGCGAACGCGCAAAACCTCGTGTGGCTGGACGTTGGCCATGTCGGCGTGCAGGACATCAATTTCGTGAGCCGCCTGCCCAATCTGCGCTATCTGCTGATTGCCACGAGCAACCTGACGAGCATGATGATTGGCGAGGCGACCCTGCCCGAAACCCTTGCGTACATCGACTTTGGCGGCAACCGCATCACCAGCCTGGAGGAACTCCACCTTGAGCGCTTGCAGAAGCTGGAATACATCAGCCTGCACGCCAATTTCATCACCGACTTCTCGCCGCTGGAGCAGTGCACCGCCACGGAAACGTGGATTACCGACCAGCACAGCCCGGATATGCTGATGGGATGGCTTGGTACGTCGCTGCGGGAGGCGCTGAATCTGCCGCCCAAGGCGTTCATCACGCAGAAGATGCTGGATAATGTCATCGGCGTGACCGTGCGCGACGGCGAAATCGAGTGGGTGTTCTACGAAGAGCAAAAGAATCACGATGCTTGGCAGCGCCGCGAGCGGGAAGTCAACAACTGGGGCAAGTACGTCGACAAATACAGCGACAACTGGAGTGATCCGCTGTTTTTGATGCCCAACCCGACAGACGCCGACCTGCCGACCATGAATCTCGATTCGTTTGACCTGAGCGAATTGCAGTATTTCCGCCACCTGCACTACTTCCAGCTGCGCAACCAGCAGGCGGAAGGCACTTGGGTGCTGCCGAAGCTGCCGATTCACTGGCTGATTTTGTCTAACTGCGGCTTGACCGACGCGGATATGCCGTACATCACTGCCATCAACGTGGATGACGGCGACCGCTATAACGAGCTGTACAGTCTGAATCTGGGGAATAACGCCATTACGTCCCTGTCGGGCATGGAGCGGCTGACGACGCTTAACTCGCTGCATGTGCAGCGCAACAGCATCAGCGATTTGTCCCCGCTAAGCGACCTGACGCGCATCCATTCGCTGAATATCAGCTGGAATCCCGGCATCACGAGCATTGAGCCGCTGGCGCAAGGAATGCGAGAGACGCTGGTGAATCTGGACATGGCGGGTTTGGCTGTGGATTTGACCCCCGTCGGCGGCATGGAGAATCTGGATCACCTGCGCATCGGCGACGACTGGAACGGCCATCGCATTTCGCTGGATTTAGCCCCGCTGTCCGGGCTGACGGGCTTGAAGTACCTGCATGTTCTGGGCGCGAAGGTGGATAACGTGGAAGCAATCAGCAGCATGAGCGGCTTGATTTGCATTAACCTGCAGAACTGCGGCTTGACCTCCGCCAAGCTGACTGCCCTCAACGGACATCCGCTGACAACCGAAATCAATCTGGAGCGGAACTTCCTGCGCACGCTGGATGAACTGGATTTATCGACGCTGCCGCAGCTGAAGGAAATCGCCCTCGACGGCAACGCCATCAGCGACTTCTCGATGTTTGACGGCACGGCGATCACCGTGTACGGGCGGGATTGGCAGAACGCTGCTTACTAAAGCGACTTTTATAATAGGAAGGGAGACTGGCTATGTCCGCACCGATGATCCTGGCGGAAAGCGAAGTGGAGCGGATTATCCGCCTGTCGCGCAACGCGGAATTTGCCCGCGCGTATCTGGAAAAGGGCATTCGCGTGCCGACGTTCCCGGAAATCCTCGCGGAATATTCCGGCGTCACCGATGCTTCGGCGCTGCGGGAGAAGCTATGCACCCGCCTGCAGGGCATGATTGGCGAGCCGAACGCCGCGTCAATCCGCCGCAAGGTGTCCGTCTGGTTCACGGGCAAAACCGCGCCGGAAAACCGCGGTCAGCTGGTGCGCATCGTGTTCGCGCTGGACATGAGCGACGAGCAGGCGCAGAATTTTCTGGCGTGCGCGGGCGGCGGCTGCCTGCATCAGCGCAATCCTATCGAGTTGGCGTACCTCTACGCGCTGCGCAGCCGCCTCAACTACAACGAGGCGTGCCACCTCATCGAGCGCATCCGCCATATCGCCATCGGCGGACAGGGCAAAACCGAGGTGCTGGAGAACGAGTTCACCAAAATCCGCGGGGAAGATGAATTTGTGGATTTCATCAGGCAGCAGCGGATGAATCTGGGGGAGCTGCACAACACTGCCTACGAGTATTTTCAGGAGTACATGGAGGTGCTCACCAAGCCGCCGGACAGCTTCCCCCACCTGCCGGAGCGCACATACAGCGTGCGCGAAATTGTGCAGATGTACTTGAAGCCCCCCGCGGGCAGCAGCAGCGTGCTTGGCAAAACCCTGCGCGCCCACTGGCCGGATGAAAAAACGCTCTCGCAGATTGCCAACCGGCGGCAGGATGTGCCGCGAAAAGTGCTGATTCTGCTGTTTCTGATCACCGACGGGGCGGAAAACAGCCTGTATGTGAACGATGCTGCCGTCAGCGACGATGCGCGCGTGCTGTTTGACGACCGCTACCGCCGCGTGAACCAAATGCTGGATGACTGCGGATACAGCCAGCTTGACCCGCGTAACGTGTTTGACTGGCTGATGCTCTACTGCATGTACGACCACGGCGAGCTGAACGGCAATGAGCGCCTGCAGGCTGTCCTGCGGGAGACGGAAGAGAATGACGCTCTGGGAGGGGATGCCACATGACGATGCCCTATGCCTGCACGGGCTGCATGATGCCGACGGAGGAAGCCGTCTGCCCGGTGTGCGGGGCGAAAACGGAGAATGCACAGCGGATTCGCGATGCGCTGCCGCCGCAGACCATCCTGCATGGGCAGTATCTGCTTGGCGCGGCGCTGGGCGGCGGGGGATTCGGCACGACCTACCGCGCCTTGAAGCTGGAGAGCGTCGATCCCGTGCGCGGCGAAATGGTGGCGGTGAAGGAGTACTTTCCGCACAGCATTGCCGCCCGAAGCGATGACGGCAGGGTCGTCCCGCAGCGCAATGATGCCAAGCTGTTCACCAACTGGCGCGATAAGTTCGTGACGGAATACAACATGCTGCTGGAAGCCTCGCGCTGCCCGTCGGTGGTGCAGGTGCTGGATTTGTTCGAGGAAAACAATACCGCGTATCTGGTGATGGCGTACGTCGAGGGCGAAACGCTGGCGCATCGGGTGCGCGAACAGGGCGCAATCCCGCCGGAGGAGCTGATGCGGATGATGAAGCCGTTCATCGAGAATCTGCGGATGCTGCACGAGAAGAAAATCATCCACCGGGATATAAAGCCCGCCAACATCATCCTCAAGGGCGGCGATACCCCGATTCTGCTGGATTTCGGCAGCGCGCGCCCCAACAATCCAGAACTGCGGAAAACCGTGCTGATCAGCAAAGGCTACGCGCCGCCGGAGCAGTACGAGGAGAACGGGAAGCAAGGCTGCTGGACGGATGTCTACGGTCTGTGCGCGACGATGTACTTCGCCCTGACCGGTCAAGACCCCGCCGACGTGCTGGAGCGCAAGTACGCCATCAAGGCGACGGGGCGCGACCCGCTTGTGCCCATCCAGAAGCTGTGCCCGAAGCTGAAAAGCCAGTGGGCGGATGCACTGATGGCGGGGCTTGCGATGGAGTCCGGCGAGCGCCCATCGTCCTTCACGAAGCTGGAAACGGCGCTCTTCAGCGAAAGCAAGCCGGATGCGCCGAAGCCCGCGCCCATCATCGACAGCGCGCAGACGACGTGCACCCTGCTGGCTGCCAAGCGCGCCGGAAATCTGCTCAAGCGCTTGGCACCGCAGAAGTACGAGGGCATCCTGCGCGAAATCGACCGCATCAGCCGTTTGAGCAGCATCGCGCAGCAGGCAGAGAGCCTCCAGCAGCTTTTGCAGGGCAGCGGCGTTATCTTCCGCCTGCTGACCAATGGCTTCCGCAAAGCCTGATTTTGCTCTGCCGCCGCAAACCGTCCTGCACGCCCACTATCTGCTGGGCGACACGCTCGGCGGCGGCGCGCTCGGCATCACCTACCGCGCCGTGCAGCTGGATGCCCCCGCGCGCGGCAGGGTGGTCGCCGTGAAGGAGTTTTTTCCGCGCGCCCTTGCTGTCCGGGCGGCTGACGGCAGCGTGCAGCCCATGCCCAAAGGTGCGGCGGATTTTGCCCTGTACTGCGCGCAGTTCGTGCATGGATACCGCGTCCTGCGCGCAAAGGCGAACTGCCCGGCGCTTGTGCCCCTGCTGGATTTGTTCGAGCAGAACGGCACGGCGTATGTGGTGATGGCGTACATCGAGGGCGAAACGCTTTTGCAGCGGGTGAAGGCGCACGGGGCAATTCCGCCGCGGGCGCTGATGCGGATGATGCGCCCGTTTCTGCACGATTTGGCGGCGCTCCACCGGCGGCAAATCATCCACCGCGCCATCATGCCCGAAAATATCCTCCTGCGCGGGGAAAATCCGCCGATACTGCTGGATTTTGGCGGCGCGCGCCCGGAGGATGACTGGCCGCTGAGGCGCTGCCCGGTGCTCATCGGACGCGGGTATCTTCCGCCGGAGCAAATCTGCCAAAGCAATCAAGGCAGCTGGACGGACGTGTACGCCCTGTGCGCGACGATGTACTACGCCCTGACCGCCAAAGAGCCCGCCGACGCGCTGGAGCGCCTGTTCGCTGCCAAAACCGGCAAGGATGACCCGCTTGTTCCCATCCGCACGCTGTGCCCGAAGCTGCCGCGAAAACAGGCGGATGCGCTGATGGCAGGGCTTTCGCTGGATTCCGCCGCACGTCCGGATGACTTCGCCGCGCTGGAATCCGCCCTGTACGGCAGCAAAATTCCGCATTTCGCATTCCGCATTCCGAATTGGTGCGCGCGGAAATGAGCGGGAAAACCCGCCGTCATCAAGTGCTATAATTCCCAGTGAAAGCAAGCCCCGCCGACCAAAGCGGAGCACGATAGAAGGAGGAAAATCCATATGATTATGAAGCAGTGCAGCGTCGGCCATTTCTACGACGCAGAACGCTACGACAGCTGCCCTTACTGCGGCACGAACGAGGACAAGGTGCACACCCAGCCGAACGTGATTCCGGTGGACAACGGGCTTGAACCGACCGTTCCCGTGAATCCGACCACGGGATTTGGCGGCGGCGAGACAATCGGGCTGGATATGTCCAAGGAGGTGCGCCCGGTCGTTGGCTGGCTGGTGTGCATCGAGGGCCCCGATCGCGGCCGCTCCTACGAAATCCACAAGGAAAACAACTACCTCGGCCGCTCGGTGCAGATGGACATCTACATCGCCGGCGATGCCACCATCTCCCGCGACAGCCCGATGGTCGTCACCTACGACGCGAACAGCCGCAGCTTCTACTGCGGATTCATGGGCGGCCGCTCCATCGTCCGCCTGAATGGGATGCCCCTGCTTTCCACCACGCAGCTCAAGCGCGGCGACATCATCGAGCTGGGCAAAACGAAGCTGATGTTCGTTCCCTTCAGCAGCGATGCCTTCGATTGGGACTGGACGCAGGCGTAAGGGGAGGAACACAGCATGAGGGCGAAAAAGTTGTTTTCCATCCTTCTGGCAATGATGCTGATGCTCTTCACGCTTTTCCCGATTCAGGCGGTGCTTGCCGAAACGACCAATCAGCCCTCACAAACCACCAGTACCGCAGAGCCGCCTGCAAGCTCTGCGGTACCCACCCAGCGGTCTGACACGCCCGCGCCCACGTCGGGCGCTGAACCCGGTGTGGAAACACCTGTGGACGTGTCGGGGCAGCTGGGTTTTTTTGTTCAGCAGTATGGGCTGATGGTGCTCCTTGCGCTGGCGGTGATTGTGCTCGTGGTGCTGATTGCGCTGCTTGCGCGGTCGGGGAGGAGAAAGCGGACGGCGGAGACCGCGCAGGGCGGACAGACGATTGCCGTCATGGATATGACCGGCGAGCCGCCAATCCTTGATGTGACGGAGGTTGGCAACGTACACAACACCGGCAAACGGAATTATCAGCAGGACGCGTTCGGCGTGTCGCACCTGCAGGACGAGAAATTGCGGCATTCAAGAGGTGTGCTGGCAGTGCTGGCGGACGGCATGGGCGGCATGACGAACAGCGGCGAACTGAGCCAAGCAGCAGTTTTGGCGGCACTGCGCAGTTTCCCGCAAGCCCCCGGCGGCACGGGCGAAACGCTGGCGAGCATCGCGCACAGCGTGCTGGACATGGTGCAGAAGCGCTTCACGGGTTCAGGGTCAGGGTCAACGCTGGTGCTGGCGAACATCCGCGACAGCAAGCTCGACTTCCTCACCATCGGGGACAGCCGCATTGCCCTCCTGCGGGATGGTGCGCTGCTGACGCTCAACCGCGAGCACAACTACGCCGCGATGCTGCGCCATCAGGCGGCTTTGGGGATGATTCCGTGGCGGGAGGTGACGGAGAATCCGCGTTGCCGCGCGCTGACGAGCTATCTGGGGCTGGCGGATGACCCGGCGATGGATTTCCCCGCCGAGCCAATTCCGCTGAACAGCGGGGACAAAATCGTGCTGATGTCCGACGGCGTGTTCGGCACGCTGGACGACGAAACGCTGACACGCGTGCTTGTCCGAAGCCCAAACGTGGTGGAGGCGGCGCATAAGCTGGAAGATGCGGTGCTGATGGAGAAAAAGGCGAATCAGGATAACTTTACAGCGGTGATTATCGAGATTGCAAACATACGCAAACTGAACCGGATACAAGCGTAAAGGAGAGAAAACCATGAAACAGTGGATGCGCAGGTTTTTCGCGGTGCTGATGATGGCTTGCCTGCTGGCGGGCAATGCGTGGGCGGAAGAGACGGCGCTGGTGGATGTGAATGAGCTGCTGGACAGCGTGATAACGGCGGAATTAAGTGATAACGCGCTGAATTTTGATGCTGCCTACACCCTGAACGCGCTGAATGATGCGAGCCAGAATGCAGCATCATCAGCAGATGAATGGGGGAGTGAGGGTGGCGATTTGCTGGTCGTTGCTGATGGCTCAGTGGTCTCAATGGCAGTTCGCTACTACAATACAATTGTGGCTGTGAGCAATTCAGACATAAAGACAGCGACATCGTTTAGGATCTTTGACTTAAATACGGGAAACGGATATCCGGCACAAATAAGCGGTGAAGAAAATTCGTTGATATTTTTCAAGCTGGATGAAATGCCTGACGTTGAAAAGTTATACATGACAAACGGAATACCGGCAGGAGCTACCGTTGGTACGAATGGCGGTATATACAGCTACTATGTTGATGGAGACAGCATTCACATTACAAAAGTGCAGGTGACCCGCCCTGCGGAAGGAGAACTGTTTGGTACATACAGTGGTGCCGAATTGATGCAGGGCAGTCCGATTTTCTTCTTTACAGATGATAAGGAGCGCGTCACTATAGGGCTTGCGGACAAAAACCACCGCTATCTGGATTTGTACGCGTATTACGAACTGACTACGGCGGCAAATAGTTCCACTGCCGCCCCGACTGCTGCCCCGACAAGCGCCCCGACGACTGCCCCGACAGCCGTTCCGGCAGGTGCATCGACGGACGCGCCGAACAATCCCCCGACGAATGTGCCGACCGCTGTCCCGACGGAAGTCCCGACGGACGCGCCGACCGCTGCCCCCACCGCCGCCCCGACGGAAGCCCCCGCAGCCGAATCCCAGACGCAAACCGTGCTCTACGTCATCATCGGCGTTCTCGCGGCGGCAGTCGTCGCCCTTGTTCTCACGCGCGGCAGGAAGAAAGACGGCATAAATCAGCAGGAGGCGGCGGAAACGAAGCCCCTTCCCCCGGAAGTGCCGGATGAACCCACCCAGCAGGTGGTGGAAGCATCGAAAGCCCGCGTCGCGCTGGCGTGCATCGGCGGCGCATTGCAGGGCATGACGTTCCCCATTTCCTCGCGCGTCGTCATCGGGCGTGATCCGAAGCACTGTTCCATCATCTACCCCAAGGACGCCAAGGGCATCAGCAGCGTGCACTGCGCGGCAGAACCCACGGCGGACGGGCAAATCATCCTCATCGACCTCGGCTCGACGTATGGCACGATGGCGGGCGGGCAGCAGCTGACGGCGGGCAAGGGCGTGACGCTTCATCCCGGCGACGCCTTCACGCTCGGCGGAAAAGAGAATGTGTTCGAGGTGCGCCGCCTGTAATCCGCATCAGAAAGGAGCATTGCCTTGAAGTGTCCCTATTGTTTTCGGGAAATCCCCTTCAGCACCGTCTGCCCGGCGTGCGGCAAGGCGCTGCACTTCGGCGGCAACACGCAGTTTCTGGCGGAGGTGCAGCAGGGGCGGCTGGGCGTGAAGGACATCTTCGCGCAGACCCTCAAGCGCCATAAAAAGGGTGACGCGTTCCGCTCCCTGACGCGCCGCCCCGCGCTGACGGCGGAAATGCTGGAAACGTGGCAGCGCCCGTGGATGTTCCTGCGCCTGTTCGTGATGCTGCTGATTGCGACGGTGCTGCTGACTTTCGCGGCGGAGACGATGGTGTATATTTCACCTAAACTCAAGATGGAGTTTAATTTCCCGCTGTCTGTCATTGCCAACATTGTCGGCAGTACGGTGATTCCGTGGACGATGGTGCTGTTTATCTGGGAGATGGACATGTATGGCAATCTCTCCATCTTTGATTTGCTGGGGCTGCTGCTTGTCGGAGGGCTGCTGAGTATTGCCATCGCGTCACCGTTTTTTCGCCTCATGGAGCATGTGTTTTCGCTGGGGGAGGAGTATTCGAAGTCGTGGGCGGCGGTAGCAGAAGAACCCGCAAAAATCCTGATTTGCATTCTGTTTATCCTGCTGTCAAGGCGCAAACTGAACGCGCTGGATGGGCTGGTGATTGGCGCGGCGGTTGCATCCGGATTCGCCTTCATCGAAACAACGCAGTATGGCTATGTCCATGGGCTGACCACGATGGAAGCGCGGAACTTCTGGACGCTGTTCTCTAATCACCTGCTGTTTACAGCCCCGGTTTTGGGCGCACTGGGGCTGGCGGCGAACGGGGAACGCCTGAAACTGCGCCATTTCCTGAACTGGCGGGTGATTCTCTGCCTTGCGCTTGGCATGGGCTGCCACGCACTCAATAATGCCAGCAAGGAGTACTTGCCGATTTCCTACTGGTTTCTCACGGTAACGATACTGACCATTGGCGATTATCCGTTGTTCATGAGTCAACTGATTGTCGCGGTTGTCGAGTGGACAGCGCTGCTCCTTGTGCTGCGCGGCGGCATCCGCCAAGCCTTGGCGGCGAGCGAGCGCGGCAAAACAATGGCGTACATGGAACATTACGGAAAAATCGACGCGCCGAAAGTGCCTGACACGCCGGATACGCCGATGCTCTGCGGGCAGGCGGGTTCATTCAGCGGGCAAAAGCTGCGTGTGCCGAGAAACAAGCCGATTTCGATGGGGCGGGAGGCATCCTGCCAGCTGGTGCTTGCATCCAAGCAGGTCAGCCGGAAGCACTGCGAGGTGCGGTTGACGGCGGATGGGCTGGTTATCCGCGACCTGAACTCCGCCAACGGCACGAAAGTCAACGGCACGCGGATTCCGCCGCAGCAGGATGTTCCGCTGAAGCGCGGCGACCGGGTGGAAATCGGCTCGAAGGACGAATGCTTCGTCATTCAGTGATACTAATTCTCATCTAAAACATGGCATCGAATTAGTATGAGAAAGGGGAAAAAAGCCTAAATGCAGCACGAATTGAAAATCAGCTTTCGGGATGTGATGGCACCCGCCTTCCGCCGTCACGCACGGGGAGAAGCCTTCCGAGCGCTGACACGCCAGCCGGAAAACCCGCAAAAAGCCGTCCGCCAATGGCAAATGCCGTGGATGTACCTGCGCCTGTTCGGCATCCTGCTGCTGATGGCGGCGGTGTGCCTTGCCTGTATTTGGCTGGATATTGGCGCACTGCCCGCGCCGTACATCTACGCCTTCTTCTGGTGCGGATCGCTTTTTCCGCTGACGCTGGCAATGTTCCTCTGGGAGCTTGACCCCTTCGTGAATATCTCGATTTTCGAGATGATGGGGCTGGCGCTGCTCTCCGGGGTGGTTTGCGTGCTGTTCGGCACGCCGGTGGATAACAGCATCATCAGCGGCTATTTTGCCCCGGTTTGGGGCTATGTGAAGGACAGCGTTTTGATGCTGGGCGTGCTCATCCTCGTGCTGGTGTGCACCCGCAAGCGGATGTACGGGCTGGGCGGCTTGGCGCTTGGTGCGGCTATCGGCGCGGGATACGCGCTGTTCACCATGCTGATGGCATCCATCGTGGACACGCCGATTGTGGAAACGCCCACTGGGCTGGCACGTGATTTCAGCGGGCTGACGAACGCCATCAGCGCAAGCGTGCCGATGCTCTTCGGCAATCACGCGCTGTGGTTCGCGCCGGTCGCGGGAGCGCTGGGACTGCGCATGAGCGGCGAGAGAATCAACATTCGCCATTTTGCGGATGTTCGCGTCATTCTCCTGATTCTGCTGGGCTTTGCCGAAAATTATCTGATGAACAGCGCCAAATCCCCCTTCGGCTGGACGTTCCTGAACGCGGATTTGATTGCCCTCACGCGCACGGATGCCATTGAGGTGAAGCACGTCATCGTGCTGGCCATCGGCATGGCGGCGCTCATCAGGACGATTCGCCTGTGCGTCGCGCAGGCGCTCACCGTCGGCAGCGGCGCGGTGGTCGGGCGCAAGGCGCGCACAGGTCGGCTCATCGGCATCAGCGGAACGTATGCGAACCGCGTGGTGACGCTATTCGATGGGCAGGAGCTGCGCGTCGGGCGCGAAACGGGCAAGCACATGCTCACCCTGCACGGCGAGGGGGTCAGCCGCGTGCACTGCCTGCTCACCCTGCGGGAGGGCAGCATCATCGTGCGCGATTTGGGCTCGTCCAACGGCACATGGCTCAATGGCAAGCGGCTGACGAGCGAACAGGATACCCCTATCAGCAAAGGGGATGTGCTCGCCATCGGTTCGCCGAAAGAAAGGTTTGAGGTGCAATGAAGTACAGCTATGCGGCGGTGTCGGACGTAGGCAAGCGCGAAATCAACGAGGATGCGCTGGAGGTGCGCGCCGGGCGATGCTATCTGGCGTGCGCGCTGGGCGACGGGCTGGGCGGACAGGGAAGCGGCGATTTTGCGTCGAAGCTGGCGACGGACGTGTCCATCCGGCGGATGAGCGGGTTTCTGCCCATCGGCAGACGCACGCTGGACGCCTGTGTGCGGGAAGCGAACCGCCTCATCCGCGACCAGCAGGAGGAGCAGCACTGCCGGATGATGACGACCCTTGCGCTCCTGCGCTTGAGCGGCGCGCGCGCACAGCTGGCGTACGTCGGCGACACGCGCATCTACTGGATTCGCGGCGGCGAAATCATCTACCAGAGCAAAGACCACAGCATCCCGCAGATGATGGTGACGTGCGGCGAAATCACCTACGACCAGATTCGGGGGCATGAAAGCCGAAATCTGCTGACGCGCGCGCTTGGCTACAAGGACGACGTGACGGCGGAGCATTTCGCGGGCAGAATCCGGCGCGGAGACCGTCTGCTGCTGTGCACCGACGGCTTCTGGGAATGGGTGCTGGAGGCGGACATGGTGGCGTGCGCGCGGGGCAAAACCGCGCAGGAATGGCTGAACGGCATGTGCGCGCTGATCGCGCAGCGCTTCGACGAGGAAGCGGACAATTACAGCGCCATTGCGATTGTGGCGGAATAAACCATCATGCAGGGCTGCAAGCGTGCCAAATGCGCTTTTGCAGCCCTGTTTTGATGCACCATGACGCGGATGGCAAGGAATCGGGGGAATTTTCGGGCTTTTCAAATGCGGATTTTCGTGGTAAAATGGACGATAGGGGAATTTGCGATTTTTCCCCGTAACCTCTTTTCGCTATGCTGATTTTTGGCGTGTGTTTTTCCTGTGTGACTTGTTTTTTCTTGTCGCAGGGGGATTTCGCTCCTGCGGGAGCGACAAGGGGGCTTTGCGATCGCCCCCTTGACCCCTTCGCAGTGCACATTCCTGTTACTGGTCTTTGCCGTAACTTGTGGATACGGGGGACAGTGTGGGTGAGTTGTGGATAAACACGCGGGCAAAGCATGAAAGTGCGACCAACTGAATCGCGCGAAAGGGTCAAGGGACGAAGTCCCTTGTGGAGTCCAGAGGCAAAGCCTCTGGTGGGGTCAAGGGGCAAAGCCCCTTGGGTCTCCCCCATAAATTGAAGGAGAAAGCAATGACGAAACTCAAGGTTGGAATGATTTCGCTGGGATGTAATAAGAACCGCGTGGATAGCGAGACCGCGCTGGGGCTGCTGCGGGAGCACGGGTATGAGCTGACGAACGACCCCGCGCAGGCGGATGTGCTGATGGTGAACACCTGCGGGTTCATCGCGTCGGCGAAGGAGGAGTCCATCGACGCGATTCTCGACATGGCGCGGTACAAGCAAATCGGCAAGTGCCGGGCGCTGGTGGTCACGGGCTGCCTTGCCCAGCGCTACGAGAAGGATTTGATGCAGGAGATTCCTGAAATCGACCTGCTGATGGGCGTCAACCAGTATCAGCAGCTGCCCGACGCGCTGGAAAAGGCGCTTGACGGCGTGCGCAAGACCTACTGCATGGACGACCACACCTACTACGCCCACGACCGCGTGCTGACCACCCCGTCTTACACCGCGTACACCCGCATCGGCGAGGGCTGCTCGAACTGCTGCACGTTCTGCGCGATTCCGAAAATCCGCGGCCCGTACCGCTCCCGCCCCGAAGCCGACATCCTCCGCGAAATCGAAAGTTTGGCCAAGCAGGGCGTGAAGGAGCATATCCTCGTTGCGCAGGACACGTCGCGCTACGGCATGGATTTCGGCGGCGGATCGAAGCTGGCGGAGCTGATGCAGAAGGCGGCGAAAATCGACGGCGTGGACTGGCTGCGCGTTCTCTACTGCTATCCGGAGGAAACCAGCGAGCAGCTGCTGGACATCATCGCAAACACGCCCAACATTTGCAGTTATGTCGATTTGCCTATCCAGCACGTCAACGACGCGGTGCTGAAAAGGATGCACCGCCGCGGCACAAGCGCCGATATCCGCCGCGCCGTCAAGGGCGCGCACGACCGCGGCATCACCCTGCGCACGTCGATTATCGTCGGCTTCCCCGGCGAGACGGAAGAGCAGTTCCAAGAATTGCTTGATTTCCTGCCCGAAGCCGAGTTCGACCGCCTCGGCGCGTTCACCTACTCCCCCGAAGAGGGCACGCCCGCCGCGAAAATGCCCGACCAAATTCCGGAGGAGGTCAAGGCGGAGCGGCTCGACCGGCTGATGAAGCGGCAGGCCGCCATCGCGCGGAAGAAGAATCAGGCGCGCGTGGGCACGGTGGAGAAAGTCCTTGTGACCGACCGCAACGCGCGCGGCGAAATCCTCGGCAGAAGCCAGCGCGAAGCCCCCGAAACCGACGGCGAAATCATCTTCACCGCGGGCGAAAGCAAAATGCCCAGCGTCGGCGATTTCGTGGACGTCCGCATTGAAAAAGCCAGCACCTACGACCTGACAGGGGTGATTGCATGAACCTGCCCAACAAATTGTCGCTCCTGCGCGTCGCGCTGATTCCGGTGATGGTGGCGCTGATGCTCCCGCAGACCCTCGTTTGCGATCTGCTCGCCGCCGCCGTGTTCGCCGTCGCTGCCCTGACGGATTATTTTGACGGCCATATCGCCCGATCCCGCCACCTGATTACCGATTTCGGCAAGTTCATCGACCCCGTCGCGGACAAGCTGCTCAACCTCTCCGCCATGATGATGCTCGTCCAGCGCGGGACGCTGCCGGGCTGGGTCGTCGTGCTGATTTTGGCGCGCGAACTCGCCGTTGACGGCCTGCGCATGGTCGCCGTGGGGCAGGGGCGCGTGATTGCCGCGGGCAAGCTCGGCAAAATCAAGACCGCCAGCCAGATGGTGATGCTCCTCTTCGTGCTGATTACGCACCAGCCCGCCCTGACCGCCCCCGCGTGGGACGTTGTGAGCGCGACTGTCCTCGGCGCGCCGTGGATGCGGTGGATTAGCACCGCGCTGACGCTGTGGGTCGCCGCCATCACCCTCTGGAGCGGAATCGACTACTTCGTCCGCAACAAGGACTGCATCAAGGATATGTGATGCTTTCAGAAGCAATCAACTCACAAAATCATAACTAACGATAACAACCAAGTGTGGAGGTGTGCGCTGCGAAGGGGTCAAGGGGGCGACCGCAGACATTTGTCTGTTTTCATTGCCCCCTCGTCGCTCCCGCAAGAGCGCCCCTGCGTAACAAAAGGGTCAATTCCGCTTCACACGGAAGCCGCCGAAACCCACGCCACGGTTTCTTCCACCGCCTTGGCGACAACCTCTGCCATCGACATTTTCGGGGTGCCAGCAACACTTGCCTGACACCGGCTCACCGGCAGCAGAATCTTGTGCGCCTTGCTGCGCCCGACCGCCAGCGCCATGTTCGCGGTCACTTCGCCCAGCATCGCGTCGCACAGCACCATGCCAATCGGGCAAAGAATCAAATCCGCCATCCCGGCGCATACCACGACGGCGTTTTCGCCCGTCGCCACTTGGTCTGCCCCCGCGCGGAGCATCGCCGCCGTCGCCAGCGCGTTCGTCCCCACCGCAATCAACGGCTGATTCGGCAGCGCTTTCTTCAGCCCCTCGACCAGCTGCCGCCCCATGCCGCCGCCCTGCGCATCAAGAATGACAATTTTCATGCGGATTTTTCCTCCTCGTGGAAGTTTCATTTTTCTTGATTAGTATAGCATAGAATTTTTCAATTCGCAATGCGCATACCATTGCAGGGGAATCACTTCCGCGTAACTTGCAGTTATCAGCCAGAAAGAAGGCTTCATCCATGAAGAGAAAAATCGTCCTTACCGGCGGGGGCACGATGGGTCATGTCACCCCGAACCTCGCCCTCCTGCCGCACCTCCTCGCCGCGGGCTACGAAGTCCACTACATCGGCACGGAAAACGGCATGGAAGCCGAGAAACTCCGCAATGTCCCCGGCGTCATCTACCACGGGGTGAAGACCGGCAAGCTCCGCCGCTACTTCGACTGGAAGAATTTCACTGACCCCTTCCGCGTCGCCGCGGGTGCATTCCAGTCCGCGCACCTCATGGGCAAAATTAAACCGGACGTTTGCTTCAGCAAGGGCGGATTCGTCGCCGTGCCGGTCGTGTTCGGTGCGTGGCTGCATCACGTTCCCGTCGTCTGCCACGAAAGCGATTTAACCCCCGGTTTGGCGAATAAGCTCAGCCGACCGTTCGTCAAGCGAATCGCCACCACCTTCCCCGAATGCGCGCAGATGCTCGGCGCAAAGGCGGAGATGGTCGGCACGCCCCTGCGCCCGGAGCTTTTCCGCGGCAGCCGCGCCAAGGGCTTGTCCTTCCTGCGCTTCGACGGCACGAAGCCCGTTCTGCTGATGATGGGCGGATCGCTCGGCGCGCAGGCGGTCAATAAGGCGCTGCGGGATGCTCTGCCGATGCTCACCGGCACGTTCGACGTCGCCCATATCTGCGGCAAGGGCAACCTTGACCCGATGCTTGATAAAACCCCCGGTTATACGCAGGTGGAGTTCCTCGATAAGGAACTGCCGGATGTGCTCGCCGCCGCCGACCTTGTGCTCTCCCGCGCGGGCAGCAACGCCCTGATGGAGTTCCAAGCGCTTGCCCGACCGCTGCTGCTTGTCCCGTACCCCAAGGGTGCCAGCCGCGGCGACCAGATTCTCAACGCCCAAAGCCTTGAAAAACGCGGACTCTGCCACGTTCTCCTGCAGGAAAACATGACCCCGCAGACCCTGACCGACGCCCTGATGCAGACGTGGGCGGAGCGCGACAAATTGACCGCCGCCGTCAAAAACGCCCCTCCTGCCGATGGCACAAAGCGCGTGCTGGAGATGATTGAAGAGGTGCAGACCCGAAAGGCTTGAACGTGCGCCGGAAAGCCCATTAAATCTGCGGTTATAACCAGAAAGTTCATAAAGCCAACCCTTCGCCCGACTGCGCCCCACGCCAGCCGGGCGTTTTTTGCATCCCAAAGGCGCAGGAAAGCCCGTCGCCCGCAATTGCTCATTGTTCATTCCCTTCACGCCGCCCCATGCTCCGCCCTGAACGCCCCC
>OJJV01000210.1_pt1 | contig 54858 bp, 45 predicted proteins | sample 1596391 | NCBI WGS metagenome assembly OJJV01 (sample SAMEA4350164, study PRJEB24818) | metagenome | biome: human; feature: gut; material: faeces | place: Denmark | collected 2013-09
GGCTGGGGCTTTCCACACATAGAGCGTTTTCGTCCGCTCAGGATGACGATACGCGAGGGCGGAAGGGCTCTCATCTGGGAGATACGTTGCATGTTTTGGAACTAGCGGTGTTATATTACGATACGAGTAGCCCCGTAGAGAAGGGGCGCGCCAAAGGCGCAGGATGGATCCACGCAGCGGTGTGAAAGACTATGTGAGATTACCCGTCTTCCAACTGTCATCCCGACCGAAGTGGAGGGATTTTTTTTGCAGACCGGTAAACCGTGGGTGAGGGAAAGGCGAAAAAGGAAGCACCAAGGTGTCGTTTGAGTGAGGGCGCATGTGTACTTATGGCGGCAGTGTAATAAAGATCCTTCGGCTGCGCTCGGGATGACGGTGCTTGGGGAGCGGATAGGTTCACAAGGGTGGTGTGCCGCCTTTTTAGAGGATGGTATTCTCGTATCGCAGCCTTCCCCTCTAAGTGAAACGGTGTATGCGTGTGAATGAAAATGGGAAACCTGTCTTTCCGAGGATTGGGCGTATGGATGGGAAATTCATATTTCCCATTGCTGCATTTCTATGAACCTGCTAGAGTATAGCTATACAATGATTTCGTCATTCAGGAAGGAGTCTCTTTATGGAGCTGATGAACCGGATCCGAGAGCGTGTCGTGGCGTGGCAGAAGAAGCGGGTGCGGACGGTCGTATTTTCTTTGGCGGGGAAGCTCTGCGCTGTGGAGACGGTAGAAGGAAAGCGACTGGGACAGTGGCAGGCGGACTACGATGGTGATACGTCAAATTTGAAAGAGTGTTTCCTCTCACTGAAGGCTGCCGGACTTCGGGGTAAGAAGCTCTGGCTTTTGGTGAATGCGGAGTCGCTTCGATGGAGCAGGAAAAGATATCCGCAGATGACGGAAGAGGAATTTGCTGAATCAATGGAGTGGGAGGCAGATCGCGTCTTTCACACCGAGGAAGCGATCGCCATGGGGCATCGTGTGCTCTCTCATGATGAAGAGGGCTGGGAAGCGCTCTTGCATGCATTGCCGCGCGTGGATCTTGGGGCTTGGGAGATAGGAGCGCATGAGGCGGGGCTTACCATCACCCGTGCATTTCCGGTGACGGATATTCCTTTGCAAGAGGGGCCACACTTCATTCTGTATATGCGCCGCCGTTCAGCGATGTTTCTTTTCCGCAGCGGGGATCTTTGGGAGAGCCGCATCCTGCATCTCGCAGATGAGGGCAAGGCTTCGCTTTTCATGGAGCGGCAGATGGATCTGTATGGGCTCTCTTCTCTTCCATGTTTTCTGGTTCCGCTGGAGAGCTGTGAGACTAAGGAGCGGACAGCATGGCTTTCTTACATGGAAATGGAGCTGACTCTTCTTGCGGCAGAAGGGACAGAGGACGAGGGGAGCAAGGCGGTCACGCTCGAAACGGAGCATCTGGAGGAAGGCGGATACTGGGATGATGCTATGCGTGTGGTGCTTGCCGTAAGTCATGCGGGGACGACATTGCCTCTTCTCATGGGAGAGCGTCCTTTTCTGACGGAGGAGAATCGAAATCTTCGCATCGCGCAGGGAGCGTGTGCGCTCGGTGCAGCCTTTTTCCTCTTTTCCTGTGCATCCTTTCTTTCGGCTTATCGGGAGGATAAGGCACAGCTGGCGGAGAATGAGGCGCTGTCTCCATTGAAGGTGAAGAGGGCGGAGATGAAAAAGGCGAGTGAGGAGGAAGAAGCTCTGCTTGCGATGCTAAAGGAAGAGGAGGCCAAAGATCCGCACTGGGAGCAGCGTCTGGTATTGCTTGCTGATGGTATGCCGCAAGGTGTCGTGCTATCGGAGATCTCTGCAGAGGGAGAGGATGTCCTTTTGAAAGGGACATCGCAGAAGACGACCGATCTTTCGAATTTTACAAGTCATCTCACGCGGGCGTGGGGCGGCCTCACGGAGCTGAAGAGTCGGAAAAAGAATGCGCGCACGGGGCTCTTTGAGTTTACCGTCCGCTGGAAAAAGGAAACGACGAGGAAGTCGTCGTAGGTATTGTTTTTATCAATAATGGCAGAAGACGGAGGTGTGGGCAAAAGTGATTTGCTTATGCCTCCGTTTTTTGTTTTGCAGGTGGTAGGAAAGAAATGAAGAGATTTTCATAGCGATCGTGTTTCCTTAAAATGTACTATAGAGAAATTTTTATTTACATGAAGGGGTGAATGCAAGGTTTTGACCTATACATCTGCTATAATAATAAAAAGGAGATGAGAAGCATGGAAGAGATCACCGCAGGGCATATACAGGACGAAAGAGTGCAGTCTTTGACAGATCATTTGGACGGCACAATGCGGTTAGCCGAAAGCTTTGGCGCAGGTATGGGACTGGGAGCAGAAGCTGGCCTTTTGGGAAAAATACATGACAAAGGGAAAGACACCCCTGCGTTCCAAGACTATATCTATGGTCGAAAGCAGAGTCGGGTGGACCATTCAACGGCCGGCGCGAAGTCTTTTTTTGAAAATAAGGATATAGGCTGGCTACGATTGATAGGTGCCTTTTGTGTGGCAGGACATCATGCAGGGATCCCAGACTTGGGAAGCGAGGTGGATTGTGCAGGGACATCTACATTGAATGGACGAATGAAAAAGTCTATCCCCTCGATTAGACATCTGCAGCGATATCTTATCGATAGTACATGTTTGAACGTAAATCATCTGAATACATTTATCGAAAATAGAAATGCACTAGATGTTATGATTCTCACGCGAATGCTGTTTTCTTGCCTCGTGGATGCAGATTTTCTGGACACAGAAGCCTTTATGAACAATCAGCCTGTCAGGGAAAATGAGTTTTCTTCTTTAAAAGAAATAGCGGCTATGTTTTGGAGCAGGCTCGAAGAGGATGGATACTTCCGACCTAAAAATGCTTTAAACGGGAAGCGCTGCGAAATTCTTCGTACATGCATGCAGAAAGGGGAGGGGAAACAGGGGCTGTATTCTCTGACGGTACCGACGGGTGGCGGTAAGACGATCTCCTCGATGGCTTTTGCAATGAAGCAGGCCATGAAATGGCACAAGGAACGGATCATTTACGTAATTCCTTATCTCTCTATTATTGAGCAGACCGCCGACGTTTTCCGGGCTTTTCTGGGAAATCATGCGGTGTTGGAAAGTCATAGCCAGGTCGACTATGACAGTTTGGTGGAAGAGGGGAGTGAAGAGGCAGGCAGAGTGGCAGAGAGGATGAAACTGGCTGCAGAAAACTGGGATGCTCCTATCGTGATCACGACCAATGAGCAGTTCTTTGAGTCTTTGTATGCCAATAAAACATCAAGATGCCGAAAGCTGCATAACATAGCAAACAGTGTCATTATTCTTGACGAAGCCCAGATGATGCCGGTCGATTTTCTGAAGCCATGTCTCCATGCGCTCGAGCAGCTGGTTCATTATTACGGTTGTACGGTTGTTTTATGCAGTGCGACGCAGCCGGAACTGGGGCGCTACTTGCAGAAGGGCCCGACAGAAATCATGGAAAATGTGGAAGAACTGTTTCAGTTTTTCAAGCGGGTGACATTCGATATAGATGGCGAAACGGATTATGCTGAGATTGCGAAGAAATTAGATGAATGTGAGCAGGTACTCTGTATCGCTTCTACCAAAAAAGAAGCCGAAAAAATATTTGAACTGCTCGACGGAGAGGCCATGTACCTGTCGACCAATTTATGTCCGGCCCATCGCAGGGAGATCATTCGAAAAATGAAAACTCGCCTGCGGGATGGAAAACCGTGTCGTGTCGTATCGACCAGCATCATTTCTGTCGGAGTTGACATCGATTTTCCCGTGGTATATCTGCAGTATACAGGGCTGGATAGTTTGATCCAGGGGGCGGGCCGTTGCAATCGAGAAGGGCGGCAGTCTTTACAAAAAAGCAGAGCACACATCTTTTGGACAAAGGAAAGCAAGAAGAGCCTATTCATGCGTAAAGAAAAACAGGTCACAGATATGGTTCGGAAAAAATACAATGCCGAAGAAATGACCGAACCGTCGGCTATTCGTACCTATTTTGAAAACTGGTACCAAAGCAATGAAGGAAATCTGGATTACCGGGAAATCGAGAAACTGGCTCAGTCACTCAGCTTTGCTGAGATTGGAAAGCGATTTCATCTGATCCATGACAGCACGAAGTCAGTCTTTATACCCTTTGACGAGAAAGCCAGAAACATAAAGGAACAGCTGATGCTGGGGAATCGGTCTCGGCAGCTGATGCGGGCCGCCGGGGCGTACATGATCAATGTACGGTATTCCAAGGCACAGGGGCAGTCTGATTTCATGAAACTGCTCACGCAGGGGCAAATAGAGATGTTTCCAGGTGATGAGAACCTGGCCTACTTGGTAAATATGGAGGACTATGATGTGGAGCTTGGGCTCAAAATCAAGTCTGAAGATGGCGTGGGGATCATGTGGTAAAAAGAAAAGAGGAACATGTATGGCATATGGAGTAAGGATAGAGTGCTGGGGCGACTATGCCTGCTTTACACGACCGGAAATGAAAGTGGAACGAGTATCTTATGACGTGATGACGCCATCTGCGGCACGCGGACTTGTCGAAGCGATCTTCTGGCATCCGGGACTTCGGTATGTCATCGACGAGATCGATGTCATGAATCCGATCCAGATGACGAATGTCAGAAGAAATGAAGTGAAGTCCAAAATCAATGTGTCGAGTATTGCAGGAAACGCCCGACATGGGAAAGCCTTGTATCTATGCCCAAAGGAAGACATTGTACAGAGAGCAGCCTTGATCTTGCAAAATGTCAGGTATTGTATTCATGTACATTTTGAAATGACAGAGAAGGCCAATGCCAGTGATAATGCGGGAAAATTCAGAGAAATGCTCTGCCGCCGTGCGAGAAAAGGCCAATGCTATCATCAGCCGTACTTGGGATGCCGAGAGTTTCCTGCAGGCTTCCGTCTGGTAGAGGATGATGAGACCGTGATCCCTTACCCTGTCACACAGGACTTGGGATTTATGCTTTACGATATGGATTTTTCTGATTTGCAGCACATCACACCCCGATTTTTTCATGCCAGACTGGAAAAAGGGGTCATGGATCTTCGAAATTGCGAGGTGCATCAATGATACTTTCAGCGTTGGTTCACTTATATGAGGAGCTTTGCAAGCAGGGGAAAATTCAAGCAGAAGGATGGGGAATCGCCAAAGTCACCCACCGCATTCTGCTTGATAAAGAGGGGCATCTCTGTGGGATTATTTCTGCCCGCAAAAAGGTACAGAGAGGGAAAAAGGAGATAGAAGTACCTTGTGAAATGTGTGTACCGTTGCCTGTGACGCGTTCTTCAGGCGTAAAAGCCAATTTTCTGTGTGATAATTCCAGTTACTTTTTGGCCGTGGATGCCAAGGGAAACGGTCAAAGAACCATTCAATGCTTCGAAAAAGCCAAAAAACTGCATCATCAAGTGTTAGAACATTGCCATTCCCCCGTGGCGAAGGCCATTCTGCATTTCTTTGATACCTGGGGATCTGATAAGGCTGAAAAAGATTCATTGATCCAAGAAAATTTGGAGGATATTATAGCCGGGAGTAACTTTGTGTTTCAGGTAGATGGAGTAGATGCCATCGAAGATGAAGAAATAAAGAGATCATGGGAAAATTTTCAAGGGACAAGTCAAGCGGACGAAGATAGCACATCAGCGGGGCAGTGCCTGATCACAGGTGCGGAAAATCAGAAAATCGCCTTGCTTCATCCCAAAATAAAGGGAGTCCGTGGAGCGCAGACGGCTGGGGCGAATCTGGTATCATTCAATGCACCTGCCTTTTGCTCCTATGGCGGAGACGGTGAGCAGGGGAAAAATGCACCGGTCAGTGAGCGGGCAGCCTTCGCCTACGGCAGTGCACTGAATGCGCTTCTTGCTGATCAGAGTCATACCCAGATCATAGGAGACACGACCATCGTATACTGGTCAGAGCATGGTATTTCTGCCTGTCAGGATTTCATGATGTCTTTTTTGGGAAATCATGCAGGGATCGATGATCATACGCTTGATACGATCGTTACTCATATGAGAGATGGGCTTCCCGTTGATTTTGAAGGCGTCGAAATCTCACCGGATGAGCCCTTTTACATCTTGGGCTTGGCGCCCAATGCTGCCAGAATTTCTGTCAGGCTGTTTTTAAGGAATACATTCTGCAAGCTGGTGACGAATCTGTCGCTTCATCAGGAGAGAATGAAACTCGCTGGGCCATCCTGGGAAAAACAAAATATCCCATTGTGGAAGACACTCAAAGCGACAGCGAATCCGAATGGCAAAGAACAGGTAGCCTCGCCTCTGCTGGCAGGCAGTTTATTCAGAGCTGTGCTACAGAACACAAAGTATCCTGCGTCCGCATTTCAAAATATCCTGCTCCGTATATTTGCGGATCAGGACAAAACGGCAGATGGCGGACGATCGGCCGTGGAGAAAATCAGCCATACCAAGGCAGCTTTCATCAAGGCGTACCTTTTGAAAAATGGTCAAGAACACTGGGAGGGAAAATTACAAATGGCGTTAAATGAGAATTGTAATGATGTTTCTTATGTATTGGGGCGGATGTTTTCTTTGCTGGAAAATATTCAGCAGGGGGCGAATCCAGGCATCAATACCACCATCAAGGAGCGATATTTTAATTCTGCCTGTGCTACACCGGCTTCCGTATTTCCCATCCTGCTGAAGCTGGCTAATACGCATCTCTCTAAGCTCGATGGCGGAAAGGCTGTCTATTTCAAAAAGAAAATGGGCGCTTTAATGGATAAGATCATGATGCCGGATGAAGGCATTCCGTTTCCGGCCAGATTGACATTGGAAGAACAAGGCGCATTTATCCTTGGTTATTATCAGGAAACACAGGCAAGATATAAAGGTAAAGAGGAGGAATAAGCAAATGGCAGAAGTAATTCATAACAGATACGATTTCGTGGTTCTTTTCGATGTGGAGAATGGCAATCCTAATGGAGATCCAGATGCGGGGAATATGCCGCGCGTGGATCCGGAAACGGGTCTTGGCCTTGTGACCGATGTCTGTCTGAAACGTAAAATCAGAAACTATGTGGAAGCAGCCAAGGAAGATGAGCCTGGGTATCGGATCTACATCAAAGAAAACGTACCGCTGGAACAGAGCGATAAAGAAGCTTTGACGTATGTAGGCATCGATGATATCAAAACGGCCAAAAAGAAGAATCCGGATGCAGACAGCCTGCTGCGGGACTTCATGTGTTCCAATTTCTTTGATATTCGTACGTTCGGGGCTGTCATGACCACCTTTATGAAAGGCGCTTTAAACTGCGGACAGGTGCGCGGTCCCGTCCAGCTTGGATTTGCCAGAAGCATCGATCCGATCGCTCCCCAGGAGGTTACGTTGACGCGCGTAGCGATCACGACAGAAGAAGATGCGCTGAAAAAAAAGACCGAAATGGGACGCAAGTTCATTGTTCCTTATGCGCTCTATCAGGCCGAAGGTTACATTTCAGCCAATTTAGCAAGAAAAGTCACACACTTTAGTGAAGACGATCTGAATCTTTTGTGGCAGGCGATCATCAATATGTTCGAAAATGATCATTCGGCTGCGAGAGGAAATATGGCGGTGCGCGAACTCATTGTTTTCAAGCACGACAGTGAGCTGGGAAATGCTCCTTCGTACAAGCTGTTTGAACGAGTACATGTAGCAAGAAAGGATCCGCATACTCCGCCGCGCTCCTACAGTGACTATGAAGTACAGGTCGATACAGAAAATATGCCGCAGGGAGTCACCTGTGAGCGTAAAATATGAGCTACGCGGAAAATGACTACCTGATGATTTCCGGCATCCAGCATTTTATGTTTTGCCGGAGGCAATGGGCCTTGATTCACATCGAGCAGCAATGGCAGGAGAACCGTCTGACCGTGGAAGGTGAAGTCATTCATCGGAATGCGCATAAGGATGATTTCATAGAAAAGCGTCCGGGTATACTGGTGACGAGAGGTCTTTGCGTATCTTCTCCCACGCTGAAAATCACAGGGCAGTGTGATGTAGTAGAGTTTTTGTCTTCTGAAGAGGGCGTGCCACTTCATGGACACAGAGGACTTTGGCAAGCGGTACCGGTGGAGTACAAAAGGGGCAAAGATAAAACAGATGATTCAGATATTTTTCAGCTCTGTGCCGAAGCCCTGTGCCTGGAAGACATGCTGCAATGCAGGATTCCATACGGATTTCTTTACTACCACGAGATACGGAGACGGCGAAAGATCGACCTTGATGAGAATATCAGGAGCAGAGTGAAGTCGGCTTTGAGAGAAATGCACGAACTGTTTCACAGAGGGTACACGCCAAAAGTCAAAACTTCCAAGAAGTGCCAGTCCTGCTCCCTGAAGGGACTTTGCTTACCTAAGCTGTGTCGCACTCAGTCGGTGGCAGACTATATGGCAAAATCTCTGGGGGAGGAACGGTCATGAGAAAACTGCTCAATACGCTTTTTGTCAATTCAGAAGATCTGTACCTGTCTTTGGACAATGAAAATGTGGCAGCATGGAAAGGAAACGAAATCCTTCAGCGAATACCGCTGATGAACTTGGAAAACATTCTGTACTTTGGATACAAAGGTGCGAGCCCTGCGCTTCTTGGTGCCTGCGTGAAGCGGCATATCGGATTTTGCTTTCTGACACCGCAGGGAAAGTTTCTGGCGCGCGCTCAGGGACTGACCGCTGGAAATGTGCTTCTCAGAAAAGAACAGTATCGTATATCCGAAGAAGAGCCTCGTGGTCTTGCCATTGCGCGTACCATGATTGCAGGAAAAATTCTCAATAGCCGTACCGTGCTTATGCGCTTCCTGCGGGACCATCCGCTGTCAGTCGATGCGATTTCTTTTCAAGCAGTCATTCAGGATCTGCAAGACTCTGCTCGGGAGGCTGCCAAAGCAGATTCGCTAGATCATCTGCGCGGAATAGAAGGAAATGCTGCCGTGTCCTACTTTTCTCTTTTTGATGCGCTCATTTTGAATGACAAGAAGCACTTTTATTTCCATGGCAGGAATAAACGGCCGCCGCTCGATCGAGTGAATGCATTGCTTTCCTTTGCCTATACACTCCTTGCACATGACTGTGCTTCTGCCATAGAAGCGGCCGGCATGGACTCCTACATCGGTATCCTGCATAGAGACCGCCCCGGGCGGCAGTCATTGGCATTGGATCTCATGGAAGAGCTTCGAAGTGTATATGCCGATCGATTCGTCTTATCGCTGGTCAATAACAGGGTCCTTCCTGCGCAGTGTTTCCAACTGATGGAGGATGGCGTCGTTTTGTTGAATGCAGTGGGACGTAAGACTTTTCTTAGCAAATGGCAGGAGCGGAAGAAGGAAACATTGACACATCCATTCCTCGGCGAGAAAATATATTGGGGACTGATTCCTTACGTACAGGCATTGCTGCTAGCCCGTTACATTCGTGGAGACCTGGATGGGTATCCGCCTTTTCTGTGGAAGTGATAACATGCTGCTTGTGATTACCTATGATGTAAATACTACGACACCCGCAGGACAGAAACGCCTTCGGAAAGTAGCCAAGTGCTGCGAAGCTCATGGCCAGCGGGTACAGAATTCCGTCTTCGAATGTCAGGTGGATGAGGCGCAGGCTGTCTCACTTCGTGCCACACTGGAAATGCTGATGGACAAGGAGTCTGACAGCATACGGTTCTATAATCTGGGGAATCGATACCAGTCTAAGGTGAAACACGTAGGGGCCAAGCCGGGATATGATCCGAATGAAACTCTGATTCTCTGATTTTTTTGTGCGCGAAGTAGTAGCGCACATGGAGACAATGGGCGAAAAACACGCATTCTTAGAATAGAAAAAATGCGGTTCGCGCAAAGTACTCCATTTTATGCGGTCATTGCTGTATGCTTTGGCTGTACTGTCGCTCCCCATGCGGGGAGCGTGGATTGAAATACAACTACCCGCAGGGGTGGGGACGATTACGAAAGTCGCTCCCCATGCGGGGAGCGTGGATTGAAATCTCGCCTTGCCGTCCCCGTGCCGCTTTACAATAGGTCGCTCCCCATGCGGGGAGCGTGGATTGAAATACAACTACCCGCAGGGGTGGGGACGAGAACGCAAGTCGCTCCCCATGCGGGGAGCGTGGATTGAAATCACCAAACCCCTAGGGGGGGCTATGGCGGTATGGTCGCTCCCCATGCGGGGAGCGTGGATTGAAATCTTCGACGCACTGGCTTGATTAGCCAGGACAACAGTCGCTCCCCATGCGGGGAGCGTGGATTGAAATATCACGATTCCGGTGCGCGTACGGCTTGGGATTCGTCGCTCCCCATGCGGGGAGCGTGGATTGAAATAGCAGCTTGATGATGCCGTCGAGTTTATCCTGCTGTCGCTCCCTATGCGGGGAGCGTGGATTGAAATATGTCCAGAGACTTGTTGTAGTTGAGGCGGATGCGTCGCTCCCCCTACGGGGAGCGTGGATTGAAATTTTGCTTCCGCCTGCGGCGTAGCCGCCGAGGGGGCGTCGCTCCCCCTGCGGGGAGCGTGGATTGAAATGTCTGTGCGCACGAACTTGGCCATGCGCTTTGTGTCGCTCCCCATGCGGGAAGCGTGGATTTAAAATACGCGGAAGCTGTCAAGCGACCATCACAGGGAATGTATCGGGATGGCAGATGGTGCATCTCTGGTGTTATTCCTTATCTGACTGCGATTGGCGGAAGGGATGCGGTTCAATATTCAAGAAAACGCGATGACTGAAATCGCGCTTTTTTATTGCACAAACCCGCTCTAAGACGGTATAATAATAAATAACTGTAGGCTGAGAGAGTATGGCTTTGTGGTATCCGGGACGCTATGTCAGAGAAGATTTTGAGAGAGTGTCTGGTACTCGCAGTTCAACTTCTGTAGTGAAACTGATTTCCTATAAGGAGGGCATGATGATGAAAATGAAAAGACTGGTGGTCTGTGCACTGGCAGCGGCGATGATCGGTGCAGGCGCATTGACGCAGGTATCGGCTTTCAATCTGGGCAGTGTCCTTGGCGGTGTGGTCAAGGTCGGCGGTATTGCGATACTGGTCGATAAATATGGCGCTTCTATCAATAGCGCGATCAATTCGGTCATGATGAAGGAAGGCGCCGGCACGAATTACGCCACGAAGGTGGTGCCGATCGTCAGCATTGGAAATAAAGGATATATCGGAGCCGCACAGGTCATCGGCGATGCCGATCAGGTAGAGAAGGTGAAGGCGGTCGGGCAGCTGGAGATCAGCTGGAATGACAAGCTGTTCCGTATCAAGGGGCTCATCCCGATGGATAGTGTGAATCCGACCTCGTTTTCCCGTGTGCAGGGCGTTGGCGTGTCGGCAGTGATCGATGTTCGGGTGTGATGGGCGCTGGAAAAGACCGGAAGACCAAGCGGTTTATGGATGGGAGGACCTGTTTTCCTTAGTCCTTCGGATATAGCCCGGTCTTCATGAGAAGAAGCGGTCACCTGAACCATGAACTTTTACTATTTGATTATTTTCGGAGGAATATATGAGAAAAGCATTACTGGCAGCGGGATTGGCTGCATTGATGGCGATGCCTGTCATGGCAGAGGATGTGGCAACGCTGGCGGAAAAGATCGACCGTGTAGATGAAGTTCTCTATGGTTCGGTGCAGAGCGGGTCTCTCATCGGGCGTGCGGATCAGGCGGATAATGTGATCTACGGCGTGGGGAATACATCGGCCAGTGGACTTGATCATCGTATCGACAATCTGTATGCGGATGTGGTGAGAAATGACAACGATCGCACTCCGGCGATTTCGAACCGCATGAATGCGATGGAATACTATCTGACGGATGAGATCAGCACGGATAATCTGACGGTCCGCATGGATAATCTGGAAAAAGCGGTGCTGGGCGAAGCAAAGAAGGGGGCTTTGGATGAACGTATGCAGAGCCTGGAGCAGGCAGTCTATGGAGACCAGCACTATGAAATGAAGACGGTCCAGCTGCCGGCGGATACGGTTTTCAAAGTGGCACTGAATGATGATGTGGGCAGCAAGACGAGCCAGGTCGGAGATCCGGTCTCCTTCACGGTACAGGAAGATGTTCTGGTTGGTGATGTGCTGGTGCTGCCTCGAGGCACACAGGGTAGTGGCGTGGTGACGGAAGTCAGCCGCCCGAAAAGCTTTGGCCGCAGCGGCAAGGTCAATGTCTCCTTCGATCAGGTATTTTCTGTGGATGACGAAGCGATCCCGACTGTGCTGGGACCGGAAGCCAAGGAAAAGCTGAAGATGGAAGCAGCGGCTGTCGGTGCCTCCACCATCGGCGCGCTGGCTCTGGGACCGATCGGTCTTGTGGGCGGGCTTTTTGTCAAAGGTAAGGATGCGGTGCTCCCCGCTGGCAGCGAGCTCTATATCCAGACGGCGCAGCCTGTCACGACGAAGGGGCTGGTGCTCCGTGAAGGCGCGCCGCACATCGTCCTTAGAAAGCATGTCGCGCGCACAGCTTCTGCGGTTGCGGCAACTGCGGCAGAGGATAATCAGGTGACGGCGACGGCTGCGCCGGAGACCGCAGCTCCTGCGCCAAAGGCAGAAATCAGTGACAGTGCCAAAGCGGAACTGGAAGCAGCCCGTGAAAAGGATTCTACAGTAAAGGAAACGGCAGACTCCGCCAAGACCGATAATGAGGCAGCTTCTGTCGTGATCATGAGAAATGAATAATCATAACTGGAAAAAGGCGGTGCTTCTTTCTGCTCTTCTGTTGCCTTCGCTGGCTGCTGAAGCGGCGGAGGCACCTGTTTCCCCAAAGCTGCCGCCAGAGGATACCACCCATGTGGAGTATTCCGTCAGTGACGGTGTACTGCGGCCTTCCTATGACGGGGAGGAGACACGGGAAACGGCCCAAAAGGATAAAGACAGGAAAAAGAATAAGGAAACGGCGGATACCGGGATTTCCAAAGAGCATCCGGCTACGGTCGTGGCTGATAAAATGCGCTACAATGATACCACGGGAGAGGTGGCCGCTTTCGGGCGCGTAGAGATCAAGCACATGATGGATACCTACCAGACTGAGTATGTCTATGGAAATACGATTTCTCAAAAGTATGTCGTCCCGGGGGAGCTTGTCTGGAAGAATCCTACGACGGATCTCAAGGCGGCGCGCGCTGACTATGACGCGAAGGCCGCTGTCGGACATTTTGAAAAGGTGTCCGGTTGGGACAGCGGGACGTACTATTTTCAGGGCGAAAGCGGTACATATGACAAGAATGCCAATCACATAGTGATCGAGCATGGCTACTTCACGACGAAGCATGCGGTGGCAAAGGTGCCGGATTATCGCATCGAAGCGGACTCCATCGATATTTATCCGGGGGATAAGTATATCGCGCATAATGTGAGACTCATGGCGAAGAATACGGTGCTTGTGACGCTTTCGACGTACAAGGGTTCCCTTCAGAAGAAGCGGGTTAGCCCGTTCACACTGATTCCGCGTCCGATGTTTGACAGTGACAATGGTTTCGGGCTGCATAACCGGATCGAGATCCCGCTCGATGCGGATATGAATCTGACGGCGTATATGGAAAACCGCTGGTACACGAAGGCAGGATACAAACCGGATGTAGGTGTGCGCTATCAGACGCCGGTTGGCGGCTTGAATTTCCACTATGCCGAAGAGGAAAGCAGCACGAATGATGATGGCGGTATCTGGGTCAAGAAACGGCCGTCGCTGGAATTTAACTCGAAGCATTTTTACCTCGGTGGCTCTCGCTTCTACGTGGGCGCGAAGGGGGAAATCGGTTACTGGGAAGAAGACAGGGTCAAAGGACAGCATAAGAGCTACGACGCTTATATTTCCAGTGATCCATGGAAGCTCGGGAAATTCATGCGCTTTTCATGGCGCGCCGGCTATATGAGAGACTACTACAGCTATAACGGCGGGAACATCCGCAAAAACACCTATTACAGCATGGGGCTTTCCGGCGGTTATCGCAGCGTGCAGGGCTGGATCTATTATACGGATCGTGAAATCAATGGCTTTACGCCGTATGACTACGACTCGTACACCAGTGATAAGCCGCTCGACTTTGGCGTGCGCGTGCAGCCGACGAAGAATGATGCTTTCAGTCTGGCATGGACGGTCGATACCAAGTATGGCCGCCTGAAACATCGCTACTGGACCTACTACCGCGACCTGCATTCCTTCTATGCCTGGATCCGCTACGATGATATCGAAAGGGAAACCCAGTTCATGTTGATGCCGAAAGATTTTAGATTCTAGGGAAATGCTGATTCGCTCGGACAATGATCGGATCCGTATTTCCCTGCCGGCTGGTGAGCCTGTATCGGTCACTTTTTTCGGAGGTGCTCCATGGATAAAAAATGGGCACTGCCGCTGGGGCTTGCCCTTGTGGCTCTTCTGATCCTCTGGGGATCGCTGGGCATGGGAACAGCGTCGAAGCTGTTTCCTGAAAAACCAAAGGCGATGCCTCCCGTGACTGCATCGGAAGGGGCTTCTTCCTCTTCGATGCTTCCGCAGGAAGAGAGCCGCCGCGTCTATGATGCATCATCCTATATCAGGGGAAAGCCGCTTGCTGACCCCTTCCATATGGAGGCGATGACGGAAAAGACGATGCCTGTGGAGACGGCAGGCGTCTCTTTGCCTGCTTCTGCGCCTCGCACGGCGAACTCCTCTGCCGGATCGGCAAAAGAGAAAAGGTCGTATGCATCTGATGTGCCGCGTCTCATGGGTGTCATGTCATTTGGCAGTGAGAAGCGAGCGGTCATAGAGGTCCATGGGGTGACGTACACGGTCAAAGAAGGAGAGCAGGCAGGACTATGGAATGTTTCCTGCATACAGGGAAAGACGGTCACACTCGCCGGTGCTTCCGGCGTTCTCACACTCAGCACCCGCTGATAAGAACGGCGGGGGCTGTTTTTTGCTGTGCATTTTTGCTTTGCACAGGTATTTCTGCCCGGGCGCTGGATCTGGATACCAGCGCACATGAGACGATGACCGAAGAGCTTTCCTCCCGCGATCTCCGGATGCCGGAGAAAAAGCCGGATGAGGCCATTGTACAGGTGGCGCCAGCCCCGGAGGAGAAGAAGGTCAGCCTGCATGTGAGCGATGCTCCTGTGGCAGAGGTACTGCGGGGACTCGCGGAGATGACGGGAGAAAATGTCATTTTCTCTTCTCACGTGAAGGAGCGGGTCACGGCCAGTCTGGATGATGTGACGCCGGAAGAAGCGATGACATCCATCATGGCGGCCTGTGGACTTGCCGGGCGGAAAGAGGGAAGTACGCTTATTATTTTTTCCGCCGTAACGGAGAAAGAGTCTGGCATCTTTGCGAAGTCATACCGCCTTTCCTATGCGAATGCCAAGGAAGCTGCCGAAAGCCTGACGGACATGGTATCCAAAGGCAAGGTATCTTATAACCAGTCGGCCAATACCGTGCTTGTGAGTGGGACGCCGGCCGAGCTGATGCAGGTGGATGCGCTCCTTCGCGGTATGGATATCCCCGAAAAGCAGGTGAAGGTGGAGGCGGAAGTCATCGCAGTCAATAAAAGCTCGGCCAAAGAGCTGGGGCTGGACTGGAATTTCAAAAGCCTCACCGGCAGCGCGGACTATGACCGTGACAGCTGGACGGAGCAGCACTATGTACTGGGGGAAGATGGAAATATCAAGTACGACAGTGATGGAAATCCCAAGATCCGAAACATTGAAAAAAGCGGCTGGGACGTCACGATCCCTGATGGCTATGCCGGGATCTCCTATGGACGTGCGCCGGGCGGGCAGCCCTACACCTTCTTCTTTCAGGCAAATCTCAATGCACTGGTCACTAAAGGTAAGGCAAAAGTACTGGCAAAGCCGCACGTCGTTACGATGAATGGCAGGAAAGCCGACATCCTGATCGGGAGCCGCATCCCAGTCATCGTAGAGCATATGGAAAATGGCGTGAAGACCACGACGACAGAGTACAAGGATGCCGGCATCAAGCTCACATATACCCCCATTATCAGTGCGGACAATGAGATCACCGCTGATGTGGAAGCAGAAGTCTCGACGCCCTACCTCGTCCCTGAGTTGAAAGCGTACCGCATCATCACGCGCTCAGCGAATACGATGGTGCGTCTGGCATCCGGGCAGCTCCTGGCTATCGGCGGTCTCATCGATAAAGAAGAAGGAAAGACCTTCCGCAAAGTACCTATTTTAGGAGACATCCCGCTTCTGGGAAAACTCTTCCAAAGTCATGGGAAAAGTCTGGAGGAGTCGGAAATCATTATACTTATCAGGGCGGATGTCATCGAGTGAGAAAATGGTTTCTGCAGGCTCATGGGAGAACGCCCCGCCGAACCTGCAGCGCTTTTGGGGCAATGACAGCAAGGGGCACATGTCCCGATACACCCCCCTGAACCATACACCTCGATCCTTATCCTTACATCATATATTGGAGCAAAAACATGGCAATTCTACGTATCAACGGTCTGTCGAAATCCTTCGGCATCAAGACTGTCTTTGAAAATGTGTCCTTTGACATCCGAAGCGGGGAACGCATCGGTCTGGTCGGCGCGAATGGCGCGGGCAAGACGACGCTCCTGAAATGCATTCGCGGTGACGAGGAATACGATAAAGGCTCCGTCAAGGCGAGCGACGGTGCCATCATCGGCTACCTCCGTCAGGATTTCAATTACACCTCCCATACCATCCGCGAGGAAATGGAGGAGGCATGGCGGGATGTTCTCTTTTATAAAGATCGCATCGAAGCGCTGACGAAAGAGCTCGAGCAGCACAAGGACGATGAGAAGCTCATTGAGCAGTATGGCAAGGCAGAAGAGCGATTTGAATTCTTAGGCGGTTATGATTATGAGTCGATGACGAAAAAGATTTTGACCGGGCTCGGTTTCAGAGAGGAGGATTGGGACAGAGACATCCACGCCTTCTCCGGCGGGCAGAAGGTCCGTATCAACCTTGCCGCCGCCTTCGTGCGCCATCCGGATTTCCTTCTCCTAGACGAACCGACGAACCACCTCGACATGGGCATGCTCGAGTGGCTCGAAGACTACCTGCGCTCGTACAAAGGCGGAATCCTCATGATCTCCCATGACCGCTATTTCCTGGATGCAGCGGCGACGGGGATCATCGATCTGGAGAACCATCATATCCGAAGCTTCCGCGGAGGCTACTCGCGCTATCTGGAGACAAAGACGAACCAGGACAAAGCCTACCAGAAGGCTTACGACAAGCAGCAGGAGCACATCAAGGAAACGGAAGAGTATATCCGACGCTACAAGGCAGGCATCAAGGCGAAGCAGGCGCGCGGCCGCCAGTCACAGCTGAACCGCCTCGAGCGTCTCGATAAGCCTGTCCATCAGGCGACGCTTCGTTTCCACTTTGATCCGCCGCAGGAATGTGCGGAGAAGGTACTCGACATCGTGCGTGCGAAAGCCTCCTACAAGGATCATCTGATCTTTGAGGATCTGAACCTTCACATCAAAAAAGGGGAAGTACTCGGCCTCATCGGCCCGAATGGCGCGGGCAAGACCACGCTCCTGAAGCTCATCACGGGAGAAAAGACGGCAGACAGCGGCATCATCCAGCTCGGCAATAATGTGAAGATGGGCTACTACTCGCAGGAGCAGGAGCGCCTCCACCCCGAGCTTTCCGTCCTTGACGAAGTGCGTGACACCTTCAATTTCGGGGAGAAGGAAGCCAGAAATATCCTCGGTATGTTCCTGTTCCGCGGTGATGACGTATTCAAGCAGGTCGCCATGCTCTCCGGCGGAGAGAAGGCACGTCTCTCGCTCCTCTGTCTCTTCCTTGAGAAACCGAATTTCCTCATCCTCGACGAACCGACGAACCATCTCGATATCCCTACGAGGGAGATCATGGAGCAGGCCATCCAGGCCTTCGGCGGCACCTCACTCGTCGTCTCGCATGACCGCTATTTCTTAGATAAGATCACGACCCGCATCGTAGAAATGGAACATGGCAAGCTCACCGAGTACCTCGGGAACTACAGCTACTATAAAGAGAAAAAGCTCGACCTCAAAGCCTTTGAAAAAGACCGCAACGGGGAAGAGACTGTAGAAGAAGAGCCGGAGGAAGATAAGACTGTGCCTGAGAAGGAACACCAGAAGAAGCAGGAAGTCTCGGCCGTAGAAAGGGAAAAGCTCAGCCATGTGGAAATGGAGATCGGCCGCCTCGAAGCGACGGTCAAGATGTACACCGCGCAGATGAGCATGGATCCGGACAACTATGCAGACCTCGCCGCCGAGTACGACGAAGCGCAGAAAAAGCTCGAAGCTCTCTATGAGAAATGGGACGAGCTTGCCGCAAAGATGGAATAGTCATCCTGACTAAAATAAAGTGCGCTTTTCGTCAGCCATGACACCGTTGATGGGATGAAAACGGGCCATAGAAAACAACGTATCGGAGAGCGTGCATACGGTGCTTCAGGCGAATGGTTCAGCCTTCACGAAAAAATTATTTTCCCACTCTTGCGTATACGTGGTATAATAAATTGTATTTCCGAATATATGATAACTTGACGGCTTCACCATAGCGTGAAGTCATCATCAAAAAAGTGCGCCTAGGCGCAATAGGTTGCCCGAGGGGGAAAAGGAAAGAAATGAAAAGAGAAGATATCCGCAACATTGCCATCATCGCTCACGTCGACCATGGTAAGACGACTCTGGTCGATGCCATGCTGAAGCAGAGCCACATTTTCAGAGATAACCAGAAGGTCGCAGAACGCGTCATGGACTCGAATCCACTGGAACGTGAACGCGGCATCACGATCCTGGCGAAAAATACCTCTGTCATGCATGACGGTGTGAAGATCAATATCGTCGACACCCCAGGGCATGCGGACTTCGGCGGCGAAGTCGAACGTATCCTGAACATGGTCGATGGTGTACTGCTCCTCGTCGATGCTCATGAAGGCCCGATGCCGCAGACGAAGTACGTCCTGAGAAAAGCGCTGGAACACAAGCTGAAGCCGATCGTCGTCATCAATAAGATCGACCGTCCGGATCAGCGTATTTCCGATGTCGAAGGCGAGATCCTTGAGCTCTTCATGGAACTCGATGCGGACGATGACCAGCTCGATTTCCCGCTGCTCTATGCATCGGCTAGAAGCGGCATCGCCAAGCTTCACATGAATGATGAAGGCAAGAACCTTGACCCGCTCTTTGATGCGATCCTGAAATATATCCCATGCCCGGAAGGCGATCCGGATGCCGGCCTGCAGGTCATGGTCACCACGCTCGAAGCGGATGACTACCTCGGCAAGGTCGCTATCGGCCGTGTGACCCGCGGTACCGCGAAGCAGGGGATGCCTGTCGCTATTACCGATGGTGAAAAGATCAGAAGCGACCATATCGCTCAGCTCTTCCACTGGCAGGGCATGAAACGTACGCCTGTCGATGAAGCGAAGGTCGGCGACATCATCGCTATGGCCGGCTTCAAAGATATCAATATCGGTGAGACGGTCGCTGATGCGGCGAACCCGGAAGCACTGCCGGCGATCCACATCGACGAACCGACCCTGTCCATGGTATTCCATGTCAATAAGAGCCCATTTGCCGGCCGTGAGGGTGACTTTGTCACTTCCCGCCATATCCGTGCCCGTCTCTACAAGGAAATCGAAACGAACGTGGCTCTTCGTGTAGAAGACACGGAAACATCTGATGCATTCAAGGTTTCCGGCCGCGGCGAGCTCCACCTCTCCGTCCTGATCGAGACCATGCGCCGTGAAGGCTTCGAACTCGAAGTCTCCAAGCCGCAGGTCATTTTCAAGGAGATCAATGGACAGAAGTGCGAACCGCTCGAACGTCTGACCATCGAAGTACCACAGGAATTCATGGGCGCTGTCATGGAAGGTCTTGGACCGAGAAAAGCAGAAATGATCTCCATGGAAGAACTCGCAGGCTATATGAAGATGGAATTCTCCATCCCGGCCCGCGGCCTCATCGGCTTCCGTAATGAACTCCTGACCACCACCCGCGGCACAGGTATCCTCTACCATGTCTTCCAGGGCTATGCGCCATACAAGGGTGATATCCCGGGCAGAACCAGAGGCTCCCTCGTGGCTTTCGAATCCGGCACCACCACTGCATACGGTCTGAACTCTGTCCTCGACCGTGGCGAGCTTTTCCTGGAACCGGGCGTCGAAGTCTATGAAGGCATGATCATCGGTGAAAATACCCGTGATCAGGATATGGATGTCAACCCATGCAAAAAGAAACATCTGACCAACACCCGTGCCTCCGGCTCTGATGATGCCATCAAGCTGCCGCCATGCCGCAAGTTCACGCTGGAAGGGGCGCTCGAATGGATCAATGATGATGAACTCGTCGAAGTCACTCCGGAAAACATCCGTATGAGAAAGATGGTTCTTTCCCGTCAGGCTAGATATAAGAGTGCCAATGTAAAGAAAAGCCAGCAGTAATCGCTGAATAAAAAAACGAACCCGCGAGGGTTCGTTTTTTTATTTGGAGAAGAAGGAGGAATGAAGAATGGTGGTGCGGCGCATCATACAATGAAAGCGCTGCGGATTATTGGAATCACGTAAAATGCGTCGCCCCTTGGAGAAGGGGCAGGCCGAAGGCCAGGGATAGACTGCCTCGAAGAGGCAGATTTCTGCAGAACGGCCAGTAGGCCTCTTGAGGATCACTGAAAAACGATTCACGCAGATGGGACGCTGACCGCTACGTAGAGTTGCGCTTCTGCGGGGCACTCTATCCGGCGCCGTTGGCGCGACCCCTCTTCAGGGGTCTGCTCAGCTCGCGAGGATTTCTTTCCCTCGAAATTTGAAAGCAGGGAGGAGTGGCTAGGGATTGGGGATTGGGGATTAGGAGTGACTGGTGACTGGGATTCTCCGGCATCGTCATCCCGAGCGTAGCCGAGGGATCTCTACTGCCCTGCGGGAATCAGCGTGTATGCGCCGAGGAAAAACGTTGTCTTGGTGCTGTCTCACATCAGGCAATGAGCGTTCTGCCATAGAGATTTCTCGGCTACGCTCGAAATGACGACGGCGCGAAGCGCTATCTAAAACTCTGCGGCGCTTAGATCCTTCGACTCAGTTCTCATATTTAAGATAAGCCATTTCCTAACACACGACGTTTTTCACCGCTCAGGATGACGAAATGCGCTGCACCTTCCCCGCTGAACCTGTAGAACATGTTGAACCGGTGAAACCTAACGCCAGTGGGTTGCTTGGGGATAGCCGAAAAACGATTCACGCAGATGGGACGCTGACGGTTACGTAGAGTTGTGCCCCTGCGGGGCACTCTATCCGGCACCTTTGGCGCGACCCCTCTCCAGGGCAATGCTATTAAGTTAAGGAAATCGTTAGCTACGTAACGTCTTGCTTCCCCCTTCGGGGGAAGTGCCGAAGGCAATAGGGGCATGCTAGCGGTATAGCGTGCTATGTTGAATAGTCCGACGCTATCGATATTCCAACACTTTCATGCAATACCGCTACGTAGCCCCCTCAGCCCTTTGGGCAGCTCCCCCGATGGGGAGCCAAGAATGTTCTGCCGCTTAACTTAATTGCATTACTCTCCAGGGGTCTGCTCAGCTCGCGAGGATTTCCTAGTCCCTAGCTACTAGTCACCAGTCCCTAGTTTTTCCCATTCATCACCAGCACGTCTCCTGCTTCGAGTACGGTATCTCCTTTCGGGATGATGACTTCTCCCTGTCTTAGGATGAGGACGACAAGATGACCGTGGGGGAGGCGGAGAGAGGAGAGGCTCTTCTGGTAATAGCGGCTCTTCTTCGTGACATGGATCTCCGAGAGGGCAAGACCTGTGACAGGAGCGACGCTCAAAGCGGAAAGGACGAGCGTATCTCCGGCGGAGAGTTTCGTGTCGCCATTCGGGATGATTTTCTCGGCGCCGCGGGAAAGAAGGATGGCGAGCGTTTCAGGAGGGAATGCGATCTCCGAGAGCGCCTGCCCGCACCACGCATGTCCGGCGGGCAGGGTAAACTGGATGAATTGTACCGGCATCTCTTCCGTGTAGTCGGTGAAGGATTTCATGACATCGCTCTCATGATCGATCATAGAGAGCTTCTTCGCTGCGAGCGGTAGAAGCGCGCCCTGAAAGAGGATGGAAAGAAGAACGATGAAGAAGGTGACATGGAAGACGATGTCATTCACCGGCGCCTGCGTATAAGCGACGATGGCAAAGACGATGGCGGAAGCCCCGCGAAGGCCTGCGAAGGAGATTAGAGCGCTTGCGGCAGCGGGCGTTTTGAAAGGGGCAAGGAGGGCGAAGACGCCGAGGGGCCGTGCCACGAAGGTCAGGAAGAGCGCGATGAGGAAGGCAGGCCATGCGATCTCAGGGAGCTTCGATGGTGTGGAGAGAAGCCCCAGCAGGAAGAAAATCATCATGGAGAGGAGATTCGTTGCGCCATTGAAGAAATGAACGATCGAGCGCTTTCCGGGGAAATCGCTGTTTCCTAAAATGATGCCGGCAATATAGGCGGAGAGGTAGCCATTTCCATCCAGCATGGAGGGAGCGGCATAGGCAAAGATAGCGATGGCGGTCAAAAGCACCATGTCGAAGCCGCCTGCGAGATAGTCGGTCTTTTTCAGCGCCCACTTCGAGATGGCTGCGATGCCGAAGCCGAAGGCAAGCCCGAAAACGATCTGCGCTGCGAGAAGCATGAGCGTCCCCCAAAGGTCAGCGGAACCATGCATGAGAGAAATGCAGATGATCGTCATCATGTAAGCAGCGGGATCGTTACTGCCGCTCTCTACTTCCAGAAGCGAGGCGGTGTGATACTTGAGATTCAGCCTTTTCGCACGGAGGATGGAGAAGACGGATGCAGCATCCGTCGAGGCGATGACCGACCCCATGAGGAAGCTCAGAAGCCATGGTTCGCCTAGGATGAAGTGGATGAATCCGCCTGTCAAAAGTGCTGTCACGACGACGCCCGCACTCGAAAGCACGATCGCAGGGGCGGCGACAGGCTTTGCCATGGACCAGTTCGTCCCGAAGCCCCCGTAGAACATGATGAAGATGAGTGCGGTCGAGCAGATCTCTTCAGCAAAGTTGTAGTTTTCAAAAGCAATATTGACGGGACCATCCGAGCCGAAAAACATGCCGAGCAGGATAAAGGCGAGAAGTACAGGGATGCCGAGCTTGTCCGAGACACGGTTCAAAAACACACAGGCAAAGATCACAATGGCCGTCAAGAGCAGGAAAGAAGTCATAGGCGGTCTCCTTTTACAACAAGTGGAAAATTGATTTTCTTTATTGTATCGGAAAGAAAGAGAAAGAACAATGGTGGAAGCCGTTTCATGCGTATTGTCATTTCGAGCGAAGCCGAGAAATCTTCCTTGCAGACCGATAAAGGACGCGCGAAAGTAGAAAGAGGCAGCACACAGGTGTTGTTTTCTCGGGATGACGACACGGGGGAAACCGTATTTTAACAAACGCGCGTCCAACCCCGCCTCGCTGCGCTCGACTGCCCCTTCCAAAGGAAGGGGCGAGAATGGTGAATGACGTTCCATACCACCTAGTCCCTAGTCACAAGTCCCTAGTCACCAGTCACCATTCACTCCCTAATCCCTAAATTTCTTTTTTGCGCTATAATAGAGACAGGTGTAAAAACAAAAGGAGGAACCATTATGAAAGCTGATTGTGCAAACTGCCCGCATCATGCCTGCTATACCCGTGGGGCGAATTGTACGGGTGTGAAAGAAGAGGAGATCCGTAAGGCCTATACCGAAGAAGAACGGAAAATCATGGAGGCGGCGGCCTATGTCGAAGGGACATACTACAGCGACATCTGCCGTCTGCAGGAGACCGCTGAATTTGCCAAACGGATGGGCTACAAGAAGCTCGGCCTGGCCTTCTGCATCGGTCTTCATGAAGAAGCCAGGTACATCGTGAAATACTTCCGACAGCAGGGCTTCGAGGTCTACTCCCTCTGCTGCAAGAACTGTTCCTTTGCGAAGAAAAACTTCGGCTTAAAGCAGGTGCATCCGGAAGCGGAGCATGAAGCGATGTGCAATCCGAAGTATCAGGCAAAGTTTTTGGCAGAAAAAGGCGTGGATCTCAATATCATCTGCGGCCTTTGCGTGGGACATGACACGATCTTCACATCGAATGCGGTAGGCCCCGTCACATCTCTTGTCGTGAAAGACAGACTTCTTGCGCACAATCCTCTGGGTGCGATCTACTCGAGATACTGGAGAAAGAAACTGCATATTCAGGACGAGGATGAGATATAATTTGGAGGTTCAGGGTTAGTCCCGAGGGCGTGCTGCCCCTTGATGGGGAATGAAATCTTTGCTCGAATTAGGGATGAAGGATCTAAGCGCCGCGGAGTTTTAGAGGAGCGGTAATCTCGTATCGTCATTCCGACCGAAGCGGAGGAATCTTTTTTGTTTGCGGTCAGGCGGTCGATGTTTGAAAAATCTAAAAGGGAAACCTGCCAGCCAAGAAACTTTCGGGCATCGCCCTATATATATTCGCGGCGAAGCCGCCACCACAAGTTTGAAAGCAGGGATGAGTGGCTAGGGATTAGAAGTGACTGGTGGCTAGGGATTAGAAGCAAGCGGTAGTTGAAACAGCGCAATTAGCAAGCTGACCGTTCTGCAGGAGAGATATCTCGGCAACGCTTTCGATGACGACGGCGCGAAGCGCTATCAAAATTCTGCGGCGCTTCATTATTTTTCGCACCGCACCACCATTTCGCATTTCTCATTTCTAATTTCTCATTCAAGCGAGGCTTTCAAACGCAATCAAAGGGCGACCCGCCCCGCGGGCTAACCCTGAACCTTGAACCCATCAACCTGCACCCTAAATCATTTGACACCCGAGCGGTCTTCGCCGTACAATAGACATACTATAAAGGAGGAATAGCATGTCTGTTGTCAGCCGTTGGCTGCTTTTTTTAGTGGCTTTATGGATCCAATCTGCCGGCATCGTACTGGTGGTGAAAAGCTTTCTCGGGACTTCCCCGATCTCCAGTTTGCCCTATGTCATGAGCGAGACATTTCCCTTCACGTTCGGGGAGACGACCTTTGCGGTCAATATGGTCTTCCTTTTGGGACAGATGCTGATATTGAAAAAGAAATTCCCGAAGGTGCAGCTGCTGCAGGCGCCCATGACGATGATTTTTGCGGCCTTCATCGACCTCTGTATGCAGACTTTCGGAAACATCACGCCGGACGTTTACTGGCAAAAGCTCATCATTCTCTTACTCGGCGCGTCCATGGTTTCTCTGGGGGTGGCACTTCAGGGCATCGCGGACGTCCTGAAGCTTCCGGGGGAGGGACTGGTCTATACCGTTTCAGACACCTATCACCTAGACTTCGGTAAGGTCAAGATCGCAAACGATGGGATCCTCGTGACGCTCGCCATCTGTCTCTCCTATGTGGAAATCGGGAGCATCGAGGGCGTCCGTGAAGGCACGCTGATTTCCGTCTTCATCACCGGCATCATCGCCCGCTTCTTTCTCCGCCACCTGAGTGGCTGGGAAGAGGGGAGACGTGTGCTGAGGATCAGTTAGAAGGGAAATTTTCAGGTCAGCAAGGTGTGGTGTACTATTTCATAGCCAAACAAAAAGAGATTCCGAAAAATCGGAATCTCTTTTTGCTTGCGGGAAACTATTTCAATTCAACAGCAGAAGACAGTTTGCTTTCCTTCTCCGCTTCTTCATCCTTGCCTACACAGTAGGAGGCGAAGAGGGAGCCGGACACATTGTGCCAGACGGAGAAAATGGCGCCCGCAATGCCGCCGGCCGCAGTGAAGTACATGAGAGCCAGCGTGGAAGCCAGACCGGAATTCTGCATGCCGACCTCGATGGTCATAGCGCGGGTCTGTGCCTTGTTAAGACCGAAACGGCGGGCGCAGGCATGGCCGAGCAGCATGCCGCAGAGGTTATGCAGGATGACGACGGCGAGGATCACAAGGCCGTTGTCAAGGATGGTGCGGCCGGAGAGGGAGACCACGCAGCCGACCGTGATGATGACGACCAGCGCTGAGAACATCGGCATGATCGTATTCACCTTCTTCACCTGACGCGGGAAGAAATAGTTGATGCCGACACCGATGAGCAGCGGCAGGAGCACCATCTTCACGATGGACATCATCATGGACATGAAATCGATATCGACCCAGGCACCGGCAATGAGCCACACCAGGAATGGCGTGACAAATGGCGCAAGGATGGTATTCACCATCGTCATGGATACAGAAAGAGCGACGTCGGCTTTGGCGATGTAGGAAATGACATTCGAAGCCGTGCCGCCGGGGCAGCAACCGACCAGGACGACGCCGATCGCAATTTCCGGCGGAAGGGCGAAGAGATGAATCAGCGCGAAAGCAGCGGCAGGCATGATGATGAACTGCAGCACCGTGCCGATCGCTACATTCTTCGGCTGCTTGAATACATTCTTGAAATCACCGGGGGTGAGGCTCATGCCCATGCCGAACATGATGATACCGAGCAGCGTCGGGATCTTCGGGGCGAATGGCTTCATCACTTCCGGCCAGAAAATACTGAAAATGCCGATCAGCACGACGCCGATGGACATGTATTTCGTACAAAAACGAACGATGAGAGAAAGCATAGAGTAGCTCCTTTGAGTAGAGTACAGCTGTTCAACTGTTTTGAAGTTGGCTTAGGGTTCATGGTTCAAGGTTCAAGGTTCAGGGGTTGCCCTTGTGGCGTGTCGCCTTTTGATTGCGTGCGAAAGAGGGGGAGCGGTTTCAACAGGTTCAGAGGGTTCAACGGGGTGGGGCGGTGCATAAAAATCAGAAGCGCCACCGAGTATTGAAATAAGCGTAAAGAGCGTCCTCCCTTGAAGAAGCAATGCTATTAAGTTAAGGAAATCGTTAGCTACGTAACGTCTTGCTTCCCCCTTCGGGGGAAGTGCCGAAGGCAATAGGGGCATGCTAGCGGTATAGCGTACTATGTTGAATAGTCCGATGCTATCGACATTCCAACACTTTCATGCAATACCGCTACGTAGCCCCCTCATCTCACTTCGCTCGAAATGGCGTCTCACTGGATTTTCGCGTCGCTTCACTCCTAAAAATCCAGTTCGCTTGCACAAGCCCTCCGGGCAGCTCCCCCGATGGGGAGCCAAGAATGTTCTGCCGCTTAACTTAATAGCACTGCTCAGCTGGGGGAAAACCTCAAACCTCAAACCCAAAAGCGAATTATTCCAGAATCACATTATCAATGAGTCTTGTCTTGCCGAAACGGACAGCGAGAGCGAGGAGGACCTGACCTTCGATCGTTTCTCCGACCTCCGGAAGACCCGGCATGCCATACATTTCAACATAGTCGATATCGCTCATCGGTTCGGCTTCGATTTCCTTCGTCACCTGATCGATCAGCTTCTGCTTATTCCTTTCGCCGGCTTCGAAGGCTTCCTTGGCATGGGAAAGGCTTCTCGAGAGGACAAGAGCCGCGGTGCGCTCTTCCTTGGAAAGATAGACATTTCTGGAAGACTTCGCAAGGCCGTCTGCTTCACGGACGATCGGCATCAGGCGGAGTTCCACATTCATGAAGAGGTCTTCCACCATGCGCTGAAGCACCTGCGTCTGCTGAGCATCCTTCAGGCCATAGTAAGCGCGGTCGCATTCCGTCAGATTGAAGAATTTCGTGCAGACAGTCGCTACGCCGCGGAAATGGATCGGGCGTGTGCGTCCGCAGAGGACCTTCGTGATCGGGCCGGTGACTTCCACCCATGTCATATCCTTATGCGGATACATTTCAGCGGGAGACGGAGCGAAGAGAAGATCTGCGCCGGCGGCTTCTGCGACCTTCGCATCGGCTTCGAGCGTTCTCGGATATGCTTCGTAGTCTTCGTTCGGTCCGAACTGGGTCGGATTCACAAAGACAGAAGTGATGACAAAATCATTTTCCTTGCGAGCGGCCTGAATTAGAGATGCATGTCCTTCATGAAGCGCCCCCATGGTGGTCACAAGACCGATGGATCTCCCATCCTTCTTGCACTGGTGGACGTATTCTTTCAGCTCTTTGATGGTGTGGATGACTTTCATAGTAGATTCCTTCCCGGAAGCAGGGCTTCCCGTCAAATGCTTGGGTGAGTGCGGATCTTTCCATCAAAAAAACCGCACCCTAAATGAATGCGGTTTCAGAAACCAGCCCTTGCCAGCAATACCAGCTTGGCAGGAAGGCAAATTAAAAATACATCCCAGAGGGATGCATTCGGATTTGAAATCTCTGCATTCGTCTCGGTTATAAAAATCCAAGCGATATTAAAGTTTGACAGACGGTGAGATCATAGAGCGCCCGATGGCCTTTCCTCGATACAGCTCAGCTGATACTGCTCGAATGGCCGAGGATTCATGCTGCCGTCCTGATTTCTTTCAGACTCCCTTTGGGATATCCATAGAGCATGGACGGATCTCACAGGGGAAGCACTGATCCCATCAGACTCTGCGACTTGACCAGCGTCTCCCTTGTTCTGTCAGAGAAAGAATACTCTATCAGGGTGGGATTGTCAAGAGGAAAGGGAAATGGTCCGATGGAGCGATCTGGCGTGTGCAACGTCGTAGGCTTGGCTGGAAATGATAGAATGCTGACGTTATCTATCGAAAATATTAGAGATGGTAAAGCGCATATTTCTATACATAACGCATAAATTAAAAATGCTTGAAAAATGAGCTCTAATCATGTAACATTAAAATCATCTATGATGAAAAAACGGGGCGCATGAATATCATGTACATTCCGCGCCATTGGAAGGAGGCCGAGGATGAAACGGATCGTGATTTTAACATGTCTTAAGGCAAGCCGTGTATGCACGGGGGCGGCTTGCTTTCAGGCGTTCAACCAGCGGACGAGGTCCTTTGCCCGCTACGGGAAGGAGCCGCTGGAGATCGAGGCTTTCATGCGGTGCAGCGGTTGCGGGCATACCCTGGAAAATGATAGGGGGCTCCAAGAAAAGGTGGAGAGGATCGTAAAGCTGCATCCGGATGCGGTCCACCTCGGGATCTGTTGCTGTCATGATGGGAAAGATCAGGAGCTGTGCCAAGAGATCGAAGCACTTGCAGGTATCTTCCGGGAGAATGGCATCGAGGTCGTGCGGGGCACGCATTCGGAATTTTGAGTAAAAAAGAAGGGGCTGTGAAATAACGATCATCTCATTTTCGCGTTCCATCTGCCGCGGGGGACTTGCAGCTCTCATAGAAGTGACCGGGAAACCTTATCCCAGCTGTCTTTCATGCCATAGTCACCCTATCCGCCCCTTTCGGGCACCTTCCCCTAGAGGGGAAGGCTGCGATACGAGAATACCATCTTCTAAAAAAAGGCGGCGAAGCCGCCACCTGAACCCTGAACCAAATGAAAGCAAAGTAAAAAGGGGATGTGAAGAAATGAGGATTCATTTCTTCACATCCCCTTTTTTTATTTACCCGTGATCGCTCTTGTCCCAAAGAGAGTCTTAAACCGATCCGGTGTATCGTCATAGTGATCGGAGGTGATGTCATTCTCCGGCTCGTAGAGATCGGGGAGGCGGATGCCCATCAGGGCGAGCTGAGTGTCGAAGACGAGGTCATTGGTACAGCGGCTCTTTTGGCGGGCGGCAAGATTTCCTATGAGCTTTGGGTGAGAGGAGAGGTAGGTGTCGGAGAAGGCCATATAGAAGGGGATGTAGGTCATGGCGGGGATGTAGGTGGCGGGATTATGGTCGAGGTGCAAGTCGATGCCTTCGCTGTGGTCGGAAAAGTAGAGGAGGGTCTGGAAGTCAGGGCGGGCAGAGAGTGTCTCATACAGCTTTTCCATCACGTAGTCGTGGAAGAGGATGGTATCGTCATATTGGTCGCGATAGGGGTCGTCGCTGTGGATCTTCTCGTAGCTTTTGGGATGGTGGTAGGCGTAGGGCATGTGGCTTCCCATATAATGAAGGATGACGAGGGTCTTCTCGCTGCTCTTCATGCTTGTGAGCTCTTCGGCGAGGGCATCGTCGTAGACGTCAAGGTCGGCGGTGGTGCCGAGGTGACTGTTTCGCCAGTGCTGTTCGTCGGCTTCGGAGGCGATGATGGTGGTCGGGGTATCCCAGGCGCTGAAGCGGACCTGGTTGCTGATCCAGACGGTATGGAATCCGGCGGCTTTGGCGGCTTCGATGAGGGAGGGAGCGTCTGCGAGGGAAATGTCGTTGTACTGGTTCTTCGCGGTCAGAGCATAGGAGAGTGCAGGGACGGTCTGCACGTAGCAGCTGTAGGCGTCATCAAAAAAAAGAAAGTGCGGGTCGTTTCTGCGAGAAGAAAGGTAGGGCGTGGTCGGACGCGGGTAGCCATAGACACTCATGTGCTCACTATTCTCGGATTCGCCGATGGCAAGGACGTAGAGGCCGGGAGCTGAGGAAATGGTGAGGTTCGTGAGACGGCTTGTGCGTTCTTTGGATTTCTGCTCAAAGTCGGCGTAGGCTTTCATGTAGTCCTTGATGCCGATCCATGGAGTGGTGACGGGATTGCTGTAGGAAAGGGTGAGGCTGACGGGGGCGACGAGGAGGAGGGCAAGCCGCGGAAGGAGAGAAGGGCGGGAGAAGAGCTCACCTGTGCTGCTTTTTCCGGAGATCAGGAAGAGCGCGCCAAAGTAGAGCGGAAGGCATAGCAAAAGGGGAAGGGAGAGGTGTCCGGAGAGGTATCCGGCGGCTTCACTGACATTGGTCTGCAGAAGTGCGAGAAATGTTTCGGGCTGCGGAAAGCTGCCTGTCAGGAAGTAGCAGCTCCATGTCACGAGGGCGGGGAGCGTCATGAGAAAGCCGGCGAGGAAGACATAGCAGGCTCTCTCTCTGACAAAGCGTGCAGGCGGCGAAAGAAGTGCGAGGATGCCCCATGTAGCGACTGAGAAGGAGAGGCAGCCGTAGAGATCCCAGGCAGGGGTGAGGAGACCTGTCAGAAAGCGGATGGAGATCGCGGAAAGGGCGAAGAAAAGGAGCGGCAGCTGCCAGAGTGCGGGGCGGTAGAAGGTGAAGAGGAGGGACAGCGTCACGCAGGTGAAGAAGATGGACACGTCGTTCCATGGCGGGAAGACTTCGCCTGTCACGGCAAGGTGCAGCCCGTAGATGAGGGCGAAGAGAGCAAGCCCGGTGGCCGCAAAGCGGAGAAAGGTATGTAGACTGGGACGCAAGGGAGACTCCTTTTGGTATAATAGTTGGAGAGGTCAGGGTTCAGGGTTAGCCCGTGGGGCGTGCTACCCTTTGATTGTTTACGAAAGAGGGGGAGCAGGTTCTATAGGTTCAACGGGGGCGGTGCGGCGCATTTCGTCATCCTGAGCGGAGAAAAACGTCGTGTGTTAGGAAATGGCTTATCTGAAATATGAGAACTGAGTCGAAGGATCTAAGGAAACGCTGATTAAATCGCAGAGTCCGACTTGGCATGTATTTTCATACAATGCTTCGTCATAAGCCGCCTTAAATAGCTCACTATTCGCGGCGGCTTATTCTTCGCCTTGCATGAAAGTACAAGAGCCAAGTCAGACAACGATTTAATCAGTGTTTCCCTAAGCGCCGCGGAGATTTAAAATTAGCGGTTTTCTCGTATCGAAAACCTAATCCCTAGCCACTAATCCCTAGCTACTAATTTTTAGTCACCAGTCATTCACCCCTGATTTCTAGGGCTACCCCCAAAAAAAACATTAAACCATCATTTAACACATTTCATTATACCAAAGAGGGGTTGCTATGGATGAAAAATTGAAAGAACTGGATGCGCTTTTCGATTTCTTCCGTGAGATCGACAAGGAGAAGCTGATCGAGAGGAAGACGTATGTGACAGGTGCGGTGCGCTGGGAGAACGATGCGGAGCATGTCTGGCACATGGCGCTGATGACGGTGCTTCTTTCTGAGTATAGCAATGAGCCCATCGACGTCTTGAAGACGGTGACGATGCTGCTCATTCATGATCTCGTGGAGATCGATGCGGGGGATACGTATGCCTACAGCGGCGTGTCGAAGGAAGAGCAGCACGCAAAGGAAGAGAAAGGGGCGGCGCGTATCTTTGGGATGCTGCCGAAGGAGAAGGGCAGGAAGCTCTATGATCTTTGGCAGGAGTTTGAGGCCGGTGAGACGGCAGAGGCACGCTTTGCTCACACGATGGATAATATCCAGCCGATGATGCTGAATGACTACACGGATGGGAAAGCATGGCAGCAGTTCGGTGTATCGCTTTCCAAGATCTATAAAAGAAATGAGTTGACGCCGAAGGGCTCCCGCGTCCTTTGGCGCTATGCGAAGGAGAGGATCCTTGCACCGAATGTGGCTAAGGGAAGGATCAAGGGGGAGTAGAGGGAGTCAAGCTATTTTAGGAAGGCTATGTGGTATACTTATAGTAGCCAAAGGGTTAGCCCATGGGTTGTGCTGCCATTGGATTACGTTTGAAAGTCTTGTTTGAATGAGAAATTAGAAATAAGAAATGCGAAATGGTGGTGCGGCGCATAAAAATCAGAAGCGTCGCGGAGTAAGTATAATAATGGCGATGCCTGAACGTGGCATTTCAGTCACAAGTCACTCGAGGCGCCTAATCCCCAGCTGCTAATCCCTCATCCCTGCTTTCAAACTTACCATCATTGGAGAGCGTTTTCTTAAACTAAGGAAACGCGGCACTTTATTATATTTTTTATGTATTGATGTATTGTACTACGCTTCCTCATTCCGGAAATGATTGACGTTCATTCGTTCGAGGTATATCACATGGGTTGTCTATGGAGCCTGTTTAAGGGCCTTATCTATATGGCATTGCTTGCGCTGCTTTTGGCGGGCGGCTTTGCCGGAAATATGGCGTATGAAGAGCTTTTTCATGCGCCTTGGGATCAGATCCTGGGGATCGAGAATCACCGGCGGGATCTTTCGCAGATCCATGCGATGGAGAATCGTTACGGCTGGCAGTCGGTGACGGTGCCATCAGAGGACGGTACACGGCTCAAAGGCTCATACATCGAAAGTGGAAATCGAAACCACCGCGCCGTCATCCTGCTACACGGTCTGTACCAGAACCGTTCCATGTGCGTGCCATATGCGGATATCTACCGTGAGATGGGCTACTCCGTCCTGATGGTCGATCTGCGCGGGCATGGCGAGAGCGGAGGCGAGTATCCTGACTGGGGCGTGCATGATATAGAAGATCTGAATGCATGGGTCGATTTCCTGAAAGCGAAAGACCCCTCGATGCAGATCGGCATCCATGGGATCTCTCTTGGTGCAGCGATGGCGCTCCTCTACAGCGGCAGCAGAGAGGGCGAGGCAATGAAGTTCTATGTCGCAGACAGCTCGTACGCGAGCCTGATGGAGCTCGGCCGTGAAAAGATCATGCGCTACACAGGCGATGATCGTCTGGTGCTCGGTATGGATGTCTTGAATCCATTCTTTCAGGCGGCGCTCTTTGTACATGACAGGAAGCTGCTGCGCGATCTCGATCCTCTAGTCCAGTCTGCCAAAGCGCGCTCGCCGCTTCTTATCCTTCACGGGAAATCCGATACGCTTATCCCCTACGGCGCAGCAGAAGACCTCTTCTCCGAAGCCGGCAGTCCCAGAAAGGAGCTCTATCTTTTCCAAGGGGCCGGTCACACGATGGAAATGGCAGCCAACGGCCCTGCCTATCGAGAACATGTCCAAAAATTTGTGAAAAGTTTACAGTAGACAGACAGAGTTGTGGTAGAATAAGGGAAATGAAGTCTGAGCCATCATGGACAGCGGCGTAAGAGGTTCGTCGGGCTTTCCCGTCTTTCTGAAACGATCTATTTTCAGACGTCGGCTCTTCCGACCCTGCTGCACCGGATGGACCCTTTTTCTCGGGAGGCGATACGCATGCAGAACGCAAATACTTTGGAAGCCATGGAAGTGGCACGGCAGCTGATCCTGGTGCTGAAGGGCACTGTGGAAAGTCTGCAGATGAACCTGTCGCAGGAACGCGATGACAATGAAGGACTGAAGCTCACCATCGAGTCGTTGGAAGACGAGAATGCGCGTCTTCAGGAAGAACTCTTCAAAGTCCAGGCGGGTGCCGTCGAAGAGAAGGATACAGCAAAGGAGAACCAAGCTGAAGCCATCGAAGCCATCGGTGAGAAGCTCGCCTTCTACTATAAGGATATGAAACGGATCGATCCGAAGAAGCTCACCGCAGAAGACGGCGAGACACTGTACAACATTCTCGACTATACCTTCAAAGCATTGAAGAAGGCCGGCGTGAAAATGGAGAAATAAGGAAACACGGATTTAATCAGCGCTTCCACAAATGCAAGCGGCACTGCGAGTCATGCAGTGCCGCTTTTCTCATGGAATGGGGGAACCCCGAAGTTTGAAAGCAGAGATGAGTGACTAGGGATTAGGGATTAGAATAGGAGACATCTGATTCCTGCATCGTCATTTCGGGCGAAGTGAGAAATCTTTGCTAATGGACTCACGCTTTCCCCATATGTGCCGCGCTGTTCCGCTTTCCTCATCTGTCTTTCATCCCGCCAGTGCCCTATCCGCCCCTACGGGGCACCTTCCCCTCGAGGGGAAGGCTTTATCCGTCGTTATTCTTTTTCCACATATGCGTGTATTCGCTCTGATGTTATGGGGGAAGCGGTATTCTCGTATCGTAGCCTTCCCCACGCGGGGAAGGCTGGCGATACGAGGGAAACCTGCCACCCGCAAACCTTCGGGCATCGCCCCATATATATTTGCGGCGAAGCCGCCAACACAACCCTGAACCCTGAACCCCGAACCTTAAAACCTTGTCAAGCAAAACCCCTTGACAAGAGCATTTTTCTCCTGTATAATAGCATCCGTTGTGGTGATGAACTATGTCTATTGAAAACATCGTAGAGAAGGGAGAGCTCCTTGATTGTTACGGAGAGCTCCTGACGAAGAGGCAGAAGGATTGCCTCGACTTATACTATAATGAAAATCTCACGCTCGCTGAGATTGCTGACTATTTCCATATTTCCCGTCAGGCGGTCCATGATGCGATGCGTCATGGAGAAGAGCAGCTGCTTTCCTATGAGGCAGCGCTTCACACCTGCTCCCTTCGCAAGAAGAGAGAAAAGGCTGCCTTACGGCTGCTGCATTTCATTCCCCAGGCAGAGCGGGGAGAGGCAGAGAGTCTTTTGAAAGTGATGACAGAATGAAGGTGACCGGATGCCATTTGAAAATTTAGGAGACAAGCTGCAGTCTGCGTTCAAGGATCTCCGCGGGAAGGGCAAGCTTTCCGAAAGTGACATTGATGGGGCGCTTCGTGAGGTCCGCCGCGCACTGTTGGAAGCCGATGTCAATTTCAAGGTGGCGAAAGATTTCATCGCTCACGTCCGTGAAAAGGCGATGGGGGAAGAGGTCTTCGGCAGCCTGAAGCCTGACCAGACGGTCATCAAGATCGTCAAAGACGAGCTGACAGAGCTTTTGGGCGGGACACAGAGCAAGATCACTCTGTCTTCCTCCGGCATGACGATCATCATGCTGGTCGGTCTGCAGGGCGCCGGCAAGACGACGACTGCCGGCAAGCTCGCTCTGATGTTCAAGAAAAAAGGCCACCGTCCGATGATGGCAGCCTGCGACGTCTATCGTCCGGCAGCGATCAAGCAGCTCGAAGTCCTGGGCGAGCAGACGGATGTCCCGGTCTACCGCATGCCGCCGAATGTGGATCCGGTCCACATCGCGCAGTACGCGATCGATACAGCCAAGGCATACAACCGTGATGTCGTCATCCTCGATACCGCAGGCCGACTGACGATCGATGAAAAGCTGATGGCCGAGCTTCGAAACATCAAAGCAGAGGTCCATCCGCATGAGATCCTTCTCGTCCTTGACTCCATGACCGGTCAGGACGCCGTGAATACTGCCAAAGCCTTCGATGAAAATCTGGGCATCGACGGCACCATCCTGACGAAGATGGATGGCGACGCCAGAGGCGGTGCAGCACTCTCTATCAAGACCGTCACCGGCAAGCCGATCAAGATGATCGGTGTGTCCGAAAAACTCGACGGCGGCCTTGAGGATTTCTATCCGGACCGTATGGCCGGTCGTATCCTCGATCTGGGCGACCTCGCTACGCTGATTGAGACAGCCCAGAGAAATATGGATGAAGAATCCATGAAAGACGCAGCGGCGAAGGTGCGTAAAGGGGAATTCACCCTTGACGATTTCCTGAACCAGCTGAAACAGGTGAGAAAGCTGGGATCCTTCCAGAGCATCCTCGGGATGCTTCCGGGCATGGGCAAATTCAAAGACCAGCTGAAGGACATCGACCTTGATGGCAAAGAAGTGAAGCACATCGAAGCCATCATCCTCTCCATGACTCCGCAAGAGCGTGCGAATGTGAAGATCCTGAATGGTAGCCGCCGCAAGCGTATCGCGCAAGGCGCCGGCGTCAAGATCCAGGATGTGAACCGCATGATGAAGCAGTTCGCTGATATGCAGAAGACCATGAAGAAAATGAAGGGTATGAACCCGAAAAAGTTAAATCCATCCAAACTGGGCGGCCTTGGCGGTCTCTCAGGGATGTTCCGTAAATAATCGAGATCATTTCAAGGAGGTGAAATATCAATGTTAAAAATTCGTCTGACCCGTATGGGCGCTAAGAAGAATCCATTCTACCGCATTATCGTTATCGACTCCAAAGCAGCTAGAAACGGCGCACCGACCGATACCATCGGCTGGTACGACCCGGCTAAACTGGACGCTCCGGTAAAGATCGATGAAGAAAAGGTTCTGTCCTGGCTTGGAAAAGGCGCACAGCCGACCGACACTGTTCGTTCCATTCTGAGAAAGAACGGCATCCTCGCTAAGTTTGCAGAAGCAAAGAAATAAGGAGGACGCAAGATGAAGGAATTGGTGGAAACACTGGTTAAGGCTCTTGTCAAAAATCCTGATGCCGTCACCGTCACCATTCTTCAGAAAGGCAGCCTGGAGATCTACCAGGTCCACGTCGCTCCTGAAGACATGGGCAAAGTGATCGGTAGAAAAGGCCGGATTGCGAATGCCATCCGCACCGTAGTCAAAGCAGGGGCCCTGCGTGAAAATCGCAAGGTCGCTGTCGATATTATCTAAGGGGTGCCCTATGGATGAAATGCAGATCCTTGTCCCTGTCGCTGTGAAGTCCAAGCTGACAGAGGCACTGAAGACCACTTTGCTGAATGAAATCAATACGAACCTGTCGCGTGTCGAACATGACATGGCTCAGCTTGAATTTCAGGCAAACGGCCGCATTGCTGAACAGGCTAAAGTCAATATCCAAGCAGCTTCCCAGCTCCGTGCTTCCTTCGAAGCCCAGAAGGCGCAGATGCAGCAGGTGAAGGAAAAGCTGACGAACGATAAAGAACACCTGGAAAAGCTGGCTATCGGTGCAGAACTCAACCGCGCACCGATCAACCGTCTCGTGACCATTCATATCGGTGACGATATGAACAACATCGTAGGCGGGGAAATCCTGGTTGAAGACGGTAAGATTATTGCTTTCCGTGAATGATATGAAATCCGATGTCAAGGTACTCATCGGCCGAATCGTAGCCCCGCATGGTGTGCGGGGTGATTTGCGTATGTTCCCCGATATCGATCGGCCGGAAGTGATCCGTTCGCTGGAGTATCTCTGGATCGGGGGAAAAAAATATCGGCTCATGTCCTGCCGTCCGCACAAGAATATTTATATTCTCCATGTGGAAGGCGTAGAAGACAGAAACCAGACCGAGCTCATGCGTGGTATGGAAGTCGAAGTGCCTGCCTCGGCGCTGCCAAAGCGGACAGACGGCACCTACTACTACCACGAGCTTTTAGGACTTAAGGTCGTGACTGAAGAGGGTGAGCCTGTCGGTATCCTGAAGGAGATCATCGAGACCAAGGCAAATAACGTGTACAGTGTCATTTCCGAAGAGGGAAAGGAGACCCTGATCCCTGCGATCCCGCCCTGTATCCTTCATGTAGACCCTGCAGGCGGCACCATGACAGTCAAGCTTTTGGAATGGGAGTAAGTCCATGAAAATCGATATCTTATCGCTATTTCCGGAATTCATAGAAGCCTTCTTCCATCAGAGCATGATCAAACGTGCTCTGGAAGGCGGCCTCATGGAGATGGCAGTGACGAATCCCAGAGATTTCACCAAGAGCCGGCATGGACAAGTCGATGACACGATCTGTGGAGGTGGGGCTGGGATGCTGATGATGTGCCAGCCTCTTTTTGATGCCTCCCGTCATGTGCTGCCGGAAAAAGGGCCGCGTGACCGTGTGATCTTCCTGTCGCCGGCCGGCATGCCCTTCACGCAGGACAAAGCAAAACAGCTGTATCGCGACTATGACCATCTGGTGCTCATCTGCGGGCACTACGAAGGCGTCGATCACCGCGTCGAAGAGCATCTTGCCGATGAGCTTATCTCCATCGGCGACTATGTCCTGACTGGCGGCGAGCTCGGTGCGATGGTCATCGCAGATGCCGTGGCCCGCATGGTGCCCGGCGTCTTAGGCGATGCCGGAAGCGCGCAGAGCGACTCTTTCTATGAGCCGATCCTCGAGTATCCGCAGTACACCAAGCCGGCTGATTACAACGGCTGGAAAGTGCCGGATGTGCTGCTCTCCGGCCATCATGCAAACATTGCGAAATGGCGCAGGAAAGAAGCACTGAGGCGCACCTTGAAGTGCCGCCCGGATCTCTTAGAGAAGCTCACACTGACCAAGACCGATCAGAAGCTCATGCGAGAAATAGAAGAGGAGGAGAAGTAATGGCACCTGTGTATATCGGGCTCATCCACTATCCCATTTATAATAAGCACATGGAAGTCGTCACTACAGCTCTGACCAACTATGACCTCCATGACATAGCCAGAACGGCAAAAACCTATGATGTGAAGCGCTACTTCATCGTGCATCCTGTCGAAGCACAGCGTGAAATGGCGAGCCGCATCATGAACCACTGGAAAACCGGCGGCGGCGTGCATTACAATATCAACCGGAAGGAAGCCTTCGAGGAAACGGAACTGGTCCCGACCCTGGAGGATGCCATCGCCTGGATCGAAAAAGAGACAGGCAAAAAACCGGCCATCGTGACCACGGACGCCCGGGTCTATCCAAATACTGTTTCCTACACAGAAATGCGCAGGAAGATCCACGAAGAAGATACGCCGATCTTCATCCTCTTTGGTACAGGCTTTGGCATGACCAAAGAAATGATGAAGCAGTTCGACTACATCGTGGAACCCATCTACGGGGCGGGTACGTACAACCATCTGTGCGTGCGCAGCGCCGTAGCCATCATCCTCGACCGCCTTCTGGGCGAACCCTGGTGGAATCAAAAGGAGGAATAACGTACTATGTCCGGACATTCTAAGTGGGAAAATATTAAGCGCAAGAAAGGCAAGACTGATGCCATTCGCGCAAGGATCACCACTAAAATTTCCAAGGAAATTACCATCGCAGCCCGCATGGGCGGCGGTGATCCCGTCGGCAACATGCGTCTGAAGCTGGCCCTCACCAAGGCTAAACAGAACAATGTACCGAAGGAAAATATCCAGCGTGCCATCGCTAAAGGCGTCGGTGCTGCCAGCGGTGCAGGCTTCGATGAAGTCACCTACGAAGGCTACGGCCCGGGAGGTGCAGCTGTCATCGTCGAATGCAATACCGATAACAGAAACCGTGCAGCCGCAGATATCCGTCATGCATTCACCCATCACGGCGGCTCTGTAGGCACACCGGGATGCGTAGGCTGGATGTTCAAGAAAAAAGGCTCTATCATTGTAGCCAAAGACGCAGCTGATGAAGACACCGTCATGATGATCGCTCTCGATGCGGGCGCTGATGATGTCACTACCGGCGAAGACAGCTATGAAATCACGACCTCTCCGGAAAACTTCCTCACTGTCTCCGAAGCCCTCGAAAAAGAAGGCATCGAAGCGGAAGCTTCCGAACTGGCTATGGTTCCAGACAACTATGTCAAGCTCGAAGGCGATGCTGCTCAGACCATGCAGCACCTCACCGATGAACTGGAAGAACTCGATGATGTACAGGAAGTGTACACCAACGCAGAACTGCCGGAAGATGCAGAATAATAAAAAAGGGGCTGTGGAGAAATGAATCCTCATTTCTTCACAGCCCCTTTTTACTTTGCTTTCATTTGGTTAAGGGTTCAAGGTTCAGGGCTCTCGTGGCGGCTTCGCCGCCTTTTTTTAGAAGATGGTATTCTCGTATCGCAGCCTTCCCCTCTAGGCAATGCTATTAAGTTAACGATTTCCTTAACTTAATAGCATTAACAGAAAGTGGGCGATAGGCCTCCTATATTTATGATTTTAACTCATTTCCAATGACTTCTTCATATAGAATAAGCATACATGTTCCAGTCTGCATAAAAAAGTGTATACTATAAGAAGAAGGACGGATCAGAATTTCTTCGATCAAGAGATCCTGATCGGCCATCCTTCCGTATGATTCTATGCCAAAAGGAGGAGTCACTATGTTCCGTTTCACATTACCTAGAGATATTTATTGTGGTCATGGAGCCATTGAGGAGCTGTCTTTGCTGAAGGGTCACAAGAAAGCTTTCATTTGCACCGGTGGTCATTCCATGCGGGCAGGCGGTTTCCTTCAGAAGACTGAAAAAGTGCTGAAGGACGCAGGACTTGCCACCTATACGCTCGAAGGCATCACACCGGATCCATCCATCGAAGAAGTGCAGAAGGGCGCGAAGCTGATGGAAGAATTCCAGCCGGACGTGATCGTGGCGATCGGCGGCGGTTCACCGATCGATGCAGCCAAGGCCATGTGGGTCTTCTATGAATATCCGAATCTGACATTCGATGAGATCAAAAAGCCATTCTCTTTGCCGCCGCTTCGTCAGAAGGCGATCTTCGTCGCTATCCCATCCACATCGGGGACTGCGACAGAAGTCACGGCTTTCTCTGTCATCACCGATTACTCGACAGGCATCAAGTATCCGCTCGCTGATTTCAACCTGACGCCGGATCTTGCCATCCTTGACCTCGACATCCCGTTCACCATGCCGAAGAAGCTCACCGCGCATACAGGCATGGATGCGCTGACACATGCGACCGAGGCCTATGTGTCAAAGTTTGCGAATGGCTTCACGGAACCGCTCTCCAAGCAAGCGGTCTCCGATATTTTTGACAACATCGTAGAGTCGTATCATGGAGACAAGGAAGCCAGAGGAAAAATGCATATCGCGCAGTGCCTTGCCGGCATGGCCTTCTCAAATGGACTTCTGGGAATCACACATTCTCTGGCGCATAAGATCGGTGCCGTCTTCCATGTCCCGCATGGTTGTGCGAATGCCATCTTGATGCCGTATGTCATCCAGTTCAACAAGAAAGCCTGTCTTTCGCGCTATGCCGATCTCGCTCGTGTGGCAGGTCTTCCGGGACGCACAGATGCACAGCTTGTCATTTCCTATGAGGAAGCTATCCAGAAACTGAATCAGAAGATGGACATCCCGCTGACACTCAAAGACTATGGGGTGCCAGAGGAGCTGTACCTTGCGAAGAAGGATGCGATCGCTAAGAATGCCGTCCTCGATGCCTGCACTCCGGAGAACCCGCGTGAGGCAGATGCGGAAGCTATGGCAAAGATCCTCGAATGTGCTTACTATGGGAAGACGGTAAATTTCTGAGAGATCGGCTTTAGCGAAAAGGTGACTGCCAATAAAAAAGCACTGTGAGATCCACAGTGCTTTTTTTGGTGCGAGCGAAGGGACTCGAACCCCCATGCACAAGGCGCAGGATCCTAAATCCTGTGCGTCTACCAATTCCGCCACGCTCGCATGGCTTGCGATACCTATTATATAAGGTTGGGACCTTTTGGTCAATGGGGGATGAGGAGAAGACTTTTGGCAAGGGAAAAAACGTATCATTCGATATTGAACTATTTGAATATTGTGATATAATACTATATAGAGAGACGTAAATATAGAAAGAAGGGAAATAAGGATCCGATCGCTCCAGGGAAACACTGATTCAATCGTTGTCAGATTTTACTCTTGAATTTTTATGCATAGCGAGGAATCGCCTGACGCGAATAGCGAGCTATTTAAGGAAGGCTATGACGAAGCTATGTATAAAAATTCTTGTAGAATCTGACTCTGCGATTGAATCAGTGTTTCCCTAGGATTTCACTCTTGCAAGATCACAAGCTGCGGTCGAATCGACATTTCCTTCCTACAGGGAAGCCGACATGCGGTCACCTGTGAGTTTTCCCAAAGGAGGGTACGACTATGAAAAAGTATGTATGCACTGTATGCGGATGGATTTACGATGAAGCCAAAGGTGATCCGGACAATGGCATCGCCCCGGGGACCAAGTTTGAAGATCTGCCGGCAGACTATGTATGCCCGGTCTGCGGTGCCGGCAAGGATGAATTTGAAGTTTATGAAGGATGATTGTTAATTATTGTTCCCTAAAACAATAAACAATACTTGACAATAAAGACGATGTGAGGTAATATAGAATCGTAAACAAAAGGAAATCACCATTGGCCGTGATGATTCCACTCATTGTTACAAATCTTTCTCAACAACTCCAAACACCTCTAAAAAGCCTCCCTTCGGGGAGGCTTTAGGCGTCTCATGGGGAAAACGAATGTAAAAAGGCGGTGTGACAAAACATAAAGGTTTTTGTCACACCGCCTTTGCTGTCGAAAGAGGCGTCTCAGAGCTGTGCCGTGCAGTGAGGGCAGCGGGTCGCATCATCTGCGATCGCTTCTTTGCAGTAGGGGCACTTTCTGATTTCCTTTGGCGGAGCTTTCGGGAAGAAGTGGTTGATCTGCTTGATGGCGATAAAAATGACGAAAGCAATGATCAGGAAATCAATGACTGCATTCAGGAATTCTCCGTATGCGATGACCGGGATGCCGAGCTCTTTTGCTTCGGCGAGCGTGGAGACCGGGGTATCGCTCAGAGGGATGAAAAGGTTGGAGAAATCGATACCACCCAGAAGGTAGCCCAGAGGAGGCATGATGACATGGCTGACCAGAGAAGAAACGATCTTTCCGAATGCAGCGCCGATGACTACACCGACTGCCATGTCTACTACATTGCCGCGGAGGGCAAAGTCTTTGAATTCTTTGAGCATACCCATGAGGGAACGTCTCCTTTCTAAAAAATAAAGAAATTATTTTTCATATCTTACCACAAGTGGCGGAAAGTTGGGAAGAGTAGAGTATAAAAATGGCAGATCGAAAAAAGAGAGCATCTGACGAGGGGACATAGAGACCGGGGCACTGTATTCTCTTATTTTTCTTACAGAGGTTTGACACATTCCTTTATCTATGCTATAGTATGTCCAATAAGCGATGAAGAAAAAGAGTACGCAGGGATTTCTTCTCTTAGCGAGTCCGGACAGTGCAAGCGGGCAGAGAAACTTTGCTGAAGTGCGTTTCAGAGCCAGGAGACCGAAAAGAAGTAGGCTCTCCCGGGGATTCCCGTTACAGGATCAGAGTCTGTTTGGACTTAAAGAGGCCGATGCGGTGACGCAGCGGTGAAATTGGGTGAGAATCACGAGTCTTTCGTCCCATGGGGGAGGAAGGGCTTTTTTTATTGTTTGAAATAAAGATCTTGCCCGATGCGGCAATGTTTCGCGAGCCTTGCTGCATCCATAGAATCTGCTGCTGAACTCTTTTTCATTGATCGCCATAGTAGGAATAGTAGGAAATGATAGGAGGAAATGATATGAATAAAAATGAGGATGTCAAAAACTTAGCACAGAGCGTGCTGAAAGAGCACCAGACAAAAAAGCAGGGACGGCAGTTTATTCTCTGGATCCTGGCGTTGGTCGTGGGCGCCGCTCTGGGCTGGCTCGGGATCAAGCCTTTGAATGAGCTCTTTAATTTTATCGCGACGGTATTCACCCGTTTGTTCCAGTTCATCGCGGTACCGACGATCGCGCTCGCTGTCATCACGACACTGGCTGCACTCGGCGGCAAGAAGGAAACCGGTCGCATTTTTGCACACGCGGTTGTCTACACGCTTCTCACTACCGTCTTTGCGGCAGGTATCGGGCTTGCGATGTATCTCTGGGTGACACCGGGGAATCTGCCGACGGATCTGGCGAGTGCAGGGGCTTCGAGCGTGCCGCAGAAGCTGGGAACGGTCACATACTATGACCACATCTTGAATGTCATCCCGAATAACATTCTGCAGCCATTCCTGTCCGGCAATGTACTTGCTGTCATGCTGATCGCAGCCTCCTTCGGCCTCGGGCTTGCCTTCATGCCGAAGACGGAGAATCGCGAAGTCCTCCTGAAGGGCATCCTTGGTTTTCAGGAGCTTCTCTTTACGCTGATCAAAGCGCTTCTCGCCATTCTTCCTGTCGGCATTCTGGCTTTTGCAGGGCAGCTCTCTGCCCAGATCGAAGCAGGGGTCATCGTAGGGGCGCTCGGGAAATACACGCTCGTCATCATGGCAAGTAACGGTATCCAGTTCTTCCTTGTCCTGCCGCTCTTCCTTCTGGCTCGTGGACTGAATCCGATCGATGTTTTCAAGAAAATGTCTCCTGCCATTGCAGTCGCTCTCTTCACCAAGAGCTCTGCGGGCACACTGCCGGTGACGCTTGCCTCGGCGGAGAAGAATCTAAAGGCGAATCCAGCTGTTTCCCGCTTTGTACTTCCGATCTGCACGACCATCAACATGAACGGATGCGCAGCCTTTATACTGATCACTTCGCTCTTCGTCATGCAGAATGCGGGGATCGAGCTTTCGATGACGACCATGCTCACATGGCTCATCGTCGCAGTACTCGCAGCTGTCGGCAATGCAGGCGTACCGATGGGATGCTACTTCCTGACGCTTTCCCTCATGAGCGGTATCGGCGCGCCGATCGGCATCATGGGCCTCATCCTTCCGATCTATACGATCATCGATATGATCGAGACAGCAGAGAATGTCTGGTCTGATTCCTGCGTCTGCGCGATGACTGACCATGATCTGAAAGGGAAATTGAATCACGAATAGAAAAAACCGCTGTCCGAATGGTTTCGGACAGCGGTTTTTAGGTGAGGTTCAGGGTTCAAGGGTGTGGTGGCGGCTTCGCCGAGATCCTTCGACTCAGTTCGCAGCTGTTCTGGCATTCGTTATTTCACATATGACGTTTCTCGCCGCTCAGGATGACGAAACGGGGAGATGCCCGAAGGTCTCTTGATGACAGGTTATCCCACGGGGCGTGCCGTCCCTTGATTGGGGAGGAAAGTGGGGGAGCAGGTTCTACAGGTTCAGAGAGGTCAGTGGGGGTGGTGCGGCACATTTCGTCATTCTGAGCGGAGAAAAACGTCGTGTGTTAAGGAAACGCTGATTCAATCGAAGGATCAGATTTCATATGGATTTTTATACATGGCTTCGTCATCATCTTGATATAGTCGAAGTCATATTTTCTGTGAGATCGACTTCTTTGCCGGCAAGGGCGGCTCTGACTCGTTCTTCTCTATTCATACAGGGTCTCCTTTCTGTATAAGAAATCATGAGATTAGTCATATTGCAGCATAGGAGAGAAGGGGGAACATGGTATAATGAGCAATATATACTTTGCAGCGAAGCTGCCGCTACAAGTTTGAAAGCAGGGATGACTAGCTAGGGATTAGGAGTGACTAGTGACTGGTGACTAGTGACTAGGAAATTCCCGTATGTCATTTCGAGCGTAAGCGAGAAATCTTTGTCATTCGCGGTCAGGCGGGCGATGTTTGGTACTCTCAAACGGGAAACCTGCTCCCCACTTACTTTCGGGCATCGCCCCATATATATTCGCGGCGAAGCCGCCACCTTCATTCCTAATTCCTAATTCCTAATTCCTAATTCCTAATTCCTAATTCCTAATTCCTAATTCCTAATTTCTAATTTCTCATTCAAGCGAGGCTTTCACCAACAATCAAAGGGCAGCACGTCCCATGGGCTAACCCTGCACCCGACGACCTTTAAGATCTAGGAGCTTTTTATGAAACTGTTTCGTACACGTTTTTCTTACCTATATATATGCTTTTCTTTCTTCTTGGTGGCTGCGCTCTGGTACACGGTGAAGATAGACTGTCTGGATCGGGCAGGAGAGCTCAAAGAGGCAGGGCGCGCGCTCCTGGACTTGGGGGACGTGCCGATCCTTCTTCTTGGGACGGCGTTCTTTTCTCTTTTACTGCCCAAACTGGTCGATCGGCTTTCCAGATTTTCTTGTTCGAGGAGAACGGCAGCAGATCAGACATGGTATCTTCCTGCATTCCTTCTGATAGTGCTTTGGCAGCTGCCCTTCCTTCTCTCGTTTTATCCGGCGCCGGGAATGAATGACACGGTCTTCATGATGGAGAATCCGCTCTATGCAAGCGTGCAGTTTCCCTGGCTGTATTCGGTGATATACGGCTATGGCGCGGGCTGTGGAAAGGAGGTGCTGGGGAGCCGGGAGCCGGTCATCTTCTTCTTTTCTCTGCTGCAGCTTCTTTTGATCTCCTATGGGCTTACCGCCTTTGCCTTCTGGGTGAAGGGACGGGTGCATGATCTTGCCGGATGGGGGCTGTACGGGTACTTTCTCTTTTTTCCGATGGTGGGAAATTATAGTATCGCGGCAGTGCGGGATGGTCTTTTCTCTCTGGGGCTGCTCTTTTTCGTATGGCTCTTCCTTCGGCGCGCGGAAGGGGAGCCTTGGGGGAGGGCGTCTCTTTGGATCCTTGCTGCGGCGCTTCTTGCGATGCTGCTTCGCAGCAATGGCCTCCTTGTCGCGCTGTCGGTATCCCTTGCTCTCTTTTTTCTGGAGAAGCGGAAGGAGATACTCCTCTTTTTTGTGATTTTTGCGTTGATCTCCATCGTCCCCGCGCAGGTCATCCAGCGCACCCATCACTGGGAGCCGCTCTTTCAGGAGTCTATGGCGATCCCGCTCCAGCAGCTGGGGCGGACGATGGTGCTTGGCGGTGAGCGAAGTGAGGAAACGAAAACGCTGATGGAGAATCTTCTCCCCGAAGAAGAGTGGGAGAAAGAATACTCACCCTATACCGTGGACTTTGTAAAGTGGCATGACCATTTCCATAGAAACTGGCTGAATGGGCAGAAAAAAGAATTCCTGTCGGCATGGGTGGATACCGGTTTGAGAAATCCGCGGATTTATGTCGAAGGCTGGCTGACGGAGACATATGCCCTGTGGAATCTGGATCCCTTCGAGTATGGCGTGCAGTCGCGCTTCGGCTGGGCGCTTTCGGATGAGAATACGAAAGACATGAAGCCGGCAGACAATGACCGCATGGCGACGGGAGATTTCCCGATGCCGCTTTGGCTCAAGGCGCGGCTGGCGAATGTCTCCTATGAGGGAAGCCATTTCATCGGGACAGGCCTTTCGCTCTGGATCGCGCTCTTTCTGGGGCTCGTCTGGATCAGACAGGGGAAAAAGGAATATCTCTGGGCGCTTTTGCCGCTTCTAGTGAATACAGCCACTCTCCTCCTCTCCACGCCGGCCTCCTCCGTTTTCCGTTATTCCTTCGCCTATGTCCTCTGTCTGCCCGCGCTGGGAATCCTTACGGTGGTGGAACGTAGTGAAAGTAAAGGGTGACAAGGGAGATGGGTGCAAGAGGTTCAATGCGCCGCACTATCCCCTTAGAACCCTTTAAGTTAGAAAGCAGAAAAAACAATCTATCCTTTATACGAATCCTCATAGGTTAAGCGGGTTCTGAAGGTTCCAAAGGTTCACAGGTTTCTTATCTTTTGCGAATATCATATATTCTAAAACTCCGCGGCGCTTCCTGATGATGATGCACCGTACCACCCTTAGAACCCTTAGAACCACTTGAACCCTGAACCCTGAACCCTGAACCTTGAACCCCTTGAACCCTTAAAACCCATTATACCTGCTGCCCCTAGTCCCTAGTCCCCAGTCACTATTTCCAAAAGGAGTCCTCTCTATGAATGATTCACAAAAAGCTGCCATCCTCTCCGAAGGTCCCACGCTCTTGATCGCGGGACCAGGGACGGGAAAGACCTATACCATCATTCAGCGCGTGCTTTACCTCATCCGCGAGAAGAGGGTGAAGCCGGAAGAGATCATGCTGGTCACGTACACACAGAAGGCATCGAAGGAGCTGACGACGCGTCTTACGGATGTGCTGTCGAAGGCGGGCATCGAGGTGAATCTGCATGAGATGTACATCGGTACCTTTCATCACATTTGCCGAAAGATCCTGAAAGAATTTCAGGAGTATACGCATCTTCCGAAGAATTATCTGGCAGTGGATCAGTTCGAGCAGCAGTACCTGGTGTATGAGCATCTTTCGGAATTTGCGGCGATCCCGAATTTTCGCCGTGTGGTACAGGATTCCTATCTGAAGCAGGGGGAGCTGGTGGGGATCTCTCCATGGCGCCAGTGCCAGACGATCTGCCGCTATGTGAATGGTCTCTCCGAGGAGCTTCTCTTGCCCGAAGAAATACGGCGGACCTGCGGGAATCTACTGGGTGGGCGCATAGAAGTGCTCGCGCGGATGATGATGAAGTACACGCGCCTCGAGGCGGAAGGACATTTCATTGATTTCTCCCGCCTGCAGAAGGAGACATATGGGCTTCTTTCTTCCTATCCGGAGATCCTTGACCGGTTGCAGAAACGGATCCGGTACATCATGATCGATGAGTATCAGGATACGAATTTCATCCAGGAGCAGCTCATCCGTCTTCTTGGGGGCTGTTCTCAGCAGATCTTCGTGGTGGGGGATGATGACCAGAGCATTTATCGCTTCCGTGGGGCATCCATCGGAAATATTCTGGGATTTTCGAAGACCTATCAGACATGCCATACGTTCAAGCTGGATACGAATTATCGTTCGCATCCGGGAATTGTCGGCTTCTGCATCGCATGGATGAAACGGCAGACGAAGTGGCGGGGGCCCGATGGACGCTTCTATCGCTATCTGAAAGGGGAGATCAAGGCTGCTTCTGCGGAGAAGGGGACGCCGGTCCTTCGCGTCACGGGAAGAAGCCGGACGGAGTGCTATACGAGGGTCGCTGATTTCATCGAAGGACTAAAGAAGCGGGGGCAGATCTCCGACTACAATCAGGTGGCAGTGCTCTGCTCCTCGGTGAAGAATCCGAATTCCCGCGTGCTGCAGAGCCAGCTTTCACGAAGGGGCATCTCATCTTATGCGCCGCGGGCGGGCAGGTTCTTTGAACGAAAAGAAGTGAAGTGGCTGATCGGCGCGCTCCTCCTGCTGTTTCCTGAGTTCACAGATGCGATGGAAAAGGAGACGGAGATGCAGGAGACGAAGGGGATCCTCGAGATGTACCTGGCCTGCATGGGTGTCGCGAACATGATGCTTGCGCGGCCGGAGCATAAGGCACTGAAAGACTGGATCGACCGGATGAAAAGCTTCATTTCTTATGAAAAGAAGCTTCCTTCCTCCTTCCTGCACCTGGTTTATCAAATGTTTGCATTCGAGCCTTTTTCAGGGCTCTTGGATGACGCGGTGAAGGGCGAGTCGAATGAGGCAAGAAATCTCTCGGCCATTACGCGCCTCATCCAGCGCTTCAGACTCTTCCTGCCGGAAAATCATGGGCATGGCGAGGAAACGATAGCGGATGTGCAGCTCTTCTTCTCTCGCTATCTTCGGCTTTGGTTTGAGAATGGCGTCAATGAGTACGAAGATGAGGAGCGCTATGCGCCTTCCGGTTCGGTGTCTTTTTTGAACATCCACCAGTCAAAGGGGCTGGAGTATCCGGTCGTGATTGTGCCGTCGCTCGAGGACTCCCCTCGCTGGCAGGCAGAAAGTGACCTGATCACCCGTGTGGTGGAGACGGCCGCAGGAAGAAAGCCCTGCGAGCCGATGAACGATACGAAGTACTTCGACTTCTGGCGGAAATACTACACGGCTTTTTCGCGTGCAGAGACACTCCTCGTTCTTGCGTCCCCGCTGGGGAAAAATGAGATCTCTGAGGCTTTCCGTCCTGTCATGGAGCAGCTTCCTGAGTACGATGCGGAGGCCGCAGACTACCAGCATCTTCGATGCCGTCCTGTGGGGCGGAATGTATGTAAGCCGCGTTTCGCCTTCACGTCGCAGATCGCCCTTTATGAAGAATGTCCGATGAAGTATCTCTGGCATCGCGTCTACCGTTTTGCAGGCACGCAGGGGAGTCATGCCATGTACGGTGAGCTTGTTCATGAAACGATCGAGGATATTCACCGCGCGGTCCTTCGCGGAGAGGCCGATCGCGTAACGCCCTCTGTGATCTACGGCTGGATGATGGCGAATTACATTTCCCTGTCAGATAAAGAAAACAGCTGGCTCCCTGAGGTGAAACTGAAGCAGGCCTTTTCGGAAATTCGTGGATATGTGGAGTTCCGGAAAGGAAATTGGGATGATGCACTTGCTGCGGAGTGCCCTCTTGAGCTGGTCAAAGATGAGTATATCCTGAACGGTACCATCGATCTTCTCTCGGGAAATGGGGATCAGGTGCGGGTCATAGACTTCAAGACAGGGAAGAAACCGCCGATGGACAGTCCCCTTATGGAGAAATACCTGAGCCAGCTCGAGGTATATGCCTACCTCGTCGAAACGAAACTCGGCCGCTCCGTGGAAAGGCTCGTCCTGTACTTCACCAGTGATGCCGAGGATCCATGCGTTGTTTTTCCTATGAGCAAAGAACGCGTGGAGAAAAGGATAGAGGAATTCGATAAGACGTCGAGGCGGATCCTGGCGCGTGATTTTGCACGGCGCTGTGAAATGAAAAAGAACGAGCTTCCGACGGCGTGCCGGTTCTGTGATTTCAGAAAATATTGTGGAAGATAATGGGTTCAGGGTTGTGGTGGCAGCTTCGCTGCAAAATATATATTTGCGGCGAAGCCGCCACCACCATTTCTCATTTCTCATTCAAACGAGGCTTTCAAATGGAATCAAAGAGCGACCCGCCCCATGGCTACCCCCGAACCCTGAACCCTGAATAATAAATTTATGATTATAATAAGCGCGATACATAATGAATGTTATATCATTACCCATCTATTCATATCATTTATTAAAACCATGATTGATACCAATTCATACAGACTATTGATTTTGCGGCTTTCACTGGTTAAAATAGTACTATCAAACGCTAAAAGCGCATCAGAATGACGCGATCATCGCGTTCATTCTATTTTATTGAGAGGGAGAATCTCATGAGACGAATCCATAAAGTACTGGTAGCCAACCGCGGCGAGATCGCGATCCGCGTATTCCGAGCCTGCAGTGAAATGGGCATCCGCACCGTGGCTATCTATTCGAAAGAAGATATCCTGTCCCTGCACAGAAACCGTGCAGATGAAGCCTATCTGGTCGGTGAAGGGGATAAGCCGATCGACGCATACCTTGACATCGAAGATATCATTCGTATCTGTAAGGAGCATGACGTCGATGCCATTCATCCGGGCTACGGCTTCCTTGCTGAAAATGCAAAGCTCGCCCAGCGCTGCGAAGAAGAAGGCATCATTTTCATCGGGCCGAAGGTCGAGCATCTCATCATGTTCGGTGACAAGGTGAATGCCCGCATTCAGGCGGAAAAAGCGCAGATCCCGATGATCCCGGGGACCAAGGGCGCGGTTCACAGCTTTGATGAAGTGAAGGCTTTCGCAGAAACCTACGGACTCCCGGTCATGATCAAAGCCGTCAATGGCGGCGGCGGACGCGGCATGAGAAATGTCGACCGCATGGAAGATCTGGAAGAAGCGTACAACCGTGCGCGTTCCGAAGCGAAGATGGCTTTCGGTGATGATGAAGTCTATGTCGAACGCTGCATCATGAACCCGAAGCACATCGAAGTACAGGTCATGGGGGATGAGCACGGCAATGTGGTGCATCTCTTCGAACGTGACTGCTCCATCCAGCGCCGTCACCAGAAGGTCATCGAAATGGCGCCGGCATGGTCTCTTCCGAAGGAACTCAGAAAGAACATCTGCGATGCAGCTGTCAAACTGATGAAGAATGTCCACTATGTGAATGCCGGTACGGTCGAATTCCTGGTCGATCAGGATGAAAAGCACTTCTATTTCATCGAAGTCAATCCGCGTGTCCAGGTCGAACACACCGTCACGGAAATGATCACCAATGTGGATATCGTCAAGAGCCAGATCCTCATCGCTGAGGGCTATGCTCTTGACGGGCCGGAGATCGCCATTGGCAAGCAGGATGAGATCTGGTACAAAGGCGTTGCGATCCAGTGCCGTATCACCACGGAAGATCCGCAGAACAATTTCATGCCGGATACCGGTAAGATCATTGCCTATCGTTCCGGCGGCGGACCTGGCATCCGTCTCGATGCCGGCACGGCTTACACCGGCGCCGTCATCACCCCGTACTATGATTCTCTCCTCGTCAAAGTCACCGCGCATGCCCTTCATCCGAAGGACACCATCCACAAGATGCTCCGCTGCATGGAAGAATTCCGCATTTCCGGCGTGAAGACGAATATCTATTTCCTGCAGAACATGCTTCGCACCCGTGATTTCCAGGAAGGGCTCTGCGATGTCAACTACATCGACAGAAACCCATGGCTCCTGCAGGAACCGGATATGATTTCCGACCGCGGCACGAAGCTGCTCTCCTACATCGGCGACATCACCGTCAATGGCTATGCCGGCGCCGGCCATCAGGAAAAGCCGGATTTCAATCCGCTTCCGCTGCTCGATGCAGACAAGATCGAAGCGCCGAAGGGTACCCGGCAGCTGCTCGATGAAATGGGACCGGAGAAATTCTCCAAGTGGGTCATGGACCAGAAGGAAGTCATGTTCATGGATACCACGTACCGTGATGCGCACCAGTCTCTGCTCGCGACCCGCGTCAGGACCCATGACATCATGAATGCCATCCACTATACGGCGGTCCATGTCCCGCAGCTCTTCTCCTTCGAGAACTGGGGCGGCGCGACCTTCGACGTGGCTTATCGTTTCCTTGATGAAAGCCCGTGGGAACGCCTTCGCCAGATGAGAAAAGCCGCACCGAACATCCTCTTCCAGATGCTGACCCGCGGTGCGAATACCGTCGGCTATACCAACTATCCGGAAAATGTTGTCCGTCACTTCATCGACCAGGCGGCTGACAATGGTGTCGATGTATTCCGTATCTTCGACTGCCTGAACCAGCTCAGCCATATGACCGTCACCATTGATGAAGTCCGCAAGAAAGAAAAGCTCGCCGAAGCCTGCTTCTGCTACACCGGCGATATCATGGATCCGAATCGCCAGAAGTACTCCCTGAAATACTACACCGACCTTGCGAAACAGATGCAGGATGCCGGTGCGAATATCATCGCGATCAAAGATATGGCAGGTCTCCTCAAGCCGGAAGCTGCCTATGCCCTGATCTCTGCGCTGAAAGATGCTGTCGATCTCCCAATCCATCTCCATAGCCATGAAGGCGGCGGATGCACCCTGTACTCCTATGCCAAGGCCGTCGATGCAGGCGTCGATATCTTAGACGTTGCGACCGGCGCACTCTCTGGCGGTACCAGCCAGCCGTCCATGACCTCCATGTACTACGCACTGCAGAATAACCCGCGCCAGCCGCAGCTGGATATCGATGCGCTTGAGACCATCGACCGCTACTGGCAGGGCGTCCGTCCGTACTATGCAGGTGTCGACTCCAAGATGACAAATCCGAATACGACCCTTTACCAGCATGAAATGCCTGGCGGACAGTACTCGAACCTGCGCCAGCAGGCAACGGCTGTCGGTCTCGGAGCCCAGTGGCCGGAAGTCTGCCGCATGTATGCGAAGGTCAATATGATGTTCGGCGATATCATCAAGGTCACCCCGTCCTCCAAGGTCGTCGGCGATATGACCCTCTTCATGGTACAGAACCATCTGACCGAGAAAGATATCTATGAAAAGGGAGATACCCTCGACTTCCCGCAGTCCGTTGTCGACTTCTTCGACGGCAAGCTCGGCATCCCGTATGGCGGCTTCCCGGAAAAACTCCAGCAGATCATCCTGCGCGGACAGAAGCCGCACCTCGAAAGCCAGCCGGAGAATGTCGACTTTGAAGAAGTCAAGATGGAAATGAAAGAGAAGCACATCCCGACCCGCGAAGAAGATGTCTCCTCCTACTGCATCTATCCGAAAGTCTTCTCCGACTACATGGATCGCTATCATAAGTATGGCGACCTCTCTCTCCTTGATACGCCGACCTATTTCTTCGGCATGAAAGTCGGTGAAGAAATCCGCATCAACATCGATGAAGGCAAGATGCTCCTCGTTCGCCTTGATAATGTCACAAAACCGGACCTGGAAGGCAACAGAGAGCTTCAGTTCGAGCTGAACGGCATGCCGCGCGAGATCAAGATCCACGACGCTCATGTGGCAGAGTCTGCGAATACCTCCAGAAAAGCGGACAAGGACGTACCGGGCGAAGTCGGTGCGACACTCTCTGGCTCCGTGGTAAAACTCCTCGTCGAAAAAGGCTCCTCTGTCAAGAAGGGCGACCCCGTCATCGTCACCGAAGCGATGAAGATGGAAACCACCATCACCGCGCCGATGGATGGTATCGTGAGCGAGATCCATGTCAAGGCTGGTCAGCGCATCGAATCCGGCGACCTCCTCATGCTTATCGAATAAGAGTAATACATAGCGCTTGAAAAAACCGCTCTGCCAAAGCAGGGCGGTTTTTGATCGTGAGAGTAACTAGGGGCGCATTGATTTCCCTATCCTTTTTTTGCTAAAATATAGACAATAAAGGAGGATGAAAACAGTGTTCACATTTTACAAAAATTCACAGAAGGGGCAGGATCTTGTCGAGTATGCGATGATGCTCGCGATCATCATCGGTATCGGATGGGGCATCTACTCTCAGACAGGAGTCGCAGACTCGATCAAGAATGTGTTCGGAAATGCGTCGAGCCTTATTGTTGGTTTGTCAAACATATGTTACACCGTGCTTGATGAAATCATGGAGTGTATCTTTTGGAGATTTCCATCCAAGCGGTCGCATTGGGAAGCAGTTATAATCTCGATAATTATATCTTTTGAGTT